>Ga0208357_1001677_pt1 | contig 15910 bp, 16 predicted proteins | sample NGESurdeep092012_6_FD_184487 | JGI IMG/M metagenome (GOLD analysis project Ga0208357, IMG submission 184487) | Arctic peat soil microbial communities from Barrow, Alaska - NGEE Surface sample F52-2 deep-092012 (SPAdes) | ecosystem: Environmental > Terrestrial > Soil > Wetlands > Peat ... | reverse complement strand
TAAGCCGTGCCCAATGATCCCCGATCCATACCCTCACTCCGTCCACCTCGACGCGGGCACGGGCACGGGCGCGGGTGTGGTCGCGGGCGTTGGTGTGGGCGTGGATCTGTGGGGCGAGTATCACCCTGCGAGGCGCTGCCTCGAACTGGTGACTATGCCGACCGGCGCGCGGTGACCGTCAACGCCGCATCGGGCGTGATCCTCGCCAGGAGGGCGAAGGGGTCGACGCCATCGTGTGGCCATGGGGTCCGGTGAAGCTCATCAGGCCATCTGCACTGCCCTTCAGAGACCAGCCCAGCTCGTGCACGGCATGGTGATGCCGGCCGCACAGCGTGAGCAGATTCGATTGATTGGTCTCCCCACCCTTCTCCCACGGAAGGACATGGTGGACTTCCGTGAAGTCCGTGAATGAGCAACTCGGAAATCGACATCCCTTGTCTCGCCGGGCGATCTCGATCCGCTGCAACTCGGTCGGACTTCGACGGAGGCGCTTCTGGTCCAGGATCGAACCATCGCCACCCTCAAGCGAAAAGATGATCTTGGCGTCGCAGGCCAAACGTCGGGCCGTTTCTTGAGCGATCGGTCCGAGTCCGGTGATTTCGCCGGTACCGCTCTCGGGTGAGCCGGCAAGCCACGCAAAATCGGCATGCACCACCATGCTCGGCCGAACGTGACTCCGCCCGGACTCAGTAGACGCCGATCCCTTGGCCCGCGCCGAGTCGACTGTCCGAAAGAGGTCGACAAAGACGTCGCAGAGTCGCTGATCGAAGGGAACGTAGCCCGGAGAACCGACGCCGGTTTGGAACCCCTCGGCATCGGTCCGATCGCGTACATCGGCGATCAACCGAGCCTTCGCGAGGGCATAATCATCCTTGGGCAATGACGCCCAGATGGAGCACTTGGCGTCATTCAGACGCAACGTACGGTGCTCGAAATCGCGGGCCGCCGTCTCATTCGAGATGCCCTTCCGCGATGCCGCCAGCTCTCGTACTTGCTTGACACTCCAGTGCGTCGCCTCCGTGGCCAGATCCTTATCGGTGGCCGGAGTCGCCACCTGGGCCAGGGGAGACAGCACGTCGAGCGAGAGAGTGCCCTCGGCCAGGGCGTCGGCCAGGCGGGGAAGTGACTCGAGCTTGATGGCCGTCTGGGTCCAGACCCGGGTCGTTGCGCCACTGACGGCACATCGTTCGGTCAACCACGCCGTCATCGATACGGCTCCATCGCCGCGCCATGCCTCCACCCGGTCAAACTCCGCCACGTCGGCCAAGAGGTCCCGTTGCAGCGACGAGATGGAGCGAGAGCACTCACGGATCCGGTCGGCCAACTCCTTCGAACGCTCGTCACCCCCAGACGCACGACACGGCGAGCGGCGCCACTTCGTCCCAACCGGGGGCGTTGGTTCGATGGGCTTTTTCTGCGTCATGACCATTCTTCGATTATCTCGAGTGGGTGTCACAACCCCTACGACCTCGTCCAACCCGATCCGATGGCGCCTTGCGCGACAATGGAGCATGGATTTCATCGGAGTGGTCGACACCATGTTCGCCCGCTATGACATGGGGGGTGAGGCGCTCAGCGCGCTGGCGGAGTGCCCCGGATACGGCACCCGGTTCACGACCATCCGCCGCACCGTGCCCGGCTTCAAGGATCTGGCGGTCGCGGCCAAGAAGTTGATTGAGGAAGAAGGGTGCCGGATCGTGGTGGCGCTCGGCATGCCGGGGAAGGAAGCGGTCGACAAGGTCTGCGCCCATGAAGCGTCGACCGGGATCATGACAGCCCAGCTCATGACCAACACCCCCATCCTCGAGGTGTTCGTCCACGAGGACGAGTCCGATGACCCGGCGGTCCTGTCCGAGGTGTTCAGGAACCGGTCTCGAGACCACGCCATCAACGCCTACCTGATGCTCTATGAGCCCGATCAGTTGATCGCCCGGGCCGGCCAGGGCGTGCGCCAGGGCTTCGCCAACGCCGGACCGCTCCCGAACTGACACCGGGCCTCCGGCCCGCCTGCCCAATGGGCGACCTTCGCTCGGGTGCCCCCCCCCGCAACCCACGGTTGAAGTTCGGGAAATCGCGTGTATAACCGAATTGACCGGATAGCCGACTCCGGTCGCCAAGGACCGGGCACTTGTGGCCCGGTCCCTGCGCGTCATAACTCCTGCGCTCGGCCCCATTGCCCGACGCCGGGAGGCCTCGGACGTGCCTCAGACATGCCTCAGACACCCCATCGGCTACCGAGCGCACCGACCCAGGAAACGGCTTGAGCAGGGTCGCCGGGGGGAGCTTCCACCACCACCAGCTCGGTCACGCCCAAATCGGCCAGTCGGGCAACGTCGTCGGGAGAGCCGTCCCGAATCGACACGGCGATCTCCAAGGTGCCCTGGTCCCGTCCCGCCTGTCGACAACGGGCCGCCAGAGCGGCCATGCGGCCGGGGATCTCGTCCGCCGAGAGGTTGAAGCCGTACCAGCCGTCGCCGTACTCGGCGACCCGATCCAGGGCGGCATCGCTGTTCCCCCCGAGCACGATTGGTATGTGGCGGTCTCGAACCGGCTTGGGATAACTGCGCACTTCATGGAAATGGACGGACTCGCCGTCGTGCGACGAGATGTCGTCGTGCCACAGAGTCCGCAAGACTTCGACAAACTCCCGATTTCGTCTGGCCCGTCCCCGAAAGGGAACCCCGAGGGCGGCGAATTCCTCGGACGACCATCCGATCCCGACCCCGAGCACGAACCGTCCTCCCGACACGACATCGAGGCTGGCTGCCTGCTTGGCCACCAGGAGGGGATTGTGTTGGGGAAGGAGGAGGATTCCGGTGGCCAGGCGTATCCGGGAGGTGCACGCGGCCGCGAAGGCCAAGGCCACCATCGGATCGAGCCAGTCGGCGTCAGACGGGACGGCAATCCGGCCGTCGGGAGCGTACGGGTACGGCGAGTCGGGCCGGTCCACCATGACGACGTGCTCACCGGACCAGAGGGTCGAGAACCCGGCGGCATCGGCCGCCCGGGCCACCGCCTCGATCACCAGAGGGTCGGCTCCGGAGCCGATGCCGAGGGCGTGGAGTCCGACACGCATACCAGCGGTTACTAGCCGATCTCGCGGGGCAACCCCAGGACCTTTTCCGCCACGATGTTGCGCTGCACCTCTGCAGTGCCGCCACCCACCGTCAGGGCCGGTGAGAACAAGAAGCCCCGCGACCACGTCCTGTCCCCTGTCGGCGTGCCCGCGAGATCCCGCGGCACCGTTCCCGTTCCGGATGCGCCCCCCGCGTCAGACGACGCGCCGCCCTCAGACGCCCATCCACCGACCGGGCCCGTCGCCGCCAACATGCCCAGCGGCCCCGCCAAGTCGCGCGCGATGTTCATCACGTGTTGCCCGTGCGCGTCGGCGATGGCCTTGCGCACCGACGCCTCGGGTCCGGGCACCTTGCCGGCCAACACCGCCGACACGGTGCGCAGCCGCAGCACCCGCAAGATCTGGCTCTCCGTCCACACCGAGACCAGGCGGTCCCGCAACACGGGATCGGGCGCGCCGCCCGCCCGCCGGATCAGTTCGACCAGATCGTCGGCCGTCGGCCCCATGCCCCACAGAGCGCCCTCGCCGGACAACGAGACCCGCTCGTTGCCCAGGGTGACCTTGGCCAGTCCCCACCCACCGTGCTCCGCCCCGATGAGGTGATCGGCAGGGATACGGACATCATCAAAGAACACCTCGTTGAAGGCGTGCTCTCCCGTCATGTCGATCAGCGGCCGGATCTCGATACCCGGCGCATCCATCGGGCAGACGAAGTAGGAGATGCCCGAGTGCTTGGCCGCCCCCGGATCGGTCCGGGCCAGCAAGATGCCCCACTTGGCGATGTGGGCGTAACTGGTCCAGACCTTCTGGCCGTTGACCACCCAGTCGGCGTCGGCCGCGTCGCCGTCGCGCTCGGCCCGGGTCGTCAGCGCCGCCAGATCGGACCCGGCGCCGGGCTCGCTGAAGAGCTGGCACCAGAACTCCTCGCCCGAGAGCAGCGGCCACAGCCAGCGCTCCTTCTGCTCGTCGGTGCCGGCGTACATGAGGGTGGGGCCGGCCCAGCCGATGCCGATGGGGTTGACGGGGCGACGGATGTGGGCGGCGCGCAACTCCTCATCGAGGAGCAATTGGGTGACGGGATCGGCGCCACGCCCGAAAGGGGGGGCCCAGTGGGGCACCACGTACCCGGCCTCGGCCAGCTGGCGCCCGGTGGGTCGAGGGTGGGCCGCCAGCCACTGCCTCACTTCGGTGCGGCGGGGGTCGTCGTCGGGCGGAAGTCCGAGGTCCATTCCGGGAGCGTAGGCTGACCGCCGCGGGAACCGCACGAGCACAGCACCAAGCACGAGCACAGCACCAGCACCAGCACCAGACACAGCACGACCACCAGACACCGACACCAGCCCGCACCCACCGGGCGACGAGGAGCGGGACATGACCAACTGGAACTACGGGGACGTATGGGAGGTCGTGGCCGATATCCAGCCCGACGCCATCGCGGTGACCCAGGGGACGCGCAACGTCAGCTGGGCCGAGTTCGACCGCGGGGCCGACGGCGTGGCCCGATACCTGCTGGACCTGGGCGTAGTCCAGCAGGACAAGGTGGCCCTCTATCTCTACAACTGCCCCGAATACCTGCAGACCCTCTTCGCCGCCTTCAAGGTCGGGTTGGTCCCGATCAACACCAACTACCGCTACGCCGACGACGAGCTCAGTTACCTCTGGGAGAACGCCGACGCGGTGGCGGTCGTCTTCCACGGGTCCTTCTCCGAGCGCATCGAGGGGATCATGGATCGGGTCCCGGCCATCCGGGGCTGGCTCTGGGTCGACGACGGCTCGGGCCCCTGCCCGGACTGGGCCACGCCCTACGAGGAAGCGGCCAAGTCGGCTCCGTCCCGCACCGCGGCGCCCTGGGGACGCAGCGGCGATGACCTGTTCATGCTCTACACCGGCGGGACCACCGGCATGCCCAAGGGTGTCATGTGGCGCCAGGATGACCTGTTCGCCCGCCTGATCACCGGCGGGATCCGCCGGTACCCGGTCGACGGTGGGCTCGACGCCGTGCGCGAGTCCGTGACAGCCAGCCGTATCGACCTCACGCTGCTGCCGGCCTGTCCGCTCATGCACGGCACCGGTGGTTTCACCGCCAACGTGATCCTGGCCGAGGGCGGACGGATCGTCCTGCTCGAGCAGCGCAAGTACGACCCGATCGAGCTGCTCGATACGGTCGAGCGAGAGAAGGTGAATTGCCTCGTCATCGTGGCCGACCCGTTCTCCCGACCGCTCATCGCCGCCCTCGACGCCCAGCCGGGGCACTGGGACCTGAGCTCCTTGGGCATGGTGGTCTCGTCGGGGGCCATGTGGAGCGAGTCCATCAAGCAGGAGCTCCTGGCGCATCATGAGGGAATGCTGCTGGTTGACACCTTCAGCTCGTCGGAGGCGCTCGGCATGGGCATGTCGATCTCCGGCAAGGGCAGCGCGCCCGAAACGGCCTCGTTCACCCTGGGCCCCGATGTCAAAGTGCTCACCGAGGACGGCAGCGGCGAAGTGGCGCCCGGCTCCGACGAGATCGGGATCCTGGCCCTGGGCGGCCGCAACCCCCTCGGCTACTACAAAGATACGGAGAAGTCCGACCGCACCTTCAAGACCATCGACGGCGTGCGCTACTCCATCCCCGGCGACTTCGCCCAGGTCCGGGCCGACGGGTCCATCCACCTGCTCGGGCGCGGCTCGGTCTGCATCAACTCGGGTGGCGAGAAGATCTTCCCCGAAGAGGTCGAGGAGTCGCTCAAGACGCACGACGCCGTGCGCGACGCCGTCGTGGTCGGGATACCGCACGAGACGTTCGGCGAGCAGGTCGTGGCCGTGGTCGAGCTCGACCCCGACGTCCCGGCCCCGACCGAAGCCGAGCACATCGACCACGTCAAGGCCCGCCTGGCGTCCTACAAGGCGCCTCGGCGCGTTCGCTTCGTCGACACCATTGGCCGGGCCCCCAACGGCAAGGTCGACTACAAGCGCCACCGCGACGAATCGGTCGCCGAGCTCGGAGCGGCAGCGGGGGCAGGAGCGGGAGCAGTCACCTAGCTCCGTGTACACCGCCCCGGTCGACGCCACCCTGGGTGAGGCGGAGTGGCGCCCCTTCGTCGACGCCAACCCCTTCGGTCATCTGGTCGCCCCCGGTCGCGGTCGTGACGTGCCCGTTGTCGTCCCCACTCAGTTCGTGCTCGATGGGGACACGGTGTGGCTGCACTTGGTGCAGGCGAATCCGGTCTTCGCTGCCCTGGCCGAGAACCCGAGAGTCGTCTTGAGCGTGGCGGCGGACTGGGCCTTCATCCCATCGGCGTGGAAAGCGGTCGACGGTGAGGATCCCCTCCTGGGCATCCCCACCACCTACTACGGCGCGGTGCAGATGATCGGCAACGCCACCGTGCTGAGTGAGCGGGAGTCGCCGGGCGTCGTGGCTGCTGTCCTACGCCGCCAGCTCGAGTCTTTCCAACCCGGCGTCGCGGTAGCCGACCCGGCCCAGGCGCACCAGAAGAACCTCCAGGCCATTTTGGGCATCAGCATCGCCATCGACAAGGTGTTGGCCAAGTTCAAGTACGGCGGCAACGTCGATGCCGCCCATCGTCTGGCCGTCGTCGACCACCTGCTGAGCCGCCAGGCTCCTGGCGATGCCGCTGCGGCTGGGCACGTACGGCGGCGGCTCGAGGCCGGCGGGCACGAAATCGAGGCCTGACCGCGTGGCCTGACCGCGTGGCCTGACCGCGTGGCCTGACCGCGTGAAGTGACCGCGTGAAGTGACCGGCGGGCTGGGACTAGGTCCCGGAGCCCTAGATGCTGCTGGAGCCTTCGACCGCTTGGGCCAAGCTGGCCAACGTCGCGGCCATCTCCCCCTTGGCATGCGCCCCGTCGTGCACGCCCACGGGCCGGCCCATTGCCCGCATCCAGCCCTTGCGGTGGTCGCCCCACGACTCGGTGACCTGGCACCCGCCCTCGATGTCCTTGAACTCGTAGCGCCAGTTGGCGATGGCCACCGGGCCCATCGAGATGGCGATCTCGAAGACTTTTCCGGGCTCGCACTCGACCACCGTGGCCGTGGTCTTCCACCGGCGGAACCCGTTCTTGTTGGTACCCGAGAAGATGGCTCCGGGTGCCGGCCCCGTGGCGCCCTTGACCCACTTGCCACCGACATTCTCCGGCGAGAACTCGCCCATGCGGGGAAGGTCGGAGACCAGCTCCCACACTGTCTTGGCCGGCGCGGCGATGTCACGGGTCTCGGCGACTGGATACGTCATGGGCTTGCACGATAGCTGGCCCGAGCAGCACGTTATCTGGCCCGAGCAGCCCGATAGCTGGCCCGATCGGTGCCCAGCCTTGACGCACGGGGCCGCCGATGCCAATTTCATGGGTGCACGTCGGCGGCAGGTGCCGCCATCACGATCGGGGTCTCCATGGCCATCACCACCGGAAGAACGCTCGCTCAGGGTCAGCAAGACCTGATCTCGCTCAGCCCTCCCGTCTTCGACAACATCGAGGACGAGCGACAGCACCGCAAGCAACGACTGGCCGGCGCCTTACGCCTCTTTGGTCGCTTCGGTTTCTCAGAGGGAGTGGCCGGCCACATCACCGCCCGTGACCCCGAACGGCTTGACCACTTCTGGGTCAACCCGTTCGGGATGAGCTTCCGCCACGTCAAGGTGTCCGACCTGATTCTGGTCAACCACGAGGGCGAGGTGGTCGAGGGGAACCGTCCGGTCAACCCAGCCGCCTTTGCCATCCACTCGGCTGTCCATGCGGCCCGACCCGACGTCGTTGCGGCGGCACACGCCCATTCCATTTACGGTAAGGCCTGGTCCTCGCTCGGGCGCCAGCTCGACCCGATTACTCAGGATGCCTGTGTCTTCTTCGAAGACCACACCGTCTGTAGCGAGGGCGGTGGGGCCATCGTGCTCGAAGAGGCGGCCGCCAAGGCGCTGGCCGCCAGTCTGGGACCGCACAAGGCCACCATCCATCGCAACCACGGCCTGTTCACCGTGGGTCAGACCGTCGACGAGGCGGCCTGGTGGTTCATCACCATGGAGCGCTCCTGCCAGGCGCAACTCCTGGCCGAAGCGGCCGGTACGCCTCTCCTGATCGACGACGAGGGGGCGCGCTACACCCGCGACCGCACTGGGTACCCGATGGCCGGGTGGTTCTCCTTCAAGCCATTATGGGACGAGATCGTGCTCAGCGATCCCGACCTCTTCGGCTGACGTCGGCCCGCGGCCCCGTGCCAACCTGGGGCCATGGACCTAAGGGAGCTCCTCCATATCGAGGGCGTCGAAGAAGAGTGTGACCTTCGCTCCACGGTGGGGTTCATGGCCCTGCACGGTGGGTCCCAGGACCGCGGCACGGATCAGATAGCCCGCCGGGCCGCCGCGTTGTGCGGCGCGTCCTACTACGCCATCGTCCAGCCCCCGTGGCTCCGGGTGCACCTCACGTCGCGCCTGCATGACCCGGACCACTCGACGACCTTCCGCCGATTCCTGACCCACGTCCGCGTGGCCATCTCGGTGCACGGTTTCGGCCGGGACAGCTTCGCCCTGTGGGTTGATCCAACCCGCGGCCTGGTCATCGACGCGTACGGGCCCGCCGTCCGCGATGGCCAGAAGGACCCGCTGACCGGCATCATCGTGGGAGGCCTGCATGCCGGGTTGGTGGGCCAGGCCCGCACCCTCCTGAGCGCGCGGTGCCCGGGCTTCCACGTGGCCGACGAGCGACTACGGCTCGGCTTCCATCCGCAGAACCCGGTGAACCTCCCGCCGGAGAAGGGCGTGCAGATAGAGCTGCCACCGGGGCTACGGGGCATCGGGGCCTACGGGGAGCGCCTGACCCCAGACGATGCCGCCATCCCGATCGGGTTGATCGCCGCCCTCGTCGAACTGGCACGGGCCGCCGCACGAACGGGCACGACGACCGGCTCGGCGCGGACCTGAGCCCGACGGCACCAGCCGTGGGCCTCGCACAGACCTGATTGCGACAGGAATAAGAACCTGTTCTAATCTCGCCCAATGGAAGCCAACCTCGCCGACCTGTTCGAGGCCGCTGTCGACGCCTACCCCGAGCGGGAGAATCTGGTGGCCAACGGGGAGCGCCGCACCTACGCCGAGATGGAAGCCCGGGCCAACCGGCTGGCCCACCACCTGGCGGCCCAGGGCATCGGTCCGGGCGACCACGTCGGTATCTACGCCTACAACAGCGTCGAGTGGGTGGAGACCGCCTGGGCCGTCTTCAAGCTGCGGGCCGTCTGGATCAATATCAACTACCGCTACGTCAAAGAGGAGCTGCGCTACCTCCTGACCAACGCCGACCTCAAGGCCCTGGTGCACCAGCGTGAGTTCTCCCCCCTGGTGGCCGCCCTGCTACCCGATCTGCCCCAACTCCGCCACATCATGATCATCGAGGACGGGACCGACGCCCCGAGCTCCACCCCCGATGCACGCAACTACGAGGACGCCCTGGCGGCCCAGTCGCCCGAGCGTGACTTCGGCCCCCGATCGGGCGACGACCTCTACATCCTCTACACGGGTGGCACCACCGGCATGCCCAAGGGGGTGGTCTGGCGTCACGAGGACGTCTTCTATGCACTGGGGGGCGGCACCGACCCCATCACCAACACGCGGATCGAGGATCCGGGGGTCATCGCAGCCAGCGGCGCCGCCGGGTCCGGGGTGCACCTCCCTGTGGCGCCCCTCATGCACGGGGCCACCCAATGGGCCGTGATGGGGCGCAGCTTCGTCGGCTCGAAAATCGTCCTGATGGCCAAGTTCGACCCCCACGACGTGTGGGACCTGGTGGAGAAGGAAGGGGTCAACTCGGTCATGATCACCGGGGACGCCATGGGCAAACCGTTGATCGAATCCCTCGATGACGTCGGGACCACCCATGACCTCTCCTCCCTCGTCGCCGTGGTCTCCTCCGCCGCGCTGTTCAGCGCACCGGTCAAGGACCAGTTCTTCGAGCGCCTGCCCAACCTCGTGATCACCGATGCCATCGGGTCCTCGGAAGGCGGCAACAACGGGATGACCGTCGTCACCCCGGGAAATACCGCCATGAAGAGCGGCCCGACCGTGCACCTGCTCGGCCAGACCGTCGTCTTCGACGAGGACCTCAATCCGGTCGAGCCGGGCTCGGGTGTGATCGGCAAGATCGCCCGCTCGGGCGACATCCCACAGGGTTACTACAACGACCCCAAGAAGACAGCGGAGGTCTTCATCACGGTGCGGGGCACGCGTTACGTCATGCCGGGGGACTTCGCCACCGTCGAATCCGACGGTTCGATCACCCTGCTCGGGCGCGGCTCGATCGTCATCAACTCGGGCGGCGAGAAGATCTTCCCCGAAGAGGTGGAGTCCGCCGTGCGCTCGCACCCCGACGTGATGGACGCCATCGTGTGCGGCGCGCCGGACGAACGCTGGGGCCAGACCGTGGCCGCCATCATCCAGCCCCGGGTCGGCCACGACGCGCCGTCGCTCGAGAGCATCCAGGAGCACTGCCGCACCGCCATCGCGGGCTACAAGGTGCCGCGCCGGCTCCACGTGGTGGACGTGGTCGAGCGCTCGCCCAGCGGGAAACCGGACTACACCTGGGCCACCTCCATCGTGACTGCGGCCGATGCCGCCACCAGTGCCACTTGAACTGACCGACCTTCTCGCCGGCCGGGCCCTCGGTGGCGGCCCTCACTCCTATCTTCCACTGGCGGCCCTCACCATGGAATTGCAGCGCGGCGTCATGGGCGACGTGGCCACCTTTCCCGAATTGGCCGTCGCGGCCGAGGGGCGCCGCATTGTGCCCGCCGCCGCCCGACTGCTCACGGCCTTCCGCTGGCACCATCTCCCCGTCATGCACTGCACGGCCCAGTTCCGGGCCGATCGGGCCGGCACCGTCGCCAATACGCCACTCCACAGCGCCGTGCTGCGGCGGCCCGAGCACCTCCTGGAGAAGACGCCGGCGGTCGAGCTGGTGCCCGGGCTGGGGGCGGAAGCCACCGACCATGTGTCCGCCCGCCGCCACGGCGTGTCCCCGTTCACCGGGACCACACTCCATACCACCTTGGAGCATCTCGGCGTCCGGGTGCTGGTGGTGACCGGCGTCTCGGTCAATGTCGGGATCATCGGGCTCTGCATCGAGGCCGTGAACCTCGGCTACCAGGTGGTGGTCGCCTCCGACGCCGTGGTGGGAGTGCCCCTCGACTATGCCGATGCGGCGATGGAGCACACCCTCGCGCTGGTGGCCCGGGTGAGCACCGTCGACGAGATCGTCGATGCCCTCGACATCCTCACGCGATGATGCAGTCATGCCATCGGGCCGACTGCTCCTCCTGACCGGGTCGCCCGGCTGCGGCAAGACGACCATCGCCCCCCTAGTCGCCGACCACGCGCCGCTTTCCGCATGTCTGGACCTGGACTGGTTCTTCGCCAAGCTCCGACAGGGCGCCATTGAGCCCTGGCGGGAGGAAGCGCACCAGCAGAATCGTGTGGTCCTGTCCGCCGCCGCCTCGGCCGTGGCCACCTTCTCCGCCGGGGGCTACTTCACGGTGGCCGAGGGCATCCTCTTCCCCACCATGGTCGACCTCTTCGTCACGGCCTGTGAACCGCTCGGGATCGATCTCCATTACGCCGTTCTTCGCGCCCCGCTCCCCGTGGTGCTCTCGCGGGTGCAGTCTCGCAGCATGGAACCCGAGCACAGGGGGGCGTTGTCGGACGAGTCAGTGGTCGATGACCTCTGGACCCAGTTCGAGCGGCACGGTGTGGCGGCGCGCCACTGCGTGGACGCCGGCGACCAATCACCCGACGTCATCGCCGACGAGATCTACCGGCGTTGGCAGAACGGCCAGTTCCGGCTCCTCGCTGACTGAGTCACCCCGGGTCACCCCGAGTAACGAGTCGCGGCTCAGGTCGTGGCACCAGCAAGACCACCTTCAGTTCTCGATCGGTCAATTCCTGATAGCTGCCCCATCCCTTGTAGTGCCCGATCAGCCGGGGCCACATGTCCGCCTTCGCGTCGCCGGTGAGGACGTGGGCATCGGCCCGGAACTTTCGCCGGCCGACCTGCACCTCGACGGTCGGCGTGGCCAAGAGGTTCAAGATCCAGGCCGGTGGTTGCGGCCGCCCCCCGTTTGATCCGACCACCACGAAGTTCGAGCCATCAGGCATGTACAAGAGGGGGTGCGTTCGTTGCTGACCGGTTCTGCGGCCCACCGTGGTCAACAGCAGTATCGGTCCGGCCATCGTGCGATGCCCAATCACCCCGCCCGTCCATCGATACAAGAAGCAGTGGACCCGGTAGGAAGGGCGCCCGACCACTCGGTCGAACCACACCGTGATCGTGGCCAGCACGTCGCCCATCTTAAGTTCTTGCTGCCGATCACCCACGCCCCGCCTCCGTGGCGCCGAGGCGCCGAGGCGCCATGAGCGTCTCTGTCTCGTCAGACCGCTGGCATTCGGCCTGCCATAGGACTATTATGACTAGGACCATGCTGCGCGTTACCGTCGACCGTTCCGACCCCGTGCTCCTCCACGACCAGGTGGCTGCGGAGATCCGCCGGGCCATTGCCGAGGGAGAGGCCGGACCGGGAGAACGCCTCCCCCTGGTCAAGGACATCGCCGCCGTGCTCGGAGTGAACAAGAACACCGTGTTGCGCGCCATGCACATCCTGCGGGACGAGGGTCTCCTGGAGTTCACCAGGGGGCGTGGGATCACAGTGACCGGGACACCGGAACAGAGCCTCGTGCTGCGGCACGTGCGGGAACTGGTGGAGTTCGCCCGTCATCAGGGCTACCGACGAGAAGACGTCATCGAGATGATCGCCAGCCTCCCGTGACGCTCGTCAAGGAGAACCCCACCCACCTCGAGGCACCGCCGATCAACGTCCTCTTCGAGGAGGCACATCGGCGGCGGCAGCGGCGCTGGATGATCGGGCTGGCGCTGTCGCTCGTCCTCGTCGTGACGGCGGCCACGACCCTCGTCCTGCTCCGCTCGGGCCACTCGGGACGCTCGGCGACGACCGTCGATCACCGCCAACGGTCACCGGCCACTCCCGTGAGTGCAGCCACGACACCTGGCGTGGCCTGGATCGACTACGACGCGCAATTGCACGTCGGCAATCCGATCACGGGGACGCAGCGCGTCGTGGCGACGAACACCGGGGCCTCCCCCGTCGTTCCACTGGTCGAAGCGAACGGTCGCGTCTATTGGGTCGATACGAAGACGACCTTCTCACCCCAGTCCGGCGACTCGCTCCCGACGGTGCACGACTTCAATCTGGCCAACGGCCAGGTCCGCAGTGACGGAACAGGCCAGCGCGTGTTTCTCTCGGCCGACAAGCGGGACCTCATGATCTACCGCACCGCGAGTGATCTCAGTGAGGTGCCGATCGGGAGGTCGGGACCGACTCGCCAGTTCACCATCCCCTTCGGATGGGCCCTGAGCGGTGGTGCCGGCTTCGCCCTGCCCGCGGCCGTGGCCAACGGCTTCGTGGCCGAGCGCCCCAGCGGCCAGCCCGGCGTCTTCACCTTTGGCATCTGGGACCCCGGCAGTGGCCATATTCGGGTCATCGGGAACGAGTGGGGAATCATTGACTCGTTCACCCCTCCGGGGGGTCACGCCAGCCTGCTGGCCCTGGTCCCGGCCCATTGCGGGTTCGATCGAGCCTGCACCATCAAGATCATCACCTCGACGACCTTGGCCGCAGTCAGCGTCCATGACCCCCTTCCCTACGGGTTCGACGTGGGAGGTGCCTTCTCGGCCGACGGCAGGAAGCTCGCTGTCTTCGTCAGGACGAATTCAGGAGCCGTGAATCCGACGACGCAAATGGCCGTCGTCACGACCCGCACCGGAGCGCTCCACCTGGTCAAGGGGGCCCGCAGCAACATTGGCGAATCGGTGGGCTGGGCCCAATGGCTTCCGGGCGACCGCACGATCATCGGCGGCGCGCTGGCCGGCACCAACTTCTCCTCAACCGCGTTCCTCGACAACCACTATCTGGTCAACGCCGGCACGCTTGCCGCCCAGCCGTTCACCCTCATTGCCAACCGCGATCTGGATGTCAACTTCTCCGCGGTGGCCTTCTCGTCGCCCCATTGACGAGGCCGCCGGCCCAGTTCCGCCCGGTGACCAGCTAATCCGGAGCGGCCACTCGGCCACTCGGCCACTCAGCTACTCGGCTACGAGGGACTCGCCTACGAGCCGCCCTGGGCCAGGCGCTGTGTGGTCGTGCTGTGGATCGGGTTCTTGTCGAAGTTCCCGAGCACGTGCTTGCCGAACGTCTCGACGGCCTCCTCGCAGGTCTCACGTGAGATCGACGTCGAGAGCATCCCGAAGGACAGTTGGTCGGCCCCGGTCCTGCTGTAGTTCTCGATCGCCTTGCTGACTTCGTCCGGCGACCCGACGGCGATGTCGCCCGAGGCGATGACGGCGTCGAGGGTCTCGGCGTCCATCCCCGGCACGATCTCGGGCCACTCCGGCAGGCCCTTGGGCTTGGGGAAGGTGTCGAGGTAACGGAACACCAGGCTCAAGTGGTAGTTGGACTCCGACTCCAAGAAGGCCTTGCGGGCCTTGGCCCCGTCCTCCATGCAGATCATCTGCGTGGTGATCATGACGTTGTTGTTGACGAAGCCACCGACCGGGTTCTTGCACTCGGCGATCTTTTCCTTGTAGCGCGCCACCAGGGGCGTCAGCTGGTCCGGGGTGGAGAAGCCGAAGCAGAGGATGCCCACACCCAGATCTGCGGCCAGGTCGAAGGTGGAGGGGCTCCCAGCGGCCATCCAGATGGCCGGGTGCGGTGACACGTATGGCTTGGGCAGCACGTTGCGCGTTGGCATGGAGAAGAATTCGCCGTCGTAGCTGTAGTCCTCGTCCTTCCACATGCGCACGAGTTGGGGCAACACTTCGGCCACCATTTCCCTGGTGATATCCGGGTTCTCGATCCCGAAGCCACGCTGCTCGGTGGTCGATGAGCCCCGACCGGTCCCGAATTCGAAACGGCCCTCGGAGAGGTGGTCCAGCATGGCCACCCGCTCGGCGATACGGGCCGGATGGTTGACCGGAGGCGTGATGTTGAAGATGCCCGAGCCGATGTGGATGTTCGAGGTCTTGGCCGCCACGAAGGCCAGAAACGATTCGGAGGCCGAGAGGTGCGAGTAGTCGGTCAGGAAGTGATGCTCGGACGCCCAGGTGTATTTGAATCCGGCTTTGTCGGCCGCCACGATGAAGGCCACCTCGTCCATGATGCGATCGTGCTCCGCGGTGTCGCCGTGCAGGGCACGGTATTTCGGTAGTAGGCAGGCGGCGTTGAAAATCCCGAATTCCATGGAGTGGACTCGTCCTCCCGTACGGCGCCGCGGACCGGTCCCGGGCGTGATCCAGCGAAGGTAACACGGGATGGTCTAAAATGCAACGTGTTCCATTAATGGGGACTCCCTCCCAGGTCAGAGCCATTCGGAGATGTGATGTCGCAACCGGAGACAATTGCCCAGGCCGTGCGCGACCGGGCCGGTGACACGTCGACGGGGCTCATCGCGGGAGATCTCCGGCTCACCCATGCCGAGGTGGTCAGCCGAGCCGTACAGCGGGCGGCCTGGCTGCGGGCCAATCGGAGTCCCGGGCCGTTCCACGTGGCGGTCCTGCTCGACAACGTGCCCGAGTTCATCTACTGGCTCGAGGCGGCGGCGCTGGTCGGAGCGGTGGTGGTCGGGGCGAATTCCACCCACCGGGGCGACGAACTGCAACGGGACCTCACCCACACCGAGTGCCAGTTGCTCGTCACCGATTCAAGTTCGCTTCCCCTCGTTGAGGGCCTGCGCATCGGGGACCGCCTCGGTACGGTGACGTCGGACAGCGCCCGGACGTTGGTCCTCG
>Ga0208357_1001676_pt1 | contig 15911 bp, 12 predicted proteins | sample NGESurdeep092012_6_FD_184487 | JGI IMG/M metagenome (GOLD analysis project Ga0208357, IMG submission 184487) | Arctic peat soil microbial communities from Barrow, Alaska - NGEE Surface sample F52-2 deep-092012 (SPAdes) | ecosystem: Environmental > Terrestrial > Soil > Wetlands > Peat ... | reverse complement strand
GAGGCGCGCGTTGCTGACGCGTTGCCGACAACTGTCACACTCAAGTGGACGCGTTGCTGACGGCGTTGCTGACAGCCGTCAAACGTTGAAGGTTTTCCCGCAATCTAATTAGAAATAGCGGGCTTAACCAGGGAATTTAGTGGGCCGTGCAGGACTTGAACCTGCGACCCCTTGCGTGTCATGGCTCCCTTCTACGTTTGCCGATGACAATCAATGCACGTGGACGTCAGCAATCTCTCAGATTATTGAAGTTCACTTTTCGCGCTTCACCGGCCCTTGGCGATGGGAGTTTTCGAATTCTTGCTCACTGAACTGCTCACGTTACACAAATCGACTCAATTATTGCGACTTGATCTACGCCTGACCTAGGCGATAATTCGCCATAGAAGTAGGACTCTATGACATCTCTCCGTCCATCAGAAACTCACTGCCAGAACTAGGCGCGCTTTCTGTACCCCGATAGCAATGCTGCTACTGAACGGACTTCGACTAAGAACGTGTCTGATGAATAGAGCGGGAGGTCGTCCTCAACGAGAATCGCACCGTCGCCTTCGATCGATGCTCTTCGCTCCCCAGATTCTCATTGTCTCCTTCGCGGTGATCTGTGGCGAGGTCATTGTGTTTTTCGCAATACCGGCACTGTTGCATTCATTTGGAATTCGCTCTCAGCAGGGCTTGTTGGATTTCCTATTTGGCGTCGAACTGACAACATTTCTTTCCGCGATGATTGTTGTAGCTCTCTTGTTTACGGGTGCCGGCCAATACTTTGCTGGGGCCTCCGCAGAACGCTGGTCAGGGCGTGAACTGGAAGCGCTCGGTTCCAAATGGCGTACGTTTCACGGTGTGCCATTCGACTATGGCTTTGGTCCACAGTCACCTGAGATCGACGTTGATCATATTGCAATTGGCCCGTATGGAGTCTTGGTTGTGGAAACCAAATACATATCAATGCTTTTGGATTTGAACGATCGAAAGATTTCATCACGCATTCGTGATGCCATCAGTCAAGTGGAAGGCAATGCCGGGCGCGTACGAGCACTACTGAATCGGGACTTTCCAGGCATACCAATACGTCCCGTGATCATTGTCTGGGGGAGATTGGTCACACCACCCAACGGAGGCGTCCGAAGAATCAGCAATCCAAACGTCGAGATCCGAATTGTTCATGGAGCGGACTCGGAAAACTGGAGGCCCCTCCTGGAGGTTGAAGACGGCTTCGGGCTGTCACAGGAGATTGTGGAGCTTGCATCTACCAAAGTCGAGCGGTACATCGAAGAACGACACAAAGGAGACAAATCGAACTGACATGACGATTCTCAAGGTTCGAGGGTGACTTCGCAACTACTGGGACGTCGCTTCCGAATTGTCTGACTGCTTCGCGACGAAGTCCGACATCGCATAACAGCCTTGCTTTTCGAACTCCTCGCCGCGCAGATCAAGTAAGGGACTGTCCTACTTCACGTGCCGCCATCGCTCCGACTCGAGACTGTCCACCACTCGAGATGTCAATATTTTCCTTACGTCATCAATGACTCTCTTATACGACTCGTAAATGGGACTTCCGACCGTACCCTCAAAGCTCACAAATCCAGAAGGTATGAATATTGCTGGTTCGAGCCAAAGTCCATAGTGACCGTGCTCCATTCCCGTTTTCGCATAGCCGCCCAAATGAACCTGCAAGCCGCCATATTCGGTCATCAACGCTTCGTGCCATTGATCGGTTCGATGAGATAAAACCTCCGACAACTCGTCGAATGCGTCTTGTTCTTCACTCGTCAAATCGTTCAGAGTCAGAACGTGACGCTTGGGATATATCCAATAATTTCCCACGAACGTAGGTGGGTTCGCTTTAAATACGACCCACTCGTGAGATGACCACAACCGTCCTCCAGTGACATCCGTACCGGCTGTGATCATCTTGCAAATATTGCATTCCACCATGTTTCGCATGATATGCCGATGCCATTGAGACAGAATGAGTTGTGGCGCAATCCTTTCTTGATCAATTACAAATTGTTGCAAAGGACTGGCCCGGACGAACAGAAGCAGATCTGCAGGCTGATATTCACCAGCTTCTTCGAATAGGGAACTTTCTAATAGACAACTTCCCGAAACTTGAGGCTCAGAGTGGCGACGGAACAAGCAGGCGAATTGACATTGAATATGGATCGCTTGTAATCGAATGCAAGCGTGAGGTCAATCCATCGAAAAGGTCGGCGTTCGCCAAGGATGAGGGACAACTCGCTGGATATCTTGTTGTGCGTCAAGAGCAGACTGATTCCTTGTGGGCCGGAATACTCACTAATGGAAGACATTGGCGCCATTATCGACTTGACAGTCAATCAACATTACGTCTCGTTTCCGAGATCACAATCGATAGCGAGTTTTCCGATGAACGCAGTTTCCGAGTTTGGCTCGGGTCAGCATTGCCAACACAGCGAAGAGTTCGCCCGACGACTGATGAAATCGAAGGTCGATTGGGTTCCGAAAGTCCATCCCACAACATCACCACGGATCGACTTAGGGAATTGTTAAAACAAGGAGGAGAAAAGCCCGAGATCGAACTCAAGAGATCGCTTTGGGTCAAACTCTTGAGAACTGCATTTGGCACTCAATTCGACGGCTCCGAAGAACTATTCGTAGAACACACATACTTGGTGATTCTTGCAACGCTGATAGCGAGAGCTGTTGTTGGACTCACGCTGGACGCGACGCCCGCAACGCTTTTGTCCGGTGAGTCGTTTTCAACACTCGGAATCGTCGGCGTCGGTGAAGCGGGATTCTTCGACTGGCCTCTTGATATTGCCGGAGGCGACGAAATCGTGATGGACATCTCGAAGCGAGTGTCATCGTTCGATTGGTCCACAACCGACCACGATGTATTGAAAGCTCTCTATCAATCTGTAATAAGTCCGGATGTCCGACATAAGTTGGGTGAGTATTACACGCCTGATTGGTTGGCAACGCTTATCGTCAGTCACGTCGTCGTCGACCCTCTCAGCCAGCGCGTGCTGGATCCCGCTTGTGGCTCTGGCACTTTTCTATTCGCGGCCATAGATCGATATTTTGAAGCGGCGGAATCCGAAGGCATCGAAATCTCTGAGGCCGTCGATCGTCTCCCAAATTTTGTTGTTGGCATTGATATCCATCCAGTTGCAACCACGTTGGCGCAAGTGACGTATCTACTGGCAATTGGAACGGAGCGACTAAGTCAAAGGTCAAAGACCTTTTCTGTACCCGTGTATTTGGGTGACTCCATCAGATGGGACGATCCGACGCAAAGTGGAGGAGATCTCTTTCACTCGAACGATGACATTGTCATCAAGACGGGCGAAGACCTGCAGTTGTTTGACATGGAATTGCGATTCCCGTCAGAGGTAACTGCGCGTTCAGATTTCGACAGTCTTATAAATGAGTTGAGCGAGAAGGCGGCGGGTCGGGATCGTAGGGCTCCCAGACCATCCATTATCGGTATTCTCAACAAATACACCTCCGTCCCGGCGTCACGAACAACTTTGACCGCAACATATTCGGTGCTGTGCGATCTGCACGAATCGGGTCGCGACCATATTTGGGGCTACTACGTTCGAAATCAGGCCAAGCCATCTTGGTTTAGCCGAGCGGAAAACAATGTTGATGTTCTGATAGGTAACCCACCATGGCTGTCATATAGATACATGCCGACTGTGATGCAGCAAAAATTCAAAAGTCGCTCCAAAGAAAGAAATCTCTGGTCGGGTGGAAAGGTCGCCACGCACCAAGACCTTTCCGCACTTTTTGTCGCAAGGTCGTGTGAGCTCTATCTCAAACCTGGCGGCCACTTCGGATTCGTAATGCCACTTGCGGTGCTTTCCCGACAAAGTTACGAAGGATTTAGGACTGGACGTTGGACTTCCGAATTTGGACCAGCTCTGGTTTCAGACTTTGAAGAACCATGGAGTCTTCTAGGTGTCAAACCGAGTCCATTTCCCGTGCCAGCATCGGTCATCTTTGGTTCAAAGTCTGAACTGGTCGCTCAATCCAATGTTGCGATGCCGAAGACCGTTCAGGAGTTGAGCGGACACGTGCAACAAAAAGGAGGTGTGATCTCCGGCATCGAATTGTCGTTCAGTTCCGAGACGCTCACGATGATGTCGAGCGACACCGTGTATTTGTCTCCCTACGGCTCGAGGTTCAGACAGGGAGCGACATTGGTGCCTCGATTTCTAGTGCTCGCGGATCACGGTCCCGAAGCACCCCTAGCACGCGCGAGTCAAATCTCGATTCACTCCAGACGATCATCTCAAGAAAAGCAGCCTTGGAAGTCAATTGCGTCGGTAAGTGGCGTGGTTGAATCTGAATTCATCCGAAAGGTCGTACTCGGCGAATCAATCATTCCATTCAGGATGGACTCAACACTGGACGCGGTGTTGCCTTGGCATCAAAAATTTGGGTTCCTGTCTACCGCAAATCCCCAAGTGGATCGATTTCCCGGCTTGGCGCATTGGCTCAATAACGTCGAACAGATATGGGGCGCAAACAAATCCCCTTCTTCGAAGCTGAGCTTCATTGATCAGATTGATTTCATGCACAAATTGGAGACTCAATTTCCAATTGCGCCCATTCGTGTGGTGTACTCCAAGTCCGGGAACTCACTGGTAGCAGCGATACTGACCGACACGAACATTGTTGTCGACCACAAACTCTATTGGGCTGCTGTGCCAACAATGAACGAAGCTCGTTATCTAACCGCGATTCTGAACGCGTCACATTTTACGGATTTGATTCGACCGTATCAATCAATCGGTGCGTTTGGACCGCGAGATTTTGACATGTACGTCTGGATGCCGCCGACTCCGTTGTTCGAGCCGTCGAGTCCACTTCATCAAGAATTGGCAAACCTTGCTGCAGTTGCAGAAGCGGTTGTTGAACGGATCGATTTCCCTTCAGGTTCAAGCTTCCAATCGAGACGAAAAACATGCCGGCAGGCCCTCTCTCTAGAAGGCGTCGATCACAAACTCAATGCATTGGTATTGCAGTTGCTTGAATGAGAGGAATTAAGGATCCGAGTCCTTCAATTGCGGCAACTACGAGGCGTCATAGAGATCAACAAGACTGAAGAAAATGTGTCCGGGGACTTCCGATTGTGCTGCAAGAATCAGTTCCTGAAGTGGCACGGCAAGCTGGCTTGAATCCAAATCCAATACTTCGGCCCACTCCTTTGGGTAGTAACGAGCAAGCATTGAAAGGCAGTACAAGATGAGCCACCAAGTAATTAGCAGTTTCTGAGGTTGAGAATTTCCGGCGATTGCGGGCAATACAATGCCATGTGCATTTCCGAAGTTTCCACTTTGGACAACATCTAATCGTCGAGTGGTCCACTCTCGTTGCGTCACTTCGTTCTGTTGGGAATCGCCGTCAAACTTCAGTCGGATCACATAGTCATCACTTCCGAGGGAACTGGTTTTGGGCTCTGGTCCAAATTCTGCCGTTGGCATACCAAGAGACTTGAGTTTTGGATAGACGGAAAGCCACTCCTCCAATTCCTCGCCTGAAGGTGGAATTATTCTCATGTACTCAACATTGTTCTCGCCTGCACCATCGAGTCTTGAGGCATGTATGAACCGTTCCGGAACTGGTCCAACGACGAGACCAGGAAACGCCGGAGGTCCAAAATCCCCAAGAACTTTGTTGTATTGGCCCACCTCCAGCGGACCTGAACCCGTGATGTACTCATCGTCAAAAAACAGATCGATGTCAAGCGCTCCCAGCAGTTCTGAAAGCGTGACGGACATATCAATTGTTGGCGAGGCCAGTATTTTCGCCACTTGTTGAATCAGACCATTTCCTCGCGCCACAGCCCTCGCGCGAGTGAAATCCAGGTCTTTGCCACTGCTCGGTCGATCGAGTTTGAACGAAAGTCCGTGACTTTCTGCTGGCCTCCATTCTTTGAACGGACCGGCGGCACAGATTGCGCGGCCCGCCTGCGTAAGTCCGTAAAAGAGAAGCATTGGTCTAGCAACCAAATCGACACGTTCGGCCGCCTTCCACAATTCCTCAGCCTGCTGCAGTCCGGCCCCAAAAGTTCTTACGCGATCGCCAGAATCTGCGTGAGGTGGTCGTTGCGACCGAAAGGTTCTTAGGCCGATCTCCCATATCCTCCGGTTTTGCGAATCCTCGGTCATTGAATGAGAGTAATTCGGATAATTGCCTCATATGAAGGCGACTCATATAGGTGCCTTCGTCGTGAATTGAAGCGAACTTTGAATCAAGGCACCTTCGTTTATGCGGAAGGCCCCTTCCTTCAGCGAATTCATTCAAGCGGACTGAACAAGGAGTCTTGATTTATCTTCGCTCTCTGGGATTCTTGCGCCGACGGCAACGCTTCAAGTGGAGTCGGTACAAATGTGACCAACGATCTCCGTTAATCAACCGTTTTGTGGGCTCGGCGAGCGGTATGGCTTTTTGCTCTCCTCCACTGAGAATCCACGTGCGTCGACGAAACAGACGCCATTGAACCTAGTGACGTGCGTTGCAACGTGGCTCGCTTCGACACGATCGATCATGAACGAAGAGCCACAGCTGTAACACTCAACGTTGCAGTGTCCCAGCTGGTCGTCGACGACTTCGACGATGCCCAGACGACCCTTCTCTTCACTCCTGGTGGAGTAGACGGGACCGATCTCCTCGTTGACTTCAGCCTCGAGTTCCTCCGGCGAGAGGTGTGGGCGTCGAGCCTTGATCTGCTCTCGAATGTCGTCTTCCTTAATCGACTTTGGGTCTCTGATGACTCGGAAGACTCGAGCCACAGACTCCTTCACCGGCACGATGCGGTGAGCAAATTCGTTTGGCGTGCGCATCTGCGACTCTTCCAAGGGGTCGCACAAATCCCTTTCGTTCCAGTCAAATTCAGCAAGCAGTTCCTTGAATGGATCGTCAATGACATTGATCATGCGACTCCGTGTGACCAGAGCAAGCAAAATTTTGTCCGCTGTGGGGAATCTCACCCGGCACCGTCCACAGTGAATGGATACCGTCCGTTTCCGTAAGTAGTTGAGATCGAAAACGTCGAATCCCACAGTCACCTCTTTTCACGGCTTGATCTCGATGGTATTGTCGCAGGTGCGTGTGACAGCATGCACTTTGGGGTTTCGCCCCCGCGTAGTCAACGAACATCAGGTCCTGGTCAGTGGATCAGACCCCTCGTTGGCATTCCCAAAAGGAACGCTGTGCGAAACACACCGATCTCCGGCACCGCGCCGGACAACGCCGTACCCGTACACGTCATTGCGCTCACGCTTGATCAAGCCTGCAAACGACTCCAACTCTCTAGGCCCAGTGTGGTCGGACTCATTGAGTCGGGCCGCTTGCATGCCGTCAAGGTCGGTCGCAAATGGCTCGTCAGCGCGTCATCACTGGATCGCTTCGTCAACGGCGAGGTGGCGAAGTGACCAAACGCCAAACGCCAGCGGGTTCCCCGAAAGGGTTCCAGATCTACCCGGAACTCTCACCCGAGGAGTTCGCAGCGCTGAAACGCAGTATCGCGACCAACGGCATCATCGTGCCCGTGGAGATCGACGACGACGGCAACATCGTCGATGGTCACCACCGTGTACGAGCATGGAGCGAACTGCGATCGGAGGGAGTCAAGGTGCCGGAGTATGAGCGAAAGGTTCGCGCATACGAGAATGACAACCAGAAACTGGAACAAGCCTTGCGTCTCAACCAACTCCGTCGCCACCTCACCCCCGATCAACGTCAGGAGGTCGTCAAGGAGCTGCGAAAGCGGGGTTGGAGCGCCCGACGAATTGCCGATGTCCTCGATGTGGGCAAATCCACCGTTGGTCGCGACCTTTCAACTGTCCCAAATGGGACAGTTGACACCGTCACAGGACTCGATGGCCGGAAAAGACCCGCCAATCGACCTCCGACCGTCGCCGCATTCTCTACGAAGGAAGAGGAACGAGCCCGGGCAGCCATAAAGGAACTCGGTGTCGAAAACATGCCATCTCGAGCGACAAGAGTCGGACCTTTAGAGAAGCGCGTCAAAGCCCATCGGGTGCACCCGAGTGGTCCTCCGACCGGCGAGGAATACTACGGTGCGACGTGGCTCGTTGAGTGCGCCGACATCGACGACTGGAATATCGATGGAGCAGGGATCGATCTGATCCTGACTGATCCGCTCTACAGTGAGGACGGCATCGAGACCTACTTCCAACTCGGTGAATTTGCCAAGAAGTACCTCAATCCCGATGGACTCGTCATCGCCTATCTCGGCAAGGTGCACTTCCGAGAGGCCCTCGAAGGGCTCTTTGAAAACCTGGAATACGTCTGGCTTGGCGCCATCGTTCAGAACTCCCGGCCATCAAAGATTCACTCCAAGAAGATGGAAGGCGGGTTTCGCCCCTACATCATCTGTTCACTCGGTGACTACGAGCCAAAACGATGGATGTACGACACGATCATTTCACCGAGTGCACCCGAGAAGGATCTGCACCCCTATCAACAGACGCTAAAGCCATTGATAGAGATCATCGAAATGGCAACTGAGCCCGGAGATCTAGTCTGTGATCCCTTCCTCGGCTCTGGCACAACCGGAATAGCGGCCCTTTCACTGCGACGTGACTTCTACGGCTGCGACATCGATCCACGTAGCGCAAAAGAGGCGTCGGACCGTCTGACGAAGTGGGAGTTGGAAAACGAAAGCTCGTGAAATGAATGCCAGTCCGCGGAGCCGAATCGCGCGAGTCGTGACCCATCCGAACATCGCGCCGCCGCCACGAACTGTCTCACCACGTCGACCGGTTGCAGAAATTCCACACATCCGAGCGTTGTAAGGCGATTCTGACCCTTTCGTCAAGAATGCTCTCCAGCATTCCCACAGCGCCGTTACCCCTCATCATGGCGCCTTTCGGTGCCCTCTCGGAACACCAAAACCGCTGTAGAGTGCCCTCTCTCGAAAGGAGGTCGGCAATGACAAAGCGTAAGTCCCCCGGGACTGTCTTTTACGACAATCGACGTCGCTGCTGGATGGGTTACATCGCGACCGGACTCACCGTCAATGGCAATCGCCAACGGCGTAGCGTGCGCGGGGCGACGGAACGAGAGGCTCGCCAAAAACTTCGCCGGATTGAAGCAGAGATCATCATTGGAAAGCAGGTGACGAACAGTTCCATTCGGCTCGGTCGGTTTCTCGAAGAGTGGCTCACGACCACCATTGAACCCAACTGTCTTTCCGTGAACACGGCTGCCAGTTATCGAGGGATCGTCGAGCGACATCTAATTCCGTCCCTCGGCACAAAACGGCTACGGGACCTTACTGTGATCGACGTCGACCACCTGTTGCACCAGAAGTATGAAGCGGGACTCAGTAGTTCAACTGTGCAACGCATCCGAATGATTCTCGTAAAGGCGCTGCGACACGCAGAACGTCGGGACCTCGTACAACGAAACGTTGCCGCGCTCACCGATCTCCGGCGCACCAGTCGTCGCGAAGGACGGTCGCTAACGCCCGAACAGGCGCGACAATTACTTGCGGCGTCTCAACGACATTCTCTTGGCATCACAGTGCGACTTGGACTGTATTTAGGGCTCAGGCCAGGCGAAGTGCTGGGCCTTCAGTGGTCTGACATCGACCTCCTCGAGCGAACGCTCTCAGTGCGCCGATCACTCAAACGAGAGAACAATCAACTTAGATTCGGTCCTCCGAAGACGCCCGGATCAATTCGCACGCTCAAAATGTCGGAGTCACTGACTTCGGCGCTCCGCCAACACAAAGTGAAACAGGAACGACAAAAGGAAATCGCTTGCGAACTATGGATCGAACTCGATCTCGTGGTGACGACGGAGATCGGCACACCCGTCGACCCGAGTAACTCACGAAGGGCACTCAACGAGTTTTGCGAGCGCGCCAACATTGGCCATTGGAGTCCGAACGAACTTCGGCATTCTTTCGCATCTTTGATGTCGCTCTCTGGCGCTCCAATGGAAGAGGTCGCGGATGCAATGGGGCACGTCGATACGCGAATGACGTCGCAGGTCTATCGCCACAACCTCAAGTCAGTGGTGGACGTTGCGGAAACTCGATTGCATGCGCTGTTGGGAGACTGAATCACGGCCCGCTCAGGACGTCATCTCTTAGGAATCCAGCGAGCGATTTGATTGTTCCACTCTCTCCTCGAATCAATTTCGGTCAATTCATGCCCCGTTTTTTTGTAGAGCAAGAATTCGCAATATGCATCTGGTATTTCATCTACGAATGTGTGAGCAGACACACAGCCTCGCGACTTAAGGCTCGTAATTAGGTGCAATGATTCCCGTGCCCTTGTCATGGCGACGAAGAATGCCAACCTCGTCGTGTAATTGAGATTTATGTTGTCGCACCCCATTACGATCACGTGCTTGGAAGAAAGTCCCTTTGAACCCACCAATGTCAACAACTCCACCGCCGCAGCTGCACCAGCCGTCTCGATTGCCTCGTCAGCCTCCTCTTCGGTCGCGAAAATGCCCCCTGAGATTGGGTTCGATTCCAATTCAGTAATGAGCGAAGGCAGATTGCGGATGTTGATTTGCTCCGACAACATTTGTACCTTCACTGTCCAATCCCACTCTTCGTGTTCCACGATCGAAGACACTTCATGACATCTCGCCATCGCTTCCTCGATCAATCTGTCCTCAAGTTCGGCGAGTTTGCAGCCAGCATTTAGCGCCAATTCGATGAGGGGCTGGACCTGCAGCGAGGAATGGCCCTCATAAAATAAAACACGTCGAAACACCCAGTTGTCTGCCTGCACACCAACCGCCGAGCAATATGCCTGGATTCTTCGGTAGTCGTCGGAACGACCGCTTGAAATTGCGGACCATTCGGCTAACCACGACCGAAGATTTTCATCGGCGCCTCCAGTCGCTAATAGTTTCAACTTCTTGTCCGGTGTCAAGATCAGTAGAAATGGATCCGTTTCCTCACCGGCCGCCATCCTTGTAATGTGTTCGTCCAATTCCGCACGGTGTCGCACTATGAATCTTTGGATGTAGTCGACCTCGGATGCCGGTGTAGGCGTTGCCACCAATTGAACCTTCGGCGCCGTCTCATCGACGAATAAGGGCAAATAAATCTTCTTGATTGATCCTGCGGCACGACTGGCGGCAATGAATGACGACGCCGCCAAACAGATCCAATACCCGCAACGACTGCAGAATGGCAACATGGCGTTTGCGAATTCAGAGTCTTCGTAATAAGAAATAATAATCCCAGGATGGCTTTGCTTTAGCTTTTGATATAGGGCTTGCTCATCATCGCCGGCGATCAGGACTCCTTCGGCGGTCGCCGTCAAAGATTGAATTAGATGATTCTCCGAAACGTTGAAGTCTTGAAATTCATCGAATATCCAATACGAATGTTGAATGAGCTCGGGTCTTTCATCTATGGCTTCCCGTGCAAGGACGATCATGTCATTGAATCCGACGGAGTTATAGAAATGCGAAATCGTTTCGTATGTTGCCGCGATTGCGGACCACGGATTCTCTTCATCAAATACATCAGTTTTGAACATCTTGAAGAAATTGGAATTGGTGTACGGAGTCGAGAGACTGCCATGAAATGCAGCAACGTCGTTCCAAATCGTATTCATCCACTCTTCCGACACAACATTGATGTTCGAAACTCGACGATGATTAGCCGAGCCGCGACTTCGCTCAAGAATGCTTCTTGCAAGACCGTGAAGAGTTGAGACAGTGACTCTGTTCGCGTCTATCTCTTCAAGTTCAATAGAGACCTCGCTCTGCAAATCCTTTACGAGCTTGCGTACGAATGTTGAGACATAAATCCGTGCCGAGTCATTTTCTATCAGCCAGTTCTGAATGCGCTTTAAGAATAGAAAACTCTTGCCGGAACCAGGGCCAGCAACAATTAATATTCGTTTTGACGGATGCTGTGAAATGAATCGGGCATTGGCATCCCTATATGTCCTTCGATCGTCATTGTCGAGTTGATCGAGCTCACCCTGCAGTTCGTCCAACTCCCCTTCAAAGCTTTCGCCTCTTTCATTGAAGAGCTCTCGCGGCAATGTCGACTCGCCGTCATTGGAAATCGTCACGATTTTCCACGAAACAGATTCTTCGGCCGATCTCGATCGCTCCAAGTCAATATTTGTTTCACAGTGTTGTTGCCTCGAAGTTCGCGTTCAGATGGCTTGTCACAGTGAAATCGTATGTTGTAGAGATGGGCAATGACACGGTCAGATCTCCTGCCAATTGGAAATGGATTGTGGGAAGTGCAGCGATTGGCTGCGCATTCCTGATCTTCGCTTTCGTATTTCAAAGTTCATTACTCCGACGTCCCGTGCTAACTGAGACGCTCGTTGGAGTCGGTACGGCATTCATGCTTTCCGGCGTCCTGTTTTTCATAGAGCAGAGATTCATTAGACAGGTATCGGATGTGACAACGACTGTCGTCGCCTCCGCAATTGCAAGTGAAGCCAAGTCGCTCGATCTTCGCTTTGACGAGCTGCGCGAGAGAATGGAAGCTGACCTCGCCGATCGCGAAGCAGATTTGTCAGAAACGGTAAGCGCAATCGACGTGCCCGCCTACGCAACTGTCGCGAATGCGCTTGCACGGGCAAATGAAATCTCTGCCATACGAATCTTTGGCGTTGTGGTTCAGGGATCAAAAGTACCGGGTCAGATTCAACTAACTTTCCAGTGGGCAACCATTACAGCGGATGACTCAAGTCAACCAGAGCTTTACATTGATCTCAACTCGAGCCCGACTTCGAACGACTCGAATCGTATCGGACCCGCTCGCTTCACTTGGGATCGAGATGCGTCCGTAGTTCAAATGGGCGCAACACTCCGCAACTACATACAAAGTGACGGTGACCGAAGTGCGTATCAATCCTTTGACTGGGCACTAACTCTTGAAAATTTTCAACTTGCGCTCAAATATGCAATTGATTCGAAGATGCGTTCAGCTTCTGACCCATCGCTCAACGGCGTATTGATCGAACTCCTGACGCCTCAGTGGGCGCTGACGGACAAGGGTCTCGAATGCCCAAGCCATGATTATTTGCTCCCCCACACGAGCTTCCCGGAAAGATATGGAATGCGCGGCGCACTTCCAAATGCACCGCAGACCGCTGAATGGGAAGCGGACCGTCCTGAATGGGTCGGACCAGAAGAGTGGAGAGATTTGCTGCGGCTTGGGAAGCGGCGGTTTCCACTAATTGAAGGGCCACTAATCAGGTCGCCAGAACTTCGGCCCTCAACCGACTCACCCCAGAAATCTTAGGCACATTCTCATGGTTCGATCGGTCAGTATCCTCTCAGAACATTTCACAGCCGGCAACTACACTTCAGCTCCTGATCGACTTCGCATCGGTCTGTCGAGGCGGTGACTTTGTGACTTCAGCTGATCATTCTTCAGACAGCCGTGAATTGGCGAGCCTCATTCACCATGTTGAATTGAATAAGTCGGGGTGGCTGGACCGTGCAATTGATCGACTAGTTATTGCAGCACTCTGGCTGGTCGAGCCAGCCACCATCGAAGAGGTAATGGAATTTCTTTACCATGGTTTCGATGGTCGAGTTACTAGTGAGAGAATTAAATCCATTCTTGAGAGCGAAGCGCACGCGAGCCGGGTGGTTCAGCTTCCGGGCGAAAAGTTCAAAGTCTCGGAGACTGCGGCGATCGAATTCCGTGCTGAGCTCGATTCGGCTGTATCCGCAGAATCGGCACTGCAGGCTAGGTTCCACGAACTCGCGTCCGATATAGGGATTGAGGCCAACTCGAATGAGTTGTGGTCTGATTTTCAATCAATGTTCATTGAACCATTGGTCTCATTGCTCGGAGCGACTCTTTACGAATTGATAACCGTCTCCGACGTTAGAACATCGAATTTTCAGTCTTATCGCCACGTCGCGGACAATATCTGTTCAAAGTATGGATTAGAGGCTCAAGACTTGATCATGAATTTTCTTGATCCGTTGGATCCAAGAATCAGATCATTCGTCTTGGCTCACCTAAATGTTCGCTATCTGAAAGAAGGGATCGCACTTGACCCCCAAGTAATCCGCAAACTAGATGAGGCCAGAGGGCGCCCCGATGAAGCACGTATCTTCCTTGACACCAATTTCGTGTTCTCTTTTTTGGGCCTTAGAGATAATCCTGGAAACGAACTTGCTGCGGAGCTGCTACAGCTTGTGGAAACAACTCGATCAAGTATCAAAGTGACTTTGTACGTGCTCCCCGAGACAATTGCCGAAGCCCGCCGAGCTCTCGGCAGAGTGGCGTCCCAATTGACTGGAATCCGAGCCACTGGCAATCTCGCGGAAGCTGCCTCGCAACTGAGATCTCAAGGATTACTCGTAGGATTTCTTAAGGCCGCCAGTGCAAGTCCGGGGTTGACAGCAGTCGACTATTTTGGACGCTACGAAGATAACTTAGTGACAATTCTTCGTGAAAATGGAGTGGAACTATTCAACTCTGATCTTTCTGAATTGCACGTTGATCAGGCCGTAATCGATGACATTTACGATCTTGAGGATCGTCAAATAGCGAGATTCGGATCGGCAAAGCCGTACGAAGCCAATCTCCACGACATGGTCCTATGGCATTTCGTCGAAAGGCGACGACCGCAATCAATGGATTCTCCTATCGATGCAGGAAACTGGGTATGCACACTTGACATGGGACTCATTGCATTTGATCGCAGGAAGCGCGAAAGTTTGAAGTCACCTTTGGTATGTATTCTTCCTGCTGGCCTCATTCAGTTGATGCAATTTTGGGTTCCGCGCACCGTGGACCTTGATACCGCTCTCGTGGGATCAATGCGCCAGCCACTTATGCTCTTACAGTTCGACATCGAATCTGAAAATACGACGGTCAGAATACTCAGGTCACTGTCAAGAATACGAGGTGTTGAACGACTTTCACTCGAGTCGTCTCTGAGAGTACTTACGAATGATGCGCTGCGATCTCGTGTCGAACTGACCACGACTGAAAGTCAAATGCTTGAACTCGTAGAGAGTGCCATTTCTGACGAATTGGTCCAACTCCAAGAGAGAGTTGCACAACTCGAAAGTTCGGACGACGCCACGTCATCCGAAGAAAACAAAGCAAGACTTCAGGTCGCTGAAGAAGAGGCTCGCAGGATGCGACTACTGGCGGCTACTGCGCGCAGTGAAGCAGAGACAACCAAGGCGAAAATTGTCGAGCTTGAAGACTACGTTGAAGAAGTCCGTCGATCAGAAGAAACCACTCGAAGTTCAATCGAAACCGAACGAGACGCACTTCGAGAACGCGTTCAGATCCTCGAAGATTCGCAGAGTACGGCTGTCGAGAACACTCGAATTCTTCGCATCGGAATATCTACCGCGTTGCTGGTAATTCTTGCGGGCCTATCTTCGTATCTCATTCCGGTCATGCTTGCCCGTGTATGGCACTTCTGGGTGCGGACCGCTCTAGGCATTGTTACCGCCGTCATTTTGATCTCATTTGCCGCTGAACAGTATGTCAAGCGCTACGCGGGATATAAAACGTCGCGCATGTACAGGACCGTTCGGTATCTAAGAAATTGGCTAATTGCAGGTTTGGTTGCAATCTCATTAAGTGTTATCGCGGCACTCATTGTCAACTCGTTCTCAAATCATCCCAAGTGAGTGAATGCATTCACTCCAAAAGCGCACAGTCCAAAAACGCGGGTCACATATATCTGACCTGTTGCTCACTTCATTGCTCACCGAAAAGTTGAAAAACCCGCGAGATGTGTTGAAACCCAATGGAATCTCACTCCTTTTTGGTGGGCCGTGCAGTGTGTGAGTTCATTTGATAATGGACAGGCGGTTTCAAGGGGTGAGCGCAACGCTCGGTGAGTCAACCTTAAATAGTTGACAACCCAGGAGGTCAGATGACCGCTCACTTCACCGAAGACCAACGC
>Ga0208357_1001674_pt1 | contig 15913 bp, 13 predicted proteins | sample NGESurdeep092012_6_FD_184487 | JGI IMG/M metagenome (GOLD analysis project Ga0208357, IMG submission 184487) | Arctic peat soil microbial communities from Barrow, Alaska - NGEE Surface sample F52-2 deep-092012 (SPAdes) | ecosystem: Environmental > Terrestrial > Soil > Wetlands > Peat ... | reverse complement strand
AACGCCTCACCGGCCCGATCTGCCTTTGCTGCCGCGTCGCCTCCGTGGACCATGGTGACGACTTCATTAGCGAGCGCGCGTTGGGCCCGTCGCTCCTGGGGCGCGGTCTTCGTGGCTTCATCGAGAGCGAGGATCGTCTCGTGACTCAGAAACGTGAAAAAACGCAACAGCGAGGGCGTTGTCTCATCATCGCTGTTGAGCAGGAACTGATGGAGCGCAAAGGGTGACGTGCGCTCTGCGTCCAGCCAGACGTTCTCGTTGCCTCCTTCGGACTTGCCAAACTTGCTGCCGTCGGCGCGAAGCAAGAGCGGCGTCGTAAGTCCCGCCGCTGGGTTGCCAGAGACTTTGCGAATCAGTTCGGCACCCATGGTGATATTGCCCCACTGGTCCGACCCGCCCAACTGCAGAGTGCAGCCGTGGTCGAGATTGAGGCGCAAGAAGTCGTAGGCCTGGAGCAACATGTAGGAAAACTCAGTGAATGAGAGACCAACGTCGTCGCGGTCTAAACGACTCTTAACTGACTCTTTTGCAATCATCTGATTTACCGTGAAGTGTTTGCCCACGTCGCGCAAAAAATCAGTGAGCGTGACGGTGGTGAGCCAGTCAGCGTTATTCAACAACTTCGCCTGCGCTTTGCCGGCGCTGGGTGAGAAGTCCAAGAATCGTTCCATTTGACCGCGGATACCCGCCACGTTGGCCTCGAGCATCTCGCGAGACAACAACGGTCGCTCCACGTCCTTAAAACTTGGATCACCAATGAGCCCCGTTCCTCCGCCTGCTAGGGCTATGGGGCAGTTTCCGCCAAGTTGGAGTCGACGTAGGTGGCACAGTTGGAGGAGATTCCCAAGGTGCAACGATGGCGCCGTGGGGTCGAAACCAATATAAGCCGTGACCGTGCCCGCGTTGAGACGATCGAAGATTCCCTCGTCAGTCGTCTGGTGGATTAGCCCGCGAAAGCGCCAGTCGTCGTGAAGATTCATGAAAACAGTCTACGAGACCCGTTTGTTGCTAAAAGGAGCTGGTAGCTGGAAGGTTCACTTGTAGCCACAACACGAACCAGTGCCAAAACCCGGTGACTTCGCTCACCCCTATGGCGATCAGCAACACGCCACCCACGGTGCCGATGACTTTCGCGTGGCGACGAAGCCACGTCGAGGCAGTGGCCATCCACTCGGTGGCGAGCGCCGCCACCATGAAGGGAATTCCGAGACCGAGACAGTAGAAGAACGCGAGAATCGAACCATGGAGTGCTGTCGCGTTTGATGAATTAGACGCGAGGCCGAGAATGGCGGCGAGCGTCGGACCAGTGCACGGCGACCATCCGAGGCCAAAGGTAAAGCCCAACGCCGCCGCTCCAAGGATCGACACACGAGGAAGCCGATGAATCCGTCGCTCACGCTGGAGCCAAGAAGAGGGCCACCAGCCGGCGAAGAATAATCCCAGGCCGATCGTCACGACGCCAAAGATGATTTCCAAGAGGCGTTGGTGGTTATTGAACTCCTTACCTAGTCCTCCAAAGAGCGCGCCAAAACTGATGAAGACGAGTGCAAAACCAAAGACGAAGGCCAACGAGCCAATGAAGGCTCTCCCGCGCCCAGACCGTCCTTCGATGCGCCCCGTCACTCCAGTAAGGAACGCAACGTAGCCCGGCACCAAAGGCAACACGCACGGCGAGAGAAAAGAGATCAGGCCGGCCGCAATCGCGAGAGGTATCGCCGCCAAGAGCGACGCGGGTAATGATGCGATCACGTCGAACTCCGAGAGAGAAGCATCGCGACCTCTGTGTTCCATCTCTCATGGACCGTTACGTTCTCATCGCGCGTAGGCACCTTGGCCACTATGACACTGAGTCCCGGTGCGACAAGACCTGATTGAAGGGCCTGATCAAGTTCCTCGCGCGTGGTCACCGTGCAGGCCGCGTGACCAAAGGCCTTGGCGACAGCCTCGAGGTCGTGAGGTCGCGGCGTGCCGAAGAGCTGTTCGAATCGATCGTGGTCGAGGGCCTTGGCTTGGGGAAGGAACGAGAAGATGCCGCCGCCTTGGTTGTCCATCACCACGAGCACGCACGTTCCACCCGCGGAACCGAGTCCATCCACCAGACCTGACACGTCGTGCAACATGGTGAGATCACCCACGAGACCTAGTGCCTTCGATCCAGCGGCCGCGCCCAGCACGGTTGACACAACGCCGTCAATACCATTCACGCCTCGATTAGCGAGGGTCACGCTTCTTCGTGACTCGCTCCACCACTCCACGTCGCGCACGGGCATCGACGAACCTACGACGAGGGGAGTATCTGTCGAAGTACTCGCGGCAACGACCGCACGAGCGACGAGGGGTTCGTTCAATACGCCACCACTCTCGTCGGGATCATCGAGCCACGTCGACACCTTCTTTGACGCGTTGAGCCACGTCGCTACATAGTCTTTGTGACCAACCAAGGCCGCGTACTCCGCGTGAGGATGCCCCTCGTAGGCCTCACTAATGAGATGATCGGGATCGGCGACAAAACCCGCGCTGCTCAGACTCACGGTTCGAGCGCCCCAGAGACGAAGCTGTTCAGCGAGAACTTTCGATGCGGGGATTCCACCTAAGCGAACCACGAGATCGGGCCGCACGCTTTCGGCGAAGTCGTTCGAACGAAGGAGCGCGTCAAAGTAGGGCAACGTTCCTTGGGCTGTCGCGTCGCCGAGGACAACCCACTTGAGCAAACGACACGCGGTGATCATCTCTTTGGTCGCGCCTTGGCCCACTACGCACAGCACCCGAGCGCCTTCAACGGAGAGCGTCGCGGTTTCAGGGAGATCGCTTTTCCCTTCTCGTCGCGGGCGCTCCGCTGCTTCGCGCTCGGGGAGTTCGAGAGCATCAGCGACGAGCGGTTCAACGAAGGCCGCGTTCAAGTGCACGGGTCCCGCCGGCGTTGATACCCCGCTCGCAAAGTCCCACAGTCGCGCAGCGAGTGGGCGCCAAGAATTCGCCATTTCAATGCGCGACACTCCGGGCTCTTCGAAGTGACGCACCATTGCGCCATAGAGATGTGCCTGCTCAATGGTCTGAGGCGCGCCAACCCCGTGTAGTTCCGGGGGGCGATCCGCCGTGACGATGATGAGCGGCACGAAGGCGAGGTCTGCTTCAGCGACGCACGCGTGCAGTTCGGCGGCCGCGGTGCCACTGGTTACCACCACGACGACCGGGAGATTGGTGATGAGTACCCGGCCGAGAGCGAAGAAACCAGCACTTCGCTCGTCGAGGCGCACGTGAAGCGAGAGTTCTGGGCGCGCGCTTATGGACAGCGCGAGCGGTGTGGAACGAGATCCCGGCGAAAGAACGACGTCGCGGAGGCCAAGCTGAATCCACTCATCGAAGAGGGTCGCCGCGAAGGTGGCCTGAGCCACGCTGGGGCTCGGTACGCTACGTGTCAATGTCACTCCTCGGTTTACAGCGTGATGGCTCGGGTCCGGTCTTGGTATGGCTGCATGGCTTTACCCAGACCAAGAACTCCGCCCATGAGTTTCGTTCCATTCTGACAGGAACCTACGAAGTCCTAACCATCGATCTGCCGAGCCACGGCGAAAATGCTGCCGTTTCGGCTTCTCTTGAGGAGACCGCAGACTTACTCGCCGAAGTCTTGCCACAAGAGCCTTTCGTCTTGGGCGGCTACTCCATGGGCGGACGCGTTGCCTTACATTTCGCGTTGCGTCACCCCGAGCGCCTCGCGGGACTCTTTCTGCTCAGTGCGACGCTCGGCATTCAGAACAACGATGAGCGACGAGCTCGACGTGAACGTGACGACAAGCTCGCCGAGCGTATCGAAGAGATCGGCACTGACCAGTTTTTGAGTGAGTGGCTCGCACAGCCCATGTTCGCCACGCTCCCTCTGGATCCACAAGAGCGGGCCGCGCGTAGCCGTGACGCGTTGGGTCTCGCCAACTCGCTACGCCACGCGGGCTCCGGTACCCAGAACTGGCTCGGCGACGAGGTCACAGAACTCGACGTGCCGACGACCCTCGTCGTTGGATCGAAGGACAAAAAGTTCATCAACGAAGGACAACAACTGAACGAGCGGTTGGCGCACCCAAGCCTGTCGATAATTCACGACGCCGGACACGCGGCGCACCTCGAACAACCCGACGCCGTTGCCCACTTACTGAGACGACGTCAGCTCCAGTAGAGGTTGAATCCAAGGAGTACGACAAGTAATGCGCCAACTTGAAGTTGCGTGCGTGCCGAATGTTTCAAGAGCGCCAGGAGATCCCGACCTTTCTTGTTTGAGAAAGCCATGCGAAGTCCAGGCACGTAGAGGACTATCGCCACGACGCCCATCACGATTTCGCGGGCGCCCCCAACACCGACGGCGACGCCCGCCACGCACGCAACGTAGAGCCACTCGCTTCGCTCTCGACCAAGTCGCGCGGCCAGGGTTTTCTTCCCCGAGGATTGGTCGCCGTCGATGTCACGCATGTTGTTCGCCTCTAAAAGGGCACAAGCCATCGAACCCGCCGCAACCCCGAGCCACCATGCTCTGGAGGGAATCGTCAAGTGCTGGGCGTAGGTCGAGCCCACGGTCGCCACGATGCCGAAGTAGACAAACACGAACAGTTCACCAAAGCCGTAGTAGCCGTACGGTCGTGGTCCACCGGTGTAGAACCAGCCGGCCAACACCGCCGTTAGACCAATGAGCACGAGCCACCACGACGTACGAGACGAGAGCCACAGGCCCGCGAGTGAGGCCAACACGAAGCCGAGCCACGCGGCGTTACGAACACTTTTGGCCGCGACAAGCTTCGACGCCGTCAGACGAAAAGGGCCCACGCGCACTTCGTCGGTACCACGAACGCCGTCCGAATAGTCATTTGCGTAGTTGGTCCCAATCTGTAGAGCGAGCGCGATAAAGAGACAAAGAGCACCGTTCAGCCAATTAATGCTGTCGGGTCGTACCAGCGTGACGCCGAGCGCGACCGGTACGGCGGCGGCCGGCAGCGTTCGTGGACGAGCCGCGAGGACCCAGCGTTGTAACGACCCCGGAGTTTCGCTCACGGGCGCTTTGGGAACTTCGAGAAATCTGGCTTTCGTCGCTCGACGTACGCGTTGCGACCTTCTTGGCCCTCTTCGGACATGTAGAAGAGCATCGTCGCGTCTCCGGCCAACTGCTGCACGCCCGCCAGCCCATCGTCCGCGGCGTTAAAGCCCGCCTTCAACATTCGCAGTGCGATCGGTGACAGCGTCAAAATTTGGCGACACCAGGCGATGGTCTCTCGTTCGAGGTCATTGAGCGGCACCACCGTATTGACGAGACCCCACTCGAGCGCCTGCGCGGCGTCGTACTGGCGGCAGAGAAACCAAATTTCTTTAGCCCGTTTCAAACCGATCGTACGCGCGAGTAACGACGATCCGTAGCCTCCATCAAAGGAACCGACCCGCGGCCCCGTCTGGCCAAATCGAGCGTTGTCAGCGGCGAGGGAGAGGTCACACACGAGGTGCAAAATGTGACCACCGCCGATGGCGTAACCCGCGATCTGGGCAATAACCGGCTTGGGCAAACGGCGAATCTGAATCTGCAAGTCGAGCACGTTAAGACGTCCGACGCCTTGGTGCGCGACGTCATCGTCACCGATGTAGCCGTCGTCACCGCGAATACGTTGATCGCCCCCCGAGCAGAACGCGTCAGGACCGGCGCCGGTAAGAATAATGACCCCCACCGTAATGTCATCGCGCGCGCGCTCAAAAGCGTTGGCCAGTTCAAAGAGCGTTTGCGGTCGAAAGGCGTTGCGAACCTCGGGACGATTAATAGTGAGACGCGCTATTCCCTCGCCCACCTCGTAAATAATGTCTTGGTAGTCGCCCAGACGCTCCCATTCTGGAAGAGCGCTAGAGCGAAACTCCTCCACGGGATCGTGGGGTGGACCTTGAATCACGGTGTCATCCATGGCGTCCACGCTACCTTTCCACTAGACGGGTGCCACCAAAACGCCAGGCGTAGCCCGTTCTCCAGGTCGATTCGCGTGAACCCTCAATCGCTCTGACAACGTTGAGCGAACTTCGACGTAGCCCGGGTCGTCGATGCGATTGACGCGCTGGAGTGGATCGTCCGCAAGATCGTACAGTTCGCCCTCACTTCCGTCGTGCATCGTGCCAGGCAGGTACTCGGTATAGAGATAGTCCCGCGTGAGGACCGAGCGCACGTGCACGCCAATGCCAAAGAGTTCTGAATCCCACTCGGTGATTGTTGCATCCATTGAGCGAGCACGCGCGTCCTCGTCGCTCTTTGGAAGAACGCCGCCCTCGACCCACTCGGGTGCACTCTGACCCGCGACGTCAAGGAACGTCGCGGCGAGTGAGACAAGACTCACCGGCGCGTGCACGACCGAGGGTTCGGTCTTTGTTGACGGCGCGGGACGCCAGATGAGCGGCAGTCGCATGAGCCCATCAACGTGATAGGGACCTTTGAAGAGCAGACCAAAGTCGCCCTGGAGTTCTCCGTGGTCGGTCGTGAAGATGACGTCGACGTCATCGTCCCAACCCTTTCGTTCGAGGGCGTTCAACACTCGTCCAATGGCTTCATCAATGAGTTCCACTTCCACGGCGTTGAGCGCGTTTACCTCACGGACTTGGTCGGCCGTGAGCGTCGCGGGTACCCATTTCTTTGGTGCTTCATAGTTCGACACCACTCGTCCGTCGTACCACGCTCGCCAATGCTGCGCCTTTTGATCAAGTAGAGCTTCGCGCAAACTCGCCTCTTCGGGGTAGTTCTCCGGCAGCGCAACGTCTCGCCAGTTGACTCGACTTCGTTCCGAAGCAGGCGGGTCCCATGGATGGTGGGGATCGGGAAAACTCATCCAGCAGAACCAGTCGCTGTCATCGTCTTGAGTCTCTAACCATTCAATCGTGCGATCGGCAACCCAGTCCGTGTGATACCACTCACGCGGAACATCGTTGAACTTCACTTGAGGCGCACCCGTGTCGCCGCCTCCGGCCGCGTTGACGTTCAGATCGCCGTCAACAACTGAATAGAACCCGGCGAGCGCTTCGGGATGTTGGTCCTTCATCCAACTGGCGTAGTGCAGTGGTCCCATAACGCCATGCGTCGCGAACTCCAAATAGTCAAAGCCGCGATGCACCCCGCGACGCCCATCAAACCAAGGCTGCTCGATGGTGGGGATGCCAAGGCTGGCCAATGAGTTCTCAGCAAAACGCCCGAATGGATCCATAAAAGGTTCAAAGTGCGCTTTGCCAATCAGCGCCGTCGCGTAACCCAAGTCGTGCAAATTCTCAGCGACCGACGGCGCGTCAATGGCGAGAGCCACGCCGTTCATCCACGCGCCGTGGGTCGAAGGGAACTGGCCCGTCAACATTGACGCGCGCGAGGGCATGCACACCACTGACGTGGGTTGGCATCGCTCGTATCGAATTCCCTGGGAGGCGAGCCGATCAAGCACGGGCGTGCGAGAGAGTTCCCCCCCGTTCACGCCCAACGTGTCGTAGCGCTGCTGATCGGTCGTGATGAAAAGTATCTTGCGACCCATAGTTACTCCCCCGCTCGAGACTCGGCAATTCGTTGAATCTCCTCCAGCGCACCAACCGTGCCGCCGGCAATAAGCAACGCTAGGGTGTCGGGCTCGGCGGTCGTTGAGTACACGCACAACGAATCGTGAGCGCCAAGTTCGATCACGTCAATTGAGGCGAAATGGAACGTGAACGCCGGCGCCGTGACGCGATAGGCGAATCTACGCTGAAGTGCGTCGTTGCAAAGAATTTCCTCGGGCATCGCCATCCCCGACGCGGTGACAACGATTCTGGTTGACCCCTCAACCGTGCACGACGCGATGCCAGGAAACCACTCAGGAATCGACTCTGGACGTGTGATTACGTTCCACACGACATCAGCCGGTGCTTTGATTCTTCTCTCATGTCGAAGTGACGCCATGACCCTCCCTTGAAGCACGTTACTTTTTGCGTCTGCCCTAGTCTCTTCTAATGCGGACTTTGCTAGCGCTCGATCTGCCCTTAGGACCAGGTCTCGAACGTGAGATTCGTCGCTGCGTGGACCAGGGCGACGCCTTTTGCGTGCTCGACCAACGACACTCACCTCGACGACGTGACGAGGAGCTCAGTCAGCTCGGCGCCACGTCCGTACTCGACGCCTCTGGTCGCCAGGAACGCCACGAAGGACACATGGTCGACGACGAGATCGGCCTCGTGATGTTGACGTCGGGTTCGAGCGGTACGCCTAAAGCCGCTGAGTTGACGTGGGAGGCGCTTCGCGCGAGCGCCAATCTCACCCAGGCAACGCTGCGCGCTGATACTCCCCCGGTCTGGTTGCCCTGCTTGCCCGCGAACCACATTGGCGGCCTCGCCGTCATCCTCCGAGCAGTCTTGAGTGACGCGTCGTTGTTGTGGGACGAGACTGATGACCTATCGCGTGGGCCAGTACACGGCGCGACACACGTCTCTCTCGTACGAACACAACTCGCTCGCTTCGACGTCAGCGGCTACTACCGAGTGTTGCTCGGTGGCGCACGACCACCACACGACCTTCCCGACAACGTCGTCACCACCTGGGGAATGACCGAGACGGGTTCTGGCGTGGTCTATGACGGCTACGCACTTCCTGGCGTCGAACTTGTGAGTATCGACGGCGAGCTGTGCGTACGCACGCCAACTCTCTTTCGCTCCTATCGCCACGTGGCGCGACCGTCAGTTCCTGGCCCCGACGGTCGAAACGATTGGTTTCCAACGGGTGACGCGGGCGAACTTGACAATGGTCGAGTGAGCGTACGGGGTCGTCTGGGTTTCGTAATCAACACGGGCGGCGAGAAACTTTGGCCGGAAGACCTGGAGGCGGTGCTCTCGGGCATCGAGGGCGTGCGCGACGTCGCGGTCACCGGCGTCGACGACCCAGAGTGGGGACAGCGCGTCGTGGCGCTGGTTGTCGGCGACGGGTCAAAACTCGACGACGCGATACGCGACGAGGCGAGTGATCGTCTCGGCCCCTGGGCTAAGCCCAAGGAGATTCGTTACGTGACGGCGATTCCGCGAACCGGCAACGGCAAGATTCGACGGGTCGATCTACCGAACCTGTTCTAAACAGCCAAGCGTCAACAGGCGTTAGCCAGAGACTTCAGAACCGCGTCGAGCCAGTGAGTCCACGGCGACCGCAGCAAGCAACACGACCGCGATGGCAATGTACTCCGCGGACGCAGTAATCGACAAGAGGCCCATACCGTTGTAAATAATGGCGACGATGAGCCCACCAATCAACGCGTGGATTATCTTTCCGCGACCACCGAAGAGACTCGTGCCACCGATAACTGCTGCGGCAACGGCGTACAGCACGAGGGTGCTGTCCACGTTGTCAGAGACGCCGCCCTGGCGAGAGATGTACAGCAGACCAGCAATACCTGAGGTGAAACCGGTCAACATGAAGGCCATCAATCGATAGCGATTCACACTGACACCCGCTCGTCGAGCCGCTTCGACGTTGCCGCCGATGGCGTACAGGTATCGTCCAGCTTTCGTGCGACTTAAGAAGAAAGTGCCGCCAGCGAGCATGATCACGTCGACCGGAATCGCCCACGGCATGCCCTCGAGATTTGTGCGTTGTCCCGCGAAGAAGACGCCTCGGTTGGTATTAAAAATGAGGATGAGCGCCAAGGCGGCGACGGCCATCGCGATGATTTTGATCATCGTGATGACGAAAGGCTGAACGAGGAGCCCACTAGCTCGCCGACCTCGATCACGACTCAGAATGACTAACGCCGCACCCGCCACGCACACTGCGAAGAAGAGCCACGTCACAAGAGGCGACGCGTTGGTGTTGACAAGGTCGTAAAGGACCTTCTCGTGAACGGCAATCGTGCCGCCCGTACCCTGCGCGTCAACGACATAAATCAGCACGCCTTCCCACGCCAAAAGACCGGCCAGGGTGACGATGAACGACGGTACGCGCAAGAGAATCGTCAACGCTCCGTGCAGTGCGCCGATCGCCGTGGTCACAAGGACCGCCATAAGAATCGCCAAGTACCACGGCCAATGAAATTGCGTGTCGGTCAAGATGACCGCGCTGGCCCCTCCGAGTACGGACACGTACCCCACCGAGAGATCAATATCGCCCAAAAGCAGGAGCCAGATCTCGGCCATGCCCAGCAAGACGTACGTCGTGGCCTGCACAAAAAGGTTTACGAGATTTCCAGCTGACAAGAACAGCGAGTTGCGAATTTGAAAGTAGGCAACGAGAACGACAATGCCAATGACGATGGGCAGCATGCCACTGTCGCCACGGCGAAGGCCCTTTACTTGTGACCACACATCCTGCCAAGGTCCGTCATGGGGCTGTTTGATCTGTGGGTCAGGGGTCACCGGGGAGGCGGACACTGTGGTGGCCTTTCTAAATTACGAGGAAGGTGCCGTCGAACCACTTCGCACTAAACCACCTGTGGTAATCAGATCAACGGCGCTGGCCGTATCGTAATCTGAAGCCGGACCGCTACTTACGAGCGTTCCAAGGTACATAACGGCGATGCGATCGGCGACGGCAAATACGTCAATGAGATTATGCGAAATGAGAAGGACCGCAATACCCCTGCTGGCCAAAGTCTTTATTAATTGAAGAACTTGAGCGGTCTGGGAGACACCGAGCGCCGCGGTTGGCTCGTCGAGAATGACCAACTTCGAGTCGCGCATAACGGCCTTGGCGACGGCAATTGACTGGCGTTGGCCACCCGAAAGTGACGCGACCTTTTGTCGAACGGATTTGACTGTCGTAACGGACAGTTCAGCGAGAACTTTTTTGGTAGCAAGTTCCATCTTGATCTCGTCAAGAGTGCGGTAGCGCGTCTCTTCGTGGCCAAGAAACATGTTTTGAACCACGTCGAGGTTGTCACACAGCGCGAGGTCTTGGTACACGGTTGCAATTCCCAGATGTTCCGCGTCACGCGGTGAGTGGATATGGACAACTTCGCCATTCCACAAAATGTCACCGCTGGACTGCGTATAGATACCGGCAATCGCCTTAATCAGGGTCGATTTTCCGGCTCCGTTGTCGCCAATGAGAGCGGTGACCTTTCCAGCCGGTACTTCAAGATCGACGTACTTTAGTGCCTGGACGGCGCCAAAGCTCTTCGTGATCGCGCGTAACTGAAGCAAGGGTGTCGATGAAGACGACGAAACCCCCGAGTCAACGTGGACTTCCGGTCCGTCTAAGGGCGCAGAAGGCATCGAGAACTCGGGGGTGTTCGTCATATTCGTATTACTTTACGGCTTACTTAATACCGTACGTGGTGCAGTCTGCAGCGTATGTTGGCTGCGGTGAACCGGCAACCGTCGGCGACGTGCTGGTGCACAGGGCCGAAGGCACGATCACCTTGTCGTGAACGACGGTGGCCTCAATAGTTGAAGCAGTGACCCAAGTCGCGGTCAAGAGGACCGAAGGTACCTTCTTCAAGCTGTTAATGGTCGCAGCCGAGTCAGTCGAGGTGCCGTTGACCAAGCCCTTTGGTGGCTTGATGCCTGCACGGAGGTAAACAGCCAACGCAGCAGTAGCTTGTGCCTCAAGCCAAATTGGCTTGTACACGGTGCCGCACTGGTAGCCAGAGATGATGTTCTGGAAACCGGTGAGCGTTGCGTCTTGGCCCGTGAATGGAACCGTCTGAGGCTTAAGACCCTTGCTCTGCAGGTAGCTGATGATAGGTGCAGCGTTTTCGTCGTTAGGCGTGACGACTGCATTGATCTTCGCGTTGGCCGTGAAGGCGCCCTGGAAGTCAGTCAACGCAGTGGCCGGCGCCCACGTACCAGTGTTCTCCAACACGGTGTTGGCGGAACCTGCGGTCGTGTTGAATCCGTTGGCGTTTAGAACAGCGTCGTAGCCCTGAGCAAACAACGTTGCGTTGTTGTCAGTTGGCGCGCCCTTCATGACGTAAACCACTGGGTTTGCGACCTTCCAGCTCGTGAGGCAGCTGACAAGTCCCTTACCAATCAAGGTACCTACCGCTACGTTGTCGAAGCTGACGTAGTAACTACGAGCTCCACCAAGCGTAAGACGGTCGTAGTCAATGACTTTGACACCGCGAGCCTTGGCGTAAGCCTCGATCACGGCACCAGTCGTTGAGTCCAACGGGTCCAGGACGAGCACTTTGGTGCCATTAGTAATGGCGGCCTGAGCGTCGGTGAACTGCTTGGTGTCACTACCTAGAGCGTTCTCCACCGTGTATTGGCTCGACTTAAGTCCGGCATCCTTGAAAGCCGTCTTCAAATACGGAGCGTCAAACTCGGTGTAACGCGTTGAAGAGACCGTGTCGGGCAAGATAACGGTAACTTTACCCTTACCCTTTGCGACAACACTCTTCAGGTACTTCATCGTCGAGAAGCTCGTTGTAAACGTGCTGTCCTTGACGGTAGGAGTACTGGCGGAACTAACGCTTGGCAACACTGCGACGACAAATGCGCCGACAAGTGCTACGGAGGCGAGAGCCCTTACTGTTTTGAACTTCATTTTCCCCAACCCTTCTGTGGCACCCCAACGATGCCCTTTATGTGACTACATTTTGAACGTTCTGTGACATGCAACGTCCGGAGGAGAACGTAGCACGAACACGGTATTAAAAAAGTACGCTCCAAGAGAAAATCATCGCAAGCTCGTTTACGTGCGCACTTATTCGGCGCTCCAAAGCCGAAGGGTCCTGTTCACTCTTCGCCCCGAGAGTCGCAACTCACCAGGATTTGCAAGGCATCTGGCCGCGTGTACTTCGCTCAACGAGAGCGCGAGCGCTGTCGAGCCCGGCGATCTTCGCCGCGCTACGAGAAGCTCAACACTTGATCCATCGTCTCCATAATCGCCACGGATTCGTCCAGAGGCATGCCCGCGCTCTCTAGAAGTCCCTCGCGAAGACACTTTGCTACCTCCTCGGCCTGGTAGTGCAAACCCCGGCCCTTCGTCGCGAAATCAAACCGCTCACTCTCACCGTCTCGAGAGATAAGTGTGAATGAGTTTGGCGCGTAAAAGTCCCCGTCGATCTCAATCCTGCCCAACGTGCCAGAAACGCACGCACGCGTCGCGGTGCGCGCACCCGACGTGCACGAAAGGACTGCTTGGGCCCCGTTGGCGTAGCCGAAGAGCATTCCAACTTGACCGTCCACGCCAGTGAAGGCCGGGTCAATCATGGCTAAAACCTGAGAGGGCGCGCCTAAAAGCATTGAAGCAAAAGACACGGGGTAGACACCGAGGTCAAGTAACGCACTTCCACCAAGCTCGGGAGCGAAGAGACGTGACGAAGGATCTTCTTCGAACCACTTCCCATGGTCAGCTTCTACGGTGACGATCTCCCCGATGTATCCCTTGCTCACGAGTTCTCGAAGTGCGAGCACGTGTGGGAGAAATCGTGTCCACATCGCCTCCATCAAAAACAAGTTCTTGGAGCGAGCCAGCGCCACCAATTCGCGCGCCTCTTTTGCGGACATCGTGAAGGCCTTCTCGACCAGGACGGGCTTTCCGTGCTCGAGGGCCAACGAGGCGTTCTCGAAGTGCATCGGATGCGGTGTCGCCACGTAAATAGCGTCAACCTCGTCGTCAGCCACAAGTTCCTCGTACGATCCGTAGCTGCGCGCAGCGTCAAACTCTTTGGCGAATACGTCGGCGCTTTGGTTTGACCTTGATCCCACAGCCGCCACGATTCCGTCGTCACTAAATTGAAGGTCGCTGGCGAAGGTGTGCGCGATTCTCCCGGTGCCGAGAATGCCCCAACGAAGTGGCTTGGTCATAGATACCTCCAACTAATTAACGTGAGACTTCACGGTAATCACCAATTATAAAACTCATCCACGCTGACGCACTAGAAAAGATAAATGGCGCAACTAGCTCAGACGTTTCATACCGAACGGCTCAAACTTCGACCCTACGAGTTATCGGACCTCGACGACTTTGCGCGCATCTACGAACGCGATGAAGTGAGTCGGTATCTCTACTGGGATACGAGAAGCAAAGCAGAGTCGCTCGCCGTACTTCAGCGACACATAACTCGTCCCCCTGAAATTATTGACGACAACGTCATACCCGTCGCGGTTGTACTTCGCGAATCAAATCGCGTCATCGGAGATTTCATTCTGCGCTGGGCGGAGAACGCTCATCGCCAGGGCGAGATCGGGGGCTCACTTCACCCTGAGTATCAAGGTCGCGGTTACGCGAGCGAGGTCTACCGTGAACTACTCACTATTGGCTTCACAACGTTTTCCTTGCATCGAATCGTTGGACGCTGCGACGCGCGAAACGCCGCGTCCGTGCGATCGCTCCAGAAAGTTGGAATGAAAGAAGAGGCGCATTTGGTTGAAAATGAGTTCGTCAAAGGTGAATGGACGGACGAAATCATCATGGCGATCCGTAAAAGTGAGTGGCAACGCCAACACGCCTCGTAAAGCCGTCAGGTGAGCACACGAAAAGACGGAGCGCGTAAGGTCTCTGCGAGGTTTAGCGATGCCACTACTACGAGACATGAAGAGCCAACTAGGTTCTTCGTACCTACTGGACCACGCGGACAATCCTGTCGATTGGCGAACGTGGGGTGAGGACGCTCTGGACGAGGCCGCGCGCGTTGATCGACCGGTTTTTCTCTCGATCGGTTACGCGGCCTGTCACTGGTGTCACGTCATGGCCCATGAATCGTTCAAGAACAACGAGATCGCCCAACTGCTCAACGAGTACTTCATACCCATCAAGGTCGACCGAGAAGAACGTCCCGACGTTGACGCTTTCTATATGGCCGCCACTCAGCTAATCGCGGGGCACGGTGGCTGGCCGATGTCAGTGTTTCTTCTACCCAATGGACAGCCCTTCATGGCCGGTACGTACTACCCACCCGAGGATCGATCCGGCCAAGTCGGATTCGGCCGCTTACTCCGAGCGATCCGTGAGGCGTGGGACAACGAACGTGAACTTATTAACCGCCAGAGCGCTGAACTCGCTGGTGCTCTCGAACGCGAGGTCCGCTTCGTTGATCATCTCACGCCCCATCACGACACCATTGACCTAGGGGCTGTTCAAACGCTCCTGCGTGACGAACTCGTTGAACAGGTTGACGCGCACGGGGGGTTTGGGTCTGCCCCAAAATTCCCACGGCCGAGTTTCGTGAACGCTCTCCTCGACGTAGGCGATGAGGTCTCGCGCGACGCCGTCACCCGCACGCTCGATTCGATGTCACGCCGTGGCCTCTACGATCACTTTGGCGGAGGCTTTGCTCGCTACAGCGTCGATGGTGAGTGGCACGTACCGCACTTCGAAAAAATGCTGAGCGACCAAGCACTCTTGGCCCGTTGCTACGAACGAGCAAGTCGCGTTCTTGGCCAACCCGTCTGGCACGACGTCGCGCTCGAGACAATCGCCTTCGTCGTTCGCGATTTAAGTGTTGAGCGCGGGTTCGCGTCTTCGCTTGACGCGGACGCTGATGGTATCGAAGGTTCGCACGTGACCTGGACGCCTCGCGAAGTCGAGGACGTCCTTGCGAGCGTCGGCAACGACGCCACCATCAAGGGAGCGCTGCTTCGATGGAGGATCCAGAGCCCTGGCGCTTTCGAAGGACGTTCTATACCTCGCCTGACTGACGGTGAGCCCTTCGCAACTCCCCCCGCATTTAACGCCGCGCACGACGCCCTCATCGCCAGTCGCGCCACGAGGGTGCAGCCCGCCAGAGACGAGAAGATCGTCCTCGAGTGGAACGCAATGATGGCCTCGGCGCTCCTTACGAGCGGCGACGCCCGGTACGCGGCCCTCGGACTCGAACACGTAGACGCTCTGAACGACACACATTTCGCGACGAGCACGTGGTGGAGAACCCAGCATCATCACGCACACGCAACGGCGAGTGACCTGGCGTGGCTGCTGGATGCCTCCATTGACGCCTTCGAACTCACGGGGGTCGACAAGTGGCTC
>Ga0208357_1001673_pt1 | contig 15922 bp, 17 predicted proteins | sample NGESurdeep092012_6_FD_184487 | JGI IMG/M metagenome (GOLD analysis project Ga0208357, IMG submission 184487) | Arctic peat soil microbial communities from Barrow, Alaska - NGEE Surface sample F52-2 deep-092012 (SPAdes) | ecosystem: Environmental > Terrestrial > Soil > Wetlands > Peat ... | reverse complement strand
CCCCGCAGCAGTACGCAACGATCCCGGACCGCAATGTATCAGGTAACCTGATTCACCGCAACCAGTCGAGCTCCGCGTTGTCCGCACGACACCGCCACGTGGCGCCAACCATGAGACCCAACTTCGACACCTGGCCGCAACCTTCCCCCACGACGCAGCGGACGAGAGGTCGCAGGTTCGATCTCGCGGCTGGGAACGCGGGCGTCCTCGAGTTGACGCGCAATCTCGAGGGATACTGGTACGTGAGAATGGACAGATCCATCTTGTAGCGAGTTATTAAATCTCCCGCGCACTTTCGGCTGCCACGATCACTCGAAGACCACCAAATTGACGTAGCAATGTCACCAATTATGAGATATTGTAACGTTTAGTTAATTGGGGGGTAGCAATGTTTCTGGGAGCGATCGAAGGACCCGATCTCATCATCGTCATTATCGTCGTCGCGGTTCTCGTTTTTGGTGGTTCCGCAATACCGAAGTTGGCCCGAAACTTAGGTTCGGCCAAAACCGAGTTCGAAAAGGGCCTCAAGTCATCGAAGATGACCCGCGAGACGTCGTCGGAGCCGACAACGAATAGTTCCGAAACCATCCAATAATCACGCGCTGCTCGTTGCGTCATCAATGAACTCGCGAGCCTTGGCACACCGATACGTGCGAATGAGGCACTCCTCATGATCAATATCAGCCCCATCAAAATCATGGTCATCATCACCGTGGTTCTGGTTCTCTTGGGACCCGACAAACTCCCCGAAGTAGCGCGGAAGTTGGGCTCCAGTTGGCAGTCCATCAAGCGTATTCAGCAAAAGATCGAGACGGAGGTTCGAGAGGCGATCCCCGACTTACCCAGTTCCGGTGACATAGTTCGTATCGTTCGCAACCCCATTCAACTCCTCGACCAGCTCGCTGATCGCTCCGAAGGACGCCAGGAGCCTGAGCGGTGGTCGCCTCACGACGACCGCGTCGACCCGCACGAAGTGCGAGACGACTCTGGGGTGGATACCCGCGCTCCGGCGAACGACCCCGTCGAGCCGATCTCCAGCTCCCCTTCGGTCGGGTTGCCATTCGACCCCACGTTGAACTAGTCCAGTGTCGAAATTCCATAGCGCCCGTGAAGGAATGACCTTCGCGGAGCACCTGGGCGAGGTCCGCCAACGCTTCCTCGTGGTGGCGTTGTCCCTGACGGTCTTGGGCGTACTCTCGTTCATCTTCTATCCAGAGATACTTCACTTTCTCCAACGCCCGTACTGCCACGCTTCCCCGAAGCGCTGCACCTTCCTCGTGACCAGCCCCCTCGACGGTCTCAGCCTCCGGGTGAAGATCGCGTTCTACGGCGGCGTATTCTTTTCACTCCCCGTCGTTCTCTGGCAGTCGTGGCGCTTCATCACGCCCGGACTCATGGCCCGAGAGCGCAAATACGCCATTCCCTTCGTCGCGAGCTCCGTCGTCTTCTTCGTCGCAGGGGTGACGTTGGCCTATGTCAGTTTCGCCCACGCCATTCAGTTCCTCCAGGCCATCGGAGGCAAGTCGTTGATCTCGTATTACAACCCCGTGCAGTATCTGAGTTTGATACTGCTCATGATGTTCGTCTTTGGCGTTACCTTCGAGTTTCCCGTGGTCCTGGTCGCACTCGAACTGGCGGGTGTCGTAACTCCGCGCCAACTCTTGAGCGCGTGGCGCTACGCCATCATCGCAATCACCATCACGTCAGCGGTAATTACTCCCAGCGGCGATCCGCTGTCGATGATGGCGCTCGCCGTCCCCCTGACGCTCTTCTACTTCGCGGCCATCGCCGTAGGCAAGATCTGCCAGCGGTAACGGTCACGACATTACGACGGACCCGGCCCCGATGGCTTCGCGCCGTCGCGACCTATACGTCCGACGGTACGTACTCGACCCAATGACCGACGGGGAGCAACTCGGTATGGAAACGGTCGCGGAATGCTCCCCAGAGCCCACGAGGTTGCCAGAGGGCGACAGCGACGGCCAGCGCGCCCACGATGATGAGGTACCACACACCTTGCTGCTGCAACGTCTGCTGGAGGACGAAGAAGAGAATCGAACCGATGATGGGTCCCTCTATCGTCCCCAGCCCACCGATCATTGACACGAACAGCATCTCGGCCGCCCACTGTAGGTTGAATTCGTTCGACGGCTGAATAAAGGGTTGGCTAATGGCGAGCACCGCTCCGGCCGCGCCACATCCCGCAGCCGCAATGATGAAGATCGACCGTCGCGCCGCCGTCACGTTCACACCGGCACTACGGGCCGCCACTTCGTTGTCACGAATCGACGCTAAGACCAAACCAGTGCGACTGCGCAGCAAAAAATAGGTGCCCGTGACGACGATGAGGGCTACGAACCACGTCGCTAAGTATGAGAAATGCGCTGTCTCACTGGGGCTCAGACTCTGTAGCCCGGGCATCGTTCGACCCGTACCGCCACCCAGGACCGCGATGGTTCCGATGATCAACAACGCGGTGTCCGAGACGACCCACGTCGCGATGGAGAAATATCCACCACGCAATCGAAAGAGAAGATACGTGATGGGCACCGCCAAGACGGCACACACGAGCGCCGCGAAGGGGACCGCGACGAACGGGTTCATCCCCTTGATGGCGAAGTAGAGGGTGGCGTACGCGCCCAACCCCACGAAGGCCTGCTGGCCGATGGACACCATCCCCGCGTACCCGGCCAGGAGGTTCCACATCGTCGCCATGATGACGAGAATGAAGAAATTCGTCAATGTCGTGGCGAACTCGGCTGGCACAATCCAGGGGGCGGCCGTGAGCAGACATACGAGCAAGGCCGCCCCGACCATGGTGAACACGGGCGAGTGCGTCGATCGACGGACCTTCACGCGGGGCCGGGGGGTTTGAAGTCGGTCGGTGCTCACGCGAGTGAATTCCTGCGACCAAAGAGGCCCTGTGGCCGAATAGCCAGCACCACCAAGAACAAGATGTTGCCAGCCAGAATCTGATAGCTCAAGTTGATGTGTGCACCGAATTGCTGGGCGATTCCCAGAGCGATGCCGCCCACCAACGTCCCCCAGAGTGAGCCGATCCCCCCGATGACGACCACTTCGAAGGCGAAGAGGAGATTCACCCCTCCCGATGTGGGGGCGAACTGCGTCATCATGCCATAGGCAATGCCAGCCAGGGCCACCGTCGCGAACGCGATCGCCGCCGCGATACCGAAGACGTGGCGATAGTTTGCGCCACTGAGTTGGGCGGCCTCTTGATCGTCGGCCACCGCCCGGATCAGACGGCCGATGCCCGACTTCGAGAGGAATAACTGCAGAGCGAGCAGCACCAGTACGGCCGCGGCCAGCACCGCCAACGAGACGTACGAGATGTAGATGATCGACGCAGGGTGCCACGATTCGCCGATGAGCGATCCTATGTTGACCGACCGCCCATTGGCCGAGTACAACTCCAGCAGGAGATTCTCGATGACCACCGATAAACCGAAGGTAACCAGTAGCGTCGTGAAGGGGTCTCGATCAATGCTCTTTTGTATCAGCGTGCGCTGCACGACGTACCCCAACAACGCGAAGATGGGCACGACAATGAGAAACGACCAGAGTCCCGCGACGTGCAGACGCGGACACAAAAAGACCGCCACGTATCCGGCCACCACCGCCATGTCACCGTGGGCCAGATTGATCACCTTCAGCACGCCAAACATGAGCGAGAGCCCACACGCGAACAGCGCGTAGAAGCCTCCGACCAGCGCTCCTTGGATCACGATATTAAGCCAGATCATTCCAACACCCCCGAGTCCGCCGTCAAATTATGCAGCCCGGCTCCGAAATAGGCCCGATCGATCTCCTCACTGGTCAGCTCCGCGGGGGTCCCCATCATCGACGTGTGCCCCTCCAAAAGACAGTGGACTCGATCTGCGGCGTTGACACCCTGGGAGACGTCTTGCTCCACGATCAAGATACTCACGCCCTGCGCGAGAATCTCGGGAAGCAGGGCGTAGATCTTCTCGACAATGATTGGGGCGAGACCCAAAGACAACTCGTCCATCATCAACACCCGAGGGTTCGCCACCAGCGCTCGACCGATCGCCACGGCCTGTTGTTCCCCGCCCGAAAGTTGCCATACCGATTGCTTTCGACGACCGGGCATCCACTCGAAGAGTTCGTAGATTCGCTTGATGTCGAAGGGTCCCGGGTTCGCGTGGTACGCGCCCACTTGGAGATTCTCCTCGAGGGTCATCGAAGAGAACAATCGGCGACCCTCGGGCACGAGTGAGATTCCGAGTGCCACCCGACGATTGACCGACAAGGTCGTGATGTCCTGGCCGTCAAGACGAATGCAGCCCGACGTAGGTTGATGCAAACCCGCGATCGTACGCAGCAGCGTGGACTTACCCGCGCCGTTGGCGCCGATCACCGCGAGAACCTCACCCTCGCGTTGCGTGAAACTAACGTCGTCAATCGCACAGAGTTGACCATGGTGCACGGTCAACGATTCAACCTCCAGCAGTGCCTCGGTCACAAGACGACCTCGTCGACACGCTTGCCACCCAGGTACACTGAACGCACGGCCTCCGACGCGAGTACTTCCTTGGGTTCGCCGTCCGCCACCACGACACCGCCCGCCAAGCAAATCAGACGGTCCACAGTGGTCAGGAGTGCTCGCACCACGTGCTCGATCCACACGACCGCGATGCCGTCGACACGAAAACTTCGAATAATCGACGTGAGCTCATTTACCTCGAGGTCAGTCAGTCCTCCGGCGATCTCGTCCAGGAGCAGTACTTGAGGCGACGTCGATAAGGCACGAGCGAGTTCCAATCGCTTGCGATGAAGCAACGTGAGCGACCCCGCTGGCCGATTCGCCATTGCCGCCAGTCCGGTGCGCTCGAGCGCATCGAAGGCCACCGCATAGCTCGCGTGACCGCGCGCGTGGGCACCCTGCTGGGCGGCGAGCAGCGCATTCTCGAACACCGTCATGTGCTCGAAAGGCCGCGGTACTTGATAGGTTCGACCGATGCCCGCGCGGGCTCGTCGGGCCGAGGACATTCGCGTCAGATTTTCTCCAGCGAACGTGATGACGCCTGAGTCCGGGGAGATATCGCCCGATATCATCCCGAACAACGACGTCTTGCCCGCACCGTTGGGCCCCACGATGCCGACCGCGTCGCCCTGTTCCAACTGGAAGGTGATTCCTTCGGCTACGACAACCTGGCCGAACCTCTTGGAGACACCTTCCAGTTGCAACAACGCCACGGACGAACCTCGCTAGGCGTTTGTCGGCTCGAGAATGCCGTTCAGCGGTATCGCCTTATTTAGAGAGTTGTCAACCACCCACTGTGACCACGAGTACTTTTTGTGTCCGACTAGGTCCTTCGAACCGGGCTTCCATTGCACGCCCACGGGCTGAATAATGCCGATACCCTTGGCCGGGCTCGCCTCGAGCGGGTTCGTACTCTTGGCGTTGAAGTTGATCGGTCCACACATCCCGTGGTAGTTGACGGTCTGCAACGCGTGCGCCACATCCAAACGATTATGAGGGTTGTTCACCTTCTTCAATGCCTGGATGGCGATCTCGAAGAGTGAGTAGGTCGAACCCATCGACTGCACCCACTGCCCATTGCCTGCGGCTTGGTATGCGGCGGCGAAGGCGTTGGCCGTCTGACCCGTCAACGACGACTCGTAGGGAGAGTAGGGCGTAAACCACGCGTCGGTCGCGATGTTGTTGGAGAGCGCCCCCAACGCGTAGGCGTCGGTGGGAAAGAGCATCACCTTGGCCACCGTCGCCAGTTTCGGGTTGTAGTCCTGCTGGGATGCTTGAGTCCAGAATGACTGGAAGTCGGGCGGCAACGGGCAGTTCACGAAGATGTCGCACGCCGCTCCACCCTTGCCCCCGGTCTTGAACGTCTGGATCATGGACGAGTAGTTCGTCGTCAAGTCGGTGTACGCCCCGCCGTCGACGAAGGTGTACCCCCCTTTAGGGAACATCGCCTTTACCGTGGGTCCGATCGCGGCCCGGAAGGAGTTGCCGTCGGCGTCATTGGGGAACATCTCGGCGACGTTGTGGTTCGCCTTGGTCAAGTGCGCGATCCGCTCCCACATCGGGACGAACGTGCCGGCAAAGTGCGGAACGCCGAAGAAGAACATCGAATTGTACGTGGGTCCCTTACCCGCCGCGGTACCTTCGGCAGAAATCGACGCGCCGGTGAAGCCTCCCCACCACGCCTCCCACGGGACGACCGTGGCGAGACACGGCACTTTGTATTGTTCGCAGGTCGTCGCGACAGGAATCGTGGTCTCGGGAGCGGAGCTCGTCACGATGAGATCGCAACCAGAGTTGATCAATTCCTGGGTGACCTGCACCGCGACATTCCCTAACGACTGGGTGTCCTTCTCGATGATCTCGATTTTGTACTTGGTCTTGCCGATGATGATGCCCTTGGCGAAGTAGCTCGACGCGCGAATCTGCTGCAGTACAAACGAATCAGGCCCGGCGAAGTCCGCCAGCGATCCCGTGCGCGGCGACACGAAGCCGATCTTGATCGTCCCCGATTTGGTCGCCGCGTGCGCCGCGGACACGTCGGCCAAAGTCGCCAACGCTCCCGACGCCGCCATCACGGCACCGGCCTGCAGACCTAGTCGGCGCCCGAACTTGAAGCCACCCCAACCTGGAATGCCTGCGTCACTCGCCGGATTGATTTCTTCACTCATGTATTGACCCCCCAATAACTGTTGCAACGATTTTTAACACACTATTTCGTACATAAGCAATGATTCTTTAATCTTACGTCAAATTATCTTGGCCCGCGTCTTTTTCTACCCCGGCGATCTCTCGGTCATCGACGCCAGGACGCGACGAGCAGCCAGGCCGCCGCGATCGATCTTGATGCTGACCTCGGTGACCTCGGGAACGTTCTCGTAACGGGCCTGCAAGACATTCAACGCGTCGACATCCTCTTGGACCACGGCCGTCTGCATCTTCTCCAAGAAGACGTCGACCTCCGCGTCGCCAACGCAGAAATCTCTCACCAGCGCCCAGAAGTCGTAGACCCGACCGTCGTTGGAAGGAGTGAGACCGTAGAGGATCTTCATATGAAAGGCGTGCTCATCTGATCCGTCCGCGTGGGGAGGTTCATCGACGGCGGCGATGCGGGCGTTGAGCAGATAGAAGCCCGGGGCAAAATACTCAATGTCCTGCCAGCGATCGATCTTGCCGACGAGGCCGGTGGTGCGGGCGTAGAACGGTGGGCACTCCACTGCCTTCATGTGGCGATATACGCGTACGACGTGCGACGCTTCGTCCACCTCGACCTCAATGGGCGTGGTCGCTACTTCCGGAGTTCCAATCGAGCCATTGTGCAGGTAGGTCTCGTGAGAGAGGTCGAGCAGATTATCGACCAGGAGACGAAAGGGCGCATCGATTCTGGCGACACCGACGACTGCTGACCAGTTCTCGGTGTCGACGAGCCAGGGCGTCGAAGGCAACTTGGTGTGGTCGGCCTCTCCATGGCCCATCCAAATCCAGACCCACGCACCCTGCTGCACCACTGGATAGCGTCGAACGTTCGCTCGACTGGGGACGTGATCCTGACCGGGTACTGAGACGCACTTGCCCGAGCAGTCGAAGGTGAAGCCGTGGTAGCCGCACACCAGTTGCTCGCCCACGACCGTGCCGAGGGAGAGCGGGTAGCCCCGGTGCGGACACGAATCGGCGAGCGCCACGATCTCCCCGGACTCCGTCTTGTAAAGCGCGACATGCTCGCCCAGGATCTGTCGCGTGATGGGTCGGGATTCCAATTCCGTAGCCAGTGCCGCGACGTACCAGTATTCAGTTAAGAACATGTTGTCTCCCCCTTTGCGAGAATTGAACCCGAGCCGAAAAGCAAAACCTCGATGCAACTGGGATCAGTGCCCGCAAACTAGCAAATGTATGCTAAGCAAGCAAGCAAGTTTGTACTAGGGGGTTAATATGTCTTTTCTCGACGGCGCACCGTGGCGGTCCAACATTTTCACGGGTGAGTGGCGTCCTGGCGGAGCGGACGACGCCCCGGTCATCGAGCCGGCGACCGGGCAAGAACTGGCCCGATCAGGCAGGGCGAGTGTTGTCAATGTCGCGGAAGCTGCCGAAGTCGCGGCGTCGGCTCAGGGCCAGTGGGCCGCACTCGCGTACACCCAGCGTGCCGCCATCTTGCGACGCGCCGGCCAGATATTTTTGGAGCACACGGAGGAGATCTCGGATTGGATCATCCGTGAATCGGGCGGCATCGGACCCAAGGCCGGACTAGAAGTTCACATCGCGTCCGAAGAGTGCTTCGAAGCCGCCGGTTTGGCGTCACACCCGACGGGTGAGATCCTGCGCAGTGAGATGCCGCGACTGAGTTTCTCCCGACGCGTCCCGGCGGGAGTGGTTGGCGTCATTGCGCCGTTCAACTTTCCCCTGATCCTGTCGATTCGATCGGTTGCACCGGCCCTGGCCCTGGGTAATGCCGTCATCCTCAAACCCGACCCGCGAACCGCCGTCTGCGGAGGCGTCGTGCTCGCCAGAGTCTTCGAGGAGGCCGGTGTACCCGCGGGAGTGTTGAGCATGCTGCCCGGTGGTGCCGACGTCGGAGAGGCTTTGGTGACCGATCCGAAGGTTCGTGTCATTGCTTTCACTGGATCCACCGCTGCCGGACGTTCGGTCGGCGCCCTGGCCGGACAGCACCTCAAGAGAGTGCACCTGGAACTCGGCGGCAATTCAGCTCTCATCGTGATGGACGACGTCGATCTCGAGAAAGCGGTGTCAGTGGGAGCGTTCGGCTCCTTCATGCACCAGGGGCAGATTTGCATGACCACCGGACGCCACATTGTGGACGCCAAGATCGCCGACGACTACGCGAGTCTCCTGGCCGAGCACGCGAACCACACGCCGGTGGGTGACCCCAAGAGCGGGCAGGTCGCCCTCGGACCGCTCATCGACGCCAAACAGCGCGACCGAGTGCACTCGATGGTGAGTGACACCGTGGCCGCCGGCGCCACTCTCTTAGCCGGGGGCACGTTCGAGAAACTCTTCTATCGACCCACCGTGCTCAGCAACGTCCCGACGACATCGCCGGCGTACTGCGAAGAAGTCTTCGGGCCGGTCGCTCCCGTGGTGTCGTATTCGTCGCTCGACGAGGCGGTCGCGATGGCGTCGTCAAGCCCGTACGGCCTCTCATTGGGCATCCTCTCCAACGACGGACTGCGAGCGTTGGAGCTGGCTAGTCGCATCCCCACCGGGGCCATTCACATCAATGACCAGACGGTCGGGGACGAAGCCGTCATCCCCTTTGGGGGAACCGGAAATTCCGGTAACGGCTCGCGGATGGGTGGTCTGGCCAACCTCGACGCCTACACCGAGACCCAGTGGGTCACCGCGCAGAGTGAGTTGCCCACGTATCCGTTCTAGAGACTGTTGAGGTCCACGTAGTTACGTGAGAGGAGGGTCGTCGCCTCGCGCGAGGTGACGGCCTGGTGCAGGCGCGCGCGCTGAATCCCGTTCTCAAAATCGTCCTCGTAGCTGGGGTGCAGCATCTGCGTCATGTAGGTCGAAAACTCTTCGGCCCGCCACACCCGCTCGAGACACGTCGCGGAGTAGGCGTCCAACAGCCGCTCGTCATTGTCCGTAAACTTCGCGCTCAGTGCCTGAGCCAACTCGCGAACGTCGGCCAATGCCAGGTTCATCCCCTTGGCCCCCGTCGGCGGTACGATGTGGGCGGCGTCGCCCGCCAAGAAGAGTCGACCGTAGCGCATGGGGGCGATAACGATGCTCCTCATCGCGGTGATGCCCCGCTCCAAGATCGGGCCCACGTTGATCTCTGGCTTCTCCTCGGTCGCGAGACGGGTAGTGAGTTCGTGCCAGATACGGTCGTCGGACCAGTCGTCGAGTTTCTCGTCCGGTGGTACCCCAAGGTACAGACGGCTGACCGAAGGAGAACGAAGGGAGTAGAGCGCGAAACCGTTCTCGTGGCGACAGTAGATCAGTTCATCGTTCGCGGGGGGAGCCTGAGCGAGGATACCCAGCCACGAGAAGGGATACGTTCGCTCGTAGCGGCGCGTCTCCGTACGGGGTATCGAACGACTCGAGACGCCAAAGGACCCGTCGCATCCCGCCACCACGACACCGGTGACGCGCACGTGACCCTCCGGCCCCTCGAATTCGACCACGGGCGAACCATTGGTCAGGCCGTCGATAGCCGTGACCTCGGAGTCAAAGTACAGGGGTGCTCCCGCATCCAAACGTAGACCGATGAGGTCTTTCACGACTTCCTGCTGACCGTAGACCGTGATGGACCTTCCGTCGGCCAACTCGCTCAGGGGGATCCGATACGACACTCCGTCGCTGCGGATCTCCACACCGTGGTGAACGAGACCCTCGCGCAACATGCGCGCGCCAGCACCCGCCGCCTCCAGCAGCTTGGCGACACCGTGCTCAATCACACCGGCCCTCACGCGCTTCTCCACGTAGTCGCGACTGCGTTGTTCGATGACGATGTTGTCGATGCCTTCCAGGGTCAACAGCTGTCCCAGGAGCAATCCCGCGGGACCCGCTCCGACAATGACCACCCGTGTTCGGACCTCATTCATGTCGCCCATCCTCTTTCATCGCTACTGCAACGACCGACCCAAGCCACATCGACAACGTTGCGGTTTTCGTGTACTGTTCAGTTAATTAAACCCTAACGGAAACGGGTGACGGGCCATCAGAATGCAACGAGCCGACTGAGCCCACCAGGAGGACCTCATGGCAATTGTCGTTCGCAACACTCAACGAACGAACCTAGAACTCGTTGATGCGCTCGGACAATTTGGGGTCGCCACCATACACGAGGCCCAGGGTCGCCGGGGTCTCCTCAGCGCCCGCCTGCGACCCATCTACCGACCCGTGCGAATCGCGGGGACCGCATTGACCTGCGAAGTGGCTCCCGGCGACAACTGGTCGATTCACGTCGCGGTCGAACAAGCCAAGCCCGGCGACATCTTGATCGTCACGCCCACGAGTCCGAGCGACGACGGCTACTTCGGGGAGTTGCTCGCGACCAGCCTGATCGCGCACGGAGTGCGAGGTCTCGTTATCGACGCCGGGGTCCGGGACGTCGCGGAGCTCACCGCCATGGGGTTCCCCGTGTGGTCCAAGACGATCAGCGCTCAAGGGACGGTCAAGGAAACACCCGGAAACGTGCAGACCCCCATCGTCTGTGCGGGTGCCTCCATACACCCGGGAGATGTGATCATCGCGGACGACGACGGCGTCGTCGTGGTCGCCCGAGAAGACGCCGCGAGAATCCTGGCGGCCAGTGAGCTGCGCGAGGACAACGAACGCGGCAAACGCCAGCGCCTCGCCGCGGGCGAACTCGGTCTGGACATGTACTCGATGCGAGACAAACTCGAGCAACAAGGACTTCGCTACGTCGACGAGTTGGAATCGTGAGCTCACAACGGGCGATTCGCTGTTCGGTGATGCGCGGTGGGACCTCCAAGGGGCTCTACTTCCACGCGTCGGACTTGCCGTCGGATACCCCAACTCGTGACGCCGTTCTGCTCGCGGCGATGGGCTCACCCGACGTGCGCGAGATCGACGGGATGGGAGGCGCCCACCCCCTGACCTCCAAAGCGGCGGTCGTCAGCGCGTCGAATCGTGAAGACGTCGACGTTGACTACCTCTTCTTGCAAGTGTGGCCAGACCGCGCGGAGGTCTCGGACTCTCAGAATTGCGGCAACCTATTGGCCGGTGTCGGACCCTTCGCCCTCGAAGAGGGGCTCGTAAAGGCGCGAGGGCCACTCACCGAAGTTCGAATCTGGATGGAGAACACGCAAAGTCTGGCCGTCGCGCACGTGCAAACACCCGAGGGTGTCGTCCGCTACGACGGTGATGCTCACATCGATGGCGTCCCGGGAACCAGCGCACCCATTCCCATTAACTTCCTCGATATCGCCGGATCCACGTGCGGCAGTCTCCTGCCCACCGCGAACTCCGTCGACGTCATCGACGGAGTTCGCGTTACCTGTATCGATAACGGGATGCCGGTCGTTTGTCTGCGAGCTCACGACGTGGGTCTCAGTGGGTACGAGACTCCGAGCGAGATCGAAGCGAACGCCGAGGTCTGTGCGCACGTCGAAGGAATTCGACTACGGGCGGGCGAGCTCATGAACCTCGGCGACGTCACCTCGGCGACGGTGCCCAAGATGAGTCTCGTTGCGCCCGCCCAGCACGGCGGTACCATCTCGACGCGAACGTTCATCCCCAAGAGAGTGCACGAGGCGATCGGTGTGTTCGGTGCGGTCTCGGTCGCCACCGCGTGTCTGGTGCCTGGTTCGGTGGCCTACGAAGTCGCGGGAATTCGCCCGGGCGAGCACACCGCCACGATCGACGTCGAACACCCCACGGGGTACTTCAGCGTCTCGATGAACGTGTCTCTCGAGGATGGTGATGTGCGCGTGCGGTCCTCCGCGCTGCTTCGCACCGCCCGGCTGTTGATGCGCGGCCACGTGTTCGTTCCAGGAACAATTTGGAGAGACTCATGATCATCGACTGCCACGGGCACTACACGACCGCACCAGAGGCCCACAATTTGTGGCGCAAGGCCCAGGTGAGCGCGTACGACGCCGGGGCCCGACCACCGGCCTACCCGGTCATCAGCGATGACGAGATCGTCGAGACGATCGAGTCCAACCAACTACGCCTAGTTCGAGAACGCGGTGCTGACTTGACGATTTTCTCACCTCGCGCGTCGGCGATGGAACATCACGTGGGTGACGAGGCAGTGAGTGCAGCGTGGTCACGCGCGTGCAATGAACTCATCGCTCGAGTGGTGGACCTCTTCCCCGAGAGTTTCGTCGGCGTGTGCCAGCTTCCCCAGTCTCGCGGAGTCCCGGTCGAGAACTCCCTGGCCGAACTCGAGCGCTGCGTTCTCGAACTCGGCTTCGTGGGCCTCAATTTGAACCCCGATCCCAGTGGCGGGTGGTGGAACGGGCCGCCGCTGACGGATCCGTCGTGGTACCCAATGTATGAGAAAATGGTCGAGTTGGACGTACCGGCGATGATTCACGTCTCCGGGAGCTGCAACCCCAACTTCCACGCCACGGGGGCCCACTACATGAACGCCGACACCACGGCATTCATGCAACTGCTCCAGGGCGACCTGTTTAGTGACTTCCCGGATCTTCGATTCATCATTCCTCACGGCGGCGGCGCAGTCCCCTACCACTGGGGCCGCTATCGGGGACTGGCCGAGATGCTGAACAAGCCGAAGCTCTCCGACCACGTGATGAAGAATGTCTTCTTCGACACCTGCGTCTATCATCAGGCCGGCATCGACCTCCTCTTTGAGGTCATCGATATCGAGAACATCCTCTTCGGTTCCGAGATGGTCGGAGCCGTTCGGGGCATCGACCCCGAAACCGGCCACTACTTCGACGACACCAAGCGCTACGTCGACGCGAGCGACCTCACTGCGCCTGAGCGCGACATGGTCTATTCGGGCAACGCCCGTCGGGTGTATCCCCGCCTAGAGCGGATACTGGCGGGTCAGGGCCGATGACGACGTCAACCTTCACCGCAGACACTGACTGGCTCCATTTTCACCCCAATCCGTCGCGACCGACGTTCGTCCTTCCCGCCGGTGCGGTGGACGCGCACTGCCACGTCTTCGGACCGGGCAACGAGTTTCCCTTCGCCCCGGAACGAAAGTACACACCCTGCGACGCGGGAAAAGATCAGCTCTTCAAACTGCGCGACCACCTCGGCGTGTCGAGGAACGTGATCGTCCAGGCGACCTGTCATGGAGCGGACAACTCGGCCATGGTCGACGCGCTTCGATCCTCGAAGGGCCGAGCCCGAGGAGTGGCGACGGTCCGACCCGACGTCTCCGAAGCGCAACTGCATGAACTGCACGATGCTGGCGTGCGTGGCGTCAGGTTCAACTACGTCCCGCGTCTCGTCGACCCCCAGCCCGACGAGTACTACCACCGGATCGTCGAGAAGATCTCACCTCTGGGTTGGCACATCGTCATCTACTTCGAAGCTTCCGATCTGGCTCGTCGATGGGACTTCTTCACCTCGCTGCAAACCATCGTCGTCGTCGACCACATGGGTCGACCCGACGTCACCCAACCGGTCGACGGGGACGAGTTCGAGCTCTTCACGCGTCTCGTGCGCGAGCACGATAACTTCTGGGTCAAGGTCACCTGCCCCGAACGGCTCTCGCTATCGGGCCCACCCGCCTACAACGACGTCGTTCCCTTCGCGCGTCACGTGGTCGAGGAGTTCCCCGATCGTGTGCTCTGGGGCACCGACTGGCCCCACCCCAACTTGAAGGATCACATGCCCGACGACGGTACGCTGGTCGACTACATTCCTCGAATCGCGACGACGCCGGACCTACAACGACGACTGCTCGTCGATAATCCAACGCGGCTTTACTGGGAGGGAGACAGATGGTAGACAATTCGGAGTTCGACGACATCCCGGGCACCACGGTCTTTACGGCCGAACGGTCCCACGAGGGCTTCCACCTCAACCAGTTCTGCATGAGCCTGAAGGATCCCCGCAATCGTGAGCGCTTCAAGGCTAACGAGAAGGCCTACCTCGACCAGTGGCCGATGACCCCGGGTCAGAAGCAAGCGGTCCTTGAGCGCGACTACAACGCGATGATCGCCCAGGGCGGCAACGTGTACTTCCTCGCGAAGATCTTCTCCAGTGATGGGGTGAGCTTCCAAACAGCGGCGGCGTCGATGACGGGTATGAGTGTGGAGGAGTACGCCCAGATGATGCTCGCCGGCGGACGATCTCCCCAGGGTGTGCGCTCGATTAGGGAGGGACGCTGAGCATGGCACGAATCACCGCAGGCCTGACCACCAGCCACGTCCCCGCAATGGGTGTCGCCTGGGACCACGGACAACAGAATACGGAGTACTGGGCACCAGTGTTTTCTGGCTACGAGTGGACCAAAAACTGGATCGCCGAGGAGAATCCCGACATCATCATTCTGGTCTACAACGACCACGCCTCGGCATTTTCACTCGAGATGATCCCGACGTTCGCCATCGGGTGCGCCGATGACTTCCCCATTGCGGACGAGGGATGGGGGCCACGACCAGTACCGCCGGTAGTGGGGGCCCCGGAACTGGCCTGCCACTTGGCGCAGAGTCTCATCCTCGACGAGTTCGACATGACGATCGTGAACAAGATGGACGTCGATCACGGGCTGACCGTTCCACTGTCGATGGTCTATGGGTCGCCGGATGCCTGGCCCGCCAAGGTCATCCCACTGGCGGTCAACGTCGTGCAATATCCCCCACCGACCGGAGAGCGCTGCTTCAAACTCGGTCGGGCAATACGGCGCGCGGTGGAGGCCTTCGATCAGGACCTCGGGGTGCAAGTGTGGGGAACGGGCGGCATGAGCCACCAACTCCAAGGGGCCCGAGCGGGACTCATCAACCAGGAATTCGATTCCCGATTTCTCGATAACATGAGCGAAGATGTCGACGCCATTCGCGCGATCACGCACCTCGAATACTTGCGCGAGTCGGGGTCCGAGGGCATCGAGATGGTGATGTGGCTCATCATGCGTGGTGCGCTCGGTGACTCCGTCGAAGAATTGCACCGTCACTACCACGTCCCCGCATCCAATACGGCCGTCGGACATCTAGTACTTCGACCCACGTCATAGAAGGAAGGGACATTCACATGCGAATTGCCCTCGCTGGCGCCGGCGCCTTTGGCATGAAGCATCTAGATGCCCTCTCGCGCATTGATGGCGTCGAGATCGCGGCCATCGCCAGTCGCACCATTGAACAAGCCCGTGAGGTCGCCAACAAGTACGGTGCAGCGCTCGCCACCACCGACCTCGATGACGTGCTGCTCATGTCAGACGTCGACGCGGTGATCCTGTGCACGCCAACACAGATGCACGCCGCGCAGTCC
>Ga0208357_1001672_pt1 | contig 15926 bp, 17 predicted proteins | sample NGESurdeep092012_6_FD_184487 | JGI IMG/M metagenome (GOLD analysis project Ga0208357, IMG submission 184487) | Arctic peat soil microbial communities from Barrow, Alaska - NGEE Surface sample F52-2 deep-092012 (SPAdes) | ecosystem: Environmental > Terrestrial > Soil > Wetlands > Peat ... | reverse complement strand
GACCGCGAGCGGATCGACGGCCGCATGATGCACGTCGTCGACGACGATCGTGCCGACCGTTCGCTTGAGATGTTCGGCCAGCCAATCCGAGCATTCGCGCACGGGGTCGTCGGCAGCCATGATGCGCACGCCCAGCGACGGATACGTCGCGGCGGCCGACGGCGCCAAGGCCGTCAGCGCGTCGGCCAGCCCGCGAACCAACGCCAGCAGCGAACTATGCTCGCGGCGAACGTCGTAGCGAACTGCATCCGAGCGATTGGTCTTCAAGAAATCGCGCAACGCAACGGTTTTTCCGAAACCGGCCGGGGCGACGATCAACGTGACCGGGAAGCGCGCGGCTCGCCCGAGACGTTCGTTGAGGCGCGCGCGCATCAGGCGATTAGCCATGGGACCTCTTACGACGCGATCCCCGGCGCTTCCTCAAAAGAGACGAGCCCGGCGGGGTCGCCGGGCTCGGTGGGTCTTGGCAGGCCTAGAACTCTTCTGGTTCGTTGGCATTTTCGGCAACGGGAGTCTCTTCGTCGTCTTCGTACGACGGACGGTCCTCCTCGTAGACGACTTCCTCTTCTTCCTCGAGTTGGTAACCTTGCTCGCCGTCGTCGTCGTCGGCAACCGCGACTTCCTCCTCGTCGACAACTTCGTCGAGCGGCGCGCCGTCGGCCGCGCGCGGCATCGGCGGCGGTTCTGGAAGCGGGATCGCGGTATCGATCGGCTTGCTGTCGTCGATCTCTTCCTCTTCTTCCTCTTCCTCGACTTCGGGCACGACGCCATCGCCGAGTTCGCCCGACGCCACCGCTTCGGCAACCGCTTCGCGGGCCGCGACTTGCGTCTGCGACACCAGCGGTTGTTCGTCGCCCATGAGCAGGCCGATCTCCTGACGCTCGCGCGCGTCCATGTCGTCGTCGGCGATCTTGATATCGACTTCCTCACGCGTTTCGGTAAGGACCTTGACATCGAGCGCCAACGATTGCAGTTCCTTGATGAGCACCTTGAACGATTCGGGAACGCCGGGTTCCATCACGTTCTCGCCCTTGACGATGGCTTCGTAGGTCTTGACGCGGCCGACGACGTCGTCGGACTTCACCGTCAAGAGCTCTTGAAGAGTGTATGCCGCGCCGTAGGCTTCCAGCGCCCAGACTTCCATTTCGCCGAAACGCTGGCCGCCGAACTGCGCCTTGCCGCCCAGCGGCTGCTGGGTAATCATGGAGTAAGGGCCCGTCGAACGCGCGTGGATCTTGTCGTCGACCAAATGCGCGAGCTTGAGCATGTAGATCATGCCGACGGTCACCGGTCGCGAGAAACGATCGCCGGTCCGGCCATCGCGCAACCACGCCTTGCCGTCGGACGGCAATCCGGCGTCTTGCAGCCATTCGGCGATGTCTTCAGAATGCGCGCCGTCAAAAACCGGCGTCGCGACGTTCATGCCGAGCATGTGCGCGGCCCAGCCCAAGTGCGTCTCGAGGATCTGCCCCAAGTTCATACGCGACGGCACGCCCAGCGGGTTGAGCACGATGTCGACCGGCGTACCGTCTTCCAGGTACGGCATGTCTTCTTCGGGCAGCACTTTGGCGATGACGCCCTTGTTGCCGTGGCGGCCGGCCATCTTATCGCCTTGCAGAATCTTGCGCTTTTGCGCGACGTAAACGCGCACGAGGTGATTCACGCCGGGCGAAAGTTCGTCACCGTTCTCGCGCGAGAACACCTTGACGTCGATGATCTTTCCTTTTTCGCCGTGCGGCACTTTAAGCGAGGTGTCGCGGACTTCGCGCGACTTCTCGCCGAAGATGGCGCGCAGCAAGCGCTCCTCGGCCGTGAGCTCGGTCTCGCCCTTGGGCGTCACCTTCCCGACCAGGATGTCTTCGGGGCGAACCTCGGCGCCAATGCGAACGATGCCGCGCTCGTCGAGGTCCTTGAGCGCGTCTTCGCCCACGTTGGGGATGTCGCGCGTGATCTCTTCTGGGCCCAACTTGGTATCGCGCGCTTCGCATTCGTATTCTTCGATGTGGATCGACGTGAAGCGATCTTCCTTAACCATGCGCTCGCTGATCAGGATGGCGTCTTCGTAGTTATAGCCTTCCCATGGGATGAACGAGACCAGCACGTTTTGGCCCAGCGCCAGCTCGCCTTCGTCGGACGACGGGCCGTCGGCGAGCATCTGCCCGGCCGCGACCTTTTCGCCGATCTCGACGATCGGGCGCTGGTTGATGCACGTACCGGCATTGGAGCGCGTGAACTTGAGCAGGTCGTACGAGCGTTCGTCACCACTGGTTTGTTTTACGACGATCGACTTCGAGTCGACGCCGACCACCGTGCCGCCCTCGTAGGCGACCACGCATCCGCCCGAATCCTTGGCCGCGCGATACTCCATGCCGGTACCGACGATGGGCGCCTGCGGGCGCAGCAACGGAACGGCCTGGCGCTGCATGTTGGCACCCATCAAGGCGCGGTTGGCGTCGTCGTGCTCTAGGAACGGGATCAGTGCGGTCGCGACCGAGACGATCTGCTTGGGCGAAACGTCCATCAACTGCACGCGCAGGGCGGGCTCTTCGATGTACTCCTCGGCGTAGCGACAGACGACCGAATCGGTCTGGATCTTGCCGTTCTCGGCCAACGGCGTGTTGGCTTGCGCGATGATGTATTCGTCTTCGCGATCCGCCGTCAGATAGATGATCTCGTCGGTAACGACGCCGTTCTTCACCACACGATATGGCGTTTCGATGAAACCGAAGCGGTTGACGCGCCCGAACGTCGCCAGCGACCCGATCAAGCCGATGTTGGGGCCTTCGGGCGTTTCGATCGGGCAGATGCGGCCGTAGTGCGAGTGATGGACGTCGCGAACTTCGAAGCCGGCTCGCTCGCGCGAGAGGCCGCCGGGGCCGAGGGCCGACAAACGGCGCTTGTGCGTGAGCTCGGCGAGCGAGTTCGTCTGATCCATGAACTGCGAAAGCTGCGACGAACCGAAGAACTCTTTGATCGCGGCCACTACCGGACGAATGTTGATGAGCGCCTGCGGCGTTACCGTTTCGATGTCTTGAACGGTCATGCGCTCGCGAACGACGCGCTCGAGGCGCAGCAGCCCCACGCGGAACTGGTTCTGCAAGAGTTCGCCGACCGAACGAACGCGCCGGTTGCCGAGATGATCGATGTCGTCCTTGGCCAAGACGCCCGTAGCGACCTTAATCAATCGCCGGATCACCGCGATCATATCTTCGCGCGTCAGGCAACGCTTCTCGATGGTCGGTGCGTTGAAGCCGTCGTACTCGTTGATCAAGACCGTTGGCTCGGTCAGCCGCTTTTCGAGATCCGGATTCCCGATGCGGTAATGGAACTTTCCGTTGAGTTTGTAGCGGCCGACGCCGGCGAGATCGTAGCGCTTGTCGTCGAAGAACAGCGACTCGAGCAGTTTTTCGGCGTTGTCGGCGTTCTCGGGTTCGCCGGGGCGAAGCTTCTTGTAGATTTCCTTGAGCGCGTCTTCGCGGGTCTTGACGTCCTTGTCTTTGTCGATCGAGTTGCGGACCAGCGGACTATCGCCGAACAAGGCTACGATCGCCTCGTCGGTTTCCCAATTGAAACCCAGATCCGGGCGCGACAGCGCGCGGATGAACGTGGAGACGTAAATCTTACGGTTCTTGTCGATGCGAACGCCGATCGTGCCTTCGGTTTCGTCGTTCTTGGTGCCGTTGTCGGTTTCGAATTCGATCCAGGCGCCGCGGTTGGGGATGATCGTCGCGTTCCAGGTCGGACGCGCGTTCGTATCGGAATCCTGATTGTAGTAGACGCCCGGCGACCGAACCAACTGGCTGACGATCACGCGCTCGGCGCCGTTGATCATGAAGGTGCCTTTGTCGGTCATCAGCGGGAAATCGCCCATGAAGATCTCTTGGTCGGGGATGCCCTTAATTTCGCCGGATTCGGCGGTGATCAAGCGGACCCGAACGCGCAGCGGGGCGCTGTAAGTCATGTCGCGTTCGCGGCACTCTTCGATCGTATACTTGGGCTCGCCCAGGCTGTGCTCGCCGAACTCCAAGATCAGGTTTCCGGTAAAGTCCTTGATCGGCGAGATCGAGGCGAACGCCTCGGCCAAGCCCTCGGTCTTGAACCAATCGAAACTGGCGCGCTGAAGCTCGATGAGGTTGGGAATTTCAAGTACGTCGACGCTCTTGGCAAACGTGTGCCGTTGGCGTTTTGCGCCCGGACCCGCAGGGGTCTGGATCGTAAACGCGCCGGTCGGCATCGGGAACGTGTTCGCAAGCGTGGTAACGACGCCGCTGTTCGCGGGCGCGACCGGACGCTTCGACCTGCTCTTCGATCCCGCGGACGTCTTCGCGGGTGCCTTAGGAGCCGTCGTCTTCGCCATTAATATTTCTTTCTCTCGCTGCTACACAATAAGGGAAACGCGCCTGCTACGACCCGCGCGACACGGCAAAAAGGCGACTCCGTCCTGGCCTTGGAGGAGGTCGCCTCGAATTCTGTGGCTTATCAGCCGCGGGGCATAGGCAAGGAGTGTAACACCTGAGGGCAAGACGCGTCAAATCGCCCGACGGGGGACCTCGGGCGCTCGCCTAGAGGGCCGTCCTGCCCATCGACGGCCCGCTCGGAAGTGCCCCGCTACGGGCGAGTCGGGGGCGGGTTGCCCTCGAGGGCTTGCTCGATTTCATCTTCGACCAGGGAGCGCTCGCCTTCAACCATGCCGGTGTCGTCGGCATCGACGACGGCCTCGTCGCGATCGTGTTCGTCGGGGTGATGCGGGTGCCGTTCTTCGCTCTTCATAATGGCATTGTACCATCATCATGGCATTGTACCATCATCGCAACCTCCCCATCGCCGACGCGGTTAGCACGAAAGATACGATGAGCACGACAGCATGGCGATAGCGGCACCGGTCCCCGGTTCGCCGGGGCACCTCGGGCACGCGGCGATGGACGAAAGTCCGGCGGCCGTACGAACGCGCGCACTCATCACGATCACCGTCATGCTGGGGCTCATCATGGCCATCATCGACGCTACCATCGTCAACGTCGCGCTCAACAACATCGGCGGCAACCTGGGGGCTTCTACCGACGAGGTCGCCTGGATCGCGACCGGATACATCCTCGCTAACGTGATCGTGATGCCGCTTAACGGGTGGCTTACAGCGTATTTCGGACGCAAACGTTTCTACGCCGCTTCGTTGGCACTGTTTACGATCGCCTCGCTGCTGTGCGGCACGGCACATTCGATTTGGCAGCTGGTTTTCTATCGCGTGATCCAAGGTTTCGGCGGCGGCGCGTTGCAGCCGACCGCGCAAGCGATCTTGTTCGAAACCTACCCGCCGGCCAAACGCGGCGCCGCGATGGCGATCTTCGGTCTGGGCGCGATGGTGGGGCCGGCGATCGGGCCCGTTTTGGGCGGTTACCTGATCGACAACGCTTCGTGGCCGGTTATCTTTTTCATCAACATCCCGATCGGCATCGTGGCCTTCTTGATGACGCTGTCGTTTATTCCGAACCCGCACTTTATCGTTCGAAGCAAGGCCGGCATCGACTGGCTGGGACTGGGCCTGCTCTCCATGGGCCTGGCCGCGCTTCAATACGTGCTCGAGCAAGGCGAACGCAACGACTGGTGGTCGTCGAGCACGATCACGCTGCTTGCCGTCCTCTCCGCCGTCTCGTTGTTGATCTTCCTCTGGAAGACGCTGCGCGACAAACATCCGCTCGTGGATCTGCGCGTCTTTCGGTTCCCGTCGTTCACGTTCGGCTGCATCATCGGCACGATCATGGGCTTCGGATTGTTCGGAACGTCGCTGGTGCTGCCGCTCTTCTTTCAAACCATTCTCGGCTTTACGGCGACGGACACGGGCCTCGCGCTGCTACCGGGAGCCGCCGCGACCGCGGTCTCCATGGTGATCGCCGGACGGCTGATCGGAAAGATGGACGCGCGCATCTTGGTTGCGCTGGGAATCCTGATCTTTGCCGGTTCGACGTGGGCGATGAGCGACCTGACGGCGCAAGCCGGGTATTGGGACGTGTTCTACCCGCGAATCTTCCAAGGATTGGCGCTGGGATTCTTGTTCGTTCCGCTTTCCACCGTCACGCTGGGCGCCGTGCCCATCGGCGAGCTCGCCGGCGCGACCGGCGTCAACACGCTCTTGCGTCAGCTGGGCGGCAGCCTGGGCATCGCAATCCTCACGACCCTGCTCGCGCACGAAACCGCCGTGGCCTGGAACGTCTTGGCCTCGGGCGTCACGCAAACGCACGGATACGATGTCGGCACGTTGACCGGGATGGTCGCCCAACAATCCGCCGTCATCGGTTACAGCTACCTGTTTCGGATCTGCTCGATCGTCTTCGTACTCAGCGTTCCGCTGGTCTTCTTTCTCAAAGCCGTCAAGCATCCGCCGGCCGGAGCGATGGCCGCGGCCGACTAGCTAATCGTCGCCGTCTCCACGCTCGCCGCGCTCGAGCTCCTGCTCTACCGGCTCGTCATCCTCGTCGTCATCGTCTTCGTTCGCATCCTCGTCGGGCGGAACGATCGTGGCGTGCAGACCGGAGCGCCGCAGCGCTAGTTCGAGATCGGCAAGGTCGAGTAGCGTCGTCATCGTGGGTCCCCTAGAAATCGGTGTGGAAAGTATATCGATCTATACCCCATTTTCGAGGTGGATAAATGTCCGCGGTGCGCTTGCTCGCTATAGCGGTCGGCTCATGTCGACGTGCGTGATGCCCGCGTCGAGATACTCCGCCCCGTTGACCGAAAACCCGGCCTTACCGTAGAACCCGACCGCGTGCACCTGCGCGCTGACCGTCGCGCGACGATAGCCGAGCTCGTGCGCGCGAGCGAGCAACGCCTCGAGCAGATACCGCCCGACGCCGCGCCCGCGAACGCCTCGCGCGACGGCCATCCTCCCGATGCGCGCGATCCCCACACCGGCGCCGTAGAGTCGCCCGCAGGCGAGAACGCGCCGATCCTCCCGCACGATCGCGTGAACGGCCGTCGCATCTTCGGACGTATCGTGGACGTCTACTTCCTCTTCCATCGGCACGCGCTGCTCGTCGACAAACACGGTTACGCGCAAGTCGATCGCTTCGCGCATCTGCGGCCGATCTGGGGCAAAAAATTCGATCGTCACGACAACAGGCGGCGTGCGAGCGGATCGACCGCCCGCGCGCGCCAGCGAAATGCGTAGTTGAGCGCCCGTAACGCGTTGAGCGCGCGGCGCGCGGGGGGCTGATGCGCGGCGACCAGCGCGTCTGCCGCAGAAAACTGCTCGGCGAGCTCGCGGCGCAACGCGGCGAGCGTCGTCGCAGCCGCGCTGGGGTGCCGTTGACGAAACGGCAAGAGGATCGGCCAGGTCGTTTTGAAGTATGCCGCCGGGTCGATCGTATCGAGCTGGTCTTGGGGCACGATCTCGCCGGACTGACCCAAGCTTGAGTACTGGCGCCCCTTTTCAGCATACCTGCGCGGCGGCAAAATGTGCCCGTAGTGGGCGTAGACGTAGGGAAGCGCGATGCGCCGCCCGGTCAGACCGCGCAGCTGTTCGTGCACTCGGCCTTCCCATCGCACCGCGGGCGCGAATCGGAAGAACGACATTCGGCGCTCGATCGACGTATACCAATTCGGCGATGCAAAGAAATGCCACGTATAGCCGTCGACGAAGTCGAACTCGCGCGGAACGTTGGGCAGATTTGCGGCGATCGCTGCGACCGCGTCGCCGTGTACTTCGTCCGCATCGACGAACGCCACCCACTCTCCGGCATCGACTCGCCGATGAACCTGCAAGCACGCATTCCGTGCGGTCGAGAAATCCACGAACGGCGTCCGATCGACCACGAGTGCGCCGCGGCGCGCGAAGGCGCTGCGTGCCAGGGCGGCCGCATGCGCCGACGGGTCCGGCGAGTTGTCGTTGACGATCAGCGTCTGCGCCGCACCTTCCAGCGATGCCAGCAGGGCGTCGAGAAATGGTTCGTCGCGCGCTCCGACGATCAAGTGCGCGGCGACGCGCGCGGGAGCGCGCCGATTCACCCCATCCCCGCCGTCGTCCGCAACGCCTGCAGCGTCAAGGCGGCCGTTCGGTTCCACGAAAACGACGCCGCTCGCGCCAAGCCGCGCTCGCGCAAATCGACCCGCAATCGCCCGTCGCGCGCGATGCGTTGCAGGGCGGACGTCCAATCTCCCTGCGAGGTCGCCGCGTCCACGTAGAGCGCCGCGTCGCCGCAGACCTCCGGGAGCGATGTCGCGCGCGAACTGACCACCGGCGTACCGCATCGCATCGCCTCCAACGGCGGGATGCCGAACCCCTCGTACAGCGACGGCATGGCCAGCGCCAGCGCGCCACGGTAGACGTCGCGCAGCAGCTCGAAGCGCACGTCGGCCAGCTCGAGAGTCCCCGCCGGTGCGCCGCGCGTGACGCACGCGAGCGTCACCTCTCCGTCCGGAAAGGCCGCCCGATGAGCCGCCGCCAGCAGTTCCAGGTTCTTGCGCGCATCGTTGGCCCCCACGGCCAGAACGTACGGCCGCTCGCGGAGGGCTTCGGGTAACAACGTCGTCTCGCCCGGCGTAAAGCGCGGGTCGGCCGCTAGCGGCACGACATCGATTCTTTTGGACTCCACGCGGAGAAATCGCACGATCTCGTCGCGTGAAAACTGCGAATCCGTGATCAGCCGATCCGCGCGCGACGAACGCAAGAACGGGTCTTGCTGGCGACGCCGCGCGCGCGCGTTGGGAAGAGGGAATGCAAATGGTGCGCAGTCGTGCACGGTCACGGCACGTTTGACGTGCCGCGACGCAAAGAAGGTTCCGTTCCACGGGTGCCATGACAGGTCGGCTCGTTTGGGAATCGAGCGCGCGAGGTCGAAACGGTCGCTACCGATCTCGGCGGCGATCCTGGCGTGCAGACGCTGGGGAAAGACCTCGCGTACGAGTAGCGTCAACGCAAGGTCGTCGTTTTGGGCAAAGCGCGCCAGGATCGCGCGCAGATAGACGCCGATGCCGCGGCGATCCGTCAAGAGGTTGTGCGCGTCGACCGCGAGATGCATCGTCACGGCAGCATCTCCCGCGCGTCGTCGCGCTCGAAGACGAAGCCCAGAACGTCGACGGGCTGGCCGCCGACCATCGCGCCGTTGCGCAGCAACCCGTCGTCCCGAAAACCGACGCGTCGCAGGAGCGCGCGCGACGCGGCATTTTCCGGTACGCAGTACGCCCGCACCCGCGCAACCTCGAGACGATCGAACGCTTCGCGCACCATCGCCCGCGCCGCTTCGGTGGCCAAACCCCGACCGCGCCGATCGCGTACCACACTATAGCCAAGCTCCGCTGCCCGGGTATCGCGTTCTTGCACGCGCAGCGAAACCCACCCGACGGCAGGTTCTCGGTCCAGGCCGTACATCAACCATTCGAAGCGGCCCACCGCGCCGGGAACCAGTCGGCGCGGACGGCTCTCGACCATGCGCCGCAAGTGCGCGACGTCGACGCTGGGCAGATCTTGAAAATCGCGCAGATGGGGCTCTTTGAGCACCCGCCACAGGTCCTCGACGTTTCCCACCGTCACGGGCACCAAGCGCAGGCGCTGCGTCTGCAGCGTTCTCACGATCGCATCTTGTTCCCCGCGGCGCGCGGGGGGATGGAAGGTCCGGAGGATGCGCGATGGATTTTGCCGCCAACTATCGTGCGACCGCGCCGGGCATGGTCGACTTCTCGGCCAAGGTCGCGTCGGCACCGCACTACTTCTACGGATCGAACTCGCACGCGATGCACGAGGCGTTCGACGTCGCTACCGCGGCGGGCCCCGTAGAAATCGTCGACAACGTTTCGATCGCACCGCGCGTGCCGGTGCAGGTCGGCGACCGCATCGAGATCCGCGGCGAGATGGTGCACGATCCGGGCCGCAGCCCCATCGTGCATTGGACCCATCACGATCCGCAACATACCCACCCCGACGGCTTCATTCGGTACCGGGGACGGGTGTACGCATAGTCCCGCGTAGCTGCAGCAGTTCGGGAATCGTCACGAAGCTGTAACCGCGCCGTTTGAGCGCGTTCACGATGATCTGGGTTGCCGCGATGTCGCCGCTGCGGTCGCAGACGTGCGCGGGAATGCCGCCGCGCCCGCAAACGATACCGCGATTTCCGTCGTGCAAGACGATGATCGACCCGTCGCCGACGTACTTGAGAATGCGGGCCGCGATCACCGATGCGGGCGGGTATTCCCAATCCCGCGCGAGCGGGACGGACCACATGACCGGCGTGTACCCCAGGCGGCGAGCTTCTTCGAGCACGAACCAGTCGCGCGACCCGTAGGGCGGTCGCATGATGTGGGTGTGAACGCCGGCGGCGTGATAGATCGCGGCGTCGGTTGCCAGCAGCGATTCGCGCACGCGCGAACGCGTGAGAACGATCAGATGATCGTGTCCCCATGTATGGTTCCCCAGCGCGTCGCCTTCTCGGGCTTCTCGGCGCACGACCGACGGATATGCGACGACCGCTTCCCCAACCAAGAAAAAGGTCGCGTGGACGCGTTCGCGCCGCAGAACGTCCAAAATCGCGTCGGTGTATGGCGGATTGGGCCCGTCGTCATAGGTCAGCGCCACGACGCGGCGATTGTCGGGTCCGCTCACGAGCGTACGACCGAAGATTTGATTGCCCGGACTCTCGATAGCTTCGTATGCGAAGAAGCCGACGATCGCCAAGGCGGCCACGAGAAGCAGCCAGCGCACGAAACCCGCGCCGATCTTGCGCGACGTCACTTGCCCGAGCGTACTCGCGCTTGCGCCGCGGCGATCTTCGCCCGATACTCATCCGAGCCGAAATTCCGAAAATCGTCGACGATCGCCTGATAGCGCGGATCGGCGATCGTCGTGCCTTGCAACCTAAAAAGATCGCCGGCGCTCTTAGGCGTTCCCTTTCCGAGGTCGATGCGGTACTGCCGACCGGCCGTCGTCGCCCAGTAATGTGGATCGGTGAACGTCACCGTCCGGCTGCCCGCACGGCAATCGCCGGCACCATACATTTCCCGGCGGTAATACGTCATCGTATATTTCGCGCTGGTATCGCCCGCGGGCGGCTCGCCGGTCACCACGCGCGCACCGTCTTGATCCAGCTTTCCGGCCAAATACGAGACGTCGAGGATCTCCTGTTCGGGCGCCGTGATCGTGATGACGCGGCCCGACGTCCCGACGATGACGTAGGAATATGTCGAAACGCCGTCTTCGTCGCGCATGTGGTACGCCTCGCTCACCAGCGGAGGTTTGCTATATCGAATCGACAGGTCCATGCGAATATCGGTCGGGCATTGCGTGTAGGCAGAGCCCATGTGCTTGACCTCGTAGGGAAAATCGAAGCGATAGACCAGAAGCAGGACGACCAGCGAAAGCACGACGATCGCCCAGCCCATCGGAAAACGGCGCCGGTTCATCGACGTACCGCCGCTTCGCGATCGAGCACCTGATTGACGACCGCGTCCGCGGCCGCATTGAGCTTGCGCGGAACGTGCTGGATGTCGACGGACTCAAAACGGCGCAACAGCATTTTGGCGCGGGCGAAGAATGGTTTAAGCGCCGGATGCTTCACGCGGTAGACCCCCTTGATCTGCTTGACGACCAGTTCGGAATCCATTCGCACCGCCAATCGCTTGATGCCGTGGTCGGCCGCAGCTTCCAACCCCGCGCACAGTCCATTCCACTCCGCGACGTTGTTGGTCGCGATGCCCAAGAAGACGCCGACTTCGGCGATCGTCCTTCCGTCGGGCGCCAAGACGACCGAACCGCTGGCCGCCGGGCCGGGATTCCCGCGCGATCCACCGTCGCAAAACATCGTGGCCTGCGGCGGAGCGTCGTCAAAAAGTGCGTTCATGCCCGCTTCTTCCACCACGAACAAAAGAACTCCGGGCCGTAAACGGTCCGGAGTTCTCTGGTGGTCGGGCTGACAAGATTCGAACTTGCGACCTCCTGACCCCCAGTCAGGCGCGCTAACCAAGCTGCGCCACAGCCCGCAGATCGAGAGGGCGGCCCGCATCGGCGTTACTCTCTCGATGGTGTCGGTCTTGGGGGAATCGCTCGCGCTCTAGGCTCTTAGCGCTTGCGGCCCTTGGCGGCGGATTTCTTGGCAGCCTTCTTGGGGGCGGCTTTTTTCCCGGCAGCCTTTTTCACGCCGCCGACCGCTTCCTTAAGCGATTTGCCCGCAACGAATGCCGGCACTTTTCGCGCGGCGATCTTGATTTTTTCACCCGTCTTGGGATTACGGCCCTCGCGTGCCTTCCGTGCGCGCACCACGAAGCTGCCGAACGGCGTCAGCGCAACGCGGTCGCCCTTCTGCAGCGCCGTTTTGATCTCGTCGAGGACCAGGTCCACGATTTCTCCCGCCTGGCGCTTTGACAGCTCGGCCTCGGCGGAAACGACATCAACTAGATCGGCTTTCGTCAAACTAAAACTCCTTAGCGGCCGAGCAAAAAATCATTCCTGGTGGGGGTGGCCGCCTGGAGGGTGGAGATACGCGAACAAGACGTGCCCTCCTCCCACAATTTGGGCCAGAAACCCTTATTTTATGCGGATTTTTGCCGCCGCATAGAGCGCGGCCGTGTAGGAATTCGCACCGAACCCCGCGACGGTCCCCGCGCACGCGGGAGCGACCACGCTTCGCCTGCGAAATTCCTCGCGCGCGGCGGTGTTGCTCAGGTGCACTTCGATCACCGGGATGCCGATCGCCGCGACGGCATCGGCGATCGTATACGAGTAATGCGCGTACGCTCCCGGATTGAGCAAGACCGCCTCAAAGTCCGCAGACGCGGCATGCAACTCGTCGACGATCGCTCCTTCGGAGTTATGCTGAACGCAGCGCACGTCGATGTCGAGGTCCGCGGCGCACGCACCGATGAGCTCGTTCACCTCGGCCAACGTTTGCTTTCCGTAGATCGATGGTTCGCGTTCGCCCAGAAGATTGAGGTTAGGTCCGTGAATAACTAATACGCGCATGCGCTCTACCTTCTTGAAGGAAATGCGCGCGCCTTCGGAAACCGCGACGACCATGCCCGACCTGGTTCTGAGCGCCTCGGCTCCCGAAGCCGGCGTGTCGTTCGTTGCCGCCATCACCACCGAGCTCATCGCGCAAGCGCGCGAGCGGCACGATCTCGCGCCGACGGCCGCGGCGGCCTTGGGCCGATTGATGACCGCGACGGCGATGCTCGGCACGGACTTGCACGAAGCCGAGCGCATCAGCCTGCAAATCTCCGGGGACGGGCCGATCGGCAGCCTTTCGGCCGAAGCCTGGCGGATCGGCGAGGGCATCGGCGTGCGGGGACGCGCTCGTCACCCCTTTGCGGAGCTGCCCCTCAACGCCCGCGGGAAGTTCGACGTCGCGGGCGCGATCGGAGCCGGCGTTCTGCAGGTCACCAGATCGTCCGATCTCGGGCAACCCTACGTGGGCGTGGTCCCGCTGCGCTCGGGCGAGATCGCGCAAGACGTCGCCGCCTATCTCAGCGAGTCCGAGCAAATCCCCAGCGTCGTGGCGCTTGGGGTTTTGGCCGACCCCAATGGCGTGCGGGCTGCCGGCGGCCTGATCGCGCGCGTGCTGCCCGGCGCCGACGAGGCGATCGTCGCACAGCTCGAGGCGCGCGCGACCTCGATGGCGGCGATCACCTCGATGATCGCGCGAGGAGCCGACGCGGGCGCGCTCTTGGACGCGATTGCCGGAAATTTGCCGTTGCGCTCGCGACGCGAGTGGCCCGTCGCATACGCGTGCCTGTGTACCCGCGACCGGGTCAAAGTCGTGCTTGCGAGCCTGGGCGCCGACGAACTGCGTGCGATGGCCAGCGAACCCAGCACCGAGGTCGCCTGCGAGTTCTGCAAGCAGCGTTACGCGTTTAGCGCTGCAGAGCTCGATGAGATCGCGCGTTTGGACGCACGGTGACCGTACCGGTGGGCATCGGCCACGGCCGCAGCACGAATCCGACGCCGGCCATGACCAGCGCGGATCCGCCGCCGACGACGAAGGCCAGGCTCGTACTCCGTTCGGCGAGCGCGCCCGCCAGCAAGCCGCCCGACGGACCGCTGGCCATAAAAACGTAGCTGTAAAGTCCGGCCAGTCCGGCCCTGCAAGAACCCCGGCGTCGCGAGTTGGACGATCGCGTTCGTACTCGAGGTATAGATCGTGTAACAGATTCCCGTTAGGAGCAGCGCGACCACGGTGAACCACAGGTTTGGCCCCGCCAGCGCGACGAGCAGCTGTGCCGCGCGCGCGGCGCCGGCGTCGGTGAGCGCGGGTGCGAGATTTTTCTCGTGGCGCGTGGAGGCTTCGGTGCGCAAGCCCAGATCGGCGCTCATGCGACGCACTCGAGCGCCGTTGAAGTTCGCGCTCTCGAGCACCAAGGCGGCGGTCGATGGGGAGATTTCGCTGGATTTCCCGCCTTTAAGTCCCGCCAACCCCAGCGCCCCGCGCGCGTCGGCGACGACCAGCGCGCGCGCCGAGAGCTCGTGTTCGACGCCGTCGAGCGTGATGAGCTTTTCGCCCGGCGCCGCGTCGCGCACGATCAAGCGGCCTCCCGCGATCCGCGCCTCGTCGTAGAAGTGCAGCGGCTGGCCGGTTTCGAGCATCACGTAGTTGGAGACGTCCACGATCGCGTCGATGGGGCGCTGCCCCGCCAGCGCCAGCCGAACGCGCCCTCGGCGAGGTAGAGCAACGTCGCCATCACGGCCAGGTTGCGGCCCAGCGCCAGAACGAGCAGCGGGAGCGCCAGCGTTTGGAGCGTGATCGGGACCGGCAGCATCGGCACGGCGACGTGGGCCGAGACGGCCAAGAGGCCCGAACCCACCGCGGCCAGAGCGAAGCGAATGGCCAGCGTGCGCGGGACGACGGCCGAACGAGCGCGTAACATCGCGTTATCCGTATCGCAGACCGGCATTCAACCCCTTTGGAGGCGGCAATCGGCTCCAAGCTCGATCACACGCGTGCTCCCTACTTCCAAGTGCTGTTGGACTACGTGGACGCCGGCGTGATTCCGTTCCATACGCCGGGCCACAAACAGGGCATCGGGATGGAGCGCGCGTTCCGCGATTTCGTCGGCGACAACGTGCTCGCGATCGACCTCACCCAGATTCGCGGGCTCGACGATCTCTTGCAACCCGAGGGGCCGCTCGTCGAGGCGCAGGAACTGGCGGCCGATGCGTTCGGCGCCGAGCACACCTATTTCCTGATCAACGGTTCGACCAGCGGTAATCAGTGCATGATGATGGCCGCGCTCAATCCGGGCGAGAAGATCGCGATCCCGCGCAACTCGCACAAGAGCGCGATGGGCGGCTTGATCATGAGCGGCGGCTACCCGGTGTGGATGAAGCCGGAAGTCGACGAAGAACTGCACATGGATCACACCGTCACCCCGCAGACGGTGCGCGCGACGCTCGAGGCTCATCCGGACATCAAAGCGGTGTACGTCGTGAGCCCGACGTACTACGGCGTCGCGGCCGACCTCGTCGGTATCGCCGCGGTCGCGCACGAATACGACGTGCCGCTGCTCGTCGACGAGGCGTGGGGGCCGCATTTTCACTTCCATCCGGCGCTGCCGGTGTCGGCGATGGAAGCCGGCGCCGACATGTGCATCAACTCCACGCACAAGATGCTCGGCTCGCTCTCGCAGACCGCGATGCTGCACGTGCAAGGCTCGCGCATCAAGCTCGATCGGCTCAAAGCGGTCTACAAACTGTTCCTCTCGACCTCGCCCAACCTCGTGCTGGTCGCCTCGCTCGATGTCGCGCGCCGCCAGATGGCGCTCGACGGCCCGGCACTCCTGTCGCGCACGATCGAGATCGCGAACGACACGCGCCGCCGGCTCAACGACATCCCCAACGTGTATTGCTTCGGCGAGGAACTCGAAGGCCGGCCGGGCGTGTTCGACCTCGATCCGACGAAGGTGACGATCACGGTCAAACGGCTCGGCTACACCGGCTACGAAGCCGAAGAGATCTT
>Ga0208357_1001670_pt1 | contig 15930 bp, 14 predicted proteins | sample NGESurdeep092012_6_FD_184487 | JGI IMG/M metagenome (GOLD analysis project Ga0208357, IMG submission 184487) | Arctic peat soil microbial communities from Barrow, Alaska - NGEE Surface sample F52-2 deep-092012 (SPAdes) | ecosystem: Environmental > Terrestrial > Soil > Wetlands > Peat ... | reverse complement strand
GTAGGAAGCGCAAGACGGAGGGGAACATGGACAAGGTTCGATTGGGCGTCGTCGGAGCCGGGAACATCGCGGTGATGAACGTGCGCGGGTACGTGGACGATCCCCGCTGCGACGTGGTCGCGGTGTGCGATACCAATGAAGAGGTCGGTCGTCTGGCCGCCAAGGAATGGGGCGGGGCGGCGTATTACTCGGACCTCGACGCCATGCTGGCCGACTCCTCCATCGATGCCGTCGAGGTGCTGACGCCGACCCACCTGCACCACGACCACGTGATCGCCGCGCTGGAAGCAGGCAAGCACGTCTCGGTGCAGAAGCCGGTGGCCAACACGGTGGAGGACGCTCGCGCCATGCAGGTCGCGGCGGAGCGGGCCGGCCGCACGCTCCGCATCAGCGAGTGCTTCGTGCACTACCCACCGCTCGAGTTGGCCAAGAAGCTGGTGGCCGACGGTGCCATCGGCAAGCCCACGTCCCTGCGCATCCGCACGCTGGTGGGGCAGACCACCTCGGATTTTCAGGCTGCCCTCCGGCCGGAGGGATACGGGTGGCGACTCGACAAGCGAAGCCCGGGTGGCCACCTCTTCGACGACATGGTGCACAAGTACGCCATGGCCCTGTGGTTGCTCGACCTCGACATCACGGCCGTCCAGGCGGTGGTGCGGCGACGCGACCTCTTCTTCGAGCCCTGCGCCGTCATCTTCGAGTACGAGGATCCCGACGTGCTCGGCACCATGGAGGTGCAGTACGCCCCCAAGCTCTACATGCGCTCGGGCTACTACGGGGCCGACGAGTTCTTCGAGATCACCGGCGACGAGGGGCAGATCTGGGTGACCCGGGCCACCGGCGAGATGCTCGACCTGCCTCCCGTGATGTTGTTCACCGGCACCAAGAAGGAATGCGTCACCACCGAGTTCAGGGACGTCGATGCCGATTGGGGCACCGGCTTCGTTCGCTCGTCACAGCATTTCGTCGATTCCCTCCTGCACGGCACGCCGGCCGACATGAGCCCCGAGTCGGCGATCAAGGTGCTGCAATTGTGCTTCGCCGTGTACCGAGCCTCCGAGATCGGCACGTCGGTCGATCCCCGCACCATCACGGGATCGGTGACGGCGGCCGGATGGGCAGACTGGTAGCCAGACTGGTAGTCGGACTGGTAGTCAGGCCCGATCGAAGAAGTCGATGAGGTGGGCGGACACTTCGCCGGCATGGGTCACGATGCCGATGTGGCCCGAGCCCATGATCTCCCGGTACTCACAGCCCGGAATGATCTCCGAGGCCCGCCGGGCCTTGTCGGGCGGTGAGTCCACGTCATGCTCGAAGGCCAGGACCAGGCAGGGCACCGAGATCTCCGGCCAGCGGGTGGCGCGAACGGGATCGGTGGACCAGGCCAGGGCCGCCTCGTACTGACCGAGAGCGCCCGGGTTGGGCCAGGGCGGGAGGTCGGCCGTGAAGGAGAGCCAGGTGCTCACCACCTCGTCGTTCTGGATGTCGGCGATGGGGAGGTAGCGCAGGGTCTGCGTGGCGTAGAACAGCCGGGGCAATTCGACGTCGAGGGCGGCGATGTCGCGTTCGACGGTGGTGATGGCGATCTCCCAGGCCGTGGGCTGGTTGGCGCTCCCCATGAGGGCCGCCGCCCGCACCCGGTCGGGATGGTCGAGGGCCAGGGTCTCGGCGATCCAGCCGCCCAGTGAGTGCCCGGCGATCCGCACGGGCCGGTCGAGACCCAAGTGGTCGAGCAGGGCCAGCGCGTCAGCGGCCATGCCTTCGACGCGGTACGGCGCCGTGGGTGAGGAGGATGGGGCAACGCCGCGGTTGTCGAAGGTCACGACCTGGTATCCGGCGGCGACCAGATCGGGCACGATCTGGAGATGCCAGGCCACGGCCGGCTGGCCGCACCCGCAAACGAGCAGCAGGGGCTCGCCCGTGCCGGTCACGTCGTAATTGAGGATGACCTCGCCGGTGTCGAACTCAGGCACCGACGACCTCGGACAGCAGGGCGGGGGCGACGTTGCGCCCGGTCAGGAGCACGACGGTCTCCGTCCCGTCCTCGTTGGCGGGAATCAGGCCGGTCCGCAGCGCGGCCACGCCCACCGCTCCGGCCCCTTCGATGACGAGGCCCATCTGCTGCACGGAGAAGGCCATGGCGGATCGGATGTCCGCCTCGGTGACCGTGACCACCGGGACATGGTGGCGCAGCAGGACCTCGATGGTGACCGCACCCTCCTCGAGGTTGCCGGCCAAGCCGTCGGCCAGGGTCGGCGTCACCGTGACGGCAACGATGCCCCCGGCCGCCAGCGCCGAGCTCACCGAGGGCGACGCAACCGATTCCACACCGACCACGGTGACCCCGGCGCCCGCCAGGCCGAGCGCGAGGCCCGAGATCAAACCGCCCCCGCCCACCGGCACGACCACGGTGCCCAGGTCGGGTACCTGCTCGAGCAACTCCCGGGCGATCGTTCCCTGACCGGCGATCACGTCGGGATCGTTGTACGGCGAGACGTAACGGCTTCCTTCCCGCTCCGCCAACGCCAGGGCCAACGCTTCCGCCTCGCTGTACCCCGAGCCGTGCTGCACCAGGTGCACGTCGAACTGCTTGAGGGCCGAGACTTTCGCCGCCGAAGCCTCCCGCGGCACGACCACGGTGACGTCGGCCTTGAGCTGGGCCGCGGCATAGGCCAGCCCCAGCCCGTGGTTCCCGGCCGACGCACCGACGACGGCTCGACCGGGGTCTGACGCCAGCGTCGCCGCCACCGCGGCCAGGCCGCCCCGGACCTTGAACGAGCCGGTGGGCTGTACCGTCTCGAGCTTGATCGACACCCCCTCGCCCAACTGGGGAGCGGCCACCACCGGAGTGACGGGGAGGTGTCGACGCACCACGTCCCAGGCCGCGTCGAACTGCGCCGGTTGGGGAAGGGCCACGTCTCGCATCGGCACCAGTCTGGCCGAGGTCCACCTAACATGCTGCGCACATGACCAGTCCATCGACCTATGGCGGCGCCACGGTGTACGTCCATCCGGATGTGGCGGCCATGAGCCGGGCGGGGGCGGACCAGGCGGCCGCCATCATGCGGTCGGCCGTCGAAGCTCGGGGTGTGGCCCATGTCATGTTCGCCACCGGCAACTCGCAACTGGACTTCCTTGACGCACTCGTGACCCGCACACCCGATGTGCCCTGGCCCGAGACCGTGGTCTTCCACATGGACGAGTACGTCGGGGTAGGGCCCGACCACCCGGCCGGCTTCCAGAGGTACATCCGCCAGAGGATCGTCGAACGCGCGTCTCCCCGGGCGGCGTACTACGTCGAGGGACTGGGCGACCCCGAGGCCGAGTGCCGCCGCTATGCCGGCCTCCTCCGGGCCCACCCGCTCGACCTGTGCTGCCTGGGCATCGGCGAGAACGGGCACCTGGCCTTCAACGATCCCCCCGTCGCCGATTTCGACGACCCCCTCGACGTCAAGGTGGTCGAGCTCGATGCCACCTGCCGGCGGCAGCAGGTCAACGAGGGCCACTTCGCCGATCTGGCCTCCGTCCCGACCCACGCCCTGACAGTGACCATTCCCGCCCTGCTGCGGGCCGCCCAGGTGCTGGCCATCGTGCCCGAGGGGCGAAAGGCCGAGCCCGTCCGCGACGCGCTGACCGGTCCGATCTCGACGGCGTGCCCGGCGTCGGCGTTACGCACCATCACCCACGCCGCCGTGCACCTCGAGCCCGCATCGGCGCGACTCCTGCCGTCGTAGCAGTCGTAGCCGTTGAGGCCCTGCGCCCGGGGTCGTAGCCGAACCGAGGGCGTTCAGCGCCCGGGCAAGGGGATCGGCGCTCCACTACCGTGGCCGCCATGAGCGACGTGTCCGACCTCTATGAGCTGGTGGCGAGCGGCTTCTCGGCCAGGGTCGACGAGATCTCAGATGGACAGTGGTCCGCTCCCACGCCACACGAGGACTGGACGGTCCGGGACTTGGTGGCCCACACCATCACCACGCAACGCAAGGTATTGGCCACCTTGGGCGGACCGAAAGCGGTCGGGCCCGATGAGGACGGTGACCTGGCCGCGCAATGGCATGACGCCAGCGAGGCCATGCGCGGCGCCCTTAATGACCCCGAGCGCGGGTCGAAGACGATTCGCGGTTTGCTCGGGGAACAGCCCTTCGAGGCATTGGTCGGTCAGCTGATCTGCCCCGACACCCTGGTGCACACTTGGGAGCTGTCGCGGGCGATCGGGCAGGAGGCGACGCTCGATCCGGCCGCCATGGCCGGGGCGACGGCGATCCTCACGCCCATCGACGACGCCGTCCGACGACCCGGGGGGTTCGCCGACAAGATCGCGTCGCCGGCCGGCGCCGACGAGCAGACGCGGTTCTTGAACTTCGTTGGACAGCCCGTCGCGTCGGCCTAACTCCGTCACCCGTCACCCGTCACTCCGTCACCCCCGTCACCCCTCCCAGCGGTGGAGCCAACGCACGAGTTCGGGCGGTCCCATGTGAGCCGCTCGCGCCCGGTAGTGCGCCACCTCTTCGGATGAGAGCACCTCTCTTCCCTCGCCCGACGAGCCCCGTCGAAAGAAACGCGTCCCGTCCACCAGGATCCCCATCGGGTCCGGCACGATCCGGCCGGCGCTGGCCCGCATCTGTTCGAACCGGGCCTCGTGGGCGAGCTGGACCAGGGCCCCTTCCGGCACCACGATGCCCAGGCGATCAGCCAGGCGGCCCATCTCACCTTCGAGATCGCCCGACAGGTCGTCGTAGTGCACCAGCACCACGTTGGGCTCGGCCCGGCGGGCCCATGCGTCGGACAGATGCCGCATCACCCCGGGCAGCGAATCCAAGTGCTCGGTGGCCTCGCCTTCCCAGTCGACCCACGCCACCAGCCACTCGTGCACGGTCGTCGGCGGCGGCGGGTCTTGGGCGGGCGCCGGCTCGGGCTGGCCGGTGAGCTGGCGCACCCGGTCCCGGTTGAGGTTGGTTCTCTGGTGGAAGAGGGAGACCGCCAGGTCGAGCGGGTCCCGGGCGACCACGATGTAGGTGACCCGCGGGTCGATCGGAAGCCCGTCGAGCGGGGTGTGCGTCTTGATAATGCGCCGATGACGCTGGGCCGCCAGTCGGGCGTAGACCTCGGCCTCTGGTGTGATCAGCCAATCGAGCCACGGTGAGAGGTCAGACAGCGGCTGGGGGAAGGCGGGAGATTGGAACACCAGGAGCGCGCAAATCATCTGCATCCAGGTGGTGCCGCTCTTGGAACGGGTGCTGATGACGATGTCGCCCGGCCGGAAGGGGAAGTGCCACCAGCGGGCGCTGTCCTCATCGGGTGACCGGTAGCGAACGGGCGGCTCAGTGGGCACGAACACGACGGTAGCGGTGCCACGACCACACCGGCCTGGCTTCCGTCCTACGGGGGGCTGGCGAGCGCGTTCGTGAGTAGGTCGAGGTAGCTCGCATCGGCCAGTTGGAGGATCGACACCTGGCCCAGCGAGAACCACGACACTTCATCATGCTCACGTGGCGCGGCGTTACCGGGCTGCCCCGCCCATTGGCCGATCACCCAGACGCTCAGGTCGAATTCGCTGGTCACGACCCGGACCGCATCTAACTCGGCGGGCTCGACGATGACGATGCCCAGCTCCTCATGGAGCTCACGGACCAGCGCACCCGCGAGCGTCTCCCCGTTCTCCACGTGACCACCGGGAAGGTCCCAGACGTCGGGGAACCAGGCTCGCTCTGACGATCGGTGACACAGCAGGACCCGATCACGGCGGACCAGAAGCCCGGCGACGACGAGGTGCGCATCGGGTGCGCCGCGCCCGTTCATGTGGGCCGCCGGAGTGCACCCGCACACGGAGCTTGGCAGGCGGCGACCTTCACGGTGGAGCTACCCGGTGGGCGGGGTGTGCGACAGCCAGTGGTTGAGGAAGACCACGGCGGCCACCCCGTGCCACTGGTGCCCGCCCTCGAAGACGTCGTGCACCAACCGGTCCCCCACGCCCTCGCGGTCGTAGACCAGTCGCGTGCGCCGGACCGTCTCGGTGGCGGTGGCGACGGGGAACAGATCGTCGTCCGTCCCGGACTCGATGAGCAGGGGGCGCGGCGCGATCAGGGCTCCCAGGTCCTCATGCTCCAACTTGCCCAGCATGTCGTAGAGCACCTGCGATCCGCACATGTTCCAGGGCATCTTGTGGGCCACCGCCCAGGAGGAGAAGTACCCGCTGACCACGGCGGCCGCCACCCGCTCGTCGAAGGCCGCGGTGAAGAGCGTGACCGTTCCACCCTGTGAGAGGCCGACCATCCCGATGCGGCCCGCATCCACCAGGGGATGTGCCGCCAGGACGTCGAGGCAACGCTGCATATCCCACATGCTTTGCGCCAGGGGGTTCCACCCGGCCATCACCGCGTGGACGAGGTTGGTGTCGCAGGCGTAGTGGTCGTCGGGGTTCCAGTCCTGGCGCTCCCCGAAACAGCGGAGGTCGGGCGCCAACACCACGTAGCCCTGCCGGACCAGCTGACGCGCGTAGTCGCCGTTGGGCTGGTTGGTGTGCTCGAGCCCGACCACCTGAGACTTTCCCGGGCCGTGCCCGTGACAGGCCAGCACGGCGGCCCCCGGGCTCACCCGGCCATCGGGAACGAGCAGGTAGGCCGGCACCGACATGGTCTCTTCGCTGTCGAACACCACCTTGTCCCGCCGGTACCCGTCGCACTGCACCGACTCCAGCGTCTCGAGTTCGAGGGGGACCGGCTCGGGCATCTGGCCCAGCAGTGCTACCAGGCTTTGCCGGCGCCGTGCCTTCCAGGCGGGGAGCGAGTCGAGATCCTCTTCGGGCAAGGGGTCTTCGTGCCTGGTGGCCGCCAGCCGCGTCATCCACTGGTACCAGGGGGAGTAATTCCTCGCCGGCGCGGGCAGCACCAGAGCTGGCCGGTCACCGCTCTCAGGACTGCTCATGGGGCTCCCTTCCTCGATCCCCTTGGCGGTCCCCGCCGTGGTGGGGATCCGCCGTGGTGGATCTGCTCATCTGCTCAATGTAGAGGGCGTCGGGCCGGGCCGGATTGAGAACGACCCCGCCGTCGGGCACAATGCCTGGGTGACCATTGCCACCGGCCTCAGCGTGCATCCCCTCTCCCCCACCATCGGAGCTGAGATCTGGGACATCGACCTGTCGAAGCCACTGGCGCCTCCTGTCGTGGCCGCGGTGCGTGAGGCGCTGAACACGCACCATGTGATCTTCTTCCGCGATCAGTCGCTCACGCCGGAGCAACAGGCCGCCTTCGCCCGGCAATTCGGTGTCGTGACCGAGGCCCACCCGGTGCTCCCCTCCATCAAGGAGAGCACCGAGGTGTTGGCCATCGACGGCAAGGTGGACCGGGCCAGCTGGTGGCACACCGACGTGACGTTCACGCAGACGCCCGCCATGGGCTCGATCCTCTACATGATCGAGGCACCCGAGGTCGGGGGCGACACCATGTGGGCCAGCCTTCAGGACGCCTACGACGGCCTGGCTCCGGGCGTGCGGACCCTGTGCGACGGGTTGATTGCGATCCACCACGACCCGTGGTTCGCCGCCGACGTCGACGCGCGGGGCGGCTACGAATGGAACGGCGTCTGGTACGAGAAGCTGCTGCCGGCCATCCATCCGGTCGTGCGCACCCACCCCGAAACCGGTCGCAACGGGCTGTTCGTCAACGGCCAGTTCACCCAGTCGATCCTGGGCCTGTCCAAGAACGAGAGCAACGCCATCCTCGAGATGCTCTACCGGCACTGCGTACAGCCCGAGTTCACGTGCCGGTTCCGGTGGCGGGCCGGGTCGGTGGCCTTCTGGGACAACCGGGCCACCATGCACTACGCGCTGGACGACTACGGGGACACCCCCCGCTTCGCCCACCGGGTGACCCTGCGCGGCGACCAACCGTTCGGGCCCGCCATGCCTGCGCGCACCGACGGCTGACGGGTTTCCCGATGGTGGCCGGCCTTCCGGCCGAAATCGGGGTCGCCGCCTTGGCGTTCGTCAGCACCAACGTGGACAACGGCGTCGTGGCCGTGGCCATGGTGGCCGCCGCACCTCCGGCCAGGGCGCATCGGATCGCCGCCGGACAGGTGGTCGGATTCGTCGTCCTGGTCCTTCTCGCCGCCGCCGCGGCCATCGCCCTCTTCGAGGTGCCCGCCCGCCTCATCGGGCTCCTGGGCCTGGTGCCCCTGGCCCTGGGCATCCGAGGGCTCATCGCCCTCCGCCACGCCGAGGCGCACGAGCGCGCCGCCCGCCGGGCCTACGGGGCCGGGCTCACCGCGGCGGCCCTGGTGACCATCGGCGCGGGCGGCGACAATCTCGCCGTCTACATCCCGTTGTTCCGCACCGCCGACGCCGGGGGGCGCGTCGTCACGGCGTTCGTCTTCGTGGTCCTCGAGATCCTGCTCACCCTGTTCATCCTGAGCGCCGGGCGCCACCCACGCAGCCGCGCCCTGACCACCCGGATCGGCGCCTTCGCCGCGCCGGTGCTCTTTTGCGTCATCGGCGTGGTGGTGCTCGTCGAGGCGAACACCTTCGGCGTCTTCGGTTGACGCGTGATGGAGTTATGAACCGGTAGTAATGAACCGGGAGTTATGAACTGGGCAGCGGCTTGAAGGGTTGCACCGGGACCCAGCACGTCCCTTGGGGCTGGTGATTCGACTTCAGGACGCACTGCGACGATGGCGGCACGTTGTTGTGGATCTTCACCACCTGGTACTGCGTCGGACCGTACATCTTGTTGGGGCCGAAGCTCCAGATCGGGGTGTCGGCTCCCGGGAAGTTCTGGATCTTCGACATGGCGGTCACGAAGGTGCGCCGGTCGAGATTCGGACCGGCACTGGTGGCGGCCTGGGCGAAGAGGCGGATGGCACTGCACCAGTTGCCGACGGGGCCCTGCTCCTCGATGTAGAAGTTCTGCTCACCCTTGGGCACGGCCGGATAGGCCTTGTGCCACGTGGTGAAGCACGACCGCAGGCCCGGGTCATAGCCGCCCTGGCTTTCCGGCCGGGCGTCGTCGATGCCCCCCAAGGTCTCGGTGGTCACGCCTTCTTGACCGTTCAGTGCTTGTTCGTAGGGCACCGGGATGAGCCCGAGCGCCACCTCGATGCTCGACTGGTAGTCACTCAACAGGAGTTTGGGGTAGTACTGCTGCGCGTTCTCGTCCGCCAGGTAGGGGAAGAGCGCGTTTTCGGGCAGCATCGGGATGACCGAGGCAATGCCTTGCGACTTCAGGCTCTCCACGGCCAGCTGCGCATCGGAGTTGGTGCTGGCGGTCTCATCGATGTTGGAGGCAATGGTGAGGACCTTGGCGGTGACGCCGGCCTTCCTCAGATCAGGCAGCAGGTAGGAGTTGAGGGCGGTCTGGTCGCTGGCCTGGTCCGACACCACGACCCCCACGGTCTTGCCCTTGGTCAACCGGCCCGAGCTCAGCCCCCAGTTGACGGTGGCGCTGAGCACGGGAGCCTGATCGGCGCCGGTCCACCAGAGGTAGGGGGAGCCCAGTTGGGTCCAGTTGGTGACCGTGGTCCACTCGCCGATCATCGGGGTGTGCCCCTGTTGGGTGATGCACAACTGGTTGTTCCCCGTCCACGTCCCTATGGCGTCGATGACGGCAAAGACCGGGGGACTGCCTATGGTCCACTGCTTGCACAGTGCGTTCATGCCGGCGGTATCGGTGGGGTCGAAGGTGACGATGATCGGAACGATGCTGCGGCCGTGGATCCCGCCCGCCTGGTTGATCTGGTCGACGAAGAGGTGGATGGCCTTGGTCTGGTCGCCGTACTCCTTGTCCTCGGCCAGGCCGAGCCGGCCCGCGATGCTGCTGAGCGAGATGACGGGGAAGACCACGTTGATGCCATGAGCCGAGACGCCACGCGCGCTGGTGCTGGCCTGGCCCACCGGCGTCACGGTGGCCGCGGCCGCCGCCATCGGCACCTCGCTGGCCCCGGCGCCCTGCGCCGAGCCCGGCGTCCCCGACGGGGCCATCACGATCCAGATGACCAGGCCGACCACCACGGCCAGAATCATCAGGACGGTCCGGATCTGCATGGCCCGCGGTCGGCGGCGCAGGCGGCGCCAGGTGCGGCCGACCGGTGCCACTGGATTGATCGTCGGTGTGTTCATCGTCCCCCCGTCGTCAATGCTCCCCCTCTACCGCGGACGCCGTCTGGGTAGGTCCAGAGACGAGAAGCGCCTCGTCACTGGCACCAAGGTACGCCGCCAGCGCCTTCGGGTCAGCGCGGACCACCTCCGGCGGCCCCGCCGCGGCCACGCGGCCCAGTTCCATCACCACCACCTGGGAGCACAGCTCGAAGACCAGGGGGACATCGTGCTCGACCAGGACGATGGTGGTATCGGCCACGGTGTGGAGGCGCTGGAGGAGCGGGATGAACGCTTCGGCCTCCCGTTGGGCGATGCCGGCCGTCGGTTCATCGAGGAGGAGCAGCCGTGGGTTGGCCAACACAATGGAGGCCAGATCGACCACCCGGCGGGTCCCGGTCGAGATCTCGGCCGTCCGGTGATGGCGGAAGTGCTCGAGCCCGAAGGCTTCGATCACCCGGTCCACGGCGGCCGACTTCCTCTTTTCGGCCCGACGGGCCCAGGGGAGCTGCAGCGTGGTGGAGATCACCGACACCTCGTGTTTGGCGTCCTCGCACAGCATGAGGACGTCGTGCACCGACAGCTCGGGGTAGAGGCGGCAGTCCTGGAACGAACGGATCATCCCGGTGCGCTGACGTTCCTCGGGCAGGTACTCACGCAGATCGACACCGTCGAGGAGCACCGACCCGCGCTGGGGTTGGACCAGGCCCGAGATCATGTCGAGCGTGGTCGTCTTGCCCGATCCGTTGGCGCCGATCAGGCCGACGATGGACCCCGGCTCGGCCGTGAAGCTGACGTCGGCCACGGCCTGCACCCCGCCGAAGTTCACGCCGAGGTTCTGGACGTCGAGGCGGGCCGGTGCGGTGGGGAACCCGAGCGCACCCACCTCGCTGGAGGTCGCAGACCTGGCCGCGCTCACGGTTCCACCCGTCCCGCCACCAAGGCCGGGTTGACCGGGGGTCCGCCCGACGGCGGCAGGGCCGCCTCGGAGAGGTGGTCGTCCGGCGCCGGCGAGTCCGGGCCATCGCCCGAGTAGCGCTGCTGGGCCGATCGGATACCCACCGTGATGGCGTCGCCCAGCCGGTGGAGCACCTGGGCCAAGCCACCGGGTAGGTAGAGGATGAAGGCGATCAACCCGAGGCCGCTGGTCAGGAACTGAATCGTCGGGTTCGACCCGAAAAGGGCTGGCAGCCCTTCGAGGTAGAGCGCGCCCAGGATGGCCCCGGGGATCGACCCCAACCCACCGATGACCACCATGGCGATGACCAGGAACGAGACGGTGGGATCGAAGCTGGTGGTGCTCAGCTGCCCGGTGGCGTAGGCGAAGAGGACGCCGGCGTAGCCGGCCATGAACCCGGAGAGGCCGAAGGCCAGCAGCTTGGTGCGCAGGACCGGGATGCCCATGCCGGCCGCTCCGATCTCGTTGTCGCGCACGGCCACCAGGCGGCGGGCAACGCCTTTGTCACGCCACATGCGCACGGCCAGAATCGAGAGGAAGAGCATGCCCAGCGAGAACCAGGCGAAGGCCTGCGGCGACGACAGGTTGAGGCCGAACAGCGTCGGGTTCGTGACCACCGTGGGGATGTCGGACGGCAGTCCCACACAGAGCGTCTTGTTGAGGACGGGCAAGGTGAAGCACGGCGTCGCCACCACTGCGACCTGCATGAAGAGGGCGAAGCCGAGCGTGCTGACGGCCAGGAAGAGCCCGGGCACGCGCAGGGCGGGCAGGCCGACGATGATGGCCACGACCGCCGTCACCGCTCCGGCGAAGAGCAGCAGGACCGGGAGGGGAATCGAGTTCCCCAGGTGGGCCGCCATGAGCGCGCCGACGGCCACCAGGCCGAACTGACCCAGCGACACCTGGCCGGCCCAGCCGGTGAGCACGGTGAGCGAGAGCGCAATGATGGCAAAGATGCAGACCTGGGCGAAGAGATAGTTGCGTCCCACGTTGAGCACGAGGGGCAGGAGCACCGCCACGGCCACGGCCAGCCAGATCCCCGAGGTCGAGACGCGTTGTCGCAGCTTGTCGACCGAGCCCCGGACCGTGACCGCGCCTTGCAGCCAGGTCGAGCTCGAGACGGAACGACTGGTCTTTCGAAGCGCCCCCACCCTGATCAGCATCACCGCCAGCAACACGGCGAAGAAGACCAGCTCCAGCTTGGCCGTGCTGTTCTGCGCGCTGAGGAAGTTCCACTGCAGGACCTCGTAGAGCACCCCCACGCCGATGCCGGCCACGAACGCCACCGTGAGATTGACCATGGCGCCGACCAGCGCCGCCGTCAGGGCGAAGAGGAGCAGGTCCGGGCTGACGGCCTGCACCAGCGCGCTGGTCTGGCCGGGCGCCAGCAGAATGGCGTTGAAGGCGGAGAGCGCACCGGCCACGATCCAGGTCAAGGTGGACGTCCGTCGCACCCACACCCCCGAGAGGCGGGCGGAGTCGGCGTTCTCCGACATGGCGCGCATGGACAGGCCCCAGGGGGTCCAGCGCACCGCCACCACCAGTGCGACCACCACCAAGGGGGCGACGATCAGGGTGAGCACCTCGGACGGCGTGATCAGGACGGTCCCGACCGTGAACGACAGGTCGAAGGGCACCGGTACCGGCTTGTAGAGATTGTGGGGCCGAATGAAGGGCAACGCGGTCAGGGCCAGCAGCACCTCGCTCAGCCCGATGGTGGCCACCATCACCAGCACGCGTGGTCGGGTGAACAAGCGCCGCAGCACCAGCTCGGACAAGCCCCCGACCCCGGCGGCCAGGGCGACGGAGAGCACGAGGGCGAACCAGTACTCGAAGTGGAAATCGGCGGTGAGCTTGACCAGGAAGACGGCGGCGATGACACCGATCTGACCCTGCGCAAAGTTGAGCACCCGGTTGGTGCGGTAGATCAGGACCAGTCCGACCGCCAACAGGCCGTAGCCGAGGCCCACGATGACACCCTGGAGGATGACCCCGCTCGGCGCCGAAAAGGCCAGCATTGCCACGGGCGGCTAGCTCAGACCCGTAGAGGCGGTGCCGAGGAAGACCGGCCGCAGCAGGTCATCGCGCTGCATCAGCTCCGCCGTCGGACCGTCGAAGCGGATCTCGCCCCGCTCCATGAAGAAGCAACGCTGGGCCAGGCTCATGGCGCGGTTCACGCTCTGCTCGACCAGGATCACCGTGGCTCCCTCTTCGTTGATCCGCCGCACCATGCCCATCAACCGGTCCACCGTCATGGGGGCCAGGCCGAGGGCCAGCTCGTCGATGAGGAGCAGACGGGGCCGCGTCATCATGACCCGGGCCAGGGCCAACATCTGCTGTTCTCCCCCGGACAGCGTCCCGGCCGGCTGTTCGATCCGATCCGCCAGTTCGGGGAAGACTCCCAACGCCTCCCTCAGGGCGGCGGCCGACTTGGTCCGGTCCCGTCGCATGGTGTGCCCACCGATGCGAAGGTTGTCCCGGACCGAGAGGCCGGGGAAGGTCATCTTGCCGCCCACCAGGAGGGCCACGCCCTGGTCGATGATCTGCTCGGGCTCGAGGTAGGTGCAGTTCATCCCGAAGATCCGGACCACGCCGCGGTGGGGATGCGACAGCCCCGACACGGCGCGCAGGAGGGTGGACTTCCCGGCGCCGTTGGTCCCGAGCAGGGCGACCATCTCTCCTTGTTCCACCTCGAGGTTGACATCGAAGAGGACCTGATTGGTGCCGTAGTAGAAGTCCAGATTGTGCACCTGGAGGGCCGGGATCTCCCCGCCGTCCTGGCGTCGCTTGCCCTCGGTGTAGCGCTCGATCACATCCTCGATGACGAGGGTGATATCTCGCTTGACACTGCGCGACCCGAGGATCAGCAGAAATCCGCCGACGAGGCAGACGGGGGCGATGATCGTGAGCGACACGACGATCCCGTGCAACCCTCCGATGGCGTCGGAGATGGCGCCCACGATGACTGAGCCGGCGAAGCCACCGAACACGAGCGAGTAGACGCCGAACATGGCGAAACAGATGGTCCGCATCTCCGGTGGTGCGGTGGCGGCCAGCGTCATGAAGATACAGATGGCCAGCGGGGAGACGGCGGCATTGGCCAGCGTCTGCAGGGTCACCGCCATCCACAACTTGGGCACGTAGAGCGACGAGACGTAGAGGATCCCGTAGGCCGAGATACAAAAGCCGGCGATGATCAGCGGGCGCTGCGGGGCCCGGCGAAAGTAGCGGTCGCCGATGATGTAGGCGAGAGGCAGGCCCAGGAAGGCCGCCAGGCCGATGATGGCGTAGACCTCGCTGCGACCGGCGGTGTCCAGATGGAACTTGTCGAAAAAGAACAGGTTCCCGAACAGAGCCGAACCGGTGCCGACGAAGCCGAGAATGGCCACGGCGACCAACTCGTAATAGAGCGACCGGATGCGCAGCAGCCGCGTCATGGCCGATCCCAGCAGTACCCGGGGCGCCTTCTCCTGCTGGGAGTGCAGGTCCATGCCCGAGGCCTTCAGGATGTGGCTGCTCTCGTTGGCCCCCTTCTCCGGTTCGCGCAGCGTGAAAAGCGCGAAGCCCATGGGAATTCCCACTAGCGCCACCAAGAGGCCGTAGCGCCAACTGTGCGCCACCGTGACCACGTAGCCGAAGATCAAGATGCCGATGGTCTGCGAGAGCGGATCCGACAGGTTGTGCCAACTGAAGACCCGACCTCTGGCCTCGGTGGGGTAGGCGTCGGAGAGATACGAGTTGTGCACGGTGTTGTTGACACCAGAACCGATCGAGGCGGCAATGTAGAGGAAGGCGAAGGCCCACACATTGGGGGAGATCGCCATCAATGAGCCGAACGCCGCGAAGATGAGGAGGGAGACGGCCGCCACTGTCTTGCGACTGCCCCGGTCCGCCCACAGGGCCAGGGGCACCGCCCACATCAACTGGGACACCTGGGCCACGAAAGCCACGGCCCCGAGCGACGCATTGGACATGTGGAACGAGACCTGCAGGTTGTGGCCGATGAGGGAGATGCCGTTGGTGAACGTGCCGGGGATCAGGGCGGCACCGGTCAACAGGACCAGCGGGGCATAGCCCGACGACTTCAAGATGGCGGTCAGCGGCGGCGGTTTCCCCTCGCCGGTTCCCGGCATCATCTCGATGCTGGCGATGACCTCGGGATCCTTGGCGTGCGAGACCGCATCGCGCAGGAGATCGTCGGGCACGGCAAAGTCGAACTGCGGCGCGTCGGTCACGATCGCAGCACTCTATCCCTGACACGAGCGTCAGGTTCGGACTCGAGGGTCAGGGAGGTGGGGTCACGGTGGCCACCGTCAACGGGCCTTCGGGCAGGACCGCGACCCGTGCCCCGGCGCCCTGCTGGTCCACTGCCGCCGCCACCGCCATGGTCAGGTCGGCGACCGGGTGCAGGAGAGCGCCCCGCGCCATCTCGTCCGTCAATCCCTCGCTGCGGAGCCATACCTGGGCCCGCCGCAGGACGCGTCCCATCACCTGGGCCTGCCACCGGTCGAGCTCCGCGCCGTGCCGGGCGTTGATCAAGTCGTCGGCACTGCGGGCTCCCTCCAGGACATCGGCGAAGGCGCCGTTGCTCGGGATGCCATCGACGCACTCGGCCGCCATCACGATGATCCCGCCGTCGCGCGCGATGCGCTCGGCTGCGGCCATGCCCTTGACCGCCTGGTACAGATTGCGGTCCAGCGGGTAGCCGCCATTGGTCGAGACCACGACGTCGAAGGCGGCATCCACGTGTTGGGTCGCCGAGGCCCGGGCCCATGCGCAGGCGGCATCGTGGGCCACCTCGAGCGGTCCGGCGAAGACGGCCGTGACCTGGCGGGCCCGGTTGATGGTCACATCGACCGAAAAGTGCGGCGGGGCGAGCCGCGCCGCC
>Ga0208357_1001669_pt1 | contig 15940 bp, 15 predicted proteins | sample NGESurdeep092012_6_FD_184487 | JGI IMG/M metagenome (GOLD analysis project Ga0208357, IMG submission 184487) | Arctic peat soil microbial communities from Barrow, Alaska - NGEE Surface sample F52-2 deep-092012 (SPAdes) | ecosystem: Environmental > Terrestrial > Soil > Wetlands > Peat ... | reverse complement strand
AGGCCGTGCATCGTCCACAGTGACGCATCGCTGGAGCGCCACGCGTGCGTCTCGATTGCATCGGATGAGCACAACTCATCGTATCAGCAGCCATAGATACGAGTCCGTCCTGTACTCTGCAACCCTTAACAAGTTCTCCCTTCGTAGCGTGACGATATGGGTTAGTCAAGTGGAGTTCAAGGCCAACTTCATTCAATCCGCGCTCGATAGTGGACAAGAAATGCGGGTGCGTTGTGCGCGTGCTATACGTTCCGACCCGTAACGCGTTTAGGGGAACGTTGAGCGAGATAAAACCATTTTCCGACACCTGAAGGCTCTTGACATTAATACCTGCAGCGACTACGCATCCCATTGCGATGAACAGCAACGAACGGGCACGTTCGTTTTCATCCCTTCCAAGCTTGAAAACGTCCGTCGACGCGACAATTCTTGCGCGCAGGAGGCTCACAGTTTGACCATCGGCGCTTTGTGAAATCACATGTTCGAATGCTCTTTTTTGAAATGCACTGGTCGAAACATCAAAGGCGTGGTGCCCGACAAAGAGCGCCGGCTCCCCCGAGCTCGCAATATCCAGAGCCCCAACGAAACTGTCGAGGCCACCTGAGAAGAGCGAAACCTTTGAGGGCCGCGACAAGGCGTCGTCAGGCTTCTCAACGCTTAGACCGTCGCTGGCTGCTCGAAAAGACAGAGTCCAGCGGTCGCCGGTCAAGAAGTTCAGCGCTCTCTCAAAGGTTAGTTGTGACGAATTCCAGAGCGCCTCGTCCTGAACTGGGATACTCAGAGTGATCTCCCGTGTCCACTCGTCGTGGGCGGCGCTCCGATTGATTCGCGTATCTGCAGAGTAGACAGCAATTGCGAAGATCAAGAAGTCTAGGGCGACGCGAGGTGGCAGGGCCCCACTCTTTCTGAACTCTTCCGCAAAGGATCTGATGTCGATATCCGCTCCATCGCCTCCAATGCGCAGCTCTCTTATGCAGTCAGCCGCGATTGGAACAGAAGCGGAATCTGAGCCGGTGCGGACAATGATTCCATATCTCATCGTCGCGAGTTCGTTCTAAAGATTTGGAATGCATCACGGTAGGACAAAGCTATTGCCTCGCGGACTTGGCCGACGGTGTATCGCGTTTCCGCCTCGTTCGGTAGCTCGAGTCGAATTGAGTCGCCGATGATATCACGCAACTCGTGCTGCATTTGCCTTGCATCGTCCTCGCTTTTCGGAACCTCCAGTATATCGGTTGCGATATCGCGTTCGATCTGCGCGTACACGGCCTCTATCGCGAACGATCGGATAAGCGCCGGGACCTGATTCGGCTGAAGGGTCTCCAAGGTCGCTCCGCTTCCATACATATTCATAAACATCTCGTCGCATGCATGACGCGCCAGACTCTCGTCCAGACTGCCAGCAGTGTTCTCGCCGCAGACCAGTGTCATTATGGCGTCGACCATCGCAGCGGGGCCGCCGCCAAGAGCCGAATCGAGATGGAGTTGGCGGAGCGCTGCCTCGATTCCATCGCGAGCAATTTGATCCAGCGCGTTGAATAGACGCGCCCCGACATCAACCGCCGCGCCTAGGCGACGGGCGACGTTTTCCGGCGTCCCGAGTGCCCTGGTATATCCAGCGAGTGCGCGTCTTACGCGACTCTTCGAAGACTGCGCCCGACGCCGCGTCCCGCCACCTGAGGGCCGCCTAAGTCGTCCGCCTCCGCCGCTGCCACCACCGCCGCCGCCTGTAGGTCCACCGCCGCCAGGGCGACTTCTTAGCTGACCGGTAGACATGATTCGCATTGCCGCACTCATGTCACGCCTTGCCTGGGCGAATCGGCCCGGATTCGGCTGGATGGCCGGTGTGTTAGGGCGTGAACGAGCTTCAGGAGAATCAGGCTCTCCCGGGATCTCGACGGGATACTGATCCAGCACGAACGTGGGGACGATCGGCGAAGAACCGGAAATGCCCTTCGGGCCTCGTGAAGAACCCATGCTTTTCTCTTACCTCTTGCCGCGCCGCGCAGCTGCCGCCAGAGCTTCTTTTAGCGCGTTGTCACCGTCGTCTCGAAGCCTTTGCTCAAGTTGTTGCAGTGCTCTCTGGTTTGACGCATCCGTAAACGTCCCACGCAGATAGAATGGCAACCACGCGCCTATTCGGTCCGCCGGATAATCAGCAATTGCCTCCAATAGCCGTCGTTGAAGATCGGCATGAACTGACACGAGTGCGCCTAAGCCGTTTAGCACAGCCGGCCGCTCCTTCAGGTCGGCCCGGGTTCTAAGCTCAGTAAGTCCGGCGTCGAGAAGCGCCTCTGCTTTATCATGAGGTAGAGACTTCAGTTCCGGGTGTAGAGCGGCAATCTCAATATCAGTTCCGGTCAAGAAGCGCCGCAAGGTGTCGCTCGGTAAGTCCAGGAACTCAGCAGCACCGATAAAACCTGGCGTGCGCTCTCGCGACACGAAAAGGTAACCGCGTAAATCAACGTTTCCCAATTTTGGTTCAATCTGCGACCACTCGTAAAAGGCAGAGCTCTTTAACAAGACGTCAGGAAGCTCAATAATCGCCGAGGCCGTGGGATCGGCGGTCTCGCCACTTACCCTTTCGGGCGACTCGACCTCGGTTTGAGCGGGTGCTGGGCCAATGATGTCAATGCCTGGTACCTTTCCGTCCTGACTGATTCGCACCAAGTCAACAAGAGTGCGATATAGCGTAGGATTGGCACGTTCCAACAGCATTAACTTCGAGAGGACGCCCGCGTTAATGGCATCCTTTAGCCCGTAAGCGATCGCGAGACGCAGACGCAGCATCAGAGTGTTTAGAAAACGTTTAATTTGGCGTGGATTGCCGCGCGTGCCACTCGCGAGCGGTCGTGACACTCTATCCGCAATTAGAAGCTGCTCGCGAATAGAGTCATCAAGCTTGACCGCTGCGCCTAACGTTGTCTCAACGAAGCGTAGATCGATGTGCGTCGGCTCCCAAGGCTTTTTTCTCTGGGAGGCAACTGCTGCTAATATCTTGTCAAACGCACCGGGTTGCCCACGCAAAGCAGCTTCAGTAAACAGGAGCGCGATATATGATCGCGCCTCTTCGGCGGACATAGGCGGAAGTCGAAACGGAATCTGGATCAGTTTTTCGAGGTAGTTTCGAGTGAATGCTGCCGGGCCTTCGCTGTATGGAAGACCGGGAAAGTGCTCACGTACTGCGTATTCAATCATGGCCTCATCGGCCGCGACGATAAAGACCGTACGATCTACAAAGAGGAACAGGCGGAGCGCCTCAAGCGTATCGATCGCTGTTGACGGCAAGCATCGATCAAGATCATCTACGATGACGACTAACTGCCGGATGTTCGCCTCGGCCAATAACTTTCTGAAATGCTCTCGGAATTCGTGAATCTGTTTCGTAACGTCTCGTTTTTCAGCATCGCGCAGGAGCTTGCCGTCGTCTTCCTTCGAGTCACCAGTGACGGCGTCCAAAGCCTTCTCGACTAAGAGACTAGCGCCAGCCGTGTGAACAGCGAGAGCGACGGACGCCGCCTTTTTTGCTGTCTTGAGCCAATCGATGCGCCGAAGCAGATCTAGCGCTGCGTCTTTGATACGCGAACCAAACTTCTTGTCGGCTGCAAGTTCCTGGACGATCGATTCCATCAGGGCGATCTTTGCGTCCTCAAAGCCTTGAAAGAGCCACCCATTGAATGATAGGACGGCAATGTCGTCGCTGTCGGTCAGCGTCTCTTGAACCATAGCGAGGATGCTCGATTTTCCGGAACCCCAATCGCCATGTACCCCCACGGTGAGGGGGGAAAGATCTCCATCGTCAATGAGACCGACGATCGCGCCGGCGATGCCAGCGTAATTAACGAGGTCGATCTTGGTTTCTTGATCTTTCCACATAGCTCGCCCCGACAGAAGAATCCTGACGCAATTGGTGGATGTCACAGCTATGTGCTAAGCTCCTGCGACGGCCATGTTAAACCAACACGGATCTCATTCCCGAGGAGGACTCGTGAAAGAACTGTGTCGCAAAGAGTTATTCGCCCAGTCCTATACCGTCTGGGAGCAGATGGCTCTTCTATGCCTGGCTACGTCACCTGAAAGCTACTTCGATCCGTTCGACTCCGCTAAAGCTCTGAACAACTCTGGCCCATCATGTCGCTGTGCGACTCCTTGGCTGCGTCGAAAAGACGACGCAAGAGATCGCGCTGCTGACGGATACGACGCCGCGAGTTGAGGTAGAGGAGGGCGAGATCGAGCGGTGCGATATTCACTACGAAGCTTCCCTTGCAGTGGAGCAGAGCGGCGGCACCAAAAGGACAAAATCATATCTGGTTCTTGCTCTTAGGACAGGGCCCGGACTCTGAATAGAGAGGGGCCTATCGGTCGCTTTCGCCCAGCCGGAGGACGAGCCTTGGCCCGAACCCCGACGGAAGGGGGCCGAGGACTAGCGCCCAAAGCCGCCCTAGTGGCCCTTCACCTTGCTGGCGGGAGTCTTTTCGCATGATCTACGTGCTGAGCGCGGTCGGCTTCGTCGCTCTCGTAGGTGCTGCCGTTGGGCTCCTGATCGCGCTGGTCAAAACTCTTACGAAGCAGCCCGCCTGGCCCGCGGCTCGGTTCGGGCTAGTCTGCATCGCCCTTCTCGTCATCGCATTACTCGCAACCACCGCCTTCCCGATCCCCAAGGTTGCCGTCGTCGCGACACCCACTCCCATCCCCAAGCCGACGCTCCCACCGTTTCTCGCGCTCGTCGCTGGCCAGCACGCGTACGTGAACACCAACAGCGAGGGCGACGACTCGAAGGGGACATTCTTTAAGGACTGGGCGACCGTCACCAAATGGGCGAGCGGTACGGCTTCCGGCCCATCCGAGTTGCCGCACTATGACCTTCCCGTCGGCACCGAGGTAGTCGTGCAATCCTGGAAGACTTCGACGTGCAACGACGACTGCGTAATGGTTGATGTCAAAACGATCGATCCGCCCATCCGCGAGGGATATATCCTCGACATCGATCTCATCCCGATCATTCCCGTCGGAACAACCTTGATCGCGACTGCTCCCGGAACGCCGAATGCATCGAATACTATTGGCATGGGGTCGGCTCCAGCGAATGGTAAGACGACGTGGGTTCGGATCGGAACGCGCGTAAGACTCCTCGATGTCGTGCATGACGCACGATTGGCAGCCGTGTTTGCGGACCCGTTTCATGTTGAGGTTCTTGAAGGTTCGCGAAGAGGACTGCGCGGTTACCTAGGGATGCTAACTGCAAGCTCGCCGTCGAACGGAATGGGCGGAAACGAATACAACGCCAAGTGTCGCTGCGTCGGGCTCTTCCTGAACGAGCACACGTAATCATGTCACTACCCGAGTTTCTCCATCTTCCAATGAGCGTCGCTACGTTTCGGCAGGGCCTTCTGGCTCGGCGCGAGATGATGTCTGCGATGTACGAGAATGTCATGCGTTCGCGCGCCCACGTCGCCGAGGCGCAGGCAACGGTTGACTATTACACTGACGACCTGATAGTCGCTAACCGCGAGCCATACGCTGAGGCCACCGACGAACTTGCCGTTAGAAGAGCTCTCTACGAAGACTTTGGCTCTATCCTTATTTTGCTCGCCTCGGGGCTTCTGGAACGCCTGCTGAACTATGCGCCAATCGCAGACTTCAACAAAGCGAAAGAGTTCATCTGCTATCCCCCGAAAACTTCCGCGCGAGTACAACCGCACGACCACACCATTCGTCTGCGCACGAAAACGGAGGATTGATATAGGTGCGATCCGGCCATTCCATTGTGAGGTCGGGCCCGATGTGTTTTTTGTTCTTTGGTTTCACGAACGATTTCAGCGCGCCAACGGCAGAGCCAGGACCGGAACACGGGTCGAGCGCGATCTCTCCGCCGAACGCAACGCGCACCGCTTCAACGATGTGGGGAGGCGCCTCGTTTTTTTCGAGATAGCCAATCGCGCAGTTTACGAGGTGCGCACTGCGCCGCTCGATGGCATCACTCATCGCTCCGACGAAGGTTTTATACCAACCGGTCTGCTGGCGGATTTCACGAATCGCCGCAACTCGGAATTGTATAGCGTTGTCGGCCGCCGGAAACCAGATGAACGCATCCGATCTCGGGTCTTCAAAGCCCTGTGCTAATGATGCTCTTCGCCGATCGCAGCGAGGTCATGGCTTTCATGCCATCGGTGGTATAGGTATTGTCCCCTAGGCCAAGCCATGTTTGGTCAAGTGAAGACATCAGCCGGTCTAGGAGGCTAATCATGGCGACTTTCTCGTCTCGCGTAAGAGACTTTGCTCGAGCTTCTGCAAACGGCGCAAAATTTTCCAGAACGCGAACGGCATGTCTGCGGTGGCTTTTGTCTCGCAGCATTCCTAGAATCAACTCGCCTTTTTCCATTATCACGGGATAGTGAATGACTCGTGACTCGTTGTCCGCGTTCTGCGCTTCGAGGAGCAGGTACAGGCGAAGTGCCTGCGTGTCTATCTGGTAAGGGAGAAAGTTTGTCGATTTTGCACGCAGATATGCCGTTTCAAGTAGCGACTCCGCAAGCGCTAGCTGGTGGTTCTCGATCAATGCTATGGAATATTGAAGCCAAAACAGCGGTTCAAAGTTTACCTTCGTATCCCGCTTCAATTTTTCATATAGGCCTATGATCCCCTCGAGGTAGTTGGCGCGCCGTTCAAGGAAGAATCTAAGATTGCTGAAGCGCATTAGTCCGCTCATGATTGCGAGGTAACGGCGTTCATGCTTCCGATCGATGGATCCGATGATCATATCGTAGGTGCAGTTCAAGATGTCTTCAGTGGTGAAGTGATTCAAGATTAGATATTCAGCAAACAGAGAGGACCTTACGGTGGCAACATTTCCGTCCGTGGTGTAGATTTCGCCCAAGACTTCTTTGAATTTGCCGATCTGAGCGAACATATCCAAACCGCTAATAGTATGAATGAGCAAGGCAGCCTCATCGTCCTCACCTATCCTCTTCAGAAGGTGGCTCATGACCATGGCTTTCTTGGCATCCGGGTCCCTTAGAACCGGCGCCAAGGCATTGTCTAGGGCATCGCGTACCTTACGATTCCTGAATAGAGTAAGAACGACGTCTCGTACATCTCGACAATCCTGTAGCGTCTTATCTAGTTCTTTCGGCGGCAGGCCAGCCTTGTCTAATAGTTCCGAAAACTCTCTACGGTCGTCGTCATCGATGGCATTGAGCGAAATAAGGTCTGGAGTATTTGGCCTAAATAAGGCAATAACCTCATGTTGACGCACCTCCTGTATCCCAGTTCGCACCGTAACGATGAATTGTACTCGGGGCAGAAGTTCCGAAAGATTGTGCAGAGCCTCAACCGCGTCTTCGTATGCATCAAATATAACAATGAGGTTCTTGATGGTCTTCAGTACATCAATGTCCTCTTGTCGAACTTCTCCCTTGGGCTTGAACTGGAAGCAGCTATAGCCTGAATCGGCAAGCGTTTTTGTCAATAGGCTGACAAAAACGCTTTTGCCGTTTCCGATTCGTGAATGAAGGACAATATGCTTGCCTTTTGTCACTGAGCCAAGCACGCGTTGTACCGCGCGCTCTCGCGGAATGACATAAAGGGCTTTCGGAAGCGTTGACATGCATCGATTGAAGTTGAACGTTCCGTAGGTGAGCAGATTAAATATCTCTGAAGTCGTGGGCGGCGCAACGGTCCGCTTATCCGAATAGGGGTCAAGGAATTGGAACGCTTTCAGTTTATGTTGGTCACTGATGATCTCTGGCGCTGGGATATTCCTAAGAACATCCGGGAATGCATCTGCACCAATTGCAAGGAGCGTACCGTATGGGGCAATACGCTCCTTTGTGATGTCGTCGACGTCCTTTCTCAAAACGAAGTATGTCTTGGCTACTATCGACGGTGATTCTAGAAGCAGCGCGCTGATGTGATAGTCGTTTGCGCTGTAGCCAACAAAGAAACAGGCTGAACAGGCCGCAAGATCTCTTGCGAAGTCCGAGTACCATGGGGATTGTTCGAAATGCTGCTTCACATAGGAGTGCTCTCCGAGCACGAGAGCCTTCAGGCAATTCTCCTCAGTCATGTGTCGTACCGCGCCATGAAGGTGAATGACTTCGCCATGCCCTAGTTTGCTCGGCTTTTTATCATTGAAGGTATATGATGCAGTACTGCGATTGTGGTTCATTAGCGACAGTTCGATAGCGTCATCGAAATTGGTTGTGTAAATTCGACGCCACGGCTGCTCAAGTATGGCATCTTGCCATGCCTCCAAGCGCGCGACCGTGAACGAATTATAGAGAATATCGTAAAGTGCTTTACTCGAGCGAGAGGCGAGAGTCTCCGCCAATACTTGATACGAGTAGCCTTCCGTGCCCTTACCCAGCGTCGCCGCTATTTTGGACGTCAATTTGTCGCCTGTCGGCAAAGGATTATTTTCGATATTGGTCGCAGCGGCAGAAAAGCCAGAGCCGAGGAATAGGACTGCGTCGCGCTCGTTGAGCGTTTCAGGGAGCGGCATTCGACTATGACCTCTCTGATAAAATGGGATTCCCCATATGACCGCCCTTTTCGAGCCGCCGCCGGATGATTCCGGCAGCTTTTTTGGGCTCTCTCCAAGTCCCGCCGCTGGTTTGGCGCGGGGTAAGGCCCGCATTCGCCCCGATTGGCAGCAAACGCCTTGTCGCATCGTCATAAGGACGCAAGTTTCCCGTCGTTTTCCCCGCGCACACGCTCGCTGCGGCGCTTCGCCAACCTGGTCAATCCAATGACCGGAAAGATCGGTGAGCGTTGCAAGGTTTTCAAACTTTGCCAGCCAGGTTGTCTCGAACCGCCCCATCTGACTTGGCGACGCGCCCGAACCCTTCGCTGCTTTGCCGCCGATGATCCAGCGCATTGCGGGGTCGTGGCGTAAGCGCAACGCATCGTTCACATCTTCGTATCCTGCAAGTCTGCCGAAGACGGCTTGGCGGAACATGCCGACAAGCGCATGCCGACCGTTCTCGCCCGTGCGTGCACCGGCAAGACGTTCACCGGCTGCTGGCGTCAATCCAAGTGCATCATCGAGTTCGCGATACGCAAGCAGACCCGCATCCGACGTGACGACCGATCCGCGAAACTCAAGCATGATGCGACGGTCGAAATTGGGCCTGAGAATGTCGCCCTGAGCTTCACCCGTCGGGTTCGTCACTTTGGCGTCACATCATCACCCAGCGATCAAAAAGACGGCGACATTGGTATTTTGAGCGTCGACTTAAGGTGGAGCATCTGGATTCATCAACGACCAGGCTAAAGGTGCACACACGAAAGGTTTAGCTCTGCAGGAATGCCGCCAGTTCGCTGTTGGCCTTGTCAAACAACACTGCGCCTAGGAGGCCGCACCATCGCGCATAACATCCCCCTGACGAGCACGGGTCACCTTCCGTGGCACTTCTTGAACTTTGTTCCCGATCCGCATGGGCAACGATCGTTTCGGCCCGGACGTTCCGTCTCTATCCTCTGTCGAGTCAATTTGTCGATGTGCTCATAGCCCGTAGCCAATTCATCACTCGAAAACCTTCCCGGCGTAAGAGTCTCAATTTGCGAGATCGCATATGGAGAGTGATTATCAATCCGGATGACCACCCATCTAGAGCAATGTGACTGTTCCATCTGAACTGCGGACAGTATCAGTTCTCGCTGCCAGAATTGGTTGCTTACAGAACTAAGGGTAAGCCCGTAAGAAGCCTCCGAACAAGGCAGTCTTACTGATGGCTGGCCTCCCGCGTCCACACGGGCGTTCAAGTGCTCGAGGGCGCCCTCTAAGTCTTCTCGACCCTTCCCGTCCATGTCTAAGATAATCGAAGCTGCGGCAAAACGTCCGGTCAATCCACAATCCTTCAAGGCATCTAAGAACTTGGCAAGTCGCCCTGAAATATGTTGCTTTGGAAGCTCGGGTGAGTTCCCACGATATTTCTCGGAAAAATATTCATCGATGTCTCGCATCCAACTCGCGTCGAATGTCATTCGATCCATACCCTCTACCGGAAGATCGTGATAGAAATTGATTTTGTTGTACAGCCCGATGTGCTCGATCTCGTCGTGCTGGCTTAACGTCGTCTCTTGCGATGCCTCGAGTCGCCGTTCAAGAAAATGAATAAAACGTAAGTTGCTGTCCTGAAATAGCTCCGCTACAGCGCGCAAATCATCTACTGATATATGCCAGGGAAAAGAATCACTTAGCGTCGGTTCTATCACCGACATGATGGCGATCTGCGCACCCACCCAGCCCAGGTCTTCGCGCGTTACCACTACGCGAAATATCCTGCGAAACTTATCGTGCCTAATTCTGCAAATCTCTCGCTTCCCGGAGTCATCAAAAAAAGGCACTTCATCCGCTGAACCAATGTATTTTTCGGCACGTTCCGATTGTCGCTGGCCAGTTCCGATTGTGTCGGCGAGTTCACCGTAGAGGCTCTCAGGCGCGCCGCGACGAGCTGCAGCAGAAAGAGCGCCCGCCTTAACCTCGATGAGAAAGAGAACATCGTCTAGCGTAATGATGGCATCTAGTTCAGTAAGCGTCCCGGGGCGATCGGGGTTAGGGTAGTATGCGTTCCTATATACCTTATCGGGCTTGATGACCGAGACCAGCAGATCCGTCGCCATCGCCTCGAGATAGTCGTCGCGTCTGCGCCGCAGCGCCGCCTCTCTGCCCGGGTATTTCCCAAACAGATCTCGTTCGATGATATCGGCTACTCGATCCTCAAGCCCCGAGTGGAAGAAATAGTAGAAGCGGTCATTGGTCTCGACAAAAGGCTTGTCGTGGAGGATCGAAATGGAAAGTGGGCTCAAATCATCGTGATCGGGGCCGGTCAGTGTCGTCAGAATTGATTCGCCTGGACGAACTGAGAGAACAGAGAGAACAGACTGAGGCAGCGATGAAAGGTCTGTGATATCGAATATCGCCGGCGTAAGAGCAAGCCGTGCGCTCTCCTGCGCCTCGCTGTAGAGTCTCTCAAGCGCCGGCGACTCTAGCAAAGCTCTCGCGCTATCGATGTCACCCTCCGGCGAACCGGGATGGATGGAGTGTCCCAACTCTTCAAGCTTCGTCATGATAGCCTCGTTCGATTTCCGAAGATCATCGTACCGATCTATGACGCCCGTCTTCTGATAGGCATGAATCTCTTCAAGGCCGTGAACAAGTTGATCAACGTCGATCCCATACGCATCTCGAATTGCGGAGTCGTACGGTATCAATGAATCTTTTAGGTGATCAGAAAAGTAAATCTGGTATCGACAGATACGAATACCTAGGCGCCGTGAATCGACGAAAAACCTTAGCTCATCAATCTCCGTCGGTGGAGTAGTTATTGTTTTTCTGGTAAAGAGATAGTCTTGCGTTAGGCGAAGTACCTTGATGATAAGCTCCCAGAGCCTATCCCAATCGGTTTCCGTAATGGGTTTCCATTCGGAACTCATAGGTGTTCTGCCGATAAGATATTGCAAATATTCGACAGCGGGAAGCGTGCGTGCTTCTTCAGCGCTGTACTGGTTTTCCGAAAAATACTCGACAAGGATCGGTACCAGCATGTAGGCCGCTCGATCCATTAACTTAATTGGATCGTGTCTCTGAATCAGCGACTGCAACGACGATATCTCAGTTGCGAGGTCGGATACAAGTTTTTTGTGTGCGTGGGCCATGCGATCGAGTAAGGCAGCGTGCTGTTCCGGTGTAGCGTTGTTCTTAAACCGCACAAATTGACCGAACCGCTCTACTCGAAGCGGCCCCAACTCAAACGCCTCGTCAATCTTGATTGTCTGCGGTTTATTCAGTTTTCGCTCTCTGCGAATCGCCTTTTTGCTCACCGCCACACCATTGAACGCAGCGCGAATAAACTCACAAGCTTTGTGGTGTCCATTGAGCATTCAGTCTAGCATACTCCGGGATGTGTGCCGGTAAGACAATCGCTCGGCGAACGCAGGATAGCGATGTGAGCGCCTCCCTGCCCCGGCCAGCGCTCGAAGTTAGGTTGGAATTGACGCTGCAGATCTAGTCTAGTAGGGCCTCGCCAATATCATGGTGGCCCCATGATCGGGCCTTGTGTCCCGTTTGAGCCAACTTCGCAGCCGATTCATGCCAGGAATACGCCGTAAAAGGACGCTCGGCTGGTTTGGCGCATACAACCGTAGATGGGCGCCATGAATGATGTGAAGCTATGCGTGATGTGATGCGTCGTTTGGGCCTCATAGCGTCAAGCCAATTCCAACGCGCTCCCGTTTGTCTCCATCGTCCCCCCGGAGTCGATTTTCATTTTACCCCTCGACGAAGTCGCGATGGTAATCTTGAATCCCCGGCCAGGCCAAGCATTTCCGCTTCAAGCAAGTGTAAATCGTCATTTATTATAGACTTTTGATTTTCTTAAGAAGGCCGCAAGAACCAACCCCGTCGATTTCGGATATTACGCAAGCCGCCGAAGTACTCGTGTTTGCCTCGCATCTTTTCCGCCTCGTTTATCTAGCGGATCCGGTTTCCGGATGATGATGGCGTCATCGAGAGCAAGCCGAATCAAAAACAGATCCAAATGGTCGGCCCCGCGCAAGCGGAACGCTACACGCTTTCGACTTCTGATGAATATGATGAGTTCGTAACGTGGTGGCGCATCACGTATACCGCCGACGGTAAGCAGATCGCGTGTCATGTGCGGCCGGGAAGCGCCTTGAAGATACCAAGCGCGTTGATGATATACCAATCCTCGGCGGAGCCGGATACATTGTTCCTCGCGAGGGTGATGACGGCTCGTTGCTCATCGTCGGCAGCTACTCGGATGAGGCGCGGATGCGGGTGTTGTCGGAGCGGATTGGCAAAGCGTATGCCGCGGATCGCGATCCCGACTCCACGGCTACGGAGTAGGTACGTTCCCAACGTGCCGCCAATAGCCGATTTTACACGGTGGATAGCACCGCACTCCACAGGGCCCATCTTCAAGCAAGAAGGATCATATGGAAGAACTCCCAGCCAAGGCTCCCGCCGTTAGCCTAACGGTTAATCGCAATACCCTATTGATAGTGGTGCTGCTCATCGTCGTTATCGCAGCGGGCCTTCTCTACTGGAATCACCGCGTCGCGGCGCACAACGCGCGAGTCGCCGCCGCGCAGGCGGATTTCGATAAATACCAGACTGCGACGAAGAGTCTCTCGGCCCTGGAGGTTGAACTCGGCAAAGCAACCGATGGGTACGACGCCTGACAACAGCGAGGGACTGAAGGCGAGTGGCGAGCGCCACGACTATCTTCAAGCGGGGAACTCTACCGATGCGCATGTCCTAACTCTCGTGACGGACGAGTACAATATGACCGACAAGCTTGCTACGGACGAGGGCACAATCCACTCGACGTTGGTCGAGGAGGTGGATACTTTGTCCGGCCTGTACGGGGACAACGCCGTAGCAGCGTTTCGGGCGGACGAGCTAAAGGCAGATCAACTGACCCTCCAGGGGCTATCCTACTGGAATCGTGCCGCGCAAAACGTCAAAGACGATGTTGAAAGTTATGTCAATGGCCGATATGGCTCGTCGGGCTCAGGCGACGAGATCGACAATCTCTACGAGCAGTCTGATCAGTATGGTACTCAGTCGCGAACCGCCTGGACCAGCATGATGACCGACCATGACGCCTTACTTGCACGCCTCAAAGCGGACGCGGCTCGCACCGAAAAGGCGCTCAACGCCGCGAAGCGGAGCTAACATGACTAGTCGGCGAGAACGCAGGGGAACCACTTGACCGACCAACTCCAAACTGAAAACCAAGTTATCGAATCCCTCAAGATCGCCCTGATCAGCCGCGGCTGGAAGATCGTCGCATTCGCAACAACGATGGAGCACGGTGTTGATCTGCACGCGCCCCGCAGCGGCAAGACCCTCCGCATCGAGGCGAAGGGCAACACGAGTAGCAAGGAGGGATCGAAACGCTACGGGGAACTCCAAAAACCAAATCAACACTTCATTCAGGTTGCTACGGCGCTATTGAAGTGCGCCGAGTTGAAGAGCGCCGAGCCTGAGGCCTACGTCGCGATTGCCGTTCCATTGCATTCGCGCATGCAGGGACGCATTGAGCGGATTGAGCCCGTTCTAAAGGCTGCCGATCTCGCCGTTCTCTGGGTGGCGGGCGACGGAACTGTGAGCGCGTGGAACGCGCCTTGGTTCGGAAGGTGAGTCACACCGATATGAGGGTCGGACGTGATTGCAACGCCCGTGCGGGCAGGTTTCGTCGGCTAGCCGCTCGCGTCGGTGCTCTGCGCTCCACGATAACGGGACCTATCTGACCCTGCGGCTAGTTGTGCGGCTAGTTGGAGGCGATATCAGTGATACCTGAGAAACGAAAGAGTCCTGAGAATACAGGGTTTTCCGCGTTTGGCGGTTCCTCACGAGGGCGGTGTGCGCTGTTTCGTAAACAGCAGGTCGCCGGTTCGAGTCCGGCCGTCGGCTCCATTTGACGGGGCTTTCCGCGATTTCGCAAAAACCAAAACACCCTTTCCCACACCCTTTCAACGCGATCACTTACCCGATGAGCGCGTCCACGGCCTCAGCGACCCGCTCGCTTTGGCCTGGCATGACGTGCGCGTACGTGTCCATCGTGATCGCCACGCTGGCATGGCCAAGCGATTCGCTGATGACCTTGGGGTTCTCGCCTGAGGCGAGCGCGAGCGTAGCGTAGGTGTGGCGCAGATCATGGAAGCGGATGGTTGGGACCTTGGCCGTGCGCATGGCTTTTGCCATCGATTCGCGAGGTTGCGGGGCTCAAATTGAAAGATGCGACTATCACCACGACGACCTGTCACCATAATGTAGGCGCGCAGCGCAATGCGCGTCCGCTCGGGAAGCACGACGGTCCGTCGAGACGACTTCGTTTTTGGTAACAATTAAAAATACCGCTCGATATCAATTGATATCGAGACGGTATGTGAAGAACGAACGGTTAAGTGGCAGAGAAACACACTTCCGGCGGGCTAACGCCGGTCGTTGCCTGTATGTAACTTGTGTTTGCATTTCCTGCATTCTCCACTCGAACTTGAGTGAAGTTCAGCACGATACCACCCGAGGTGGCAGTCGGCGATGTGAAGAGCATAAACTCCCCACATGTAGTGGCGAATGTTCCAGTGAACCCAATCACGTCCCCTGCCGGCAAGAATGGCCACGAGATATTAACCTGGTTGCCGGTTTGTGTGACTCCCCAAGATGATCCTGCGAACAGGTTCGCCTGGTCCGGATTGCAAGTGTTTGGAGGCTGGTTTGCGCAGGGGACAAATCGCACGGGCGAATTCGATCCGTTTGGATTGAATCCTTGCGTAGTTACATCTGTCCCTGTGCCGAACAGAGGTGGCGTTCCCGAGTGGGTGGCAAGAAATGCTTCTCCACTTGAGTTGATGGCCACTTCTACCGGTTGGAATACGGGTTGGAAGCCACTACTCGAAGATGTCAAATTGTTGATAACGTTGTACACGTTTTCAACAAATCCGCCTGCGGTCCCACCGAGAGAACTCACCGTCGGGCATGTATTGGGTGCTGAGCACGCTCCGATGATCTCCGAGCTACTGGTCAACACCTGGAACACATCCGCAGGGGTCGACGAGATATTGACGCCTGTTCCATTTAGATTTACAAACGTCGCGGTCCCGCCCGCCACGAGAGCGAACATTCCCATGTCTCCGCCGGAGGCAGAAGTGATCTGGTACGTGTCCGTGAAGGACGATGTCAGAACCACGTGGTTGGTGGGAGCTACCCAGTAGTTTCCCTGTACGCCAGCACGAGAGCCGGCGCCGTAGGCGATGTAATACGCTTGCGTCGGATTGCAAAACGGCGAATCCGACATCTGACTAACTGGAGTCAGAGTGAAGCTGGCTCGGTCCGGTGGACAGTATTTCATTGGACATCAGGCGGCTTGATTCCGTCGTTCGAACTCGGCTGGGGATAACATGCCGAGTGCGG
>Ga0208357_1001667_pt1 | contig 15941 bp, 11 predicted proteins | sample NGESurdeep092012_6_FD_184487 | JGI IMG/M metagenome (GOLD analysis project Ga0208357, IMG submission 184487) | Arctic peat soil microbial communities from Barrow, Alaska - NGEE Surface sample F52-2 deep-092012 (SPAdes) | ecosystem: Environmental > Terrestrial > Soil > Wetlands > Peat ... | reverse complement strand
TTGTTCGGGTTGTTGATGTAGATCGGTGCTTTCCAGCGCTCGATCTGTAGCCAGGCGTTCAGCTCGAGGTCCTTCCCCAGCCGCTTCAAGACGTCGATCTTGAATTGATTCTGCGAGGTTCCGCCGGGGATAAAGTCGGTGGGGGTCCTTTTCTTCATGTATTCCAGCTGCACCCACTCGTTTGCAGAAAGATGGTAGGTAAGCCAAGCCTGACCGCCCATGGCTTCACGCCCGATCCAGTCGCCCATGATGAAGCCCTTGTTGGTATAGCCCTGGAGCTGGACGACCTCCCAGTAATCAGGATTGCCTGCCCTGCAAGCGTTGGTCGAGCAGTCCGTGCTCACACCTTCCATGCGGAAGTCGAGCTTCGGGATGCCTGGCAGCTGCGAGATATAAATCCCGGGGCGATAGGCAGCACGGCGTGGGGCACTGATGGGTGACACGTCATCGTGGGTGATTGAGTCCGTGTAGAGGGTCACGCGGTGGCTGAGAAACGGAAGCCGCCAGGAGAAGTTGAAAGCGCTGAAACGCGCCCCCGGATCCTTGACGGAATACTTCTCAGAACCTGTGGTATCGCTGAAGGAGAAGAAACTTTGGAGGAAAGTGTGAATCGTCACCGGCTCATGCCCCTTGCCGCCCCAGATGACCGAGCGCGAGAAGCCGAACTGGAAGTTCTTCGTCGGAGCAAAGCTGAACATCTCCGAGTGGACATAGGGTGAATTCGGATACGTGTGGCCTTTGAGCGAACCCACAAAGAAGTCGTAGCGCAGCGGACCAAGCACGCGGGAGAGCAGGGGAACCTCCAGCGGCTCGACGCGGTTGATCCGAAACGAGTAGATGTTCTCTGCGTTATTACTCCAGATCATCGCGCTGCCCATGCCCGGGCCATTCCACGCATCGGTCTTTCCGCCCGAAATCTCATGGCCAAGCACATGAAAGGACAGCGTCGCATTGACGAGGCGGAACGGATTCTGCCCGGCAATTTGTCCGGCAGGAATGGTCGCCTGGTTCAGGTTGAAGCCAGAGTAGGGAATCTCGTCGATATTCGAAAGCGTCATGGCAAGACCGCCGGGAGCCAGCGGATTGCCGGTGTCGCTGGTGGAGTAGCCGACCGACGACGGAGCATGTTGATACTCGCCGCGAACGAAGAGTGAAAACCTTCCGTATTCGTTCAGCGTGGAGAAGCCGGTGATGTTGTTGAAGCCAGGCTCGTAGGGACGTCCATAGTCCTGCGCGAAGGTCTGCCCAAGGTGGAAACTGTCGTGCAGCGTCTGCCCGCTGATCTCCAGCATCCTGGTGTAGACGGACTGAACGCCGTAGACATTCCCACGGTTGAAGTGCTCCCCGGGCGTTGCGATTTCTGCGCCCTCGGAGGCAATGGACTCATCCAGTTTCGCGAGCAGGTCGATGGCCTGATCATTGCCGCTGGCGATGATCGCCGGTGAAGATTGTTCGAGCATGTGCAGCAGGCTGCGCCGCGTCCACGGCCGCATATTGATGAACGCTGTATCCAGATAGCCCAGGGAATAGAGCCGCAATGCCATGGGATACACGATGCTGTCGACCGGGATGTAGACGGAGCCGAGGTTGTCCTCGCGGGGTCCAATTCCGTTGGGTGCGTATGCTGGCACGGCCGGACGAGTTGATTTCTGGACGGTCGTTGCTGCTGGTACGGCGGGCTCAGACTGTTGGGGAACGGGTGTCGTTACGGGGGCAGCGGGCTGCGTCGGGGACTGGGCCTGCGCAGACAGGCTGGCGAGCGCAATCAGGAGCACGGCTGCAGGGGTCCAGGGGAACCTTGCAAAACGCCCATGGGGTCTGGGAAAGAGCATGTTCTGAGTGTAACGGGAAGCGGGTCCCTTTGCCCGCTGCGAGCAGCAAACGTCGAGAAATTTCAGGGTGCGGAAAAGGGTTGCCAGCGATAAGAAATATCTACCGAACAGAGTTTCCTTTAGCCACAGCATCAGCGGCTGAAGAGAATACCGCGTGCCGCCAGATAGCTCTCCAGGCGGGCGACCGGCTGGCTGGATCGCTTCAGTTTAGGTGAGACAGAATTCAGCGGCGTCATCACCGCCCAGAGGACAGCCGGTCCGCCGCCGAATCGCGCCCGCAGCACGGACTCCTGCATGACACGGTACACGGCGACAGCGTCCTCGCCATCCACTGTCAGCACGGGCAGTTTTACCCGCTTGGCAAATTTGCTCATCGCAGCAAAATCAATCGCTGGCTCGCTGCGCCTGCCGGAGCGCGAAGGAGCTCCGCCCGTCGCATCGGAGCACGCCACAAGCAGCGGCAACTGAGACTGCTGTGCCCATTCCAGAGCCGCCTGCCAGCCCGGTTCAGCGGTGCCGGCCTGCGTGAACGCCAGGACCAGCCCCTCTGTTCCTGCGGCCTGAAGACCTCGCGCCGCGGCGGCGCACAGGGGAAGCCTCGCGCTGAGCGCAGCCGTAGCGATCAGACTGCTATTGTGGCTAGGTTTCTTGCCAACCGGCGCAAGGTGTCCCGCGGTTTGGTCCTTTGGGTTCGCACTGAGCAAATCGCCCGCCAGCAGATGGATCGACGTTGCGGCAAGCAACGCCTCGCGTGCAGAGCTGCGGGACCTGTCTTTACGCTCAAGCTCGCGACAGCGCAGCATCAGGGCGTGCAGTTCGCGTAGCTGGCGATGGGGGAGCAGCGGATTCTCAGACAAGCAGGAAGACCTCTCGAGCACGATAAACGTTGACGTTAGAACCACTCCGGCCAGCCGCGCGATCAGTGCGCGACAGACCGGAAATCTGCTTAGGACTTAGCCGCGCCGATGCCCTCGGTGGAGAGTCCCAGTTCGGCGAAGGCCTGTTCCGCAACCTTCGGCTTCACGACGCCTTCGCGGGATAGCTTCGAAAGCGTTGCAGCGACGATCGACTCGGCGTCGACCTCGAAGTGCCGGCGCAGATGCTCGCGATTATCCGAGCGGCCAAAGCCATCCGTGCCGAGCGAGAGCAGACGTGCGCCCAGCCACGGTGCCAGCGAATCGGGCAGCGACTTCATGTAATCGCTCGCCGCGATGATCGGTCCAGCAGTACCCGCCAGCGCCTCCACCAGAAATGGTGAATGCTCCTTCGCCGTCGGATGAAGCCGGTTCCAGCGCTCGCAATCCAGGCAGTCGCGCCGCAGCTCGTTGTAGCTCGTGACGCTCCAGACATCGGTCGCAATGTTGTATTTTTCAGCGAGCATTTGCTGGGCACGCAGCGCCTCATTCAGGATCGGGCCGCTGCCAAAGAGTTGTGCCTTCGCCGGTCCCTTCTCCGCTGCTTTGAACTTGTAGACGCCGCGGAGAATGCCCTCGCGCACGCCCTCCCCTTCGGGCATCGCGGGCATCGCGTAATCCTCGTTGTACATCGTGATGTAGTAGAAGTGGTCTTCGCCGTCCTCATACATTCGGCGCAGTCCATCCTGCACGATCACGGCCAGCTCAAATACGAAAGCCGGGTCATACGTGAGGCTGGTCGGGATCGTTCCCGAAAGCACCGGCGAGTGTCCGTCCTGATGCTGAAGACCCTCGCCGAGCATCGTCGTGCGTCCAGCGGTTCCCCCCATCATGAAGCCCTTGCCGCGTGCGTCCGCAAACGCCCATGCCATGTCCCCGACGCGCTGGAACCCGAACATCGAGTAGTACATGAAGAATGGCACCATCGGAATCTTGTAGTTTGAATACGCTGTGCCCGCCGCGGTGAAGCTGGCCATGGCGCCCGCCTCGGTGATGCCTTCCTCGAGAATCTGCCCGCTCTTTTCCTCACGATAACTCAGCAGCATGTCGGAGTCGTGCGGCGTGTATTTCTGACCCTCAGGCGCATAGATTCCAACCTGCTTGATCGCCGATTCCAGGCCAAACGTGCGGCCCTCATCCGGCACAATCGGCACGATCAGCTTGCCGATCTTCGGTTCTTTGAGCAATCCGCGCAGCATGCTGACGAAGCCCAGGGTTGTCGACACCGAACGCCCCCTGGAGCCTGCCAGCCACTCCTTGAAAAACTCCAGCTTCGGGGCGGCGAAGTCCGGCTCCGGCACCTCGCGGATCGGCAGATAGCCGCCCAGTTCCTGGCGTCGCGCCTGCATGTACTGCATCGCAGGATCGCTCGGATCGGGCCGGTAAAACGCTGCTTCCTTGACCGCGCCGTCAGGGAGCGGAATGTCGAAAGTGTGCACGAACTCCACCATCGACTCATCGCTCAGCTTCTTCTCAGAGTGCGTGGCGTTGCGAGCCTGCGCCGAACCGAGGCCGTAACCCTTGACGGTCTTTGCCAGGATCACCGTCGGTCCGCCCTTGTGCTCCAGCGCTCGCTTGTACGCGTTATAAATCTTCGCCGGATCGTGCCCGCCGCGGTGTAACCGGATGATCTGGTCGTCGGTCTTGTCCTTCACCATCTCGAGCAGCTCTGGATACTTGCCGAAGAAATGCTCTCGCAGATACGCGCCGCCCTTAGCCTTGTACGCCTGGAAGTCGCCATCCACGCACTCTTCCATGCGCTTCAACAAAATCCCCTGGTGATCGCGCTCGAAGAGTTCATCCCAATCCGCCCCCCAGATCACCTTGATGACATTCCATCCAGCGCCGCGGAACGTAGCTTCGAGCTCGTCGATGATGCGCTTGTTGCCTCGCACCGGCCCGTCGAGCCGCTGCAGGTTGCAGTTCACCACGAAGATCAAATTATCGAGATGCTCGCGCGAACCCAGCGAAATCGCCCCCAGCGTGTCGACCTCATCTGTCTCGCCGTCGCCGACAAACGCCCAGATTTTGCGGTCGGTTTTCTCGATCAGTCCGCGGTTCTCAAGGTACTTCATGAAGCGAGCCTGATAGATCGCATTCAGTGGCCCAATCCCCATCGACACCGTCGGGAACTGCCAGAAGTCCTTCATCAGCCAGGGGTGCGGATAGCTGGACAGGCCAGGCTCTCCGCGCAGTTCATGGCGGAAGTTCTTCAGTCGCGCTTCGTCGAAGCGGCCCTCAAGAAACGCACGCGAGTACACACCCGGCGATGCATGTCCCTGGAAGTAAATAAAGTCGCCCGGCTGGTCGCCCTTCGCGCTGGGATACTTCCCATGGAAGAAGTGATTGAACCCGACTTCAAGCAGGGTGGCGAGCGAGGAGTACGTCGAGATATGTCCGCCGATGCCAGCGTCCTTCTTGTTCTGCCTGTGCACCATCGCCATGGCGTTCCAGCGAATCAGAGCCTCTACCCGCCGCTCCATCTTGCGGTCGCCGGGGTAGGGAACTTCGTCGTACCTGGGAATCGTATTTTGGTAGGGCGTGGTGACGTCCCCCGTAGCCGGCACGCCAGCCTCACGAGCCCGCGTGCGTAGCGCCGACAGCACGGCCGCGCCCTGTTCCCAATCGTGCGCGAAAATCTGATCGAAGGCCTCAATCCATTCCGCCACCTCGGCGGTTAAATCGTGCTTGACCGCGTCATCCACCTGAATTGCCATGTGCTAGCCTCCATGCCTGGCCCGTCGTATGCGCGCAGGTATACCTTTCTACGATAATTCGCTGGAGGCACATCTGCACAGCGGCCACCCATTTTGATTGATTACGTCGAATAATCCGCATTGATCGTGACGTACTCGTGGGTCAGGTCGCAGGTGATGAAATGTGCCCGCCCAGCGCCGTTCCCTATGTGGATCATGATGGTGTACTCGCGTTCACCCATCGCTTCATGCGTTGCAGCCTCATCGAAGTCCGCAGAGCGCACGCCGTAGGCAAAGACCGGAAGCCCGGCGATGGTGATCAGGACCTGTGCGGGATCGAAGGCGACCCCCGCCCGCCCGGCAGCTGCGAGCAGCCGTCCCCAGTTCGGATCGGCGCTGGACCACGCGGTCTTGCACAGCGGAGAGGTCGCAATGGTTCGTGCAATGGCACTGGCGTCCTCGTCCGAAGGAGCCCCGGAAATCTCCAGCGTAACGACGTGCGTGACGCCTTCGCCGTCATCGACAATCGCATGGGCAAGCGAATCGCAGACGCGCTGCAGGGCAGATTCGAACGCGGCCACCGCGTGGCCCTCTGCCGCCACGCCGCTTTTGCCGCTCGCCAGCAGCAGAACCGTGTCGTTGGTAGACATGTCGCCGTCAATCGAGATGCTGTTGAAGCTGCCTTCCATCGCCGCTGCCAGCATGCCGCTGAGATGCTCCGAGCATGCCCCCAGATCAGTAAAGAGGTAGACCAGCATCGTCGCATGGGGCACCAGCTGCGGCCCGATCATGCCCGCACCCTTCGCGCAGCCGAACAGGTTGACGGTCTTCCCGTCGATCTCGAAACTCTCCTGCGCGACCTTCAGCCTGGTATCGGTGGTCAGGATGGCGGTGGCAAAGGCTTCAGCGTCCTCCGGCTTGTCTCCCAGCGCAGCTTTTGCCGCTGGAACCGCGGAAATAAGCTTTTCCACCGGCAGAGGGACGCCGATGATCCCCGTCGACGATGGGAAAATCTCATCAAATACACATCCGAAGGCCTCTGCGATGGCGATGCAACTCTTGCGGCAGGCGTCGATGCCCGCCTCGCCGGTGGCGCAGTTTGCGTTTCCCGCGTTCACCAACACCGCCGTGACGCGACCTCCTGTCAGGGTCAAATGCCTGCGCCCAACCGTCACCGGAGCCGCGACAACCTGGTTGCTGGTGAACATGGCGGCGGCAGTGGCTCCGCCATCGCAGACCGCCAGCGCGACGTCAGGTTTACCGCTGGCCTTGATGCCCGCCTTCACCGCGGACCAGCGAAATCCAAGTGGTAGAGGCTGCATGACGGAAGGGGAAGAGGAAGAGGTGCTGTTCACACATTAACTCTATCAAGGGACCTGCTTCGCAAGCTCATTATCAGGTGACGCCGCGCGCTCCGTGGCAGCCGCAACTGCCCTCGCATTGTCAACGGAGTCCTCCATCGCTACACTTGTGCGCGATTGAGGGCCAGCCGCTTCCATGACTGCGAGAGGACCATCTGCCATGCGGAAAATCATTCTGTACCTTTGCGTTGCCCTTCTTTCCTCCTCTGCGCTGGCGGCCAAAACGATGTCCGTAGCCGAACTCAACCAGACTGTCGCCGGCCTGGCTACCGATCACAAATCCGATGCTGAGATCGCCAATCGCCTCGCGGACGTGGAACTGACCGAGCAGCTGACCCCGGCCGCCATCGCAGCGCTGTTACATGACAATCCCGGGCCCCAGACCGCGCAACAGCTGCTGCGCCTCTCCGTCGAAAGCTCGCAGCTTCCTCCTCCCCCATCGGATCTCCCAACGGCGCCTCCTCTCGACCCCGCCGCCCAGGCTGAGCTTCTGCAGCGAGCAACCGCGCTTGCAACGCAGACCTTTACTCAACTGCCAGCGTTCACTGCAGACAAAGAATCCTTGCGCTTCCAGAACGGCCTTGCCTACATCAAGAACACATCGGGCAACGGGATCGGCGCAGGCATCGGCGATGGAGCGTACTCTGAGCCCAGGGAGAGGGTCGACCTGGTCCTGATCGCCAACCAAACCACCCCTGTCGTCATTCAATCTGGTGTCGAGCAATCGCCCGCAAACCTGAAGCAGAAGGACCCCGGCGGAGCTCTCGGGCAGGTTTCGCAGGGCACGCCCGGGCTGCCACTGCTCACGGTCCTCGCCAACGTCGCCAAGTCGCAGCCAGCATGGGTGCGCTGGCAGTTGATCGACGGCCGCGAGGTCGCAGTATTTGCCTTTGCTATTCCGAAGAAGCAGTCTCCCTACAAGATCAACTACTGCTGCTTCCCGAGCATGGAACACATTGGCAGCGGCATGGAGTTGACTCCAAGCTCAGGCACGCTCACCACGTTCGACCCCTATAAGGCCGCGGCCGGGTATCACGGGGAACTTTACATCGATGCAAAGTCCGGAATCATCGTGCGTCTTATTACCAGGGCGGACCCGAAGAAGACCGACTTCGTCTCGCAGGAAGACATCCGCGTGGACTACGAGCCTGTGCAGGTTGGCGCAGTCACCTACATTCTCCCCACCCACAGCACCATCCTCACCACGGTAGCGCCCAATGGCGACGCCTATGTAAAGTTCACTACCCGGCGCACGCTCTTTGGGATCACTTACAAAAACTACCGGCAGTAGCGCAGCCCCAGCAGGGCGCAGCGCCGGATCATGCTGAGCCGCTTCGCGCCTTCGCCAGGTGCTTCGGCGGCCTGCGCGGCGGCGTATACTGATTCGATAACAGAGGGGTCTGAGCGCCATGCGATAACCGCGCGCCGCCTCCCCGGGGGATTTTGAACTATGAGCACCAATGGCAACGGCAACAGCCACGCGCACACCAACGACTACTCCGTTCCGCAACCGCGTAAAGAATGGATCGTTAGCCGCAAGGCCGAGGCCGCGCGTACCGGCGACTGGAACATGAGCCAGATGCACTTCGCCCGCCTCGGCAAAATCACCGAAGAGATGGCCTACGTCGCGCACAAGGAGAAAATCTCCGCGGAACTCGTGCGCTCCGAAATCGCCAAGGGCACGATGATTATCCCGGCGAACATCAACCACATCGAACTCGAGCCCATGGCAATTGGCGTCGAATCGCTCTGCAAGATCAACGCCAACATCGGCAACTCCGCGCTCTCATCCAACGTCGACGAAGAGCTGCGCAAGCTGCATACAGCGGTGCACTTCGGTGCCGACACGGTCATGGATCTGTCTACCGGTGGAGATATTCCCATGATCCGCGAGGCCATCATCCGCCACTCACCGGTGCCCATCGGCACGGTGCCGCTCTACGAGGCGCTCTCCCGTGTGAAACGCGTTGAGGACCTGAACATCGACCTCTACCTCGAGGTCATCGAGGAGCAGGCGCAGCAGGGTGTGGACTATTTCACGATCCATGCGGGCGTGCTGGTGCAATTCATTCCCATGGTGTCGAAGCGCATCACCGGCATCGTCAGCCGCGGCGGAGCGATTCTCGCCCAGTGGATGACCGCGCACCACAAGCAGAATTTCCTCTACGAAAACTTCGACCGCATCACCAAGGTCATGGCGAAGTATGACGTCAGCTACTCGCTCGGCGACGGCCTTCGTCCAGGCTCGGTCGCGGACGCCTCTGACGAAGCGCAGTTTGCCGAACTCAAGACCCTCGGCGAGCTCACCCGCCAGGCCTGGAAGGATGACGTGCAGGTCATGATCGAAGGCCCCGGCCACGTGCCGATGGACAAGATCAAGGAGCAGGTCGACAAGGAAGTCGAACTCTGCGACGGCGCGCCGTTCTACGTTCTCGGGCCGCTCGTCACCGACATCGCCCCCGGTTACGACCACATCACCTCGGCTATCGGCGCAGCGATGATCGGCTGGCACGGCGCTGCAATGCTCTGCTACGTGACTCCGAAGGAACACCTCGGGCTGCCCAACGAGAAGGACGTCAAGGACGGCATCATCGCGTACAAGATCGCCGCCCATGCTGCAGATATTGCCCGGCACCGTCCGGGTGCGAGAGACCGCGACGACGCCATCTCGTACGCTCGCTACACCTTCGACTGGGACAAGCAGTTCGCGCTCTCGCTCGACCCCGAAACGGCCCGCTCCATGCACGACGAAACCCTGCCTGACGACTACTACAAGGAGGCAGCGTTCTGCTCCATGTGCGGTCCCAAGTTCTGCTCCATGAACTGGTCGAGCAAGGTCGATAAATTCAACGAAGAAGTCCATGGGCTCAAGAAAGCTGACCTCACGCAGATCGTCACCGAGCAGATGGCGCTGCGCAGCTAACGGGTTCAGAAGCACAACAAGGGTGAGGCTCCGGCCTCACCCTCGTTCTTTGTTGGAAAAGCTAGCCGCGTTCGTAGTGAAACAGCAGTTCCTGCTCGCTGGCCACCGGCACACCATTGCGCGTGGCGGGTTGGAACGTCCATTGCCGGATCGTAGCCAGCACCGTCTCATCCACACCATGCCCAAGACCGCGGGTCATCGTAAACTTAGCGATCCGTCCGGTCTTATCGATCACAACATCCACCACCACATCGCCGCGAGTACCTGCAGGAAGTTGCGTCAGGTCTGGCTGCGGCGGTGGATGCACCACGACGAGCGCCAGCGTAGTATCCCCATCGCCGAGCGCATCATCGCCTGTCGCCGCATTGGTACTAGTCGCTGCAACCACCGGAGCCGGTGCTGCCACTGCCGGGGTTGGTGCTGTCAGAGTGTGCGTGTTGATCGCTTTCTCAGCAGGCAGCTTCTTAGCCTGTAGGGTTGGTGCCGGCGCGCCGTTGCCAGGCGAATACGTGAGCGACAAGAGATGCCCGGTCTGGTCACCCGGCATCTCCACGGGCATCAGTTGTGGCGGCATCGTGAATAGCAGCGCACCCAGCACAGAGAGGTGCAGCACGATCGACGCCGCAACCCAGCGGACCAACACAGGTTGGCCGCTCACCAGCGGTCCACCTGGCTCCGACTCCGTCTTGGGAATCTTTGCGCTCATTCAACTCCTGGAGTACAGAATTACCCTGCCCATAGGACTCCTGAACCGCAACTTCGTAAGCTACTTCGCCGCCCCCTCCAGGATCGCCGCCGACCGATTCAACGCCGCCGCCAGTGCATCCAGTTGTCCCTGCGTACGCCCGCTATCGTCTGCATCGATGCCCTCGTTCACGCCCGGAATCACCACCGCCGCATAGCCTGTATATTCGCCCGGGTCGTAAATGGAGTGTTTGTACCATGGCCGATGCGGCAAGCCCGACTCGAGCAGCAACGCAGTCTCCGCGTCGCGCAGTGCCGCATTCAGCTTCGCCTCATCCGCGCCTGCAACAACCGAGGATTGCAGCTTGTACACGCTCTCTCCAGCCGCCGCGAAGCGGCTTGCCGCGGCGCTGGCTGCACCGAAGTCCACCTTCATCTTCGCCGTCGTGGCGCGCTTCTGCGCGCCGGCAACATAGCCCACCACGTCTTTGCCATACAGCCGGTAGTCGTACGGAAGCACATTGGCGTCGGCCATGTGCAGTATCTCGAGCCCAAACACCCGCGCCATCTGCTGCTCATACACAAACGTCGGGTCCGCAAATTTGATGAACCAGTTGTAGTTGTCGAAGACCGAGTGGTACACGCCATACGGTCCACCGGAACCGACATCGGTCGAAGGCACGCCGAGATGCTGGATGAACGGCGTAAAGTCCGATCCCGAACCGAGATCCCCCACCCGGACAGAGTCGCTCACCACATGCTCGGCTGCACCGCGATGGCGCGGCGTCGTCTCTTGCGACAGCTTCCACTGTTCATAGACCGTGCCCCCCTTCGGGCTCGGCACCTCCCGCGTTACCTCGCGCACAAACTCCTGTAGCGACGGCACTGCCGACGCATCAAAGTTCGGCCCCGCAACGCCGACGTCCGTGTTGAAGTACGCCACTGCATGCGTCAGTTCCTTTGCATGCATCTCAACCCACTCGGTCGATCCCATCAAGCCTTCTTCTTCAGCGTCCCAGCTCGCAATCACGATGCTTCGCTTCGGCTTCCAACCCTGCTTCAACAGGTCGCCCAGTCCATGCACTGCCTCAAGCATCGCGGCCGTGCCGCTATTCGGATCGACTGCTCCAAAGACCCACGCGTCGCGATGATTTCCAGCAACAACCCAATCTTCCTTCTGATCCGGATCGGTGCCATCGATCGTGCCGACCACGTCCCAGATCGTCCGCAGCTTGTAGTCCTGCACCAGGTCCATGTGGACCTTCACGGCTCCCGTTCCGCCCAGGTGGTACGTGAAGGGAAGCGCACCCTGCCAAGCGCGTGGCGTCTCCGGTCCATCCATCGCTTCAAGAATCGGCGACGCATCGAGATAGGAAAGCGGGTTCACCGGAATCGACGGCTGATTCATCTTCGTCGGATCGGTGGTGCGCTGAGAGTCTGGAAGATCTGGCGTTGCCGCAATGCCTGGCGTCTCTGGATCGCCCGCATAGATCGGGAGAAACTGCACACTTCCGCGCTGTACACCCGACGCCGGGCGATAGGGCCCGCGAGGATACATGTCGCCCTTTGCATACCCATCATCTGCCGGGTCGGAATAGATCAAGACTCCCGCCGCGCCATACTGCTGCGCTATATACGCCTTCACGCCGCGGAAATTCTCGCCGTAGCGCACGATCACGATCTTGCCCTTGACGCTGATGCCCAGCGATGCAAGCTTTTTGAAGTCCTCGAGTGTGCCGTAGTTCGCGTACACCGCATCGGCGGTGACGTCGCCCGATGCCGAGGAACCATTGAAAGCTGGCAGGATGCGCGGGTCGTTCTGGAAGGGGTCGCCGCCGTAGGCCTTCGGGTCAACGTGCTCGGGTGTGGGCCCGGACATCAGCTTTTTCCCGCTCGCGTCGAACGCCTCAATTTCGATCTTCGCCGGCTTGTTCAGCCAAACACGAAATTCCTGAATCTCTGTGTGCAGACCTGCGGCCTTGAACTTTTCAGCCACGTACAGCGCCGTCTTGTGGTCCTCGGGCGAACTCGCCCAGTGCGGCTCCGCGGTGAGAGTCTTCAGTTCTTCCCCGGCGAGCTTCGCGTCCGGGATCGCAAGAAACGCCTTGTCCCACTTGGCCTGTTGCGCAAAATTGCTGTAGCCGAAGACCTGCGAACTGGGAGTTTGTGCGAAGGCGATGAAGGGAAGGACGAGAAGCGACGCGGCCCAGGCGGTGGATCGACGCATGAAAGTATTCTCCTAAGGAATTGTTAGGAGTGTACGCGAAGTCCGCCGTCCTGGGCGCGGTAAGCTAAACCGGCTGGGTGCAAAACTTGCAGCGAGTCGCAGCGATCGGAATATCGCCGAGGCACTGCGGGCACGCCTTCGTTACAGGCGGCTCGACTGCCGGAGGATTGAACTTCTTCATGAGGTACTGCGAGGGAAGCACGAGGAAGAAATACACCACCGCAGCGATCAGAATGAAGTTGATAATCGCTGTCAGAAATGTCCCGTACTTGATCTCGCCGCCATGGAGATGCCCCACGAGGTAGTCGAAATTCGGCTTACCCACCACCGCGCCGAGCAGCGGGTTGATAATGTTGGTCGTCAACGCCGTGACGATCGCTGTAAAGGCCACGCCGATGATGACAGCAACTGCCAGATCCATTACGTTGCCGCGCAGAATAAAGTCTCGAAATCCCTTGATCATGGATCCTCCAGGATAGTGCAGTGTGTGGACTTGGTTGCCCGCCGAGTATACCGCAATCACTCGCCGGACGGGCAAGCGTTGATTCCGTCAAATCCAGCGATAAAACTCAAGTATTCTGGACAGATGAGTTCCCCTTCCATCCGCGTGCGGCTGCTCTCCTTCGGTTCGCTGAAGACGATCTTTCCCGCGGACGGCGCCTGGCGCGAACTCGATCCAGGCGAGTCCGTTTCAGGTCTGCTCGCGAAACTCTCTCGCGAAGGCACCATCGCGGAGGCCGCGTTACGCTCTGCTGCCATTGCCGTAAACCATGCGTATGCCTCGCCCGACCAGACGCTCAACGATGGCGACGAGATTGCGATCCTGCCGCCCGTAAGCGGGGGCACTGCACCCGATGTGCCTGCGCCACGCCCCTGCATCGCTCTTGTGCGCGAGCCCATTGACGCAGCCGCGATCGCTGGGGCGATCAAGGCCGGTTCCGACGGCGCGGTCTGCATCTTCGACGGCATCGTGCGCGACAATACCCGCGGCCGCATGACCCTGCACCTGGACTATGAAGCCTACGAGGAGATGGCCCTGAAGCAAATGCACCTGCTTCGCTCCGAGGCCATGGAACACTTCGGCGTGCGCGAGGTCGCGATCGTCCACCGCCTCGGTCGCCTCCTGGTCGGCGAGACCAGCATCCTCATCGTCGTCGCCTCAGCGCATCGAGCGGCTGCCTTCGACGCCTGTCGCTGGGTAATCGACACCCTCAAAAAAACCGTCCCCATCTGGAAGAAGGAACAGTTTGTCGACGGTGCAGTCTGGGCCGATGGCGAACCGTTTCCCGAAGACATTGCCGGGAATGGAAGATGATCCAAAGGCTTTCCGCCATCGCAACGCCGCTGCTCCTGCTGTGCATGCCGTTCGCCGCAATGGCCGCGCCGCAACAATCCCAGCCTGCGCCCATTGAGCGTCCGCCGATCGCCAGCCAGATTCCAGAGATTCCCACGATTCATGTAGAGAGCCGTCTTGTGTCTGTTGCCCTCAACGTGGTCGACGAACACGGCGCACCCGTCCCCGGGCTGCAGGCCGCCGACTTCGAAGTGACCGAAGACAATCGCCCGCAGAAGATCGCCTTCTTCGATAGGGAGTCGACCACACCCCTCGAGATTGTCCTCGCCATCGATGCCAGCGAGAGTGTCTTCACAGACGACCGACTCGAGCGCGATGCGGCAAAAACCTTTGTGAAGTCCCTCCTGCGCCCGCAGGATCGCATCGACCTGATGTCCTTCTCCGACAATGTGGACGAGCTTGTTTCCTTCACCAACGACGCCAGGAGCATCGACAGCGGTCTTGGCCGCATCCCCCATGGCGACGCTACGGCGCTGTATGACGCGGTGTATCTCGCCAGCCAGCGGCTCGCAGAAGCTCCCTCCACCGGTGGCGCACGACGCGTAATCGTGCTCATCACCGACGGCGAAAACACCACGCGCTCCGGCAGCTACGACTCTGCCGTCGAGGAGGCTGAGCGCGCTGGCGCCATGATCTACTCCCTGATCATTGTGCCCGTCGACGCCGATGCCGGACGCGATACCGGCGGCGAGCATGCACTCATCCAGATGGCGAACGACACCGGCGGAAAGTACTACTACGTCGAGGACAAGCAGGATCTCGCGCCCGCCTTCGCGCATGTCTCTGACGATCTGCGCACCGAATACACGGTCGGCTACTATGCGCCGCAGCGTGGTGTCGATTTCTCCGGTCTCCGCCACATTCACATGCAGCTCAAGGACCCAGCCCTCGCCGCCCGCTACCACCTGCGCTATCGCACCGCCTACTACGCTAACCGGCAACCCTGAGCCCTTCGTTGGAATCTCACCGTACAATTCATCTGTGGCAGTGAAATCTATGGCGACAAAATCTATGGCGACGAAGAAGCGTCACAAGGGTCCGCCCACAGGCGAGACTGGACAAGAAGCGTTGTATCTGAAGTCCCTCAGCGACCGCCAGGTTACGGTCGCCATCAAGCTGCGTGATGGCGAAGTCGTCAGCGGCTGGATTGAGTACTTCGACGACATGATGCTCCGCCTCACCCGCGAAGGCAAACCCAATCTCTTCATCTATAAGTCGCAGATCCGCACCATCACCGAAGGTGGCGCCAGCGGTCCACGACGCAACGCCAACCGCGAAGAGAGTGCAGGATAAACGACAGCATGCCCGAGTTCCTACCCATTGCAGAATCCATCGCACGCGAGGCAGGAGACCTGTTGCGCGACTTCTACCACCGTGGCGTCCGCACCGAGTACAAGGGTGACGTCGATCTCGTCACCGAAGCCGACCGGGCCAGCGAAGCCCTCATCGGAACACGCCTCCGCGCCGCGTTCCCGGACCACGGCATCTACGGCGAAGAGGGGACTCGCCAGGCACTCGACAGCGAGTACCGCTGGTATGTTGACCCGCTCGACGGCACGACCAACTTCGCGCACGGCTTCCCGGCCTTCTGCGTGATCCTCGGTTGCGAGCGCCGCCGCCCTGGCCTCGCCCCCAACGAAGATGGCGAAATGGTCGCCGGCGTCATCTACGATCCGCTGCGAGACGAGATGTTCTCCGCCGCGCGCGGCAAGGGCGCAACCCTCGCCACCGGAAATGGGAAAAATGCCGAGCCCATCCACGTCTCTCGCGCGAAGTTGCTGCAGGAATCGCTGATCGCCACCGGCTTCCCCAGTCACAAACGCCATGACAGCCCGAACGTCCACTTCTACCAGGAGTTCACGCTGCGCTCGCATGGCGTTCGTCGCGCCGGTTCTGCAGGTCTCGACCTCGCCTACGTCGCTTGCGGGAGGCTCGACGGCTACTGGGAGT
>Ga0208357_1001665_pt1 | contig 15958 bp, 11 predicted proteins | sample NGESurdeep092012_6_FD_184487 | JGI IMG/M metagenome (GOLD analysis project Ga0208357, IMG submission 184487) | Arctic peat soil microbial communities from Barrow, Alaska - NGEE Surface sample F52-2 deep-092012 (SPAdes) | ecosystem: Environmental > Terrestrial > Soil > Wetlands > Peat ... | reverse complement strand
GATGATATCCATCAATAATATCCCAAAAGGTGAGTATGAAATTGTCTTTTCTTCAATCGGTTATACAGAAAAGGAAATGGAATTTTCATTTCCATTATCGCAACAGCAACCGGTTGAAATTCTTTTACAAAAAGAAACCAACGAATTAAACGATGTTATTGTTTCAACCACCAGAACTAATTCGCGTATAGAGGATATTCCAATCCGGGTAGAGGTCATTGGAAAAGATGAGGTAAATGAGGAAACCAATATTAAACCTACCAACATTTCAAAACTTTTATTAGAATCATCAAGCATACAGGCGCAGCAAACTTCCGCGGTTAATGGAAATGTGAGTATGCGATTACAGGGGCTTGACGGTAAATATACACAGATACTTAAGGATGGTTTTCCTCTTTAGGGCGGATTTGCGCAGGGGTTGAGTATTATGCAGATTCCTCCGCTTGATTTGAAGCAAATAGAAATAATTAAAGGGTCTTCTTCACTGTATGGCAGCGATGCAATCGGTGGTATCATCAATTTAATTTCCAAACAACCACATGAAAAAAGAGAATTGACATTTTTGGGAAACCGGACTTCCCAATCAGGGACAGATGTTGATGGATATTTTTCTCAGAAATGGAAAAAAATTGGCCTTACTTTTCTTACAGCCAATAACTTTCAAAAAGCGGTAGATGTTAGTAAAAATGGCTTTTCTGATGTTCCGCAAACCAAAACTTTTACTATTACACCCACCCTTTATTATTATTTTAATCCCCGTACCACCCTGCGTTTCGGGCTTAATGGAACTTTTGATAATCTCAAAGGGGGAGATATGCTTGTATTGAAAAATCAACCTGACAGCTTGCACCAATTTTATGAGCAAAATATTTCCAATCGAGTTTCCTCGCAATTCTTATTTGAGAAAAAATTTGAAAAAGGCCATTCATTAACCATCAAAAACAGTGAATCTTATTTTGACAGGGGGACTAATCAACCTGCATCAACTTTTAAAGGGAATCAAACCAGTACCTACTCTGAAGCTTCTTACAATTTTAAAATAGCAAAACAACAATTTGTTGCCGGTGTAAATGTTACTTCTGAAAAATTTACAGAGGACAGCAGTAAAAGCCACCTTCAGAGAAATTTTAATTATATAACCTCAGGGATATTTTTGCAGGATGACTGGAAACCCACTCAGAAATTTACTTTGGAGGCAGGATTGCGGACCGATTATCAAAACCAATTCGGAACTTTTGTGTTACCGCGTTTGGCCGTAATGTATAAATTCAATAAAGAATTTTATGTAAGAGCCGGTAGCGGACTGGGTTACAAATTGCCCACTATATTTTCAACAGAAGCAGAACAGGCAGGTATTAATAATATCCAGCCTTTATCCAATACTATTCAAGCAGAAAAATCAACCGGAGGGAATTTAGATTTTAATTATAAAAAACAGATTGGAGATGAAAGTTCAATAAACGTCAATCAATCCTTTTTTATTACACAAATAAATAACCCTTTGGAACTGGATACTTTTCACTTTGCAAATAGGAGTAAGCCCATAATAACAAAAGGTTTTGAAACGAATGTCCGCTTAAATATTGATGACTTTCAATTTTTTGTAGGGTATAGTTTTATTGATGCACGAAGAAAATACAACCCCATTCAATCCTTTGTTCCGTTAACTCCAAATAACAAAATAAATATTGACATTATTTATGAAAAGGAAGATAATTTTTCTGTTGCTTTTGAAGGATATTACCTTTCCTCCATGTACCGTGATTATGATACAAATACGAAAAGTTATTTCACAAGCGGTTTGATTGCACAAAAACATTTTAAGCATTTTGATTTAATTGCTAATTGCGAAAATATATTTGATGTGAGACAAACACGGTTTGAAAATATTGTAATTACTCCAATAAGCAATCCTACTTTCAGACAAATTTATGCACCGTTGGATGGAAGGGTTTTTAATGTAGCGATAAGATAAAGTTGTAATTTTATTAAGATTTATTATTCTCCAAAATTTAAATTTACGCTAAAGTATCCTGTAATTAATTTGATATTTTATTTTGAGATCTTGTAAATTTTCATTTGGCTTGAAATATGTGTTAACAGGAAACATTGCTTTATCAGAAAAATAGGATATATACGCCTGGACAGTGGAAGGAGAGCTATATTTAATGAACCAAAAGGGAAGAAAAAGATTCACGGCAAGGGCTGCCAGCCCATTTAAAAGTGCCAAATAAGAAACATATAATTTGTTTATGGGAGAATGTAAAGCAAATCTATACTTCAGTAGTAATAATTTTATGTTACCAAATTATTATCAAAACATCAATTTTTTGTAAAGCTCTTGCAGCAAACAATTTTCTGTGCAAATTTGTGGTAAGTAAATCAATCTCTGCATTAGTTGTATTGATTCTACATCAAGTGTTTTGTGTTTTTCAAACCTGGTGAATTTCTATTTTATGGGAAATAGAGATATAAATAATTTCTTGGTTTACTGCTTCGTAATGTAACAATTTAAAAATCTATCATGAGGTTGCTGGTAATCGAAGATGAAATAGAAATGTCCAAAAGCATTTGTGCTTATATGCAGAAAAATAATTTTATTTGTGATACTTCTTATGACTTTCCTGATGCGAGTCAAAAAATTGATGAAAATAATTACGACTGTATCCTGCTGGATATAAACCTTCCCAATGGCAACGGTCTAAGCGTTTTGAATCAATTGAAATGGTTGGGTAAATCAAACGGCGTTCTTATTATTTCTGCTAAAAATTCCCTGGAAGATAAATTAGACGGCCTCAACTTAGGAGCTGATGATTACCTGACAAAACCATTTCATTTAGCCGAGCTTTCTGCGCGTATCGAAACTATTTTGCGAAGAAAATATTTTGGAGGGCAAATCCACGTTGTAACTGATGACTTTATAATAGAAATTCAGGATAAAATTGTGTATTGTAAAGATCAGCCAATTGATCTTACCAGGAAAGAATACGAATTGCTCCTGTATTTTACAGCTAATAAAAATAAAGTCATTACCAAAGAAGCGATTGTTGAACATCTGTGGGGAGACTATATATACATGAATGATAATTACGATTTTATTTATACACACATAAAAAATCTGCGAACAAAATTGATGCAAAGCGGCTGCCGTGATTGTATCAAAGCTGTTTACGGAATGGGATATAAATTTAATACAGAAAAAAGTGGCCAAATTACCCACGGCAAATGAAAATGCTAACCAAATATTCGTTAGTTAATCTAATCGTAATGGTTACTATTTTTATAGTTTCAGCACTTTTTTTATACAAGTTCACCCAGGTAATTCTTATTCGGGAAATGGACGCTGATCTTACCGGTGTAGAAAAGCAAGTGCGACAATATGTGAAGCAATATAATGCCTTTCCCGAAGATCATCCTTTGGATGAAGAAGAATTCAGTTTTGTATCAACGGGTAATCAAAAAATAAAGCGCATCAGTGGTTTAATGCAAATGTTTAGTAAGCGGGAAAACAAGATGCATAATTTTATGAAACTTGATTTTCCGCTTCGCTTTGAAAATAACTGGTATAAGGTAACGATTGCCAAACCGATTAAAGGAATGCATCATTTTTTGCGCGCACTTATTACTATTTCAATCTCCACTATTTTACTTATTATTTTAATTTCGGTTTTGCTCAATAGGTTTTTATTAAGAAGGCTATGGAGGCCATTTTACCAATCTATGAAAGTCATGCGCAATTTTAAACTTGGTGAAACAAGAATGCTTGATTTTCCTAAAACTTCCACAAATGAATTTTCCTTTATGAATGAAAGCCTGCTTTTTGCGACCGAAAAAGCCAAACAGGATTATCTTTTACTAAAAGAATTTACAGAAATCGCTTCACATGAGATACAAACTCCATTATCTATCATACGATCAAAACTTGATATGATGATACAGGAAGAAGGCGTTTCACAAAAGCAAAGCGAGTTGGCAAAAGAAGCCTATTCTTCTATAAAAAAATTATCAAGATTAAATCAATCACTGTTGATGCTGGCTAAGATAGAAATCCAGCAGTTTGCTAATAAAGAGATGATGAATCTCAAAGAAAAAGCAGAAGAAAAAATGGAGCAGTTCCGGGAATTGTGGCAAAGTAATCAAATCACTATAACTTCTGAAATAAATGAAAGCTTTTGTTTTATAAACCCTGAATTGCTTGATATTTTGTTGAATAATTTATTCAGCAATGCAAGTAATCACAATGTTCCCAACGGCTTTATCAAAATTAACCTGGCGAAGAATAAATTGACGATTAGTAACAGTGGCTCACCAAAACCACTGGATAAAACTAAGTTGTTTACCCGTTTTTATAAACCGTCCATAAGCAGCAATAGCAACGGTTTGGGGCTCTTTATTATTAAACAAATTGCAATATTATCCGCGGTCAGTGTAAGCTATAATTACGATGAGAATGTACATTCGTTTATTGTAGCCTTTTAGTAAATCTGTTTTTTTTCTGAAGTTATTATTACCATTCAATTAAGAAATCATCATCATTAGGTTAATTCCTTTTTCCGGGAAGATATTCATAGTTTGACTCTATAAGTTTGCATCTCGATAACAAACAAAATGATCAAATAAATGAGTGATACTATAAAGCCCCGAAATCCTAAAAAGTTTAAAAAACTGCAATTTGTCTTCATTTCATTTTCCCTTACGTTCATTTTTTTAACATTCATAGAAGCCTTTGCTTTTTCCCAGGTAATAAAAGGAAAAGTGACTGACCTACAAACAGGCGAGCCTCTTGTTGATGCAACAGTAACTTTAAAGAGTAATACTAAAAAATATAATACCAATAGCGGGCTCGATGGTTCTTTTGTATTTAAAAACATTGAAGCTGGAACTTATACAGAGATCGTTCAGTATGTAGGTTATGATGAGCAGGAGATAAAAGCAGAAGCAAAAAAGGGGATTACTGTCCGAAACGATATCCAATTAAAAGTGCACGCCCATAAATTGAATGCTGTTATTGTAAGTGCAAATATGAATAAGGGATCTGATATTAGCGCGCGGCGTTTAGAAAGAATATCTTCGAATTTATTGAACATTATATCTGCCAGGGCAATAGAGAACTCTTCTGATATCACAGTTGGTAATGTGTTGCAGCGTGCTACAGGTGTTTCGCTGGTAAAAAACAGTTCGGGAGATGGAGAATATGCTATTATCCGTGGAATGTCAGACCGCTATAATTATACAACTATCAACGGTGTAAAAATCCCCAGTCCTGATGACAAGACGCGTTCCATTCCCCTGGATATTTTTCCCGCCGATCTTTTGCAAAGATTAGAAGTAATAAAATCACTTACACCATCTATGGAAGGTGATGCTATCGGAGGCGTTACTAACATGGTGCTTAAAGAAGCGCCTGAACACCTGACCTACACCCTCAATGGTTCACTAGGTTATAGTAACTTTTTTAATAACCATACTTTTACCACTTTTGATCATAGCAGTGCCACATGGAAGACCCCCTATGAAATTCACGGATCTGGTTATGCACCCCAGCCTTCCGATTTCAATGTTAAGTATCTGGAATACAAAACAGTCAACTATCCTGTTAATGGGTTTATTAATGGTAGTATTGGAGATAGGATAAGCAAAAACCTGGGCTTTCTCGCAGCCATTAGTTACCAGCATACATATAGTGGAAGTACATCTTTATTTTACCCGCCAAGCGGGCAACCCCAGCCTATACCCACCGCCAATACACCTGTGTTTGGTCCAATTGAATATCGCACCTATAACAATCTCCAAAATAGGCTGGGTACTCACCTGGTGCTGAACTATGATTTTAATGAGCATAACAAGATCAGTTTTTATACTTCCTTTTTTCAATTAGACAGGATACAGCATAGAAATCTTCAGCAGGGATTGTCACAATATTTACATTTATCTGGGCAGGATTATGTTTATGACCGGTCTCTGTTTCAAAGACAGATCATCTGGACAAATAGCTTACAGGGTAAACATCAGATCAATGATAAATTATCTGCAGATTGGTCACTTGTATATTCGGAGGCTCAAAGCAAAACTCCTATATGGATAGACCAACAATATTCGGATATCATAAGTTATGATAATAGCTCGCACAAGGTTACTTCAGAGCAAAAAAATTTGCAGGATTTTCCGTTCATTTTCACACACTCAAATGAAATTGACCGCTCCGGCTATCTAAATCTACATTATCAACTGGCGGATGCACTGGAGCTTTCATTCGGGGGAATGTACCGGCATAAAACGCGTGACAATGTTTATGAATCGTATCAGTTGTATGCAGGTAATCAGCCGTTTACTTCAATACAAGATGCTTCCTTTCCGAGGTTAACAAGAGTGGATACAACAGACGGGTTAACCTACACATCGATAGAAAATGTCCTTGCCTATTATGGTGAATTGAAATGGACATATAAAAAATGGGATATACTCGGCGGTTTGCGTGTAGAGAATACACATCATAGTTATGTCTCTGAACTATCGATTTATTTGCCGGGCAAAACAGGGAGCTATAATTACACAGACTATCTCCCCAGTATAAATGTCAAGTATAAACTGAACACCAAAAATGATATCCGAGTATCTTATTTCAAAGGTATTAGCAGGCCAAATTATTTTGAATATATTCCCGTCAACTTCTCCGGCGATTATTTCGATCAGAGAGGAAATCCCGCCATTAAGCATGTGCAGTCGAATAATTTAGACCTACGATATGAACATTATTTTAGTGCAGAAGATTATTTTATGGCTGGCACTTTCTATAAACACATCATCAATCCCATTGAATTTGCCTTCCAGACCCAGACTACCAGCCAATTTGTATTGGAACCTGAAAATTTTGGTAACGCCACCAATTATGGAGCGGAACTGGTATTCACAAAGCATTTTAGAAATTTTGGTATAAGGGGAAATTATTCCTACACCAAATCTTCTATTACCACTTCAAAGCTCGTTTATACAAAAGACAATAACGGTAATTACATTATTTACAACTCAACTCAAACCCGTCCTTTACAGGGCCAATCAGATCATATAGGCAATCTCTCTCTTCTTTATAAAAATATTAAACACGGCATAGAGGCCGAAGTGAGTTGGGTATATACGGGCCAGCGTATTGAAATTGTGTCTCCGTTTAAAAACCTGGATTATTGGCAAAATCCAACTTCACAAATTGATTTGTCACTTAATGTAAAAGCCTCCAAAAGAATAACTCTTTTTGCCAAAGTTACCAATCTCACCAATAATCCACTTGTTCTTGAACTGCATACTACAGCAAACGGATATTATTTCAATGATATCCATTACCCTGATCAGACGGACAAAAACAACATCATTGTAAGGCACGACAATTTCAACCAGACATTCTTCATCGGGTTTAGATTTAAATAAAAATTTTATAATTAAAAACGAAAATCAAAAAAAATGAAACATTCAAAAAAAAGAAGCCTAAAAATTGTTCTAACCAGCTTCTCTCTTTTACTTTTGGCAAGCATAATTATGGTTTCCTGCAAAAAGACCAGCACCAATGTGCAAGCTCCTTATGTACCGGGAGGTGTAACTGTTCAGCCGGGTAATATCAATGGCTCTATTAAGGGAACCATGGAAAGCAACCAGACTTATAATGTAACTGGTGATGTGATCATCAATGCAGGAGATTCATTGATCATTCAACCGGGAGCAAAAGTTATTTTCCAGGGAGCTTATAACTTCTTTATCAAAGGAAACCTCTTTTCTTTGGGCAGTTCTTCATCTCCAGTAATATTTACTTTTAACAACGCACAAAAAATAGATATGCCTAGCGAACCGGTTGCTTCTGATCCGGCATATGTTGGTTTATGGGGCGGATTATGGGCAGATACTTCATGCAAAAACCTGGTAATTAAATGGACGCACATTGATTTTGCAGGGGCTCCAATTTCCGCTGCACAACCTCCTATTGCCGGCGCTTCCACAGGCGATTCCTATAATATTTTCTTTCAAAATCCAAATGGCAATTTCATCCTGGAAGATTCATGGTTATATGGTGGAACAGACGATGCGATCCGTTTGAAATCCGGCCATTTTTCAGTAATGAGAAATACATTTGAGAAAGGCGGCGGTACCGGTGGTGATCAGTTCAATGTAAAAGGTGGCGGTGTTGGTGACTGTGCTTATAACCTGTTTATAGGATGCGCCACCAATGGCCCTAAAGCATCAGATAAAGGCCAGCCTGGCAGCCAGCAGACCAACTGCAATTTTTACAATAATACTGTTGTCAATTCCGGATACAGGATGGTTGAATTAGGCCGTGGTGGTTCTATCAACTATGAAGAAGGTGCAAAAGGTATGGCTTACAACAACCTGATTGTAAACTGTCGTTTTGGTCTGCGTATCGTCGGTGCAACACAATCTTACCTCGGAAACTCTTTAGTAGTTGCTGATACGGCGCACATTGCATATGGCAACACTTATAATTACGGTGATTCTGTGGCAGGCGTTAATCAATTCTATCCGGTTACACCAGACACTTCAGCAGTTGGTATAAGCGATATTCCTACTTCAGGTTTATGGGCAAGACCGCAGTCATCGGATATACCAAATCTCGTATCAATGATGCCATCAGGATATTATCCCGGCGCTCCTTATAATAGCCAGGCTATTAATGCCCTGGCCGGTCAGAATAACCCAATGTTTGCAAACTTCCCATTACCGGAAACAGCAACACCAGGATCAATTGCTTACGCTTCAGGTTACGACTTTCATTTGTCACCCGGATCGCCTGCAATTGGTAAAGGCTATACAGGTTTTCAACCAATTGCCTCTGTTCCACAAGGTGGCCAATACGGAGCGAATATTACTTCTCCGGGTGCCGACATTGGAGCCTACCAAAGCAATGGTAAAGGTAATCAACACTAGGAAGGGTTTTTAAACATAAATAATTTTTGAAGGCCCTTCCTCAGGCAAGGGCCTTCATTTAAAATAAAGTTAATGAAAAAAGGAATCCTTCTCTTCCTGTCCTGTTTTTGCAGCATAATCAGTTTTGGTCAAGAACCGGCAAAAAATCATTTATTACAAATTGTTTTTACTTCAGATGCCCATTACGGGATTAACAGAAAGGGATTTCGAGGCGATAGCAACGTTGCGGCACACGTGGTAAACCATGCTATGATAGAAAAGATTAATGATTTACCCAATACCCTTTTCCCTCATGATAAAGGTGTGGATGCCGGAAAGCCAATCAGGGCAATTGATTACGTTATCGAAGGCGGCGATATTGCCAACAGGATGGAGATTCCTGATCAAAGCGATGCCATATCGTGGAGGCAATTTTGTTCAGATTATATAAATGGGATAACGCTTAGGGATCATCATAAAAAAAGAACCCAAATTTTATTAATTCCCGGTAATCATGATATTACTAACGCAGTAGGTTTTTACAAGCCCATGAAGCCAAAGGTTGACCCTACCTCCATAATTGGGATCTATAACCTCATGATGAATCCTGCCAAACCATTAACTACAAAGAATTACGACTATTCAAAAGATAAAATCAATTACTCAAAAAACATAGGGGGCATCCATTTTATGTTTATCACATTATGGCCCGATTCTTCAGAAAGAATTTGGATGGAACAAGATCTTAAATCAGTTTCCGTCAAGACTCCGGTAATTCTCTTTACCCATGACCAACCGGAATGTGAAGCAAAGCATTTTACCAATCCGGATAAAGCCAAGGGCATTAATTCAAGTGACAGATTTGAAGATCTGGTAGATGAAGTATATAAAGATGGAACGACTGCAGTTGCGGGTAAAACGGACATTGAACAACGTGGCTGGGTAAGTTTCTTAAAAAGGCACCCTAATATAAAAGCATATTTCCACGGCAACGAAAACTTCAATGAATATTATGTGTACAAAGGGCCGGATAATGATGTGGCGCTTAATACCTTCAGGGTTGATTCTCCTATGAAAGGAGATTACTCGAGAACCGATGAAACCAAACTTTCATTCCAGCTAATTACCATTGATACAAATACCATGGTTATGACTGTAAGGGAATGTTTATGGAATACGGATCCTCAAAATCCGGAGAAAAATATTCATTGGGGTGCAACCAAGACTTTGAGATTAATGTAAACTAAAATTGGCTACCACCAGAAAGATATAAACTTTAAAATTTACAAGCATGAAGTCGTCTATAGCTTTTCTTCTTATATTTTTGGCCTCCCTGCTTTTTTCCTGTTCAAAAAAAGTATCAGACACGAATAATATTGATACTTTACCTAAAGAAGGCACATTGGAGCAAACAGATACACTAAGGGTAATGGCCTATAATGTGCTTAATTACGGAGACCTCTGCCAGGGAAGTACAACTTCGCTTGATAGTTATTTCAGGACTATCATTCAAAACACTCAACCTGATTTAATGAGCTGTGAAAAAATGACTGCATTTTCTTATTTACCTGGTTCTCAGGGAAATCTTGCAGATGAAATTTTAACGAATGTGCTCAACTTTGTAAGCCCCGATAAATACAATTATGCTTCTCCTACAAATGCATCCGGATCGGGCACCCTTTCTGTGTTGTTTTATAACAAACAGAAATTAACTTATGAAAGTACAGAAGACCTTCTTTCCCTGGTTACAGATTTTGACCTCTATAAATTTTATTATAACGATATTAATTTATCCATAACTAAGGATACTACTTTTTTATATGCCGTAATTTGCCATACAAAATCTGGTTCCGCCAGTTTGGAACGTGATTTCCAGGATTCGACAGTCATGGCTTCACTCAGGTCAAAATTTGGATATTTCCCTAATTTGATCGTCATGGGCGATTTCAATACCAGAGGTTCTTTTGAACATGGTTACCAATCTCTCATTAATTCTAATGATAGCACTACGACAATCAGCGATCCACCTTATTATCCGGATGAGACGGTGAAATATCCCAGCAACTGGAGTGTTTCGCCTTTTTATGTGGCACCCTTTTTAACCACTTCTACCCGATCACTTCCTTACGACCCCAATTCATGCGGGTCAAGTGCCGGAGGTAAGGGCTGGTATGATCATATTTTTATTTCAAATTGGTTGATCAATGGGAGTAATTATATTGGCTATATCCCGCATTCTTATCAATCGTTAGGAAATGATGGGGCCAGGCTTGGAGTAAGTATCAATAGCAATGTCCCCTCGGTAAATACCTCCGCACCTGCCAATGTGCTTGATGCACTTTATCACTTTTCAGATAAATACCCGGTAATGATCAGCCTTGAAATAAAAGCAAACAGAAATGCAGTAAGTCCAAAAGATCCGGGTTCGAAATGATTCGCAATTAAATTTCAGAAAGTTAATGCACACTTAGATGGCCATTAATTACCTTTTTAATTTAAAAAACTTAACATTGGATCTCAAAAAGGAAATTTAAGTTTGTGTAAAAAAATTTATATCTTAAAGTCAAACTTAATGGAACCAAATAGCAAATCTAAAAAAGACATTCAAAATTATATTAAACAGGAATTGACTTCAATTCTTATTAAAGTAAACCCTTTGATCCACGAAAAGGATTTAGTAAAAAGCATCAAGAAAGCCAGCAAAGTTTTATATCGCGGCTCCACAAAAAAACGGAAAAGTAAAAACCCGGTGACGAATGTTGAATAAAGCTGCCATTTAATAGAATATCATATATAATAGATTTTACCAGAAGACTCCTGTTAATTTAATGATACCTTAATAATACCGTAACGTTTTCATCATATACGAAGCTTTACTTTGTAATATTAATTCAGTTTTGTTAACTGATTTTATACTTTGCCGATTATAAACTTCATGTCATGAAAACATTTTCTTATTTGATTCAGAAAATTATAGTAAGAATTTTCCTCTCAAGATTGTCAGCCTTCTCCTCTCCTTTTAAGTTTTTTAAACTGCATTTATAATGCAGAAAAAAAAGCGTAGAATTGAGATATTAGTCATCAGTGATGTGCATTTGGGCACTTATGGTTGCCATGCAAAAGAACTTTTATCTTACCTGAGATCAGTAAGGCCTAAAACAGTTATTCTCAACGGTGATATAATTGATATTTGGCAATTCAGTAAAAGGTATTGGCCTAAAAGCCACATGAAAGTTATAAAATACCTTATGAACTGGATTGGCAAGGGAGTTAAAATTTATTATGTGACAGGCAACCATGACGAAATGTTACGAAAGTTTACAGGATTAAAAATGGGGTCACTACGTATCGTTAATAAAGTAGTGTTGCCACTGTCAAACAATAAGACAGCCTGGTTCTTTCATGGCGATGTATTTGATGTAACGATGCAGCATTCCAAATGGCTGGCAAAACTTGGCGCTATTGGTTACGATACACTGATACTCATCAACACATTTGCTAATTTTATATCAGAAAAAATTTTTAAGAAAGGAAAATTATCCCTTTCAAAAAAAATTAAAAATAGTGTAAAGAGCGCCGTTAAATTCATTAATAATTTTGAAAAAACGGCTGCTGATATCGGTATATCCAATCATTATGATTATGTGATTTGTGGCCACATTCACCAGCCTGAAATGAGGGAAATCTCTAATCAGCATGGTTCCATTATGTATCTTAATTCAGGGGACTGGATAGAAAACCTTACCGCCCTGGAATACAATGATGGCGAATGGAAAATCTATAAATACAATGAAGCCGAATTGGAAGAAGAAATTGACGAGGAGCCAGGAGATAACATTCTATCCAACAATGAGCTTTTTGAAAACATGGTTACCAACTTCAATTTAATGAAAACAGAATGAAAATACTTTACGCAATACAAGGTACCGGAAATGGCCACATCAGCAGGGCGCGTGATATCATCCCTTTCCTGGAAGAAAAAGGACAACTTGATGTCCTTATCAGTGGCACTGAAGCGGATGTTGAATTGGGTTATCCTGTAAAGTTTGCATTGAAAGGAATGAGTTTTGTGTTTGGCAAAAAAGGAGGTATTGATCTCGCAGCCACTTATAAAAAGGCAAAGCTGAAAAGATTTTACCGCGAAGTAAAAAGCCTTCACGTTAATGATTACGATATGGTGATCAGCGATTTTGAACCAGTAAGTGCATGGGCTTGCCGGCTACAAAAGAAACACTGTGTAGCTTTGAGTCACCAGGCGGCTGTGCTAAATAAAAAGTCTCCTCATCCGGACAATTTTGATCCCATTGGGAAATTGATAATTAAAAATTATGCGCCAGCCAATGTTCAATATGGGTTTCACTTTATGCAATATGATAAGAAAATTTTTACTCCCGTAATTCGTGCGGCAATACGCAACGCAAAGATTCGAAATAAAAAGCATTACACTGTTTACCTTCCTGCATATAGTGATAAGAAAATAATAAAAGTTCTCGGTGAAATAAAGGACGTAGAATGGCAGGTATTTTCAAAAAGTTCAAAAAAATCATACGCCCAAAAAAATATTATCATCTTCCCGATAAATAACGAATCTTTCGTTAAAAGTATGGCATCGTCTGCTGGAGTGTTATGTGGCGCTGGGTTTGAAACTCCTGCTGAAGCTTTATTCCTTGAAAAAAAACTGATGGTAATACCCATGAGAGGACAGTATGAACAACAATGCAATGCTGCAGCACTGAAGAAAATGGATATACCGATATTGAAAAAATTACGGCCTTCTGCCATAAAGCAAATTGAAAAATGGATAGAAACCGGCAAAACAATTCGGGTTGACTTTCCGGATGCAACGGGCCAGGTAATAGATGAAATCTTTGATAATTATGCTTCTGAATTATACCAGGTTGAGCTTGGCACCATACCGTATTCCTTTAAAAAATTAAAAAGAGGAATTACGGGAAATAACGCGCATCAAAATCTTAACTAATGTTGCCGCTGAGCAAAGATGATTTTGGTAAAGATTTTACCTGGGGAATTTCTACTGCGGCTTACCAGATAGAAGGTGGGCATAATCTTCATTCCAAAGGAAAATCAATTTGGGATGTTTTTGTAAGACAAAAAAATAAGATATTCCAAAATCAAAACGGCGATGTTGCCTGCGATTTTTACCACCGCTTCTCAAAAGACATCAGCCTGATGAGCAGTCTCAATATTCCAAACTATCGCTTCTCTATTTCCTGGAGCCGCATATTCCCATTGGGAACAGGTTTCGTAAACAGCGAGGGCATTGATTTTTATAACCGGGTTATTGACTTTTGCCTGGAGCTGAATATAACACCCTGGGTTACTTTGTATCATTGGGATTTACCGCAAGAACTTCAAAAAAAAGGGGGTTGGGTTAACCGGAATATTATTGACTGGTTTTCGGAATTTGTTTCATGTTGTATTAAAAATTTTGGAGACAGGGTAACTAACTGGATGATACTAAATGAGCCAATGGTTTTTACAGGTGCCGGATACTTTTTGGGTGTGCATGCACCGGGAAAAAAAGGCCTCAATAATTTTTTAGCGGCCACGCATCATTCCGCGATGTGCCAGGCAACGGGTGGTGCACTCGTCAAATCGCTTCAGCCGAAAAGTTACGTGGGAACCACCATTTCATGTTCTCACATAGAGCCTTATCGCAATATTGATAAAGACATTATTGCAGCAAAAAAAGTAGATGCCTTGCTGAACCGTCTTTTTATAGAGCCCCTTTTGGGCCTTGGATACCCCGTGGAAGAGTTAAAATTATTAAGGCGTATTGAAAAATTCATGAAGCCGGAGGATGAAAAAAATCTTGCCTTTAATATGGATTTTATCGGGGTACAAAATTATACGAGAGAGATGGTAAGACATACTTCATTTATGCCTTACATGAACGCAAAAATAATCAGGGCAGATAAGAGAGATGTGGAAGCAACTTTAATGAACTGGGAAGTATATCCTGAATCTATTTATTATGTTTTGAAGAAGTTCGGCTGTTATAAAAATATGCCTTCTTTAATAGTTACTGAAAATGGCGCTGCATTTACTGATATTATAGTTAATGGGGAAGTAGATGATGTAAAAAGGCAACAATACATTCAGGATAATATTTCCCAGGTACTTCGTGCAAAGCAGGAAGGGGTAAAAGTTACTGGTTATTTTGTTTGGACACTCCTTGATAATTTTGAATGGGCGGAAGGGTACTATCCTCGCTTTGGCCTGGTGTATGTGGACTTTGCAACGCAGAAAAGAATTATAAAATCTTCAGGATATTGGTATGGCAATTTTTTAAATAGGAAAGAAAGTATTCAGTTGAAAGGGTAAGCGTTAATACTATTTAGGAGATTAACTAAGGCCTTATGGGAATTGAGGTTTGGTTGTTTATCCCAATAGTTTTTATTAAGTGTTGAAAGTATGCAAATGTTATGAATAGAAGTTCTGGTCCAACCTTCGAAGCTAGAGCCTATATAATACCGATTCATAACTTTACTCCACTTTACTTATCTTAACTGTAAGATGCTGTTTATCCCATATTTTGCAGTAGCGTAATCCTGTAAGACTCAATGGCAGTTTTGTATTTTCAATGAATGTGAAAAGGCTGTCATACCACTACCTTCCTTTTAGGAGAACAGACATTTTCAGTTTATTGTTTTCTATCCAGGAACCAACTGCAAAGCAGTTGAATCTTAATGTGGCAAGTGTAGGGCTGGGCTGCTTTTGAAGCGTCACCTGTCGGAATAAACTCATTAAATTTTAAGCTACCATGACAAAGCGCATGGCTGTTTCTGTGGCACAAAAATCATCCATGCAAAAACCCTGAACCCCAAAATCTTCTTTTAATTCTTTTATCCTGGTTTCTGCGTCCCCTCTATGTTTATACTGTTCCCAAATTTCATTTGCCGGTAAACTTTGATTGGTAACAAAAGCATGATAACGGGTTTTAAAAACTTTATCCCTATCAATATCCTCTAACTTAAAAAGACTGGTTAGCTTCTTGCCTGTTGCTTTTTTACGTACTTCTTCCTGTTGC
>Ga0208357_1001664_pt1 | contig 15964 bp, 12 predicted proteins | sample NGESurdeep092012_6_FD_184487 | JGI IMG/M metagenome (GOLD analysis project Ga0208357, IMG submission 184487) | Arctic peat soil microbial communities from Barrow, Alaska - NGEE Surface sample F52-2 deep-092012 (SPAdes) | ecosystem: Environmental > Terrestrial > Soil > Wetlands > Peat ... | reverse complement strand
AGTCTTGTATGGGGAACGATATATTCCGGGATTTTGCAAACAATAGGGTTGCCGCAAACCTTTGGTAAAAAATCTTATTAAAGAATGGTTCTATTTTTTCTGCAACGAAATAATATAATAATCACCAACATATTTCCATGGACATTTTTTTTTACAGGTATTTACTTTTTCTTTTAAAAATTGATAAACGGGTAGATATTTATTTGCAAATTTTTCTACATAAGATGAAGGAACCAAAGTACACAAACCCTCTAGGGACAACAGGGAATATTCTTTTAATTTTATTTCTATTTCAGGTATAATTTCCAGTCCTTTTCTGAAATTCCCCTCCATGAGGCATTGGTTAATTTTAGCTCCATTTATATAAATAGAGGTCTGTGTGCGAAAGTTATCATGACGATTAGCCACATCCGTTTTTGAAAACTCTTCAAATTCATGCAGTGTGGTTTTAAATTTCTTAAAATTTCTTAAATCAAAATGCGCGTTCAACAAATTGTGCATTCCCTTTATGTAATGTCCTGTTTCTACAGACAACATTATTTTATCTTCATTAAACAAGTCTATCCATTTTTGGCTATACCTGTAATACATGAAAAAATCCTGTCTTATAAATGCATACCAGGAATAGCTTTGGTATAAATACAATTTTTCATAGAAATCATTTATGGCATTTACATCAGCGGGTAATGAACTTTTGAAAAAGCTTTTTATATCTTTTTCATCTTCTTCATTTCGGGCATGGCCGTTTTTTACATACCATCTGTAAAGTAATAGAGCCAGGTTAGAAAGTTTGGTGACCCGATCTATGTGTTCACTGGTGTCAAGCGCTTCCTGGGCAAGCATCTCAGTTTTTTCAAGCGTACTCCTGGTAATATGAAGAGTTTCAATTTTTTTCTCTAGAGAAATTACCTGTACCAGGAAATTCATTTTTCTATTTGTCTTTGCCATCTCTTTGGCTCTTTCCAGTATTTGAAGACTTTGTATTTTTAAACCTTTATTATAAAGTAAACGTGCATGATCGAGTTGTTCACTTAGTTTTAGATCAATATTGTCATTTGTTTTTAATAGGCGAAGGCTTGCCAGTAATTGCTTATAAAGGTGTGTTTTTAAATTTGCCAATTGGGGTTTGGTAAATCCTTTTAAAGTTTTCATCATTTGCTTTTCATCATATTCTGTAAGCTTATCTAAGGCATCAAATAATCGGACAATCTTCAGATCTTCTTTGGAGGAGCTTCTTTTAATATAAAGCTTAAAATGTCTTTTCTCCGATTTTTCAAGAGAATGAATCAATTGAAATAATGTATCTGAATTATGGTTGGGCATCATTAAAAAATTTTCCTTAAATGTTTGCTTGTAAAGGACTTATGAAAAAATAGATATCTCTGCGATAATACTTTAAGGGTTAATTTGATTATTTTGAATTGCCTCCACAGAATACATTTGTGAAACAAAGGGAATTTATTTATTGACTAGCGATTTTATGGTAGGTAAATTTTAAAAAATCTTCTCTTTGCGTTAACGGTAAAGTCACAAAATTAACAATTAAAGATTTCTCATATCAAGCAATCGAAAAGGGTCGCTCTGTTTCAACAGAGGGACCTATTTTTTTAGGAGATGTGAAAATAAATACTTTTACAATACAAATAAAATCTTTTTTATACTGCATGAATATTAGCGCTCCTTTTAAATGTCGCTGCGAATTAAATTGCACCTGATTATTATTTTTTTAAAATATAAATATTAAAAAACATGCCTTTTTTTTACCGGCATGTTCCTGAATTAAGATTAATTGAGAATTACTTTTCCTTAGAGTTTAGCTACTATGATGTTATTAGTAACATGTGTTTCAGAACTCACCTTATATTCCTGTGTTTGATGAGTATTTAAATTAGTAACTACAAATGTTAATCCGAATGATGGAGATTCATAATCCTCTGAATCAACATCCAGTCGATAAGTTCTGAGAATATCTGTTCCTTTTACTTTTTCAGAAAATAAGACACTTTGAGATGCATCCTTAATGGTTATAAGATAAAGTGCATTTTCAGAATTGTTCAGTTTGAGCTGAAAAATCGGCTGACTGTTTTTGTTGCCAATAAATTTTAATTCAATTGGTTCGCCGGTTTTGGTTGCTGCGAATGTAGGGACTGATAAACCCATGGCGCAAAGGGTAAATAACCCTAATGCAATGTTTCTTGTTTTGTTGTTTGCTTGTTTCATAAAATGAAATTTTAGATTAAAGTTTATTTTTCTTTTACTCATTCAAACAATCAAGACACAAAAGTAAACATCAAAGAAATGGGTTTAAAACCAGATTAGTTGGTATTTTCTCACCCTAAAGTAGAAAATTGTATTATGAAACCCTCATTAATAAAGGGTTTCCTGCATAAACCATGATGATGCCCAAAGTTGAAAGTTAAAAAATTGTAAACGCAACCAAACTTAATGAGACAAACATGAATTGCATCTAAAAATTTACAAAATCTTAATTACGTATAAGCATAATAGTTATTAACAGATTGTGGATATAGTTTTTAGATAGTCTGATGTCTAGGGGCTTTAATTTTGTTTCTTTGTTCAAACATTAGTACTCCGTTTCCGCCTTAAGATTTTTTTTCATTAGCCAGCCTTTAATGGGCTTTCCATCCGCGTCGATAAAGATCGCGTATTGGAAATCGCCGCTTTCTTCCTTTAGGGTAAGTGTAGCATCGCCAGGTGTAAGGTAGACTTCACTTCTTTTGTTGGTATCGGGTTCGTCATAAAAATAGGCGTCTTTTAGAATCGAATAGGTATCGTTCCGGCGAAGGTGATATTTACCGGAATGGTTAACAGGCTTGTTTTTTTTAGTCAACTTTTTGTTTGCATTAGCAAACGGTGTGTTCGGCTTTTTGCGCGGACTTTTTGTGGATTTCTTTATTAATTTATCGCTGACCGGGATAACCGGGGGAGTTACGATCGGATCGTTAGTTGCTTCTAATTTCTTTTCAGCATTAGTCGTAGTACCTGTTGGTAAAAGCTTACCGGGCTTATAGAGTTTATCATAGGCTGCAAAGCCGCCCAGTCCAAGGGCAACGATAAATACCAGGAAAAAAACAGATTTTGATACACCCTTCCGCCTTGATGCCAGGTAACCCCGGGCTTCTATCAATTCCCGGTCACGGGTTTCCACAACATACTGCAGGTCTTTTACCAGGTTTTCTTTTTTGGCAAGAGCACCTTGCAATGCCAGTATTTCTTTTCGCAATACAGGCTCATCTACCTCCGGCTTTGCCGGTTGCCCAATAAGTTGATCAATGCCTTTTTTCCTTTCATCACTGATGGTACCACGCTGGATAAATTCCTGTAGTTCGCAGCCGTTCTTAAACCGATTGGCGGGATCTTTTTCGAGGCATTTATAGATCATGCTCAGCAGCCATACGGGTATTTCCATTTCCCTTTGCTGCTTATCAGCATTCCAGTCGCCGGGGAGGGCATTGTAGCGGAGTGTGATGATATCCGGCAGCTGCTTTTCCATATGAGCCAGCATCACTGCATTGCGCGCCATCTCGCCCTTATTGGTCAGGGGAAACGGAACAGTGCCTGTCAGCAGTTCGAACAGGATAATTCCATAACTATACACATCCGTTTCAGTAAGCGTTTCGCCGGTACTTTGTTCCGGCGCCATGAACTCTATGGCTCCTGCATAGCGGATGCTGGTGCGCCGTTGTTCATCAGACATTACTGAAAGTCCAAAATCCAGGAGTACATAGTTGCCCGTGAGTTGGTTGAATTTTACATTGTTGCTTTTGATATCACCATGCTTGATATTGGCGCGGTGGCAATGCGCCAGGGCATTGGCCAAATGGTCCGCCACTTTCAGCGTTTCTTTCACTGTAAAAACCGGGTCATAAGGAGGCTGCAGCAACTCACCAAGATCCGGCCCTTCGATGTATTCCATTTCTATGAACGGAAGATTGCCCGAGTTGGTGATGCCTGAAGCAATGATGCTTACTACATTGGGATTGGGAACTTCGTTTACCCGCTTCAACTTTTGAACTTCATTGCGGAAAGAAATAAAATGTTTGTCATCATCATTCTCGCTGGCGATAGGGGTGGGAAGGATCTTGATTGCGGTAATGATTTCGCCGGTTTTGCGGGCTTTATACACAGAGCCCTGCCCTCCCGATTTCAGCGCACCGAGATTTTCCAAACCTTCTGCTATTGTAAAAATTTTTGCCATAGTTACTCTTGTCCTGAATACGTGAATTCCAATACAGCCATATCGCCCAGGATTACCTGGTCGCCTTCCTGCATGCGGTGCCCCACTTCAATTGCCTGCATTTTTATTAAAACGCCTTCGGGTGTACGCACCTTTACTTTATTATTCGGTGGTATTCCGCCTTCGTCAGCGAAAATCAAAAATGAATTGCTGTCGGCTTCCCACTCGATGTGGGCATGTTGGCGGCTTACCGCACGGTTGTGCTCGGTAGGCCTGAAGGCAATAGTATTTTTTCTTACATAATTTCCTGCAGCCTGCACCCTTGATTCGCGGCCGATATTGATCCTTCCGCCCGAGGAATCGAGCAGGTAAGTATCTTGTTCTGCTTCTCCGTTCAACACCTTTATGAAGGCGCAGCTTTGTTTATTGGTTAACCCTGATCTTTTGGTTGATATAAAAATGGCCGCATCCATTTCTTTCAACAGTTCGGCTTGTGGTGGAAACAGGTTGGTAAAAGAAACCTCCAATTTGAAAGATGATGATAAGCTAATAGCATAGTCGTCTGCGATCTTCTGCACTTCTTCTGTCTTAAATTTTCCGGGAATGCCGGAATATATCGCAGACTCATACAAGTATTTGTCGTATTCACTGCAATTGATAAAAAGGTATATCCCCATTATATTCCCCCCTTCATTTCCCTGCACTCTTTGCAGCTTTTCCTTAATGTTTTGCAACAGGATGTGGCGGATGCTTTTTACGTCGTGTGTTTTTTCTTTAGATAAATTGAACATATCGAGGTTGTTTTTTAATGAGTTAATGTATATCGTGAGCAGTAGGACGAATGGTCAGATCATTCGTATGATCCACCTGCGGCAATCCCGCATTTGTCAATGGATCAAAACTTTTTATGTAATTACTTTCCAGCAATAAAGGAATGATGTGTGCGCCTGCGAGCGCCATGGCATCGCTGGAACCCCTTGTTCCTTCGATACGAATACACACCACCACGTGACCTGTGCCGTTAGCTGCAGGGGCAAAAAAGACATACCATCCGTCGTTGATGCTTTCGCCTTTTACGATTCTTTCAGGCGTTCCCGTTTTACCGGCAACAAAAATTCCAAACTGCGATTTTTTAGGGGCGCTTTGTTCCCTCATATACGTTGTGAGGTATTGTGCGTACACTGAATCGCCGGCAATCGGAATGCCTTGTTTGGGTTGCGTAGGGTGACCATTCACATCAAGCACATAGCGGGAAGGTATCATCATACCGTTATTGGCAATCCCGGAAGCAATGCGTGCGACAGATGCAGGCGTGGCCACCAACTCGCCCTGTCCCCATGCCATGCCGGAAATACCAAGCGCCCTTGTGCGGCGTATGTTGTTGGGATCATAACGCTGCAAGCTTTTAAATTCTGTTTCCCGCCAAAACTTTCTCCACTTGTCCTGTTGACCTGTATTGTTATTATCATTTTCAAAATAATAGCCGCCAACACCACGCAGAAACATGCCTGATTGCATGTACAGGTTTACCATTTGCTCCTGCAACTGCTCTTCATTGGCCAGCCGTATGAAGAATGAGTTGTTGGATCTTACAATGGCTTTCTCCATATTGATAAGGCCCGCTTCATCCGGTTCGGGTCCGTTCACCCTTATTAAATCTTTTGGATAGATTCTTATTGTTTTTTTGGCTGCGGCAACGCCGAGTTTATTGAATGCAGCCATAGCGGTAACAAGCTTTGCTGTTGAGCCGGGTTGAGTGGCATGTGTAAATCCAATGTCAGTATTTACATTCCAGCCGGGCAACTTATTGAGTTCATTTTGCGTCAACATAAGCTTATCCCAATCATTTACCGGCGGTAGCGGCCAGCAGGCTGAAGCGAGTACATCACCCGTGTTATCTTTCATCACTACTACTGAAACTTCTTTCCTGTTTACGCTATCATCCTGTTGTAGCGCCAGCTCGATTTTTGTCTGCAACGCTGCATCAATCGTGAGTGTGATGTTCCTGTTACGTTTTTTAAATTCAGCCACCTGGTCGCTGTTAATACCCGAGGTGAGTAAATCAGCAAGGGCGCTGAAATCTCTTTTAGCCACTGTCATCTCAGTACCGGATACAGGTAAAAATTTTTCTTCGCGGTAACGATCGGCGCTCACCTGGTATTTATCAACAGGAGCAGGAAAACCCCTGAGTTCGGCGGCGTGAGCGTATTCGGCAAAATAGCCGTTATTGCCACCGGAGAATACTCCTGTGTTGGCATCGCCTGTCCAGAAAAACAGGTATTCGCCGAACGGATAATAACGGTCCTGTCTTTTATAAGAAAGTGATTCGATATTTTCAGAAGGTATGCCCAGAGCCAGCAATGAATCTTTTTGACTTTGTACCAGCTTCAGATCACTGGAGGCAAGCAACCTGCCGTTCCTGTCGTAAATATTTCCTGCCTGCAGCCTGTTCATTAAGATGCTGATCCTTGGATTATAACTGTACATGCGTACACCACTGCGGTCGGCTACCAATGCCGGTTCCACGATCCATTTTTTCCTGCTGAGCGTATAGCCTGACACGTTAACAATGAGCAGCACAATGGCTGCACAAGCAGCAAGTAATGCCGGAACAAGATTCTTATCCTGCCTGCGGGAAATGTAGGCCATCTGCCCCTGCGTTCCCTTTAAACGGGAGGCACTCAGTAAAAAACCTATGGCCACCATACTACACAGAAGTGAGGTACCGCCATAGCTGGTGAAAGGCAATGCCACTCCCGAAAGCGGAAGCGCACCGGTAGATCCTCCTGCGATCAGGAGAAATTGAACAAATAAGCCAATGCCGGCGCCGGCGCACAGGTAAAATAAAAAGGGTGGCCCCGCCTGCCTTCCAATGATAATAGAGCGATGCAGAAGCACGAGAAATAAAATAAAGATGCAGGTAATACCTACCCATCCGAATTCTTCACCAATCGCAGGAAGAATCATGTCGGTATGGGCTTCAGGAATCGTCTTGCCAAAACCCTCACCAGCACCTTGCCCTGTGACGCCTCCGGTAGCAATCGCCCAGATGCCATTAGCTACCTGGTCACCACCATACACCTGGTTGTTCCATGGATCAGACCAGATCGCCTTGCGGTCTACTAACCTGTGTATGGGCCCCGGTATTATTTTCGCTAAAATGGGAACCTGGTCGAGCAACAGGAAACCGCTTACAACAACAAGCGCCATTATGGATGATTCGCTTAATCTCTTTTTGCCAATCAGCATAAAAAGAATCAACGCCCCCACTGTGACTCCGGTGGCAGTCCACACATTTTTGAATATCCAAATGCTAAGCGCATACAAAAGCATAGTAGCAACCACCTGTATAAAATCTCCACGCGAAAAAGAGAAAAGTATAATGAAAGTGAAACAGCAAATGATGGCCGGTCCCAGGTCGCCTATTACGAGAAACAGCAAAATAGTGGCAACAATGGCTATGACAGCAAATACAAAAAATGATAATCGCTTTCTAAATGATGGATATTCTGAGATGAACTTTTCATTAACTGCGAAGAATCCACCGAGGAAAAGGATCACCAGGTATTTTACTACCTCGCTCGGTTGAAATCCGAACAGGTTTACTTTAACGCCGCTACCCTCGGGGCCGGTACCAAAGAGAATGTCAAGACACAGCAATCCCATGGCCGCGAGCGCCCATGGCCAGCCATTGGCAGCGCTTCTTTGGTTTTTAAAAATAAACAGGCGGAAGAATCCCGAATCAGGCGTAAACTTTTTCAGGTTGATAAACTGGAACGCCGCTATTGCGCCAATTCCTATGCAGAAATAAATAAAGGTGCTCTTCACAAGGAAACGGTCTCTTAAGGGGTCTTGCAGACTGAATAATGCGATAAAGGAAAGTCCCGTCAGTATCATTACCACCGGCAGCAATAATTGATCGGCGCCTGGTGAACGGACAGTCAAAATGAGATGCAACAAAAGGAAGGAAACAAAAAATGTGATTACGATTATGCGGAACCAGTAAGTCACCTCTTCAGGTGTCCTTACAATAAATGCTTTTTCTTTTTTCAGGGTATTAAAATCCTGTGTTGAAAAAAGTTTTATCGTGTGCGGCGACTGTACAAAATGAAATGTAGCATTGCCACGGAGTTGTTCAACTCCTTGTGAACGTCCAAATTCATAGCCAGGCTTCAAGGGAATTAGTTCATACGATTTTTTTACAGGCAGGCCGGAGAACAAAAAGTTTCCGGAAACATCGGTACGTGCATACGCATTGAATGACAGCAGTTGTAGTTTTTTTGTCGAGTCACGATAAAGCACTTTGCGAATCCCATCCTTAAATTGAACGACATCAATATCATCACCCGTCGCATTCGTATTATCAGGTGGAACCAACAGCCGCAGTCTCAGCAAGGCGCCTTGTACCGGCTGACCGCTGTTGTTTTTTACGGTCCCTGAAATATTACCCGTTCCTAATCCTACACCGGTTTGTGCACCAACCTGCAAAGTATGCGTGGATTCCTTTTTAAATGAGGTGGAATCGTCTTTAGAAAAGCCAAGCAAATCTCTCGAGAGCTCCACCCTCTTTTTGAAAGAGGCTCCGCCTTGTGAAAAGGCCTGGTCAGCATTGACGAAATAGGGCGTTTTATTTAACGTACCAACATTGTCGATGGCTGTCCCCGGATTTTTTGCAGCAGCAACCGTTGTAGCAATGAAGGAAATATCTTTCGGATCTTCGAAATACATTCCTTTTTCCAGCACCTCTTTCATCCTTTCCCCCGGCTTATCATCATTCAGGTTGATCATGGTTCCGTTCGCCTTGCGCGATTCCACTTCGGCAAAATCGCGTTGCAATACGGAAAACATTTTCCAAAACAGGAATGCCATGATGATGCCAATGAGTAAAAGGCAGGTACGTTCTGCATTTCTGTTATTAAACCATGAGCCGGAATTCGTCATACCTTATTTGATTTTTGACCGGGTGATGAAAATGGAATCTTTGAATTTGCCTGATATCACGGAATCCTTAAATGCCACTGTATATTGTATAGGAATACGACAATTTATAAAGCGTACACGCTTTAACGTTATGTTGTTCTTTTGAACCATAAGACCAACATCGAAATTTTGAAACGCTATACTATCAAGTACAATATTTTTTGCTGCCGGATCAATGATAAAGGCAGGGCCTTTATACAAGCTGTCAGCAACGAACTCGGCACCATTACCGGAAAGGTAAAAGCTGTCTTTCGATATAGTCAGCGGGGCATTTAATAGCATAGCAGCCTTATCCCTGGGCAAGGAATACGCCTTCGATGAATCGTTCACACGTGCCACCAAGTGAGTGAGTCGTTCGTTTGGTTTTTTTTCTATGGTAAGGGTATCAGGATCGGGGGTTACCGTTTTTTTATTTATTTGAAAGGCGCCGGTGAGCGATACGGCGCCCAGCCCGATGAAAACAATTACCATGAACGCAATGAGCCTGCGGTTCTTCTTCTTAGCCTGGTTCAATTTGGTTTTTGGCAAGGATTCGTTTGTGATAACCGGAGTCGAAGTTTCAGCTTTCTTTCTTTCAATAGCTACGGGCTCGTCCTTTTGCTTTGGCCAGTTATCATTTTGTATTACTATCACCGTAATATTATCATTTCCGCCAGCCTCGTTCGCAGCGTTTACCAATGCCTGCACTTTGGAAGCTATCTCTTTTTCAGCAGTTAATACCTGCATGATATACGCTGAATTGATCATGTCAGTAAGGCCATCACTGCACAGAAGGAGTTGGTCTCCCGGCAGGAACGGCGATTCGCCGGTCTCGATAAAATCTTCCGGCGAGCTGATATCTTTTTCGAATCCCAGGGCCTTATTAATTTCGTTACGTCTTGGATGACGCATAGCCTCCTCCTCTGATAGCCTCCCGGATTCTTCCAGGAAGCCAACGACCGAATGATCGTTAGATAATTTCACCAGGGAATGATCCCTAAGCAGGTAGATTCTTGTATCGCCGACGTGAGCATACCAACACGTATTGGTTTTTTTATCAGCCACCATGCAGGTAAGTACGCAAGCCATTTGTTCGTTGGCGTCTTCCTCCTTTTTGGCCTCATTTATTTTTTCATTGGCTAGGATGATTGCCTGGCGAAGCGACTCAATTACATCCCCGGAAATGGTTTCAAGACTTTTCATTATTACGGAACGGGCTATTTCCGCAGCGATATCGCCACCCTGGTAACCACCCACGCCATCAATAACACCGGCAATGAGCAATTGGGTGCCGGGAATTTCGCGGGCAAAGAAAGTGTCTTCGTTCTTTTCCCGGCGCTTACCCTTATCCGTTATACCATAAAAGTATTCAGCCATTTTTATGAGTTTGCTTAATATCAGAAAAATTTGCCACCAGCAATACAATGCTGATCACCAAAAGTCCTATCGCTAACAATGAATCCATTTTATACTTTAAATATGTTGATTGATACGATGCCGTTGAGTACAATTCTCGAGTTCATCGGAAGTACCGTCCACGCCGGCGAATCGGGATAACTTTTTATCACCTCGTTCTCATTCACTAAAGTCTTCTCACCAAAGGATGCGATGTAAAACTTATCAGCCGTTTTATCAAAGCGGACAGACAGGTGAGGGCTGGATACCCAGTCAGATGGTACGCGGAAAATGCCCGGTTGATTGGGCTTTTCATCGCTTCCCGATATAAGAAAAGCTTCATCCTTAACGAGGTATTCAATCTTTTTCCCCACATATTCTTTTTCAGGAACGGTTGCATCAAGGCGTGCAAAGTACCGGGGCCGGCTAACATCGCTTACGTCGCCGGTCTCCAGCGTATCCTCCCATGGCATTTCATAGTAGCCATCGCTGTAATAAGTAAAGTCTTTTAATATTTCATCTGCGATGTCAAACGTTTGTGCAATACCCGTCTGACGCGGAATGAAAGTAACCCGAAGATTTTCTTCTTTTCGAATTACGTTGCCCGGCAACAGTTTGCCGATAAAGCCCTTATCACCTTTTTCGTAATCCGGGTGAGATACAAAGCGGAACGCCCATTTGTTGGATGAAGCAATCACTTTTTTTCCTTTCTGTCTGTACTCCTGCAGTATGCCGTAGAAAGCTTTTACAGATTCTTTGATAATAAGGGAAAATATACCCCTGTTATTATCCATGAATTTATTGTAATCAGCAGGGCAGAAGCAAATAATATATTCATGGTAAAATATGATGCGGTCTGCAAAAGACAATTCAGCGATTGATTCCCTGAATTTTTCAATGATATACTTGTACACCAGGTCCGGAGTCATGGAAGCAGTTTCGGCATAACTGGTTTCTTTTTTCAAAAACCAGCTTTGCACGCCGGTCCTCTGCCAGAAGGTAGGTTTTGTAATCGTGGGCATTGGCTACTTTTTAATCGTGATAATGATTGTGTTCGACTAAGAATGACTATACATAGCTTGCTCAGTCGTTCACAATGTTTCCTTAAAATCTTTTGAAGTAGAAATTTTTAATGCCAATGCTGTAGTTAAAGTAAAACTTTTCTATACGCAGATGTTGATTGAATGAGTAATGTGCCCACTGCACGATTAAAACACGATTCTTGTTTGAGAGATTGAAATTAACCCAATATTTCTTAAAGGTTTGCGAAAGGTTGCTAGCAATAGTGAAGGAAAACTTAAAACTGACCGCTTTGAGAGTGGATTATTCCGGAGATTGTTAAGGGAGAAATTAAATATTCAATTCTAACGCGGTTGGATTATCCTTTAATTTTCCACCTATTCGGGTGCCACCACCACCATAATAAAAATACAAAATTTATCTTCTTTTTTAATTAGAAATCCAGTAAAACCAGCACCTTCATACTTGGTTGCCAAATAGTATAGACTGAAAGATTAGAATTGACAGTTAGAACTGTTAATTTACCTGAAAATAAAGTTTAAAGTCGAAGATAAAATTTAATTAAACAAACACATCAATGTTATTCGGAAATACTCATTGTACTTTCTCTGCCTTCAACCTCTCCACCTCCTCCCCTATTAACCGCTTCACTTCCATCTTCACCTGGTAGTAATTATCCATCACCTGCTGCTGAGAAACATGTGAAATCACAGGAATTTCTTTATACCCACTTAGTTCCTTATTTAGTTTATCCACATCATTAATAATCTCAGCATGAAACATCTTCAGTTTTATTTTCTCATCCGGGTTATCAGCAACGAGCCCGACAAACTCGCCGGAAGAAAGGGCTGCAATTTTGGAAGCAGGTATGGCGCTTTCCAATTGCTTGGAGTGGCTGATGGAGGTATCAGTTCTGTTTACAGAAACACTCTGCCTGTCCTGCATAATTTTTCCAAAGCGTTCCGATAACAATTTAGAAGTTTCACCCATTACCTGGCCGCTTATGATGTTACCAGTGATGTTTACAATTACATCTGCCTGTTCTTTTCCATAATCTTTTTTCAACTGGCTAAAGTCCTGCATGGCTAAAGTGGTGGCAACTTTATTGCTTCTTGCAGTAGCAATCAGGCTGTCCATGTTATTGAAGTAAATGGTGGGGAATTCGTCAAAGACCAAACTACATTTTAGCATCCCTTTTTTATTAACCTGTCTTACCAATCTTGAAATATACAGCGATAATACTGCACCATAAATCTGTTGCTTCTCCGGGTTGTTACCGACACAAACAATTTTTGGATGTTTGGGGTTGTTGATATCCAATGTAAAATCATTGCCTGATAGTACCCAATACAATTGCGGTGAAGCCAATCGTGCTATACCAATTTTTGCAGAGGCAACCTGGCCTTCCAATTGCTCCATCGCATCATTTTGATAAGCCGTGATAAAAGGATTTACCAACACTTCAATTTCTGGCTGAGCATTGAGTATCGGGAAGAGCTCATCATAATCTGCCAGCATCAATTCTATTACATGCGGCAGTGTACAATACTTTCCATCAGCATATTTTTTCAAAAACCAAATAATAGCTGTAACAAAGTTAATAGGTGATTCAACAAAAAAATCTCCCTGCTTATTTATCCATTCTCTATTTAATCCTAACAAGATTGTTCTTGCCGATTCTGTTGCATCCGTAATATCATTCATCATATTTGGATCTAGTGGATTACAGCGATGCGATACAGAAAGATTATCGAAGTTGATAACATAGAAAGATGGCGGTACGGAATATTTGTGTTTGTTTCGTTGCAACCAATTGTAAACTATTTTGGACAGGTCATCATATTTAAAATCATAAATAAACATGGCAAAACCTTTTTCAATATGCTGTTTGATGACATGCTGAATAACAAACCAACTTTTACCAGACCCAGGACTTCCAATGACTAACAAGCCTCTGAATGGATTGATGATATTTATCCAGCTTTTTCTGATCCTGTTTTTTAAACTATACCGGGCAGGGAGATTGATAGAATATTCGTTGGACAAAAACCTTTCTTCCTGCGGAAAAGTTTCATTTAAAGAATTGAAAATATCGTTTGATAAATTCAGACTGATTAATCGGCTGAGAAGATTACCACCGGCCAGTATTAGCAAATATCCAATGCCTGTTACAGCCATGTAAATAATGGCGGTATTTTCCATAGAATAATTTATACTTAATAGAATTTCACTCCCAAAGAAAAGTAAGAAGCCGATCATTAAATATGCTGTAACACTTTTCCAATTTATCTTTTGGTCTTTTTTGCCTTGTGCGCCTAACAAAGAAATAATCAATAATCCAATCACCAAAAACCTGGAGTTATATTGATTGTTAAATAGACCGGTGTGCATTACGTTGGTCATCAGTCTATCGGTGAAAGTGCTCTTAATTTCCCAATGCTTAAAAGCCGCATAGCAGTAATAATAAAAATGCAGAAGCAAAATAAAGATGCTGGCAAATCTTGTAAAGTCTAATATCTTTCTAAGCCCCTGTTCGTTCTCCCCGGTATTTGACATGACATTTATTTTTAGTTTTCTAAATCATTGTTTTTTTCTTTTTCTTTCTTTTCTTTTTAATCAGATTGTTTGGTGTGTTATCATATTGCTCTTTGGTTGATAAAAGCACGTCTAATAAGTTTTCATTCTTAGCATTAGTTGAAATGGTTTTGTCCTCGTGTTTATTTAGATCAATTTCTTTAACTATAATACCTGAAGAACTGCTACCTTTTGTTTCGTTCTGTGCAAGTGGATTTTCATTCCCATTAGCTAACCTGGTTTGCAATGCAGCCGCACTATACCCTTTACCCAAATCACTGCCATTAAAAACAACTTTGTTTTGATTGTCCACGAAAGTGATACCATACAACCTGCCTTCCGCATTTTGTCTTAGTAAAGTGTAGATATTTTTTTGTTTTAAAATCATTACCAAATTTTTAATACTTCCGGATGATAATTGTAAACATTCATCAATGGTATTTTTAGTTCTTTGTTTCAAGGATTTTTTTGCAACTTCATTGGCAGTAAATTTTTTCTCCAAATTATCTAAGATTGGTTTGCATCCAATGGAGCTTGCTTTAATCGGTACTCCAACTTTATTTCCATCGCTATCCAGAATCCGGTAAACCAATCCATGGTGCTTGAATATTCTGCCTTCTTCTTTACCGCTGTCTGCAACAACATTGAATTGTTTTAAAGCCGCATTAAATTCCGGCAAGGAAGCAAACTTATATTGATTGAATACTGCACCCACTACATTTGAAATACTACGCTTTGTCTCAGACTTTCCATACACGGCTTTTTGGGCATCCACCTGCTTAATACCATGCTTCATTAATTGCTGCTGGCGTTCTGCATTTATCAATCCATATTGTTGCTCTATTTCCTTTCTTGCTTTTTCAGATTGATTCCTGCCGATGTTGTGGGTGTTAATCCTGCTGCCATCTTCTTTGATGGTGGTACTTACAATATGAATGTGTGGATGCCCTGCATCTTCGTGTTTGTAAACAAGGAAAGGTTGTTGCCCAAAACCAATCTTTTCCATATACACATTAGCAACCTCAACCAGATTGTCATTTGATAACTTTTCCGAGGGGTCAAAATTTAATGAAATATGAATGGTTTTAGTGGTTGCTCTGCTATTCAAATTATTCAGCATTTCAAAGCCATTTAATTTTTGATGGAAATTCATATTCTTGGCTTCACTTAAATAATTAGCAGCATGCAAACATTCGGCAGCACCTTTCTGCACTTTCTTTTCGTTATAGTTCAGTACAGCTTCAATACTTTTCGGTATCGTTATTTTTGCAACCATTGTTCATAGAGTTGGCTCACCTTTAGTTTTATTTCTTCCACCTTGCTCACTAATGACTGGTGTAATTCATCATAATGATTTACCCATACTCGGAACTCTGGTATCTTATCCAGAATATGAAGCTTGTGAACAACCTGGTTAAAATTATTGCCTATCCAATTGAGTTCTTTTTTTAGCTCCAGCATCTGCTTCAAAAAATCATCAGCTGATTGGTTGCGGTACTTTACCGTAACTGGCTTTTGCATGGATACGTTTCTGATATATTCACTAAGGCTTCTTTCCGTGGTTTGTTGCTGTTTCTTTTTTACTTGTTTTAACTCCTCGTCATTCATGCGAATTTTGATAAAGATTTTCCGTACCTCATTATCCTGCTTCTTCATAATCTTGTATTTTGAGTTTTGTTACAATACTTCAATGGTCTTTTACAATCCCCGTACGACTCAGGAGTGAAGGGGCAAGATTTCAAACGTGGCCACGTTTGTACATCTTGCCATGTGCAAGACCCGGCACATTACGCCTTGATAAAGATTAATGCTTGAAGA
>Ga0208357_1001663_pt1 | contig 15966 bp, 17 predicted proteins | sample NGESurdeep092012_6_FD_184487 | JGI IMG/M metagenome (GOLD analysis project Ga0208357, IMG submission 184487) | Arctic peat soil microbial communities from Barrow, Alaska - NGEE Surface sample F52-2 deep-092012 (SPAdes) | ecosystem: Environmental > Terrestrial > Soil > Wetlands > Peat ... | reverse complement strand
CCTCGTGAGGGCCCATGCGGCCCGCCGTGCGCGCACTGGTCACGTACGCGTGACCCGTCATAAGGGCAGTAATGGCGGCAGCCCACGCGCGACCTTCGTCGGAGTCGTAGGCCAGTCCCGACGCCATGAGGAGGGCTCCCAAGTTGGCGTAACCGAGGCCTAGTTGGCGGAACTTGCGCGAGTTTTCGCCAATCTTCTCGGTCGGGTAGTCGGCGGCGCCGACGAGAATCTCCTGTGCACTAAAGAGCACCTCAACGGCGTGCTTGAAGGCGTCGACGTCGAAGCGTCCATCGTTGCGCAGAAACTTCAACAGATTGATGCTCGCTAGGTTGCACGCGGAGTTGTCGATGTGCATGTACTCAGAGCACGGGTTCGAGCCATTGATGCGGTCGGTGTTGGACGACGTGTGCCACTTATTGATCGTGGAGTCGAACTGCAGACCGGGGTCCGCGCACTCCCAGGCGGCGCGAGCGATCTGGCGCCATAGGTCACGAGCCTTCATCGAGCGAACCGTCGCGTTGCCGTGACGGGCCGTCAAATTCCAGTCGCCGTCGGTGAGGACAGCCTCCATGAACTCATCAGAGACGCGAACGGAGTTGTTGGCGTTCTGGTACTGAATCGAGTTAATGTCCTTGCCGTCGAGGTCCATGTCAAAGCCCGCGTCGCGTAGCGCGCGCGCTTTCTTCTCTTCTTGGGCCTTGCACCAGACGAACTCTTCGATGTCGGGGTGGTTGGCGTCGAGGATGACCATCTTCGCGGCGCGGCGCGTCTTCCCACCGGACTTGATGGTGCCCGCGGACGCGTCGGCGCCTCGCATGAACGAGACAGGCCCACTCGCGGTGCCGCCGCCTTCGAGCGCCTCGGCGCTCGAACGAATCTTTGAGAGGTTGACGCCGGCGCCCGATCCACCTTTAAAGATGATGCCCTCTTCGGTGTACCAATTAAGAATCGAGCGCATCGAGTCCTCGACGGCGAGGATGAAGCAGGCACTGCCCTGCTGGGGAACATCCTTCACGCCGATGTTGAACCACACTGGTGAGTTGAAGGCGGCCTTTTGGGTAATGAGCAAGTGCTTGAGTTCCGCGCGGAAGGTTTCAGACTCTTCTTCGTCAACGAAGTAGTCGCGCTCGATGCCCCACGTGGCGATCGTGTCAACGATGCGGTCGACCACCTGCTTCAGGGACGTCTCACGCTCGGGGGTACCGAGCGTGCCACGGAAGTACTTCTGAGCGAGAATGTTCGTCGCGTTGAACGACCAGTTGGCGGGCACCTCGACGTTCAGTTGCTCAAAGGCCACGGAGCCATCGCGGAAGTTGGAGATTCGCGCGTCACGACGATCCCAGACGACTTCGTCGTAGGGATGACGATCCTCAGTAGTAAAAAACCGACGAAGTCCAATTCCGAGTCGCTGAGGTGCGATGGCCATTTCTCTCTCTTTTCTGTCCCATTACCCGACACTAAGTACGCGCATCCGTCGACGGAGTAGAGAAGTAAAGGTTTTGTCCCTTCGTCCCCTCAGCCACAACATGTAGTGGTCAGACCACACTTCATCGCTAGATGCTGTGTTATTACATCACTGTAATTACTTCTTGTCAACTACATTTTTGAAGACTTTTGCAGAAATCTTCTTCTGCCAGCCTAGGGCCCAGTATTGACCGCCCTTCCCTGGGTAGCCTGACCCGGATGCAACTCGTCCTAGCCCTCGACGCTGGCACCACGGGGGTGCGTACCGTCGCCTTCGACGCCCGCCTCGAGGTCATCGACGAGGCCTATCGCGAGCTGACCCAGTACTTCCCCTCCCCCGGCGAGGTCGAACACGACCCTCGAGAGATCGCTGATTTAGCCATCTGGACCCTCCGCGAGGTCGCCAAGCGAGCCCGAGTCGCGGATCACGACGTCGTAGCGCTCGGTATCACGAATCAACGAGAGACAACGGTCGGCTTTGACCGTGAGCGAGGCGACATTTTTCATCGCGCCATCGTTTGGCAGGACCGTCGAACGACCGACTTCTGTCGAGAGCTCGAAACGCGAGGCCACGGTCCAGACGTTCGCGCAACTACCGGCCTCGTCCTCGACTCATACTTTTCCGCCACGAAGATGCACTGGATGATCGAGCACGGTCTCGCTGATCACGCGCTCGCACCAAGTTTCGCCACGATTGACACGTGGCTTCTTTGGATGCTTAGCGGGGGTGTTAAAAACGGCGTCTTCGCGACCGAGCCGTCGAACGCGTCAAGGACCTTGCTCTTGGACCTCTCTACGCTGCAGTGGTCCCCCGCCATGATGAATCTCTTTGGCGTCGCGCCGGACATGCTCGCCTCGTTACGCCCATCGGCGAGCACGTTCGCCACCGTCAATACGGACGTCGTTCCAGAACTCGCCGGCGTACCGATCACCGGCATCCTCGGCGATCAGCAGTCGGCCCTCTTCGGACAGGCCTGCTTCTCGCGCGGTCTCGTGAAGGCGACGTACGGCACGGGAGCCTTTCTCCTCGCCAACGCGGGAACGACGGTGCCGAGCGTCATCGAAGGCCTCCTGACGTCGGTCGCGTGGAGCCTCGGCGAGGGCGCGACTACTTACGCCCTCGAAGGTTCGGCCTTTGTCGCCGGCGCCGCGGTGCAGTGGTTACGTGAACTCGGTTTCATTGACGCGTCGAGTGAACTCGAAGCACTCGCACTCTCGGTTAGTGATTCGTCAGGTGTTCAATTCGTACCGGCCTTCACTGGTCTCGGCTCACCGTTCTGGCGTCCCAACGCGCGTGGCGCAATTACGGGTCTCAGTCGAGGGGTCGGCAAAGGCGAGATCGCGCGCGCGCTCGTCGAAGCGCTCGCCTACCAGGTACGCGCGATAACCGACGCTTTTCGTGATGGTGGCGTCGAACTGCGAGAGCTTCGAGCCGACGGTGGGGCAGCCGCGATGGATCTGCTCCTCCAACTCCAGGCCACGAACTCGCGCGTGGACGTCCTGCGCTGTTCATCCTTGGAAGCAACGGCGCGAGGTGCGGCGAGCATCGCGGGTCTCGAAGTTGGACTTTGGCACTCACTCGAAGAACTCGAAGACCTCTGGCACTCGAAAAAAAGATTCAGTCCCGAGGATCCCGTCTTCGTGGACCTTGGCTACGCCAACTGGCGTGGCGCTCTTGATCGCGCGTAAAGACTAGGTTCGTCGTAGCGAATCGGGGGCCTTTGGAAAACTATCAATCGCAAGTACTACGCGAAGGGCTCTCCTTTGGTGAAGCGCCGCGCTGGCACGAGGGCCGACTCTGGTTCTCGGACTTCTATCGTCACGGGATCTTTTCTATTGACGAGCGAGGCACTGAGGAGCGTCTCGAACACACGGTGCCCGGTCAGCCGTCGGGTCTTGGGTGGTTACCCAACGGCGACATGCTCTGTGTCTCAATGACCGATCACCAGGTACTGCGCCTGCACAAGGGCACATCGACGCTCTTTGCCGACATCTCGAAGCACTGCGGCTTTTGGGCGAACGACATGGTGACTTCGTCAAGTGGCGTCAGCTACGTCGGCAACTTCGGTTTCGACCTCGACGTCATGCTTCGTGATCAGGGCGTCGAAGGGCTGACCGCGACACCGCCGCCCACCACCAACGTCGTTGTCTTGAACAGCGAGGGCGCCGTCATCCAGGTCGTAGCGAAGATGGCCTTTCCCAATGGCTCGGTCATCACGCCCGACGGCAAGACCCTCATTGTGGGCGAGACGATGACGTTCTGTCTCAACGCCTTTGACATCAACCACGACGGCACGCTCGCGAATCGCCGCGTCTGGGCCCAGCTCGACTTTGTGGCGACGGACGGCATGTGTCTCGACGCCGACGGTCAGATCTGGCTCGCGAATGCCCTTACCAATCAGGTCCTGCGCGTAAAAGAAGGTGGTGAGATTACCGCGGTCGTCGAAACGACGATGACGGCGTTCGCGTGCATGCTGGGTGGCTCGGATCAAAGGACGCTCTACGTCATGACCGCGCCAACCAGTGATCGTTTCAAGGCCGCCGTCACTACCGACGGCGCGATCGAAGTTGTCCGCGTGCCGGTGAAAGGCGCGGGAAGACCCTAATCGTTAGCCGAGCTTTGTGAGGGCCCGTTTCAGATTTCGAATTGCTTGATGAGTACGCAGTTCGTTTTCAATTAAGGCAAAACGAACGTGTCCGTCGCCCCCTTCGCCAAAGCCCACGCCCGGACTCGTCGCGACGTCGGCCTCTTCGATCAAGAACTTCGAGAACTCGAGTGAGGGCATTTCGCGATACGGCTCGGGAACGGGCGCCCAGATAAACATCGATCCTCGCGGCGTCACGACGTCCCAACCAATTCGATTTAGTCCGTCGATCAACGTGTCGCGACGTGACTGATAGATCATGCGTAACTGCCCGGGGTACTCGGTGGCTTCATTCATCGCGACGATCGCGGCGATCTGCACCGGTTGAAACGTGCCGTAGTCGAGGTAGCTCTTGAGTTTCGTCAGCGCCGCCACGATCTCGGCGTTGCCGACGAGGAAACCCACCCGCCACCCAGCCATCGAAAACGACTTGGTCAACGTGTAGAGCTCGACGCAACACTCTTTCGCGCGAGGCACCTGGAGGATCGACGGCGGGCGGTAACCATCAAAACCGAGGTCGGCGTAGGCGAAGTCGTGACAGACAATGACGTCGTGTTCGAGCGCGAAGGCCACGAGTCGCTCCATGAAGGCCAAGTCCACGCAGGCACTCGTGGGATTGTGCGGAAAGGAGACCACGATGACGCGGGGCTTTACGTCGGCGTTCTTCCACGCGTTGAGCAAGCCTTCAAAGAAGTCGTCGCCGGGATCGTTCGTGCTCGCGCCCGGGTCCACCATCGGAACGGTAATTACGTTCGCGCCGGCGAAGCCCGGACCGGCCAGATGTATCGGGTAACTCGGACTCGGCACGATGGCGGAGTCACCTGGGCCGAGCAGTACCCACATGAGGTGCGTTAGCCCCTCTTTGGCGCCGATGGTCGTGACGACTTCGGTGTCAGGATCGATGTCCACGTCAAAGAGCATCTTGTATCGATTCGCGATCGCGAGGCGCAGATTGGGGATACCGCGACTGGCACTGTAGCGATGGTTCTTAGGATTATTGGCCGCTTCGGCGAGTTTCTGCACGGCAATGTCGGGACTCGGTAGATCGGGATTGCCGAAGCCAAAGTCAATAACGTCGCGGCCGAGCGCTCGTGCTTCAGCCTTCAATCCGTTGATCGTGGCGAAGACGTACGGGGGCAGACCCGTTATACGGCGAAACTCCATCTATAAACCGTAGTGAGTTAGCGGGCGTGACGCCACTCACTGAGTTCGTCAATTTGAAAGGGTGGGCCGGCGACCACCCACGTGACGCCAGCGGCCCGCAACTCATTGAGCAGTTGGGCCGGTTGCTCACCTAAGGGACCGCCCCAGGTCACCGGTCCACTCGAGGCGACCTCGCGAACGCGCGCCACGTCAGCGCCCCAGAGATTGATCGCCACGCCAAGCTCTCGAGCGATTTCATTCGTCGTCTCGACCCCACCGCCGCACCAGGACTCCATGATGGGTGAAAGTGCCTCGAGGGCGGCTCGCAACAGCGCACGCCGCTCGTCGGCGCTGCGATACTCCAAGCCGTACGCTTCATTCTCCGCCGCCGACAGATGGTCGCCAGTACCAATGGCCGCGATCACGCGCCCCGGCGCCAACGCCTCAAGCGTCAGATACTGCTCAACCAACTTCGACGTTCCAAAGAGACCCACGCGCGCAACGAGTGGACCAACGAAGAGACTCGGACACTGCGCGGCGACGCTCGCGAGCACCGCGAAGGGCGCGAGCGAGGGGCGTTCCGGCGAACCCATAGGCCAAAGGTGGTCGTAGGCGAAGACGCCCTCAAGCCCCGCACGTTCGACTTTCTTCGCGACGCCGAGTGCGTCAGTGGCGTCGTCGCGAAACGTCGGCAGCAAGACGCCGAGTTTCACACGCCCGCAAAGGCCACGAGCGTGGCGCCTATGGCGCCCGAACGTGGACCAAACATCGATGTCGTGACGGTGATGGTCGGACGAGCTTCGTAACCTTCAACGAGTTCCGCCAAGAACTCGCGCGCGGCCGGTAGGACGAGTTCTGACGCACTCGACAGCCCACCACCGATTACGAAGTGACCACAGTCAAGTATGGCGGCCAGGTTCGCCAAGCCGAGCGCGAGCCACCATCCAACCTCTCGCATCAACCCCACTGCTTCGTCGAGCCCTTCCGCGGCGGCGGCGGTGACGTCTTCGGCACGCACTCGCTTCGCGTCACCACCACATCGTTCAACGAGCGACGCCAGGCGTCCGTCGAGGGCGGCCTCGCGGGTTATGCGATGCAGTCCCCCGCCCGAGGCGTAACGCTCCCAGCACCCTTGTCCACCGCAAGGACATCGCGCGCCGCGAGCCTCAACAACCATGTGGCCAATCTCGCCCGCGAAACCACTGCGACCGCGCACCAGCTCGCCGTCGGCGACGACGCCTCCGCCAATGCCAGTGCCCAGGGTCACCATCACGAAGTCACGAATCCCTCGTCCCGCACCCCACTCGTGTTCCGCGAGCGCCGCGCAGTTGGCGTCGTTCTCACAGAACACGCTTGAGTTACCCAAGACGTCGCCGAGCAACGTTCCCAGGTCAGCACCCGAGGCGGTTTGAAGATTCGGCGCGAAGGCGAGGTGTCCGTCTCGGCGCACCATGCCCGGCAAACCGAGACCGATTGGCACGTGAGCGGGATCGAGACTCTGTCGCTCACAGAGTTCGAAGACCTGTTCAACGAGAACTTTGGTCGTCGCTTCACCGGCGCCGAATCCCTCGTCGTGAGGAGTCTGGGACTGCATCTCACCGAGCACTCGTCCATCGCGCGCCACCATCAAAGCGAGCGCTTTGGTTCCTCCGACGTCGATGCCGATCGCGACGTCGCTCACTCGGACCGCTCCGACTGTGCTTTGAGTTCTCGAAGAGCTTGCGACTGAATGCGATACGCCGCTCTCGACTTGACGAAGGAAGGTATCGGCACGAGTAGTTCCACTTCGAGATCGTAGGTGAGCAGCGTCCCTTCAGCGGAGGCATCGAATCGGTACTGGCCAACAAGGGTCGAGGTTAAGTCTCCGTGCGTCTGGTACCACGTGAGAATCTCGGGCGCACGGCCGTAGTCGTAGTGCAGCGCGTAGGTTGTCGAGCGACCAAAGGCCGCTGCTCGAAACTCAACTTCAACCGGACGCCCCAGCGTGTCGCGGTCCAGCACTTCGATCCTCTTGAGATCGCTCACCCAATCGGCGTAGTGCTCGAAGTCGGTCACGACGCGGTACACAACGTCGGGCGACGCGTTGACCGTTATCGACTCTGTCGCGCGCTGGGTCACGACGACACCTTAGAGCAACGAAGTTTGGGCGTTGAAGTGGTCAAAGGGCGCAAGTTCGCTCGAAAGTTTCTCAGCCAGGCGATCCCACGAAAACTCCGAGAGCACCATCTCTCGAGAACGCTGGGCGAACGAGTGTCGGCGCTCACTCTCGAGCATGAGCGACTCGATCACGTTCGCGAGCGCTCGCGCGCTTCGCGTGTTCTCAACGACGTCCCCCGTGACACCATCGCGCACCGCTTCGTGACTACCGCCGGAGAGGCCCGCGACCTGGGCCACGCCACACGCGGCAGCTTCCACGAAAACGATGCCAAAACCCTCTTGCTCTAAGCCAAGCCAGCGACTGCGACAGTCCATCACCATCAGATCACTCGAAGCAATCCATCGTGGCAGTGCGTCGTCGTCAACGCGACCGAGGAACGTCACCGGCGCCCGTGATTTGATGGCCAGTCGCTCGAGGCGCGCAAGGTCGCGTCCGGCGCCGCCGATGGCGACGCGAAACTGGGGGTACTTCTTCGCGAGCAACGCGCTGGCGCGAATCAACGTGTCCATACCCTTTCTTGGCACGAGTCTGGAATACGAAGCGACGAGGAACTCGTCGTCGTCAAAGCCCATCTCGCGACGAACGTCACTTCGTTGCACGTCGCCTAGGGGCACGAAGCGGGCCACGTCCACCCCGGGAGGAATCTGAATCGTGGGGCAGAGATTTTCCGCGGCGTTTCTGCGGGCCTCTTCTTCGGGGTACGTTCCCGCACAGATCGCCACCTCGGCGCGCTTGAGGACGTAGCGAAGTGACGAAGCGACGAACGGTAGCCGTGCGGGAATCGTGACTTCCGCGCCGTGAAGGATGACGCCGTAGGGACGAGAGAGACGCGGCCCAAGGAGTCCCAGGGGCCACGCCGGATCGAAGAGAACGAGGTCGGGCTGGTGGCGCTCAATTGCGTCTTCGATCGCGCGATACGCCTTCCACGTCGGTAGAAACAAGGTGGCGTTCGCCACGCGCTCAATAGCCACGTCGCTCGAAGCGTCAAAACTCGTCGCGTCCTCTTGTGACGAGGCACTCAAGACAACCGCGCGACCATCTTCGAGTCGACGCCACAGTTCGTGAAGGTAGACCTGGATACCGCCAGTCTTTGGCAAGTAGTCGTTGGTCACCAGGAGGTGGCGGGCCATGGGACCACGCTAGCCACCCTCTGCACGTCGTCGTGGCTAGTGCGCCGAGCGAAACTTGAGCGTGGGCACGAGTCCTTCGGAGGTGAAGAGGTGGATGACGTCGGCCTCTTCGGCGGTCATCACCAACTCTTCGGGTGTGTCACCCAGGATGAACGTGACCAGACAGTCCGAACAGTCGGGCGTAGCGCGCCGAACACATTCGTGACAGCTAATCGAAAGTTCAATTTCTTTTGTCATTTCATTTCCCCTTTTCGATGATCACACTCTCTCAAGAGCGTGTGACATGTCATAGAACGAGAAACGAAGCAATCTCGTGAGCGACCTGCACCGGTGAAAAGATGACGCCTTCGGCAACCACGCGCGCGATCCGTGGATCGACGAGTACGTAGTGCGGAGCTGCGAGAATACGAAGTTCCTTCATCGCGTCTGGCGCCACCAGTATTGGCTGCGTGGCGTCGTCCCACTCGCCGTCGTCGCTCGCGAGGGCACTCACGATGACCACGTCGACTGCCCTAAATTCGCTCAAATCTCCAAAGATGAAGTCGTGGCATCCATCGCAGTGTGGCTTCACTGCAGCAACCAACGTGAGGCGGCTGAACTCAATCGTGTGGTCCTCACCGCTCAGTGACACCCCTCGCAGCACTGTTGCCACTACGCGATCGCGAGGCGGATCGAAAGACCGAGGACGAGGGTCGCTCACTCGAACTCGGTGAGAACCTCAACGCCACGTCCGTGACCACACCAGCGACACGACACCGATTCGACATTGTGCGCGATAATCTCGGGCTCTTCAATGCTGAGGTCGCCCCCCACGCTGTAGTGATGAAACGATCGAACGGACGTCGTTTCCACAACGTCAAAACGCGTCAGATTGCCACACGAGTTGCAGCGGTACCGGTTAGTCACGAATTCACCGTACTGGAATTAATTACAACTCATTCGTAACGGCGACGCTGCCACTCGTCGGGTCGAACCTCGCCGGGAAAGTAATTTTGCTCCTCGACGCTAAAGACTGTGTCCAAGGGAAGGGACTGGCGAACTTCGTCTCGGCGTTCGGCGTCGATCAACCGAGAGAGCGCTGACGGGTGGCGTACTTGGCCAATGACCACGGGTCCAGCCAGCGTCTCGAGGACCAAGAATCCCCGTCGAGTGAGTCGTTCACTCACGCGCTGGTCGACTCTGGTCGCGAGCACGTCGCGCAACTCGATCGAAGAGCGTTGGCGACCCAGGACGCCGCCTTCGATGATGACCCGATCGCTCGTGACGTGCACCTTGTGCGATCGCCAGCGCCACGTTCTCGTCAACGTGACGACCGCGAGAGGCGCGACGAGAACTAAGAGCAGCCAGTCCTCGAACCGGTGGACCTCGTGATACCTCGAGGCACCTTCAACGATGAGCGCAATGGTCGTCAAGGTGACCAGCGTCGGGCGCAGAACCCCGCGTGAGACGGGGGTCACTGAGATGACGCGAATTTCATCTTCTCGCCAAAGATCACGCCGACTCATACCTTCTAGCGTAAAGAGTCGAGAGAAGAAAAACGCGGAGGGATCACGACCGAGGTCACCGCCTCTATTCTTCGCTCATGCCCACTGCCCCAACACGCTCCTGGCTCCCGGCGTACGTGGCGACCGGCATTGCGTGGGGTTGCTCATTCCTCTTCATCAAATACGCGCTCGGTTTCCTGACGCCCTTCGGCGTGGCCTTTGCGCGCTGCGCTCTTGGTGCGCTCACGCTGCTGATCATTGCCAAGGTCCGTCACGTGTCACTGCCGAGAAAGCGCGTCGTGTGGGCCCACCTCTGGGTCGTGGCGATGTGCCTGAACATCATCCCCGGGATTCTCTTCGCGCTCGCCGAAACACGAACGACGTCCATCGTCGCGGGCATCATCAACGCGCTGACGCCACTGACGTCGCTCTTTTTCATCATCGTGGTGTTCCGTGACGACCCCGTGCAGCGACACCAATTAATTGGCCTCGGTGTCGGCTTGCTCGGCGTGTTACTCGTCCTGGGCGTCTGGCGCGGTTTCGGCTCGAATCCCTGGTGGGCGGTGGCGGCGCTTCTCACCGCGGTGACCCTCTACGGCGTCTCCTTTCCCTACACCAAGCGCTACCTCATTCCGCGAGGACTGGCGCCGGTGTCCCTCGCGAGTTCCCAGCTCCTTCTCGCGACCTTTACCCTATTACCGACGTTTCTGATCGATGGTTTCAACGGTCACGGCATTACCGTCAAGGCCATCGGTGGCGTGTTCGGTCTCGGAATCTTTGGCAGTGGCTTCGCGTTCATGTGGAACTTTCGAGTCATCGCCGCTGTGGGTAGTTCAATCGCGAGCACCGTCACCTACCTCACGCCCGTCGTCGCGGTTATCGTCGGGGTGATCTTTCTGCACGAAGCGCTCGCCTGGTATGAACCAGTTGGCGGTCTCATTGTCTTACTCGGCGCCGCTATCGGCCAAGGCCGATTCGCTCGTCGAATCTAGACGTTCCTCATCTGCTGTGCGGCCATTGCAAAGTAGGCAGTTAATTCGTCAAACTGATCGTCGTTGAGCTGTTCGCGCACGCTCGACAACGCCGACGACATCGCCGCGAGCCACGCGTCACGAGCGACTTTGGTGACGCGAAAGGGGGCGTGGCGCATGCGCAGTCGGGGGTGACCACGCTCTTTCATGTAAGTACCCGGTCCACCCCAGTACTGGACCAAAAACAGCATGAAATGGCGCTTGGATTCGGTCAAATCGTCGGGGTACATCGGGCGCAGCGTCTCGTCGTTCTCGACCTCTTGGTAGAAGGCGTCAACCAGTTGAACAAAAAAGGGCTCGCCGCCGACTTGATCGAAGAGCGATTCATCCACGCCACCAGGTTAATGGTGGCGCCTAGAATGATTCTTCCTGTCTGAAGAGACACGCGGGTGTAGCTCAATGGTAGAGCTCCAGCCTTCCAAGCTGGCCATGCGGGTTCGATCCCCGTCACCCGCTCCGATTTTCGGTGTGATGATTGATGAATACGCAACTCGCTCTTATCCGCGGTTGTCCGCAATCAACCATTTTTGATCCTTGTTACGCGCCCACTAACGCCCAACGAGTTCGAGCCAATCGCTCGACGAGGTTTGAGCACGTTCGTCGAGTGGAATGACGGCCCAGTTATTTTGTCGGAAGACGTCCATCCCAAATCAAGTCGACAATTTCGCCAATGAATTCCCTCCGATAAAAAACCTCCACGCCGTCGGAGTTGGGGACTTCGGCAACTCGGACTTCGTATTGCGGTAAATCGGATAACTCTGAAAATGGAGTACTGGGAGTTTGCCAGGGCGACAATTCGAGTCTCTCAATCCAGAGAGTGACGATTTGCCAAGTCAAATATGGGGGATTCTCTCGACGGCCCGATTCATGGAGGGCCGACCTTTCTCGAAGCGACACGCTAAGCGGATTGTCGAATCGAATTGTTACCCAAGGGACCCTTGTTGAGTTCGGCGAGTTTCTTGCGAAGTATTTCTAGGTATTCCGTAGAACTTGACGCACGATGAGCTGCGGATTTTGTCGCTTCGTACCAACGTTCAACGAGGGCTTTCACCGCATCGGTGTCGCCGTCGAGCCATGCTTGTGTCGCCGTTCGATTTCCCAAATCGGGCTGAGCGACCAAATTCCACCAAGTTGTCTGCTCGCTACCCGACAATCCAATTTCGCCCAGTAGGTGACTGAGGGCAGTTGCCTGGCGACTGATCTCAGAAGGACTCGTTGAGTTGGTCGGGGTGTCCTGTGGTTCTTTGGGCGTCACGCAGGGCTCCTCACTCTCAACGTTATGCCTCCCGTATGTCACATTCGAACAAACCAACTCAAGCATCTGTTTACGTGTTGCATGCTGGCGCACGCCTACGAAGATTCACTTATTCTTGGGGACGTACGTCTCGATTCATTGGGATCACGGGAGCCGGACTTACGAGAGCTTCCAGTGCGTCCGCGCGCACCCGGTCTCGGTCTTTTGTGGCGTGTGGGTACCGCAACGCTGCTGAAGCTGAGGAATGACCTGGAATACAACGATTTTGATGATCACTCAGTTAGCCCGTACGGACGGCTTGGCGCTTCGCGCACGCCGTCCTCGGGCTAGAGGACTTGGGGAAGTCAGTGACTCAAACGGCAGTGCGTGATGAACTCACATATACGTCAAGGGAAACGCGTCGTTGATGCAATCTACACGCTGACTTTGTTCCAGTGACTTCCTGCATCGACCGTTCGAAAGAGCGAGAAGGTGGTCTGACTCGAACCTTCTTCTACGATCGCAAAGCCTGTAGTGCGACTGGTAAAAATTACTTGAGAGACGGGGTGATCTAGAACGACTCGCCAAGTACGCCCCCAGTTCGTACTGCGCACCAAGTGGTATCTCGTTTTCCATGCTTGCTGGAGGAGAATCGTCCCCGGTACGGGGACCTCCGGCAGACCCGGCACGGTGGAGTAATAACTGCCTTTAAAGGAGCTCGAAAGTTTTCGAAAGGGCTTGAAAGTCGCTCCGGCGTCGTAGGAAATGAAGAGCCACGACGCTCCGTTGTTCCACCCCGAAGGCACCGTAGATGCCGGTGGGTAGACGAACCCGGCGCTTTGGCCCTCGGCGAGCAGGACTCTGTTGGTCACGGCGCCAATCGGGGTAAAGCTCGATCCGAATCTTTCAAATGAAGGTCCATTCCACGCGCTCCAGAAGCCGTTAGCCAAGAGTCGCACGTTGGCCGTGAATCCTCGATCGTTCCCGGCCACGAACCAACCGTTGTCGCCCGCGAACGTGAAGGTACCTACTAATTGCGTGCCTCCCGCAGGTTCCCCCATTCGTGCGCTCGATTTTCTCGACCACTGGTCCACGTTTGAACGTGTGCCGAGTAGGTAGGCGTTACCAGTTGTGGATCCTCCGAAAAGGTACGTCCACGCTCCGTGCGTGGCCATCTGAACAACGCCACCGGTGAGTGAGAGTGGATCAAGGCGAACTTGTTGCCACGTTTTGCCACCGTCATGGGTTGACCACAGTCGATTCACCCAATTCGGATTGGCCGGCGTTACGGGTGCGGGAACGGTGCCGTAAATCCAACCGTTCTTCTCATCAGCGAAGTGAACGGTGAGGTTCGCGTACGTGGTGCCGTAGGCTCCCCACGATTCGAGTAGGAGCCTTCGACTCAGCTGACTCGGAATTGGCACAACACTCCACGAGGAACCTGCGTCGCCGGTGCTTCGTAGGGCAGCGCAAGTCTTCGCGGCGCAGTCATAGAGCGAGAGGACGTAGCCCTGTTGAGGGTTCGGGAACGACAGGGAAACCGAGTCCAGTTGAACCGGAGACGCAGCCGCCAAGTCTGACGTTGGAATTAGTAAAAGCACGAGGAGCAAACAGATGATGAGTGGTGGTTTTTTCGAAACCCTTCTCACCGAATCTCCCTTAACCTTCCCGGTTTATCACGCCGAGGTGTTCCAAGGCTTCGGGTCTCCGACACAAATCACGGCGGTCCAGGTTCAAGTCGCCAGTGCAAGGTGGCATTCCTTTCACGTCGGCCCACCGTTTGCGTGGAGGAGACCGAAGCACCAGTTTCAACTCAAAGTGACATTCTTGGCGCACGACGTCAAGAATGGCCGCCGTATTTGAAACTCTCAGCGCCATTGATTCCAGAGATTCAATCACCGCGGATGGCGGTACCTGGAACAGACGATGTTAACTCCTTCCCGCGTCGGGGTCTATCGACGTGCTAATTTGCCAAGAACTCAACAACTATCAAGGAGTCGGTAATGGCTCGATCTTGCGCTACAACGGTGACACGAATTGCCGTGGGTCTTGTCACACTGCTGATCGGGTTGGCGACGTTACCGGCGATCAGCGAAGCTAGTACTTCGTCAATTCCGTCCATCACGAATCTGCCCCACAGTGCCGTGGTGGGCGGCGGATTCACGGCCACTGTACACACGACCGGGACTGGCAAGAAGTCGGTGACGTCGAGCACGAAGAGCGTGTGCACGGCAAGTGGTCTCAGGGTCTCGTTCGTGTCCGCTGGGTCTTGCACGCTCACAAGCCACGTGGCCGCGAGGTCACATTCAAAGGCCGCCAGGGGCCGTCCCCAGACTTTCACCGTCTCGACGGCCCCGGTGACCCTCTTGACGCCCACCACGCCGTCGGTCAGTAATCTGCCCACTTCGACGACCGTGGGCGCCAACTTCACCGCGACGGTCTCGACCAGCGGGAACGGCACCACCTCGGTGACCTCGAACACGACGTCGATCTGCTCGGCGAGCGGACTCACCGTCACTTTCCTGGCGGCCGGAACCTGTTCCCTGAACGCGCACGTGGCGGCGAGCTCGACCTACAGCAGTGCAGACGGCACCGCCCAGACTTTCACCGTCTCGGCGGCCTCGTCGACCGAAGTGGGCCCCCTGACGTTTGGGGCACCCGAGTCGATCGAACTTCTCCGAGGGAACCCACTCTCCATCTCGTGCACGTCGGCGACCTTCTGCGCGGCGGTCGATGTATCTGGTTCCTCCTCGATCTTCAATGGATCGAGTTGGAGCACGTCACACGTTGTTCCCACCAATGACGAGCTCGAAGCTATCTCGTGCACGTCGGCGACCTTCTGCGTCGCGGTGGGCGGTCCGATAACAGTTTCCGGCCGCCAGGAAGGTGACGGTGGGGTTAAGTCATCAGTCTTCAACGGGTCAACATGGAGCAGTCGAGTCGTCTCCGATGGCTACACTCGGATTAACTCCGTCTCTTGCGTGTCGGCGACCTTCTGCGTCGCGGTTGACGGGAGTGGCAACGCCCTCACGTTCAACGGGTCGACGTGGACCAGCCCCGTCGCCATTGAATCCGGCGGAAATGACTTGAGCTCCGTCTCGTGCACGTCAACAACCTTCTGCGTCGCGGTTGACGCGAATGGCAACGCCCTCACCTACAACGGATCGACGTGGACCAGCCCGAACGCCATTGACAGTGGTTCCGGATTCGATTCGGTCTCGTGCACGTCGGCGACCTTCTGCGTCGCGGTGGACTACAACGGGAACGCGCTCACCTACAACGGGTCGACGTGGACCAGCCCGAACGCCATTGACAGTGTCGCCGGGCTCTCTTCGGTCTCGTGCACGTCGGCGACCTTTTGTGTTGCGGTTGACGCGGTTGGCAACGCCCTGACCTACATCGGGTCGACGTGGAGCAGCCCCGTCGCCATTGAATCCAGCAGCCAAGGCCTGACCTCCGTCTCATGCACGTCAACAACTCTCTGCGTCGCGGTCGACTACAACGGTAATGCCGTTACGTACAACGGCTCGACGTGGAACAGCCCGGTAGATGCGGACTCTACACAGGGGGGAGGACTCGATTCGCTCTCGTGCACGTCAACAACCTTCTGCGTCGCGGTTGACGCGAATGGCAACGCCCTCACCTACAACGGATCGACGTGGACCAGCCCGAACGCC
>Ga0208357_1001662_pt1 | contig 15972 bp, 12 predicted proteins | sample NGESurdeep092012_6_FD_184487 | JGI IMG/M metagenome (GOLD analysis project Ga0208357, IMG submission 184487) | Arctic peat soil microbial communities from Barrow, Alaska - NGEE Surface sample F52-2 deep-092012 (SPAdes) | ecosystem: Environmental > Terrestrial > Soil > Wetlands > Peat ... | reverse complement strand
GAGCATTCGATCGAGCAGGTCGGCGCCAAGCTGCGCGAGATGATGCCCTGGATCAAGCAGCGCGCACTGGTCGACAAGTCGAAGAACTGATCCCTACGCCTCCTATTGCAGGCGTCGTAGCGGCCGCCCCGATCGGGCGGCCGTTTTTGCTTTCACCGGCGCGATATGCCTGCGTCATTTCCCAATCTGCTCCCACAGCCATTTTGCCACCGCGTCGGGCGTCGTGTCGCCTTGCGAGCCGCGCAGATTGGCTTGGCGCATCGCCTTGACGTCGATCGCACCGACGAGCGGCTTCAATGCCGCGATGAGCCTGTCGTCGTGCGCGCGCTTCGGCGCGACCATCAGGATGGCATCGTAGGGCGGAAAAACGTGCTTCGGATCGCCGAGCGTGGTCAGGTCGTATTGCGCGATCTGGCCGTCGCTGCTGTAGGCCGAGATCACGTCGACTTCGCCGCCGGCGGCGGCGCGGTACATGAAATCCGGTTGCATGGTGCGCTGCTGCTTGAACCGCAGGCTATAGGCGTCGCGCACCGCCTTCCATTCCGGTCGTGCAAAGAATTCGTAATCGCTGGCGATGACGAGATCGCCGGCGTGAGAGGCGAGATCGGTAAGCGAATGGATGGCGAGCGCATCGGCTTTCTTGCGCGACATCGCCAGCGTATAGGCGTTCTCAAGGCCGAGCGCGCCGACGAGACGGATGCCGTGCGTCGTCTCGAGCCATTGGCTCAGCTCCTTCAGCACGACTTGGCGCCCCGGCTCATCGGTGCGGTGCATGCGATTGGCCCATAGAGTGCCGGAATAGTCGACCGCGACGTCGACCTCGTTGTTCGCCAGCGCGTCGAACAGGACGTTGGAGCCGAGGCCGGTGCGGCGCGAAGCCGTCAGGCCCGCCGCCGCGAGGCGTTGGTCGAGCAGGGCGGCAAGCACGTATTGCTCGGTGAAGGTCTTGGCCCCGATGACGTAAGTGGCGCGCTGCTGCGCGAAGCCAGGCGCAAGCGACACAATGACCAGCGCGGCCAGGCCCGCCGCGCTCAGGCCGGCGCGCAGACGGCTGCCCGCTGCAAGTCCGCTCTGCATCAGGGCGAGCAGTTGATCGACAATGAGCGCCAGCGCCGCAGCGGCGACGCAGCCAAACACGACAAACACCCAGTTCTGCGTCTGGAGGCCGGTGAAGATGTAATTGCCGAGGCTGGTCTGACCGATCGGCGTCGAGAGGGTCGCCGTGCCGATCACCCATACCGCGCTGGTGCGGATCCCCGCCATGATCACCGGCAGCGCCAGCGGCAATTCGACGAAGCGCAGCGATTTCCACGGGCTCGCGCCCAAGACGCGCGCCGCGCCGCGCAGCCGCGGGTCGAGGCCGTCGAGGCCCGTCACCGTGTTGCGCATCACCGGCAGCATTGCGTAGAGCGCGAGCGCCAGCACAGATGGCAGGAAGCCGAGTGCCGGAAAGCCGGTCCCGAACAGGCGTTCGGTGAGGCCCGATAGCGCGAGCAGCAGCGGATAGAACAGGGCGAGCAGCGCAAGGCCCGGGATTGTCTGCACAATGCTCGCGGTCGCAAGCAGGCTGCCGCGCAGCCATGGCCGGCGCAGCGAAAGGATCGCCACCGGCAGGCTGATACCAAGCCCGAGCGCGAGCGCTGTGAGGCTCACAAGCACGTGGCCGCCGAGATAGTCGGGCAGGTGCGTCAATGCATCGGCGAGGCGGGCGTCGATCATTTTATCAATGTGGCCGCCTTTGCATCAGTGGGGCAAGTCGGTAGTTTGCCGCCAGCGAAGTGTGGGAGGGGCGGTTGGCTCAAGCGGCTCAGGTGTTGGCAAGCGCGGTCGCGCTCGACGACGTGACCGTGGCGTTTCGGGTCGCGCGTGGCGGCGCCTTTACCGCGGTCGAGCATGCGACCCTTCGCGTCGCCGACGGCGAATTCGTCGCCATTGTCGGCCCGACCGGCTGCGGTAAGTCGACCCTGCTCAACGTCACCGCCGGTCTGCTTGCGCCGGCGGGAGGCGAAGCCGAGATCTTCGGCGCGCGGCTTGCAGGTCTCAACCGTCAGGCCGGCTATCTGTTTCAGGCCGACGCGTTGTTTCCGTGGAAGACCGCGCTCGAAAACGTCGCCATCGGCCTGGAGACGGCGGGCACGCCGGCGAACAAGGCACGGCCGCGTGCGCGCGAATGGTTGAAGCGCGTGGGTCTCGGCGGCTTCGCCGATCGCTATCCGCATATGCTCTCCGGTGGCCAGCGCAAGCGCGTCGGCCTCGCCCAGGTGCTGATCCGCGATCCGAAGATCCTGCTGATGGACGAACCCTTCGGCCCGCTGGACGCGCAGACGCGACAGATCATGGGCAACCTGTTGCTCGACCTCTGGAGCGCCGACCGCAAGGCGGTGCTCTTCGTCACCCACGATCTCGAGGAAGCGATCGCTCTGTCCGATCGCGTCGTCATCATGTCTGCGGGCCCGGCGGCGCGCATCATCGGCGACTGGCGAGTGCCGCTGCCGCGGCCGCGCGATATATCGGAAATCAAGCTCGATCCCGCTTTCCATGATCTCCATCGCGACATCTGGCAAAAGCTGAAGGCCGAAGTCATCAAGGGCTACGCGCAGATGGAAGGGGCGTGACATGTCGCGGCTGTCATTGCTCTCCCTGCAAATCTTGGTCGCCATCATCTGCGTCGGCGCCTGGTATGTTTTTTCGACCTATCCGATCGCCGGCCACGTCGTGCTGCCGCCGTTCTTCTTCTCGAATCCGGTCGATGTCGCGCAGCAGATCGTGGCCTGGTTCGTCTCCGGGGTCATCTGGAAGCATCTGTGGGTGACGCTGGAAGAATCGATGCTCGCTTTCGTGATCGGTTCGATCGGGGGCATCGTGGTGGGCTTTTGGTTCGCGCGGCAGCCGCGCACCGCGTCGGTGTTCGATCCCTACGTCAAGATGGCCAACGCCCTGCCGCGCGTCGTGCTGGCTCCGATCTTCACTTTGTGGTTCGGCCTGGGCATCTGGTCGAAGGTCGCTCTCGGCATCACGCTCGTCTTCTTCATCGTCTTCTTCAACGTCTACCAAGGAATCAAAGAAGTCTCGCCGACCGTACTGGCCAATGCGCGCATGCTCGGCATGAACGAGCGGCAGTTGATGCGCCACGTCTACTGGCCGTCGGCGCTGTCGTGGATGTTCTCGTCGCTGCACACCTCGGTCGGCTTCGCCGTTGTGGGCGCGGTGGTGGGCGAATATCTTGGCGCCGCGGCGGGGCTGGGCTACCTGATCCAGCAAGCGGAGGGTGTGTTCGACGTCGCCGGCGTCTTCGCCGGCATGTTCGTGTTGGCCGCCTTCGTCGTCGTCATCGATGTGATCGTCACGTTGATCGAGCGGCGGCTGTTAATCTGGCGCCCGGCACCGAGCGAGGCGAAGCCCTAGGCAGGACCACGCGGTCTGGATTATCGTCTGCGCCGAAACGGCCCCGGCATAAGGGTCGCATGTGAAGGGAGAAGGATTCATGTCTTCACGCATTTTCGGGCGCATCGCGATCGCGGCCGTCGCACTCGCGCTCTCATCGGGCCTCGCAATGGCTCAGTCGAAAATTACCCTCGCTGTCGGCGGCGGCTCGTGCCTGTGCTACTTGCCGACGATGCTCGCCAAGGAGCTCGGCGAATACAAGAAGGCCGGCGTCGATGTCGATATCGTCGATTTCAAGGGCGGCTCGGAGTCGCTCAAGGCCGTGATCGGCGGTTCGGCCGACGTCGTCTCCGGCTATTTCGACCACTGCGTCAACCTCGCCGCCAGGGGCCAGCATCTGCAATCCTTCGTGGTCTATGACCGCTTTCCAGGCCTCGTTCTCGTCGTGTCGCCAAAGCACACCAGCGAGATCAAGTCGGTGAAGGACCTCGCCAACAAGAAGGTCGGCGTCTCGGCGCCGGGCTCCTCGACCGATTTCTTCCTCAAGTTCTTGCTCAGGAAAGAGGGCGTCGATCCGAACTCGGTCGCCGTCATCGGCGTCGGTCTCGGCGCGACTGCGGTCGCGGCGATGGAACAGGGCCAGATCGATGCCGCCGTCATGCTCGACCCGGCGGTGACGATCCTTGCCAACAAATACAAGGATCTGAAGGTCCTGGCCGACACCCGCTCGCAAAAGGATACGCTCTCGATGTTCGGCGGTGAGTATCCCGGCGGCGCGCTCTACACCAAGGCGGACTGGATCGCGGCGCATCCCAAGGAAGTGCAGGCGATGACCAACGCGATCGTTGCCACGCTCAAGTGGATCCATTCGCATACGCCGGAGCAGATCGCCGATAAGATGCCGCCGGGCCTCGTCGGCAAGGACAAGGCGACCTACATCGCCGCGCTCAAGAACATGCTGCCGATGTACTCCGAGACCGGCAAGATGGACCCGAAGGGCGCGCAGGCCGTGCTCGCCGTGTTCAGCCAGTCGTCGCCGGCAGTGGCAAAGGCCAACATCGACCTGTCGAAGACTTACACCAACGCTTTCGTCGAAAAGGCCGGTCAGTAGGCTTCGTCATGGCGCAATGGTCGGGTGGGTGCGCCTGCGGTGCGATCCGCTATGCCTGTGAGGGCGAGCCCACCATGATGCTGAACTGCCATTGCCGCGATTGCCAACGGGCGAGCGTCAGCGGCTACGCGGCGATCACGATCTTTCCTAAGACCGCGGTCGCGCTTGCCGCCGAGTCCCGCTGGGTTAAGGTCACTGGCCGCAGTGGTAGTTCGGTCGAGCGCGGCTTCTGCCCCGGTTGTGGCAGCCAGGTTGCCATGAAGCTAGGGATGGTGCCGAACGTCTTCGGCATCCATGCCGGAAGCCTCGACGGACCAGCGCGGTTCGTGCCGGCCTGTGACATCTTTACCAGTAGTGCGCATCCATGGGACGTCATGGATCCGGAGCGACCGAAGGAAGCCTCACGGCATGCGCGACTGATCGGCAGCCGCGGAGGCGGCGCTCGTGAATCTTATCTCCATCCAATCGCACGTCGTCTATGGCCATGTCGGCAATTCCGTCGCGGTGTTCGCATTGCAGCGCATGGGCGTCGAGGTGTGGCCCATTCATACGGTGCAATTCTCCAACCACACCGGCTACGGCAAGTGGCAGGGCCGTGTCTTCGACGCCGGGCTGATCCGTGATCTCATCGCCGGGCTTGAAACGCGCGGCGTCCTCGCGGAATGCGACGGCGTCCTGTCCGGTTATGTCGGATCGCCGGAGATCGGTGAGGCGATCCTCGATGGGGTGGCGACGGTGCGGCGCGCGAATCCGGCAGCGCATTATTGCTGCGACCCGGTGATCGGCGACGTGGGCAAGGACGTGTTCGTGCGCGCAGGCGTGCCGGAATTCATGCGCGAAAAATCCGTGCGCGCCGCCGACATTGTCACGCCGAATCATTTCGAACTCGATCGGCTGACGGGCCGGACGAGTCGCACGCTTTCAGAGGCACGCGACGCCGTGAAGGCGCTGCACGATCTCGGACCGCGCACGGTGCTCGTCACCTCGCTTGCGGTCGACGATACGCCGCAGGAGGCGGTCGAGATGCTGGCCTCGGACGAGACCGGCCAATTCCGGCTGCGCACGCCCAGACTCGCGGTTGCCGCAAACGGTGCCGGCGATGCCATTGCTGCGATGTTCTGCGCGCACTACCTGCGCAGCGGCAACATCGGCGGGGCACTCTCGAGCGCCGCCTCTGCCATGTTCGGCATACTGAGCAAGACGGCGGAGTTGGGCGCGCCGGAGATTCAGATCGTCGCGGCGCAGGACGAGATCGTCAATCCGGCCCGCGCGTTCGAGGCGGAACGCTTGCCTTGAATGCATGCCATCTAAAGATTTGATGCACTGAGGAGGTGGGTGCGCAGTAGCATCCGCCGTTTCGTGCCCAGGGGACGACAGATGAAGCGCCGCTATTTCACCCTCGACGTGTTTACCGATCGCCGCTTCGCCGGCAATCCGCTCGCCGTCGTACTCGAAGCGGATGGCCTCGACCCGCAGCAAATGCAGGCGGTGGCCAACGAGTTCAATCTGCCCGAAACCGTGTTCGTACTGCCGCCGGACGAGGGAAAGCACCGCGCACGGTGCCGCATTTTCACGCCGAAGCGCGAACTGCCTTTCGCCGGTCACCCGACGGTGGGCACGGCCGTGCTGCTGGCTTCGCTCGACGGCGGCAGGGCGGGCGAGTTGGTGCTGGAGGAGAAGGTCGGGCCCGTTCGCTGTCGCGTGAGCCGGGGCAAGGATGGCGGCGCGGCTTCGTTCACGCTGCCGGTGCTGCCCTCGGAGGTGGCCGCACCGCCGTCCAACGATAGTATTGCCGCATCCATCGACCTCGACGCGGTCGAGATCGGCTCGGGCGAACTGGTGCCGAGCTGCTGGAGCGCCGGCAATCCGTTCCTGTTTGTGCCGCTGCGCAGCCTCGACGCCGTGCGCCGCGCATCGCCCGATCTGGCGCGGTTTAAGGAATTGCCGCCGGACTGTCCGGCGATGTTCGTGTTCTCGCGGGAGACCGTGGAGAAGAGCAATCAGTTTCATGCGCGCATGTTCGCGCCGAAGATGGGCATCATCGAGGATCCGGCGACCGGTTCGGCGGTGGCGGCGTTCGCCGGCCTGCTCGGCCGCTTCGGCGGCTATGGTGATGGCGAACACAAGGTCGCAATCGAGCAGGGTTATGAAATGGGCCGCCCGAGCCTGATCCGGCTCGAGATGACCAAGGTCGCCGGGCAATTCACCGCCGTCACCGTGGGCGGCGACGTTGTAATCGTCGCCGAGGGCACGATCGAGGCTTGACGGCGCGGCGCCGGTCGCGTCGATTGCGCCGGCATGAGTGAACCCACTGTCTTTGATATCGATCGGGTCGACCTCAACTTTACGCCGAAGCCGTGGTCTTTCGCCGAGACGAGGCGCGCGGAGATCGACGCGTATTTTGCCGAGCTTCAGCGCGAGAAGCCGGCGCTGTGGAACGGCCGCGTATTGCTGTTGCATCGGCAGGTCGTCAGCGATGGCGTGTTCCGCGGCGACTATCTTGAGACCGACTATGCAAGCTTCACTGCGTGGCGCCACTGGGCGCCGCCGAAGTCCGGCGTCCACGACTGCTTCGGTGCAGCGGCGGTCGTCTCGGCGGACGGTGGCGTGCTGCTCGGGGTCATGGGCGAGCACACGGCCAATGCGGGCCAGATTTACTTGCCCGCCGGCACACCCGATCCGAGCGACATTATCGAGGGCAAGGTCGATCTCGCATGGAGCGTCGCCCGCGAGCTCAAGGAAGAGACAGGTATCGACGTGTCAGATCTGGCGATCGAGCGAGGGTGGACGACGGTCGTTGACGGACAGTTGATCGTGCAGAACAAGATCCTGCGCAGCCGGGAGACCGCCGACGCGTTGCGCAAGCGCTTCCTCGCGCATCTTACGTCCGAGAAGCAGCCCGAACTTGCCGACGTGCGGTTCGTGCGCAGTCCGCGCGATTTCGTTTCGGCGATGCCGCCTTACGTCACGGCCTTTCTGAAGCGGTTCTTCGATGCCGGACTTGCCAGCCAGCCTGCTTCGGCGTGAACGCGGCACGCTTCCGCATCGACAAGCCAAAGCATTTCCGGAGCACGATCACGACGCGCCGACTGCTGCGGTCCGACCGTCGACAAGGCCGAAGCCAAAGCGCTGCTCGCCAAAGGCGTCAGCCGCCAAGGCGCGCAAGGGCACAATATGACGATGAAGACGTCCTTCCCTCCTCCTTCACTGAACAGACAGCAGTGCTGACCTAATCGACCCTTGATTTAACGCCACCGCTTCCGCTAGAAGCGATGCGTTCATGCAGTTAACGCGGGCTTTACCGGGCTCCGCCACTCTAACCGCCGAAGCAATAGAGGGTTTTCGCCAGGCCATGTCGACGCGCCACGATATCTGCGCGATCGAGCGGACGGCTGCTACAGCCGGCGCCGCGGCCTCCCTCATTCTGGGCTCGCTCCTTCTCCTTATCAGCCCCTGAGGGCCGGCAGGGCTACGCGCCTGGGCACTCGGGGGATTGACGGAGACACCCCTTAGGAGCGCCCGAAAGCGGCGCATGAGCTTTAGAGAAGGACTACATCCATGAGTACGACCGCCAAGTCCGACAAGGACCGCGTCGTCATTTTCGACACCACATTGCGCGACGGCGAGCAGTGCCCCGGCGCAACCATGACGCACGAAGAGAAGATCGAGGTTGCTGAGCTGCTCGATACGATGGGCGTCGACATCATCGAGGCAGGCTTCCCGATTGCCTCGGAGGGCGATTTCGCCGCGGTCAACGAAATCGCTAAGCGTTCGAAGAACGCCGTGATCTGTGGCCTCTCGCGCGCCGCCTTCAAGGACATCGATCGCTGCGCCGAGGCGATCAAGCCGGCCAAGCGCAAGCGCATCCACACGTTTCTCTCCACCTCGCCCGTGCACATGAAATACAAGCTCCAGAAGGAGCCGCACGAGGTCTACGAGATGGTGATCGCGCAGGTGACGCGCGCGCGCAGCCATACCGACGACGTCGAATGGTCGTCCGAGGACGGCACCCGCACCGACATCGACTTCCTCTGCCGCTGCGTCGAGGCGGCAATCAAGGCGGGCGCCACCACGATCAACATCCCGGACACCGTCGGCTACTCCGTGCCGGAAGAGTATTTCAGTTTGTTCCAGACGGTGCGCGAGCGCGTGCCGAACTCCGATCTCGCGGTCTTCTCCACCCACTGCCACAACGATCTCGGCATGGCAGTGGCCAACTCGCTCGCCGGGGTGAAGGCGGGCGCGCGGCAGATCGAGTGCACCGTGAACGGCATCGGCGAGCGCGCCGGCAACGCCTCCCTCGAGGAGGTCGTGATGGCGATGAAAGTGCGGAACGACGTGCTGCCGTTCTGGACCGGTATCGACTCCACGATGCTCACCCGGGCATCGAAGCTCGTCTCAGCGGCGACCTCATTCCCGGTGCAGTACAACAAGGCGATCGTCGGTCGGAACGCCTTCGCCCATGAGAGCGGCATCCATCAGGACGGCATGCTCAAGAACGCGCAGACCTACGAGATCATGACGCCGGAATCGGTGGGCGTGAAGCAGACCTCGCTCGTCATGGGCAAGCATTCCGGACGCCACGCCTTCGTGCACAAATTGGAGGAATTGGGCTACCAACTCGCCGCCAACCAGCTCGAGGACGCCTTCGTGCGTTTCAAGGCGCTGGCCGACCGCAAGAAGCAGATCTATGACGAGGACATCGAGGCCTTGGTGGACGAGGAGATCGCCACCGCGCACGACCGCGTCAAGATCGTCTCGATGACGGTGATCGCCGGCACGATGGGACCGCAGACCGCGACGTTGACGCTCGACATCGACGGCAGGCAGGAGACCACGCAGTCGAGCGGCAATGGCCCGGTGGACGCGATCTTCAACGCGATCCACACGCTGGTGCCGCATGAGGCCAAGCTCGAACTCTACCAAGTGCATGCGGTGACCGAGGGGACCGATGCGCAGGCTGAGGTCTCGGTGCGGTTGGCGCATGAAAGCAGGTCATTCACCTCGCGCGGCGCCGACCCGGATACATTGGTCGCCTCGGCCAAAGCCTATCTCGGGGCGCTCAACAAGATGACCAGTCGTCGCAACAGGACTCCGGCGGTGGAACGGCGGATCCACTCGCAAGAGGCTGGCTAGGCGGGGACACCAATGTCGAAAGCGGCTGCGTGAAAGCGCGGCCGCTTTTCGCTGCGATCAAGGATTTCGCGCGGAGCTAAGCTGAGCTTCTTTCGCGCCGGCCAGTTCTAGTTCCTCGGAACCCCGAAAAATCATAATTCGCCCGCATTTCGCCCGTCTTAGCGGCTGATTGTCGCGGTACCTCCGTAACTGTGGCCAGGGAAACAGCCGGCTGCGCTTTTCTTGCACAATACGGGGAACTTTACAGGATGAAGAACGCACTCTGCGCGGGCGCCCTTGCGCTCGCGATGACTGGTCTGCTGCCGACACTTCCGGCCACCGCAAGCGACTATGGGATCTATGCCGCGCAGGGCGTGGCGACCTCGATCAACATCGCTCGCATCAAGAGCGCGCTGCACCTGCGGCCGGACCAGGAGCGCTATTGGCCGGCGGTCGAGGCGGCGTTGCACACTGTGGCCAAGCGCCAGCAGACCCGGACAGAGCAGACGGGATTCGTCCGCCGCATCAGCAGCCGCGTCGTGTCGATCGTCCTCGACAACGCTGCGATCGCGCGGCTCGCCGCGTCAGCACGTCCGCTGATCGCCGCGCTCGATCAGGAACAGATGCAGGCGGCCTCTGGCCTCGCCAATGAAATGGGGCTGGGCCCGGTCGTTGCCGCGCTGCGGTAACCGACTGTCCCGGCTTTTGATCCGAGCTGGACGGTGGCCGCGGCTCCCGTCCCTTTCGTCTTGATCGCCCGCAGCACTTGTGGGCTAGTGCCCCGCTTGCCGGTATCGCAGTTTGATGCCAATTTTGCCGGCACAAAGCCTCATAACCCGGTTCCGGGAATTCAAGCGGGAGGAAACAGGATGCGCAAGTTGTTCTTCGCGGCGGCGATGGCCGCCGCGGTCACGATGTCCGGCTCGGCCATGGCGCAGAGCCCGATCATCATCAAATTCAGCCACGTCGTCGCCAACGATACCCCGAAGGGCAAGGGCGCGCTCAAGTTCAAGGAGCTTGCCGAGAAATATACCAACGGCAAGGTCAAGGTCGAAGTCTATCCGAACTCGACCCTCTACAAGGACAAAGAAGAGATCGAAGCCCTGCAGCTCGGCTCTGTGCAGATGCTGGCACCGTCGACTGCCAAATTCGCCCCGCTCGGCGCGAAGGAATTCGAGGCGCTCGATCTGCCGTGGCTGTTCAAGGATGACGCCACGTATGAGGCGGCGATGAAGGGTCCGGTCGGCCAGTGGCTGTTCAAGAAACTCGAGGCCAAGGGAATCACCGGTCTCGCTTATTGGGATAACGGCTTCCACATGGTCTCGGCCAACCGGCCGCTGATTCATCCGGCCGACTTCCAGGGCCTGAAGGTCCGCATCTCCGGCTCGAAGATCGCCGACCGCTATTTCCGCGATATGGGTTCGATCCCGCAGATCATGGCCTTCTCGGAAGTCTACCAGGCCCTGCAAACCGGCGTGGTCGATGGCTGCGAGAACACGCCGTCGAACTACCTGACGCAGAAGTTCCATGAAGTGCAGAAGGACATCACCGTGTCCTATCACGCGCACCTTCAGTACGCGGTGATCGTCAACTCCAAGTTCTGGAACGGCCTGCCGCCCGACATTCGCCAGCAGCTCAACAAGGCGATGGCCGAGGCGACCGATTACACCAATTCGATTGCCACAAAGGAAAACGCGGACGCGCTCGCCACCATCAAGGCGTCCGGCAAGACGACGCTGCACTACCTCACCGACGAGCAGAAGGTCGAGTGGCAAAAGGCCATGCGCCCGACCTACAAGTGGGCGAAGGGCCGGGTCGGGCAGGAAGTCCTCGACCTGCTCGCCAAGGAACTACACATCCAAATGTAAGACGGCGAACCTAATCGCCGCTGCAACGAAAAGCGGACTGGGAGCCAACGCTCCCGGTCCCTAACGTTTCTTGTGGGGGGACGTGCTGTGGGGAAAGTGCTGTCTCGCGCACTCGATCATCTTGAGGAGTGGCTGATCGCCGCCCTGATCGCGGCCGCGACCGCGCTCATTTTCTTTGCCGTGCTGCATCGCTACGGCACCGGTCTTTCCATCGATTTCGCGAAATGGGCGACCCGCCACGGCGTCCCTGTGATTCCAGGCGTCATGAACGTCATCTACGGCTGGCTAGCCGGCATGGACGTGTCGTGGGCGCAGGAACTGTGCATCTTCATGTTCATCTGGATGGCGAAGTTTGGCGCCGCCTATGGCGTGCGCACCGGCATCCATGTCGGCGTCGACGTGCTCGTCAACATGCTGCCGCGCGCTTCGCGCAAGCACGTGATTTTTTTCGCGATGGCATGCGGCGCGCTTTTCACCGGGCTAATCGCGGCGTTCGGCTACAGCTTCGTCGTCAAGATGTATGCCACCGGCCAGCAGTCTTACGATCTCGAATGGCCGATGTGGATGATTTATCTGGCCATCCCGCTCGGCTCCGGCCTGATGTGCTTTCGCTTTTTGCAGGTCGCCTGGGGTTACTACCAGACCGGACACCTGCCGCATCACAACGAGGCGCATGTCGAAGGTATCGCCGCTTCCGAGGCGCTGACACCCTCGGACACAGCGCATGGCGAGGTGCCCTCGCGCTGGTCAACCCCGCTGGCCATGACCCTAATCCTGGCGCCGATCCTGATCATCGGCATCTGCCTCGCGCAAAGAACCGGCATCATCGTGATGCCGCAGGGCTTGCGCGCCCTGACGCTGTTCATCCTGCTGGTCTCATTCATGATCACAGGCATGCCGGTCTCGATCGCGCTTGGCCTGACCGTCATGGCGTTCATGTTCATCCTCACCGACGTTCCGATCGAATCGGTGTCGATGAAACTGTTCACCGGTCTCGAAAGCTTCGAGATCATGGCGATTCCGTTCTTCATTCTGGCCGGCAACTTCCTCAGCCACGGCGGTGTCGCCCGCCGCATGATCAATTTCGCGGTGTCGCTGATCGGTCATTTGCACGGCGGCCTCGGTCTTGCCGGCATCGTCGCCTGCGCCATGTTCGCGCTGGTGTGCGGGTCGAGCGTGGCGACGGTCGCGGCGATCGGGGCGATCGTTCTGCCGGAGATGGTACGGCACGGTTATCCGATGCGGTTCGGGGCCGGCATCATCACGGTTGCCGGTTCGCTCGGCATCCTGATGCTGCCCTCGATTCCGAAGATCGTGTACGCGGTGTCGACCAACGTCTCCATAGGTGCACTATTCGTCGCGGGCCTGCTTCCCGGCATGCTGCTGACCACGATGCTCTGCACGGTGACCTGGTATCTCGCGAAGAAGCGCAACTATCCGCGCATGAAGAAGGCGACCTGGGCCGAAAGCTGGCATGCTTTCCGCGAGAGCATTTGGGGGCTGATGCTCATCGTCATCATCATCGGCGGCATCTACAGCGGCATCTTCACCGCCACCGAAGCGGCGGCGATGGCAGCGGTCTACTCGTTCTTTATTTCCGTATACATCTATAAGGCGATCAAGTTGAAGGATGTGCCGCGCGTGCTGTTGCGGGCCGCCAATACCAGCGCGATGCTTCTCTATATTATCACCAACGCGGTGTTGTTCTCGTTCGTGCTCACGAACGAGAACATCCCGTCGGCGCTGGCCGACTGGATCCTGGCGCAGCACCTCGGCTGGTTCGGCTTCCTGCTGCTCGTCAACATCCTGCTGCTGGCAGCGGGCAATTTCATGGAGCCGAACTCGATCATTCTGATCATGGCGCCGATCCTCGCTCCGGCGGCCAAGAAGCTTGGCATCGATCTGGTGCATTTCGGCATCGTCATCGACGTCAACATGGAAGTCGGCCTCTGCCATCCGCCAGTCGGGTTGAATTTGTACGTCGCGTCGATGATTGCCGGCATGCGCATCACCGATCTCGCGGTCGCGGTCTGGCCATGGCTGGTGACGATGCTGGTCTTCCTGGCTATCGTGACCTACTGGCCGGAGCTGACGCTCTTCCTGCCGCGACTTCTCGGCATGTAAACTGATAAAACACGCCGAATTATTCAGAAGTTAACGCTTTGATGTACCGGCGCTTCGATGAACGCCGGTACATCTACATTGCACACCGTTAATCTCTGTCCAAATTTTAACTTGATAAGGCAAGGCCGCGGGCCTCTGCTTACGCCACATTCAATTCGCCATTGGAGGTGGCACATGTGGAAGACAATTCTCGCCGGAACCACCGCGCTTGCGATCGCCGGCGGCACGCTCGCCTACGCGCAGCAGGGGCCCGCACCGCGCGGCCCGCACTGGCGGCCGAGTGCGGAAGACGCCAGCGCTTTTGTCGACGCGCGCGTGGCGGCGATGCATGCGGGCCTCAAGCTGACGCCGGAGCAGGAGAAGAGCTGGCCTGCGGTGGAGAACGCGATGCGCGATCTCGCGAAGTTGCGCTCCGGCCGCCTGGCTGCGCGTGCCAGCGCCGACAAGCCGAAGGATCCGGTCGAGCGGCTCGGCCTCCGCGCTGAAGCGATGCAGAGTCGCGGTGCGGCGCTGAAGAAGCTCGCCGATGCCGCTCAGCCTCTCTACAAGAGCCTCGACGACACGCAGAAGCACCGTTTCATGGTGTTGGCGCGGCTTGAGCACGCGTTCGGCGGGGGCTGGCATCGTCACGGGCAGCGCGGCCCGAAATGGCAGCATCGCCGCTTCGGTGCTGGCCCTGGCCCCGCCCCGATGAGCCCGGACAACGGTCCGCGTCCGCAATAAGACCGACGAACAGCAGGCGGCGATGCGTGCAGGCCATTTTGGCTGCGACTGATGCCGGCCTAAGGAGCCGCCGGGTGATCCCGGCGGCTTTTCCTTTGTTCTCCGGCACTTGCGTGTCCTCTCCGTGGCTTGCAGTGCTGGACACGACCGGCCACCTTTGCTACATGAGCCGCGTCCGAATGGCGCCGCGCGTTTTTCGGGTATCCGGGCTTCACGCTCGGGGCGCATAGCTCAGTTGGTAGAGCAGCTGACTCTTAATCAGCGGGTCCCAGGTTCGAGCCCTGGTGCGCCCACCACTACTTCCTCATCGATGATCGGCGGTCACGAGACGTGAAGGCTTCGGCCTCATCCGCGTCACGCCACCGCGATCTCCAGCGGGAACCGGTCGAGCACTTCATGGCCGGTCTCGTTCACGATGAATGTGTGGCCGAGGAAGATGCCGAAGAGGCCGTCGGCCGTGATCGGGTTCGGCTCGGCCATGATCACCATCCCCGGCTTAAGGATCATGTCGCCTTCGACCCCGCGGACGTGCTCGGCGGCGACGTGTGGGTTGTCGGTGACGAGATCGATGCCGTGGCACTGCGTCGGCCGGGATTGCACGCCGTTGTCGCGGAAGAATTTCGCGGCTTCACGCATCGCCTCGGCCGATTTTCCGGGCGCGATCTCGGCCACGATCTTGTGGTAGCCGGGCAGCGTGATTTCGTTCCAGAATTTGCGCACCATCTCGGTGGGCTCGCCGAGGGTGATGGGCGAGCCGATCTGCGCAGTGTAGCCGCGATAGCCGGCGGCGAGCTCCATGTTGATGATGTCGCCCTTCTTCAGCACGCGGCTCGATGGACGTGGATTGCCGAAAACCATCGCCGGGTTGTCCATCGGCGTCGAGCCGATGATGAGGAAGTCGATATCGCCGCCGCCCTCTAGGATGGCGCTGCCGGCCGCAGCACGCAGCTCGTATTCTTTCACGCCGGGCTTGGCGCGCGCGACCATCGCTTCCATCGCGCGCTCGCACAGCACACCGGCCTTGCGGATGCAGTCGAGTTCCTCGGCGGAGTGGATGACGAGGAGGTCGTGCAGGAAGTTCTTGGTGAAGACGATCTCGGCGTCGGGCAGGCCGTCGCGCAGCATGTTGTACTGGTTGACCGGCATGTAGTCTTCATGCCGCGGGTCAATCTCCATCAGCCCGATGCGGCCGCGCTCGAGCTTGAGCTCTTTGAGCCGCTCGACCATTACCTCGGCGTAGCGGCCGTTGCGGCTATGACGTACGTCGTTGATTGCCGGTGCGACGTGGCGGCGCACAGCCTCGGCATGCGTGCCGCCCATCGAGTAAATCATGGTCGGATCGCCGTCGAGCGGCACCAGCACATAGGACGCGAGCGCGTGCCATTCGATGTGGCCGGTCAGCCAGAGCGTACCTGCGCCGAAACTCCAGTGGCTCGGTCCGCCAGCGGCGATGACGCAGTCGAGCTTGTGCTCTTTCATCTTGTCGCGCAGCGCCGCATAACGTCGGGCGTATTCCTGCTCCGAGAACTGCTCCCAGACGGCGTCGTGGTAATAGGGCGTGCCCCGCATGTTGGCGAAGGGCAGCGCCTGGTCGAGCTTGGTACGCACGACCTCCCACGGTTGCGGGCCGAGCGGCTTGCGGGGCGT
>Ga0208357_1001660_pt1 | contig 15979 bp, 15 predicted proteins | sample NGESurdeep092012_6_FD_184487 | JGI IMG/M metagenome (GOLD analysis project Ga0208357, IMG submission 184487) | Arctic peat soil microbial communities from Barrow, Alaska - NGEE Surface sample F52-2 deep-092012 (SPAdes) | ecosystem: Environmental > Terrestrial > Soil > Wetlands > Peat ... | reverse complement strand
CAATCTGCAGATGTCGCGTTCGAACGCGAGCGGGTCGCGATGGATGGTAACGCTTACGTTATTTCCCTCAACGGCGAAAACCGACACGCGCGGATCGCGTCGCAAGGCATCGATTGGCGGCGCCGCGGTGAAACTAGCCTCGACGACCTTATGATTTGCGAGCAGATCGTCCACGTTGCCGGTTAAGAGCAGATGCCCGCGGTCCAAGATGCCGATTCGCTCAACGACGCGCTCCACTTGCATGATTTGATGCGACGAGAACACGATCGTCGTCCCATCGGCGGCAGCTCGCCCCATCAGGTTCACGAGGACGCGCTGCATGATGGGATCGAGCCCAAATGCCGGCTCGTCGAGGATCATCAGCGCGGGCCGTCGGGCGAAGGCCAGGATGAGCGCAACGGCCTGCTGCTGTCCTTTCGAAAGGGAGCGAAGTCGCCGCGAAAGCGGTAACTCGAACGTCGCTGTCAATTCGCGCGCAAATACACGATCGAACCGCCGATAACTGCGGCGAAACATCTCCAGGTGCTCGTTAGCCGTCATCCAGCGATATAGAGCCGGCATCTCGGGCACATACGCGATGTCCTCAAGCAACACCGGGGAGAGTGGTTTACCGTCGAACAGGGCGTCGCCCAACGTCGGGCGTAGCAGTCCCAGTACGCAGTTGAACATGGTGCTCTTCCCGGCGCCGTTTCGGCCGATCAGACCGAAGACGCAGCCTTCGGAGATTTCTAAGCACACATCCTCAAGCGCGCGTACGCTTGCGTACGACTTGCCGAGATGTGCGATGGCGAGCCTCGTCGTCATGGGCCTCTTGCTCCCGTTGGGTGGGATACCAGTAATCAAAATAGCGTTGGAAGATCGCCTTGGCCGCGGTTGCGCCGACGCCGAACGAACGCGCCTCGCGCAGCGCCGCATCGAATCCGCGAGCGACGGTCTCGTCGGCAGCGCAGGCCGCGACCGCCGACGCCCCGCTGGGGCTTACGAACGAACCGCGGCCGACGCGCGAAACGATGACGCCCGCGCGCTCCAGCTCGCGCAACGCGCGACCGATCGTCGCGGGATTAACCAGGAGCGCGCCGGCCAGCGTCTTGACGCTTGGCAGTAACTCACCGGGCTGCAATATGCCCACGGCGATCGCCCGCTGAATTTGCTCCACGAGTTGCAAGTAGATGGGAAGACCGCTATGCGTATCGACGTTTAGTCGCAGGGGCAATTCGCGTCACCTCGTTATTATACTAAGTAACTAGTATATTAACTAGGTTTGGCTTTGGCGTCAAGCCTATTCGGCGCGGAATTCGAGGTCGGCGGCGTCGCCCATGGGGATGAGAGGCGTGCCTTGCATATTGAGGACGTATTCGGAGAAGAGGGCGTTGGGCCAGCCGAAGTCTTGGCGGGTAAATCGCTTGGGATCGTTGGGGTCGAACGATTCGTGCAGCAGGTGATCGCCGGGGTCGCTGGAGAGCAGTTGCGCGAGCACGTCCTGGCGCTCGGGTGCCGCGCTCGAGGTTAGGCCCTGCATCACCAGGGCTAACGGCCACACCCAATGATCGGGCGTGTGATAGCTGCCGATGCCGCGCGCGATCGACCCGGAGTAATACGACGGATTATCCTGTGAGAGTAAGAACGCGCGAGTGTTTTGGTAGTACGGATCGCTAGCGGTCGTGTATCCGATATAGGGCGCCGACAGCAGCGACGGCACGTTCGCGTCGTCGGTGAGGATCGCGTGACCGAGCCCGTCGACCTCGTAGGCGTAGATCGATCCGTACTTGGGCACCGTGACCAACCCGTACGTCTGGATCCCGTGCTGAACCTCGTCGCGAAGCGCGATGTCTTCACGCGCTTTGATCGTGTTGTGGTAGACGCCGATTTCGATGTCGGCCATATCGCTCAACGCTACCACCGCCATCATCTCCGAGGGAATCAGGAAGTTATAGTAACAGGCATCGTCCGACGGCCGAAAGCCCGTCCAGATCATCCCGGTGTAACCGACCGGGCGACCCACGCCGCCGTTAAACATTTCCTTTTCGGTGTAACGCGAGTTCTTGGGATGGTCTTGCTCGCGCTGCATCGTTTCGAGAACCTTATCGAGCGCCTTGGACTCATCGTCGGTAAAGATCGAGGCGTCGCCGGTGGCCTTCCAGTAACTCCAAGCCAGCGTGACCGGATAGGCCAGCGAATCCAACTCGAACTTCTCTTCCCAAACGCGATAGTCCAACGTGAAGGCGTTGGCATAGGGATCGATCTGCAGATATTTGGCTTCGCGCGCGAGGATACCGCGCAGCAATACGCGCACTTCTGGATCGCTCTTGGCGTAGTACAGATACGGCCGCACCTCCGCCGAAGCGTCGCGCAGCCATTCCGCGGGAATGTCTCCCGTTGAAACGTAGGTCGTTCCGTCGGGTGCCGTCTGAGCCAGCTTCCCGGTGTCCAGCAGCGCCGCGCGAAACATCTCTTGGAGGTGTTCGTCGGGGTTGCGATACGACGCAGCGACCTGCGAGATCGACTGCAGCTCTATCGCCGAGGCCGCGCACGGCGCGATGCCAAGCGTCAGTGCCAGCGCAAACGCGCCGGCGCGCAAACTATTTCGCAGGCCAGTCACCATGGGCGTAGAGTGCGGGCAGCTCGCGAAAGCGCCCCTGGTAGTCCAGCCCGTAGCCCACGACGTAGACATCGGGAATCTCAAAGCCGCGATAGGCGATGTCGATGTCGGCGATCCGGCTGCCCGGTCGATCGAGCAGCGTGCAGACCGCCAGCGACGCGGGATTGCGCGCCTTGAGCGTCTTGACGATGTATTGCAGGGTCATCCCCGTGTCGATCGTGTCCTCGACGATGACGATGTGGCGGCCTTCGATCGAATGCGTGGTGTCCTTTTCAAAGCGGATACCCTCGCGGTCGTTGTACTTGGTCACCGCAATTAGATCGAATTCGGCCGGAATCGGGATCGCGCGCGTGAGATCGGCCAAGAAGACGGCCGCCGCATTGAGCACGCCGAGCAGCATCGGGGTCTTTCCAGCGTAATCGCGGGCGATCTCCGCTCCCAGTTCGGCGACCCGCGCGGCGATCGCATCTTGCTCGAAGAGCAGTCGGCGCGTCGCGGTCATCAGGCCACCGCCAAGCGTTCGCAAAGCCGTTCCACATCGTGCCGCTTGAGCAACTTAATTCGGACCCCCGGATGCGATTGCTGTAAGAGCCGCACCTTGCGATTCTTGCGCGTTTGAAGTTTGGGTTTGACGACCGTCACTTCGATGTAGAGATCGTACTCCGGCAGGTAAAAATCCGGGGTGAAGAACTCGACGGGATCGCCGTGCGCGCCCCAGGTGATGGGAAAGCATCTCGGCTCGTATTCCCACCCGATGCGATAGAAATCGAGCAGCTTGGCGAGATCTTCTTCCGATGGGTGCGCGAAGCGAATCCGTGACGTTGCCACGGACAGGAGTCTACGACGTCCTAAGCCCCAATCCCGCCCGCGCGGCGTCCCGAATCGGCAAGCGCACGGCGAACGACGCGCCGCCCAACGGCGAGGCCGCGACGCGGACGTCCCCTCCCGCGCGCTCGACGATCGTTCGGACGATTGCTAGGCCGATGCCGCGTCCCGGGCCCGACGCATTGCTCCCGCGCGTTCTAGCAGCAAAGACCGATTCGATCTCGTCTGGCGCGACGCCCGAGCCGTCGTCCTCGACGCAGACGCGCGCGAAGTCGCCGTCGCGGCTAACGCCCACCCAGACGTGGCCGCCGGCGCGTCCGTGTTTGATCGCGTTGTCCAACAGGTTGAGAATCGCCTGAGTGCACGCATCGATGCCCAGCCCAACGCGCTCGCGCGAGCCGCCGCGATCGATCAGCGTCACCGACCGCTCGGCGGCCTGCGGCGCGACCGCATCGCAAGCTGCGGCAATCGCCTCGCACAGGTCGCACGTCAGCGGCGGTGCGCCGCCGCTCAGGTCCAGCAGCGAGAAGTCCAGCATGCCGTCAACCAACCGTCCCAACCGCAGCGTCTCGCGACGCGCCGTGTGCAAGAACGCGTGCCGGGTCGCGGCATCCATCTCGTCATCGAGCACGGTCTCCAAGTAGCCGCGGATCGAGGTCAGCGGCGTGCGCAACTCGTGGCCGATCGCGGCAAAGAAGCCGTAGCGCTCGCGTTCGGCCGCGCCGCGCTCGAGCGCGCGGTCGATCTCGGGCGCCAGTCCGTTCGACGGATCGAACCGCGATAGGACGCTCCAACCCGACTCTACCGTCAATCCGGTCGCCTGAGAAACGGCCAACGCGATGCGCTCGGCGGCCGACCGACAATCCCCCGGCAACGGCACGTCGCGGTCCCGTGGCGCGCCCAGCATCGCCACCGCGAACGTGTCGGCCCCGGCATCGTGCGCCAGCGCGTCGTCGACGCGCACGATCCGCATCGCCGCGGCGCGAAAGGCGCGTGCGGTCCGGCGTTCCAAGCGCTGCGCTTCCGCGCGCCCGCAACGCCACGCCACGCGTTCGAACGCCGGCACGCGTGCGACCAGCAACGCGACCGGACGCAGCATCGACGCTTGCGCGACCGGAGCGCAAAGCGTTTCGATCGCGCCGAGCAAATTAGGGCCGGACGAACTTGTAACCAAAGCCGTGGACGGTCTGCACGAAGTCGGGCTGACGCGTCCGTCGCTCGATGATTGCCCGAACCCGCTTGATGTGCACGTCGATCGTGCGCTCGTCGCCTGCGTAGTCAAAACCCCACACCCGATCCAGCAGCGTCCGCCGCGACAATGCGACGCCGGGGTGCGATGCCAGCTCCAGGAGCAACGCGAACTCCCGCGGCTTCGCGCGAACGCTCTTGCCGTCGATCCGCACCTCGCGCGCGGCCTCATCGATTTCCAGCCGTCCGAACGTCAGCATGGCCGGCGCTTCGACCACCGCGCGCCCGCTGCGGCGGAGGATCGCTTTGACCCGCGCGACGACCTCGTGCACCGAAAACGGCTTGCAGACGTAGTCGTCGGCGCCCAGCTCGAAGCCGATCGCGCGATCGACCTCGTCGGTACGCGCCGTCAAGAAGAGAATCGGAATCTCGCGCCGTTCGCGTCGCAGCGTTCGCGCGATTTCAAATCCATCCACGACCGGCAGTCCGACGTCCAAGATCAACAGCGCCGCGCTGGATCGCGCGACCCGCAACGCCGCCGTGCCGTCGGCAACCGCCACCGCACGCAAGCCCTCGCGTTCGAGATGATGCACCAGCAGCTCCCGAATCGCCCCATCGTCCTCCGCAATCACCACCGTACTGGCCGACACATCACGCCCAGTGCCCCCGCCGCCTCCAAACCTGTCACAGTATCATGGCGAGGCAGTGTCATGGCACAAGCCCGTGGGGTTAATCGATGGTGGCGAGGTCGATTCCCGACAAGGGGCCGAAGCGGGCGGCGCGATCTCGCAAGGCTCGATAGATGAGCGGCGCGGGGAAGCCGTAGCGTTCGAGGGCGCGAGCGGCGGTGGGATAGCTGGTGTGGGGTTTGATGCGAAAGAGGCGTTCGATCGCAGCGTCGCATCGGGATGGCTCGCTGCGATCGTCATCGCGCGCGGCTTGCAGGGCGATGTCGCGATCCACACCTTTGCGAACGAGTTCGGCGACCAGGCGCGCGTCGCCGACCGACTTGCGCGAACCCGCAACGTAGAGCTGGGCGAACAGGCGGTCGTCGAGAAGTCCGTTCGCGCGGCAGCGCTCGACTGCCGCGCGAATAGCATCGTCTTCGTACCCTTTGTGCTCCAGGCGTTTCCAGAGTTGCGCTTGGGTTAATCGCTGGCGCGCCAGCGATCGGAGCGCGCTGACCCAAGCCGAGGACGCCACGGTCGCGCTGCGTTAGTCGGCGTCGTCGACGATGGCGACTTTTTCGGCGTGGCCGTTGCGCGACATACTCGAACCCAGCGCTTCGCGGATCTTGAACTCGATCTCGCCGGCCAGATCGGTACGCTCCTCGAGGAAGGCCTTGGCATTCTCGCGTCCTTGGCCGATACGCTGATCGCCGTAGGTGTACCACGAACCGCTCTTGCCCACGATGTTCTGCTCGAGCGCGACGTCGAGGATCGAGCCCATCTTGCTGATACCCTTGCCGTAGGTGATGTCGAACTCGGCTTGGCGAAACGGCGGCGCGACCTTGTTCTTCACGACCTTGACGCGCGTGCGCGTGCCGACGACGTCTTGGCCGACCTTGATCTGCTCGAGCTTGCGCACGTCCAAACGGACCGACGCGTAGAACTTGAGCGCGCGGCCGCCCGAGGTCGTTTCGGGGCTGCCGAACATCACGCCGACTTTTTCGCGCAGCTGGTTGATGAAGATCATCACGGTCTTGCTGCGCGAGATACAGGCGGTCAGCTTGCGCAATGCTTGGGACATCAGGCGCGCCTGCAGGCCGACGTGCGCGTCGCCCATGTCGCCTTCGAGTTCGGCCTTGGTGACCAACGCGGCCACCGAGTCGACCACGACGACGTCGACGGCGTTGCTGCGCACCAGCATCTCGGCGATCTCGAGCGCTTGTTCGCCGGTGTCGGGTTGGGAGACCAGCAAGTTGTCCAGATCGACGCCCAGCGCCGCGGCGTAGGTGGGATCGAGCGCGTGCTCGACGTCGACGAAGGCCGCCGTGCCGCCGGCTTTCTGCGCTTCGGCGATCGCGTGGAGCGCGAGGGTGGTCTTACCGCTGGATTCCGGCCCGTAGATTTCGACCACGCGTCCGCGCGGAAGACCGCCGACGCCCAGCGCCAGATCCAAAGCGATCGAGCCGGTCGGAATCACCTCGAACGCCATGCGTTCTTGGAAATCGCCCATGCGCATGATCGAGCCCTTGCCGAACTGGCGCTCGATTTGTGCCAGCGCGTTGCCGAGGGCGACTTGTCGTTCGTCTTGGCCTGCCATGTCGTTCACTCTCTTTCGTTGCAGTAGTCGGGTCTTCTATCACGCTCTCACCAGCGTGTGACAAGGGGTTGGCATTGAAAACTTAGGTCTGCACGGACTCCGGGGTTTCTTCAAAAACGGCGTTGAGGAAGTCGGCGGCCGAAAACGGCGCCAGCGCGTCGGCGGTTTCGCCCAAGCCCACGAACTTGATTGGGATCTCCAGCACGTCGACGATCGCGACCAGCACGCCGCCTTTGGCGGTGGAATCCAATTTGGTGACGACCACCCCGGTCAGCGCCGTCGCTTCGTTAAAGAGCCGCGCCTGCGAGATCGCGTTTTGACCGGTCGTGCCGTCGACGACCAGCAACGTCTCGGCCGGCGGGGCGCCCGTTTCGCGTTCGATCACCCGTCGAATTTTCTTGAGTTCTTCCATCAGGTTGGTCTTGGTCTGCAAGCGTCCGGCGGTGTCGATCAGCACGACGTCGACGCCGCGCGCCTTACCGGCTTGCACGCCATCGAAGACGACTGCCGCCGGATCGGCGCCCTCGGCACCGCGCACGATTTCGCTGCCGCTGCGTTCGGCCCAAATGCCCAACTGTTCGGAGGCCGCCGCACGAAACGTGTCGGCCGCCACCAGCAAGACGCGTTTGCCGTCCTTGCGGAGTTTGGTCGCAAGCTTGCCGATCGTCGTGGTCTTCCCCGAGCCGTTGACGCCCACGACCAGCACGACCGCGGGAGCCGCACCCAGCGATAGGTTCGCCGAACCGACATCCAAAAAACGCTCGACGTCGCGGCGCAAGCGCGCCACGACTTGATCGCTGGTCGTCCAGGCTTCTTGTTTGGCGACGACCCGCAAGCCGGTGACGATCTTCTGGGTCGTTGGCACGCCGAAATCGGCCACGATCAGCAGTTCTTCGAGCTCGTCCCAGAATTCGGGCGTGATCGGCCTACGCGCGCGGCCCAGCGCCTGGACCCCGGCCAGGGTCTCCCGCGCTTTCCCGAACGACGCCCGAAGGCGTGCCATCCAACTCACGGAGCCACCCTTTTGCCGGCAGCCAATCGAACTCCTGTTCGATTCACTCCTGCGGCTCCACGATTTCCCTGAAGAGGTCTGCGATCTGCCCTCGCAAGCGCTCGGCTCGCTGCGCTCCCGCCCCCGCCGGCGCGGCCCGGGTCTGGCGAACCAGCGCGGCCATGAGCCGGTCGACCTCGCCGGCCGTGCGGGCGAACGCGTCGGGGCGCCCGGTCCTGCCCCGCCGAAAAAAGACCCGTTCCATCAGCATTTCGACAAACGCGTGCAGGCGATGCAGCGAGAGTCCTAAGATAATTGCGGCCAGCAGTTCGAACTCGAGTTGCAGATGCGTCTTTTCGAGCTCTTTGCCCACGAACCAGTGCACCAGCGCGATCGCGCAGATCAAAACCGTCATCACCACGCCGAAAACGGCCGCGCGATTGACGACGATCGTGATATCCAGCACGCGATGGCGCAGGATCGCATAGCCGACCATCAGCGGGATGGCGATCTCGCAGATCCCCGCCGCGTATTGCAGGACGGGAAGGTTGAAGAAATAGCCGACGTTGTAGACCAGCAGGGCCGCGTATCCGACCGCGGCGCCGACGACGACCCACAGCACGCGCCGGCGCTGATCGCCCGACGTGCCGGCGTAGGTCCGCACGATCGCAACGGCCGAAACGGCGAAGACGCCCAGATACAATCCGTATTCGCAGAAGTCGCCCCACAGATCGGTGCGGCCGTGGGCCCACAGCACCGCGTTGAGAACGTCGAGCGCGACGAACAACGCGATCGCGTAGGGCACGACGCGCATCACCGTACCCCGCCGACCGGGCGCCGCGTCGACGGGAAAGCGCAGCGCGAAGATCCCAAACCCGATCGCGCCCACGTCGTAAAGGATCGTCGTCGCGGTCGTGGCGATTGCGATCGCAATCGCCGGCAAACCCGCCAGATCGTTTTGCGCGACGAAGACGGGGCCGGTCGAAAACAGACAGAAGAGGCCGAAGCCGACGGTCATCGGGCGGCCATCCAGCGCGACCAGCAAGGCGCCGAAGATCGAAACGAAGATCGAGACGCTCGCCCAGGATGCCAGCAGATAGCGCGCGGCCGGGTCGTCGGCGGGCAGCGCGCGCAGACACGGAACCGCCACCAGCGCCACCATGAGCACGGCGGCCCAGGCGGCCAAGGTCCCACGCAACCAACGCGCGGTGCGATCGCTCATCATGCTCCCTCGCGAGGCTCTCCTAACGGCTATGCCGCTAGGGGTCGACGGCGAATACCGGCTTGCGAAGGTATTTTTGCTTTACGTTGGGATCGCCTTCGCGATAGCCCAAGTCCTCGCGGAGCTCGCGCAGGTGCTCGCGCAGTTGAATCACGGCCTTGGAATGAATCTGCGAGACGCGCGATTCCGAAACGTTCAGCGCCGCCTTGATCTCTTTGATGCTGCGGCCCTCGAAATAGTACATCGTGACGACCGTCCGCTGCTGCTCTGAGAGGGACTCGACCGCGCGCACCAGCGCGGCGCGAACTTCGCCGTCTTCGAATTCGCCGACGACGTCGTGGACGTCGTCCTTAAGCGTATCGACCAGCGGGACTTGATGGCCCCTTTCGTTTGGAAGAACCTCCTCGAGAGACAAGAGCGACGCACCGCCCACACGCTGCATCAATTGATCAAGCTCTTTGGCGATCAACCCCATGTGCGCCGCGATCTCCTCGCTGCTTGGCGCGCGGCCCAGCGAGAGTTCGAGCTCTTGATGGGCACGATCCAGATCGCGCGCGCGCTGGCGCACCGCGCGCGGCACCCAATCCAAGGAGCGCAGCGCGTCGATGATCGCTCCGTTGATGCGCGTGATCGCGTAGGTCTTGAACTTAACGCCGCGACCGTCGTCGTATTTTTCAATGGCATCGATGAGGCCTAAGATGCCGTCGTTGATCAAATCGTTGATCTCGACGTTGGGCGGGAGGTTCACCGAGATGCGGCCGGCGACGTACTTCACAACGTGCAAATATTTGTGAATGATCTCTTCACGAGAATATTCAACACCGTCGATGGCGTATCTCGCGCGCGCGTCGGCTTGCACCTCGTAGCCGTTATTCAAAGAATCGCGGTGTCCTACTAGCTTGAACGCTAAGCAAGCAGGTCGAGCGTTCCTCGTTATTGCGAAGGACTACGACCCTTGACATACTCCCCGGCCTGAAGGCCAAGGATTCTTCCACGCATCGCTCATGCGACACGCTGAGTTTCCTGCTTCACCAACTCGCCCAACGGCGAATCTCCACAGGCGATCCGGGCCTGCCCGGCCCTTCGGAGAATATTGATTGCGGCATTTGTATCCGCGTTGCTCACGTGACCGCACGCGACGCAGCGAAACGCCGCTTGTGTTTGCCGGTTTTCGCGACCGACATGACCGCAGTGCGCGCAGGTCCGGCTGGTATTGCGCGGGTCGACGAGCAGCAGCGTGCCGCCGTTCCATTCCAGCTTGTAGCCGAGTTGGCGGCGAAACTCGCCCCAGCCCTGATCGAGGATGCGGCGATTGAGCCCAGTCTTGGCCCGGACGTTGGTCCCCGGCTCTTCGACCGTTCCTTTGGCCGAAGCCGTCATGTTGACGATCCGTAGGTCCTCCATCACGATGATCGCGTGGTTCTTGCCGATCGTCGTGCTGGCTTTATGAAGCAGGTCGTTGCGGACATATGCGATCTTGCGCTGCAAACGCGTGATCTTCATCTTGGCCTTGCGCGAATTCGCAGAGAACTTTGCTTTGCGAGCCATCCGGCGTTGGTAGAACGCCAGGCGTTTCTCGTATTTTTTAAAGGCGTTCGCGCCTTCGATGAACGTGCCATCCGAAAGAGCGGCAAAGCGTGCCACGCCCAAGTCGATCCCGACCGCCGACTCCGATCCGTGTACGGGCTCGGCTACGTCGCGTTTGGTTTGGATCGTGACATACCAATCGCGCCCGTCATGCGACACCGTAACGTTCTTTGGCGTTCCATCGATTTGGCGGCTCTTGCGAAAGCCGATCCAGCCGACCTTCGGCAGATGAACGCCGCGGCCGTCGATGGCAAAACCCTGCGGGAAGCGGATGCCCTGCGGCCGGTCGCGCTTCTTGAATCGTGGGAAACCCGCCGCAAGGTTTGGGATCGAACGCGCGCCGGTACGCTGTGGCGAGGTCCTTCAGGGTCTGTTGCAACGGCTGGGAATGCACCTCGCGCAAGAACGGGTACTCGCCTTTGAGGTGAACGAGGTACTCACACATCGCCTTGAAGCCAAGGCGCTTTTCACCGCGTTCGTGCCGGAGTTCGTTTTGCGCGAGGACCTCGTTCCAAACGAAGCGCGAACAGCCGACGAAACACCGCAAGGTCGCAGCCTCGGCTTGCGTCGGCTTGAGGCGAAAACGATACCCTTGGCGGCGCGTCACGCCATGATCCTACAGAATAGGAGTGCCATACGCCTGGCTTTCTGCGAGCGCTGCGCGCAAGGCGTCTTGTATCCCCGGCCTGAACGCCGGGGCTTTACGGCGCTCGTCAGTAACGGATGCGCGGATTCGCGGCGGCGTAGAGCACGTCGACCAGCGCGTTAACCACGACGAAGACCGCCGCGAACAGCAAGATGCAGCCGTTCACGACGGGCATATCGCGGTTGCTGATCGCGTCGAATGCCAAGCGACCGGCCCCCGGCCAGGCAAAGACGTTCTCGGTCAGTACCGCGCCGCCCAATAACAGTCCGGTCTGTAAACCAACGATCGTGACGATCGGCACCAGCGCGTTGCGCAGCGCGTGGTGCACGACTACCGCCCACTCTCCCAAACCTTTGGCCCGAGCCGTCCGGACGTAATCGCTATTCAAAACGTCCAGCATTCCGCTGCGCGTGATCTTGGCGACGATCGCCAGCGGGATCGTGCCTAGCGTCAGCGCGGGCAAGATCAGATGCCACAGGGCGTCCAGCGCCGCGCGCACGTTGCCTTCCAGCAACGCATCGAGCACGAGCAGATGCGTGATCGGGCGCACGTCGTATTGCAGCGAGATGCGCCCCGATACCGGAAAGAGATTCCAGCCCCAATGCGATGGAACGACGCTCAGCAGGTAGACCAGCATCCAGCCCAGCCAAAAGACCGGAATCGAGACGCCCAACAGCGCCAGGCTGGTCGCCGCCGCGTCGACCGGCGTGCGAAAGCGCAGCGCCGCGACGATGCCGATCGGGATCCCCAAGACGATCGCGACGAGCATCGCGGCCACGGTCAACTCGACCGTTGCCGGAAAATACGCCGCTAGTTTGGAAGCGACGCTCTGATCGTCGATGATCGAGCGCCCCAGATCGCCGTGCGCGGCGTGTTCCAGATACAATCCCAACTGCACGTACCACGGTTTATCCAACCCGAAGGCCGCGCGCAGCGCCGCGACCTGCACGGGCGAGGCGTGATCGCCCAGCCGAATCGCGACCGGATCGCCCGGAATCGCCTTCATAAACAGAAACGACACGATCGTGATTGCGACCAACACGACGATCAGACGCGCGAGACGCCGCACGATGAAGCTTGTCAACGGCGTTTACGCGTTGGCGCAGCGCAGCGCGAACTTGAGCGCCTGGCCGTACAAGAACGCGCGGTCGCCCAGACCGCGTTCGCGATCTTCGCGCTGGAGGACGTCGGCAAAGCGCGCCGAGCCCGCCAGTTGTTCGAAAAGGAGGCCGTAGCGTGCGGGCTTGCGCTCGAGAAAGCGCATCAGCCGTTCGCGATTGCGCAACCGGCCGTGAAAACGATCCCGCAACGCACGGCCGTAGCGCGCGGCGGCGTGCTGCGGACGTTCGCGCGACGAGGCGACCGCTTCGGCTGCCAGACGACCGCTCATTGCGGCTTCGAAGATGCCTTCGCCGTTGGTCGCATCGACCAAACCGGCCGCCGTGCCGCCCACCATCACGCCCTCGCAGGCGACGTGGGGGCGCGGCATTCCGCCGTAAAGCAGATGGCCTTCCTGTTTGAGCGTGAAACCGACGCCGGGATAGAGTCGCGCGCGGACGCGCTGCGTAAACGATTCGAGTTCCCAGCGCAATTGCGCGCCGGGCATTTTCCCGGTAAAGCCCAGCCCGATCGCGAGATGATCGCGTTTGGGGAACATCCAGCCGATGATCTGACGGCCGTCTCGCCCCGGATAGTAGTGAAGTTCGAGCGTTTGGTAGGCGATCGCAGCGGCCGGCGCGTCGAGATAGACGCGATATTGCAGGGTCGTCATCAATCCGCGCTGCCAGCCGTCGAACCCCAGGGGAGCCTTGGCTTCGAGCTGCGCGGTCGCCCCTTGTGCCAGAAACAGGTTGCGAGCGGAAATTCTCCGGCGCGATCCCGCCTCGGCGTCGGCATATTCCACGATCGTGCGATCGCCGTCGCGCGTGAAGCCGCGATACAGCATGCCGGTCCGGATCTGCGCGCCCGCGCGCACCGCCTGTCGCGCGATCTCGCCGTCGAGTTCTTCGCGCGTGGTCGTGTGGCCGGGTCCGAAAAATACCTCGCGCTCGACGCCGGCGACGTCGAAGAGCGCCAAGCGCGGCGTGTCGCAATGCACGAGCGTTCGCGGCAGATCGAACGTTTCGCAGAAGCCCGGGCGCAGACCGGCCGCGCACACACGCTTGCTTCCGACGACGGCGTCCTTCTCGAGCACGACCGCGCTAGCACCGCCGCGCGCCGCCTCGCGCGCCGCGGTGCTGCCGGCGGGACCCGCGCCGACCACGACCAGTTCGACCTCCTCAAGCATCAGGCGTCGTCCATTCGCCCGAAGGGCCCACCGGTCATGGCGCCGCGGGCAGGCAGGACCGCCAGGGCGCCCGGCCCAACCTTGCGCGGTTAGTTGCTCAGGCTTAACGCCGAGCCTTATTCTTCCGTCGCTTAAGGAAATGTACGTGTTAGCACAACAAGCGATCTGGGCCGGACTCATCGGCGGCGCGCTCGCCGTGGTCTACGGCATCGTTTTGATTCTCTGGGTCCTAGGACGCCCCGATGGCAACGAGCGCATGCGAGAGATCGCCGCGGCCATCCAAGAGGGCGCTATGGCCTTCCTCAAGCGCCAATACACGACCGTCGCCGTGGTGGCGGTCATTCTGGCCATCATCATCGGCTTTGCGCCCGCGCCGCTGGGCTGGCAGTCCGCGGTCGGTTTCCTGATCGGCGCGATCTTGTCGGGCGCGGCCGGCTACATCGGCATGACCGTTTCCGTGCGCGCCAACGTGCGCACCGCCGAAGCGGCGCGCGGCGGCCTCAAGCCCGCCCTCAACGTCGCGTTCCGCGGCGGCACGGTGACCGGCATGCTCGTCGTCGGTTTAGGCTTGATCGCGGTCTCGGGCTACTTCTGGTTTCTCCTCAACGTCAACCAAGGCGACGTCGGCAAGTCGCTGGCCGCGATGGTCGGCTTGGCCTTCGGCTGCTCGTTGATTTCGGTGTTCGCTCGTTTGGGCGGCGGTATCTATACCAAGGCCGCCGACGTCGGCGCCGACTTGGTCGGCAAAGTTGAAGCCGGCATTCCCGAAGACGATCCGCGTAATCCCGCGGTCATCGCCGACAACGTCGGCGACAACGTCGGCGACTGCGCCGGCATGGCCGCCGACTTGTTCGAAACGTATTGCGTGACGACCGTCGCCGCGATGCTGCTGGGGTTCCTGACCTTCGGCGCGACGATTCCCGGCGCCGTGACGTTTCCGCTGCTGCTGGGCGCGCTTTCGATCGTCGCCTCGATCATCGGCTCGTCGCTGGTCGGCATGGGCAAGGTCGCCAAGAACACGATCATGTCCGCGCTGTATTGGGGCATGGCTGCGGCCGGCATCCTGGCGCTGATCGGTTTCTGGTTCGTCAGTCAGGGCGTCTTCGGCTCGGGGTTGGGCGGCGTGAGCGCGACCAGCATCTTCTTCTGCGCCTTCGTCGGCATCGCGATCACCGGATTGATCACGTTCATCACCGAGTATTACACCGGCACGCAGTTCGCGCCGGTTCGGCGCATCGCCGCAGCGTCGCTGACCGGTCATGCGACCAACATGATCGCGGGCCTGGCCGTCTCGATGCAAGGCACCGCACTGCCGGCGCTGGTCATCGTCGTCGGTATTCTGGTTTCCTATTCGCTGGCCGGCGTCTACGGCGTCGGCATCGCGGTTATGGCGATGCTCTCGATGGCCGGCATCGTCGTGGCGATCGATTCGTTTGGCCCGATCACCGATAACGCGGGCGGCATCGCGGAGATGGCCGAGATGTCCCAAGACGTCCGCAACGTGACCGATCCGCTCGACGCGGTCGGCAACACGACCAAAGCGGTCACCAAGGGCTACGCGATCGGGTCGGCGGCGCTGGCTGCCGTCGTGCTGTTCGCGTCGTTCTTAAAGGAGCTAACCAATCATTGCGTGGCCTCGAACGCGGCGTGCGCGACCAATCCCGTCTCGTTCTCGATCGGCGATCCGTACGTGTTAACCGGTCTGTTCGTCGGCGGTCTGCTCCCGTATCTGTTCGCGTCGCTGTCGATGGAAGCCGTCGGTCGCGCGGGCGGCAAGGTCGTCGAAGAAGTCCGCCGTCAGTTCCGCGAGAATCCGGGCATCATGCTGGGCACGTCCAAGCCCGACTACGGCACGACGGTCGACATCGTGACGGCTTCGGCACTTAAGGAGATGATTCTGCCGGCGCTGATTCCGGTAGGCGTCCCGATCGTCGTCGTTCTGCTCACCGTCTTTAACGTCTTCAAGGGCAACACCGGCGCGCAGATGATGGGCGGCATTTTGGTCGGTTCGATCGTCACCGGGCTATTCGTCGCGATCTCGATGACGACGGGCGGCGGCGCGTGGGACAACGCCAAGAAGTACATCGAAGACGGCCACCACGGTGGAAAAGGTTCGCTCGCACACCAAGCCGCCGTCACCGGCGACACCGTCGGCGACCCCTACAAAGACACCGCCGGCCCCGCGATCAACCCCATGATCAAAGTCCTCAACATCGTCGCCTTGCTGTTAGTAGGCTTCCTAGTCCATTAACGATGTCATGGCGAGCGTAGCGCCCGGGAGGCGTTTGCGCGCTTACCAGCCGCCCGAGGCGCCGCCGCCGCCGAAGCCTCCGCCGAATCCGCCGGCGCTAAAGCCGCCCCCGCCGAAG
>Ga0208357_1001659_pt1 | contig 15983 bp, 13 predicted proteins | sample NGESurdeep092012_6_FD_184487 | JGI IMG/M metagenome (GOLD analysis project Ga0208357, IMG submission 184487) | Arctic peat soil microbial communities from Barrow, Alaska - NGEE Surface sample F52-2 deep-092012 (SPAdes) | ecosystem: Environmental > Terrestrial > Soil > Wetlands > Peat ... | reverse complement strand
AGTCGAAAGAGGAACTGTTATGGCACGAGTCAAGAGGGCGGTCAACGCCAAGAAGCACCACAAGGCGATTCTGGAAGAGGCGAAGGGTTACTACGGTGATCGCAGTCGCACCTTTCGCTCGGCCAATCAGGCCGTCCAGCACTCCGGTGTGTACGCGTTTCGCGACCGCCGCGCGCGCAAGGGCGACATGCGTCGGCTCTGGATCCAGAGGATCAATGCTGGCACACGGGCCCACGGCATGAGCTACAGCCGATTCATCGCCGGGCTGAACGCCGCGGGCATCGAAGTCGACCGTCGGATCCTGGCGGACTTGGCCGTGAATGACAACGCCGCCTTCGCGGCGATCGTCGCTCAGGCCGGCGCCGCGCTGTCCAAGTAGGTAACCCTGATCGAGGCGTTGGGTTCGTCACACCAACGAGTTCGCCGACTCCGGCGTCTCGTCCAAAAGCGCTCACTTCGCTGGAGCGAGGGCGTGTGCGTTCTCGAGGGTCCGGACCTCGTCGATGCCGCTCTCGAGAGTGGCGTCGAATTTGAGGCGGTCTACGTCGATGCCGCGGCCCTCGACGTGGCGTCGATCACGGCGCTGACCCAAAGGGCCGCCGACAAGGGCGTGCGTGTGTTCGCGCTCGCCGAGGGCGTCGTGGAGAAGATCGCCGACGCCCAGACGCCCCAGCCGGTCTTGGCCGCGGTGCGCTTTGAGCGGCGCGACCTCACCTCGATTGCGAAGAGTGGCTTCGTCGTGGTCCTGCACGACCTCCGCGATCCCGGCAACGTGGGCACGATCATCCGCTCCGCCGACGCGGCCGGGGCCACGGCCGTCATCGTCACCGGACAATCGGTCGATCCCTTCAATCCCAAAACCCTTCGCGCGAGTGCCGGTTCGATCTTCCATCTGCCGGTCGTCGTCACGTCGATCGACGAGGTGTTGTCGTATTTTCACGGCGACGCGCAACTGCTCGCGACGGTCGTTCGCGGCGGGCGCAGCCACCGCGAGGTCGATTTCACGCGCGCGAGCGTGGTCCTCATCGGCAACGAGTCTGACGGTCTCGACGCGGCGACGATTGAACGCTGTGACCAGACGATCTCGATCCCGATGGACGGACAAAGTGAATCGTTGAACGCCGGCGTCGCCGCGTCGTTGATCGCCTTCGAGGCCCTGTGGCAACGCAGAGACGCCGCCGCGGTCCCGCCACCCCGTAGCCTTTAAGCGTCATGACCTCTTCGCCGCTCGCCAATCTCGCCGATCAGACGGCCGGACTGCTCGCCACGATCGCGGGCCTCACGACCATCGAGCAGCTGCGCGAAGCGGAACCCTCGGTGACCGGCAAGCGGTCGATCCTTTCGGCGTTGCAGAAGTCCTTCGGCGCCCTCGCGCCCGAGGACCGAAAGGAAGCCGGTGCGCAGTTGCAAGAAGCCCGGCGCGTCGTGGAAGCGGCTCTGGAGAGGCGCCGGCGAGAGTTGAGTCAATTGGCGCGCGCCCAATTCCTGCTCGAAGATGGCTTGGACTTGGGCGACGTCGTCGTGGGTGACGTGCGCTGGAACGCGGCGATTGGTCATCCGAGCTTGATCTCGATCACGCAGCGCGAACTCGAGGATGTGTTCGTCGCCATGGGCTTCACCGTGTCCGAAGGGCCCGAGGTCGAGAGCGACTGGTACAACTTCGAGGCGCTCAACATACCTCCGGCGCACCCGGCCCGCGGCCTCTGGGATACCTTTTACGTTGACCTGGGTGAGCCGGAGACGGTCGTGCTTCGCACCCACACCTCGCCGACGCAGATCCACTTGATGGAAGCGGCGGTGGCGAACGACGCACTGCCGATTCACTCGGTGATGCCCGGGCGCTGTTATCGGCGCGACACGCCCGACGCCAGTCACCTCGCGACCTTCCACCAGATCGAAGGCCTGGTCGTCGATCGCGGCATCACCTTCGCGGACTTGGCGGGCGTCATCGAGACGTTCACGCGGGCATATTTCGGACCCGACATCGAGTCGAGACTTCGCCCGGGCTACTTCCCGTTCACCGAGCCCTCGGCCGAGTTCGAAGTGACCTGCACGATCTGTCGCGGCGAGGGCTGTCGCACGTGCTCACACACTGGATGGATCGAGCTAGGTGGTTGCGGTGTCCTCGATCCCGCGGTGCTCGCCGCGGTCGGCATCGACGGCAACGAGTGGAGTGGATTCGCTTTCGGATTCGGTATCGACCGCTGCGCCCAGATGCGCCACGAGGTCGCCGATATGCGTGCGTTGATCGAGAACGACACGCGATTCTTAGGACAGTTCTCTTGAAGATCCCGCTCTCGTGGTTACGCGAATTCGTTGAACTCACCGAGACTACGGATGAACTACGTGCGATCCTCGACGACCTCGGGCTGGTCGTCGAGGGTATTGAGTACGTGGGCGAGGGACTCGATGAGGTGATCGTCGCGCGTATCGATGAGATTCGCGCGATCGAAGGTGCGGACCGGGTCCGTCTGGTCGTCGTTGACGCCGGAGACGGACCGTTGGAGATCGTCTGTGGCGCGATGAACATCGACGTGGGCGATCACGTGCCACTCGCGCCGATCGGTGCCGTGCTGCCCGGAGGCTTTGCGATCGCTAGACGAGAGATGCGCGGCGTCACGTCCAATGGGATGTTGTGTTCGTCTCGCGAACTGGGTCTGGGCGATGACCACGGGGGACTGATGTTGCTCGATGAGCTCATTGACCCGGTCGTCGGCGTCGGCCTGCTCGAGGCGCTCTCGATCACGCCCGACGTCGTCTTCGATATCACCGTCGAAGGAAATCGCCCCGACGCGTGGTCGATCGAAGGGGTCGCGCGCGACCTCGCCACGCGACTGCGTCGTCCACTTTCCTCCCCCCCACTCGCCGTGACCAACAGCGACACGGTGAGTGACTCGTTCGCCTCGGCGGGCATCGACGCTCCCGACCTCTGCGGACGTCTCACCGTGTCGGTGCTTCGACACGTGAACGTGCGTCCTTCTCCGTCGTGGGTGGCCGCGCGGGTCCAGAGTGCGGGGATGCGGGCGATCTCCAATGTGGTCGACGCCTCCAATCTCGTGATGCTCGAACTCGGGCAACCGACGCACGCGTACGACGCCGCACACGTCGCCGGACGCGCACTGCGCGCTCGGCGGGCGCGGCCCGGTGAAACGCTCGAGACCCTTGACGGCGTTGAGCGCCGACTCGCGACCGCCGGACGAGGTCTGGGGGACACCGGTGAGGACTGCGTCATCGTCGACGGCGACGACAACGTCCTCGGACTCGCGGGCATCATGGGTGGTGCGGCCAGTGAGATCAGCGACGCCACGACTGACGTGTTGCTCGAAGCGGCCTATTTCGATCCCATGTGCATCGCGCGCAGTTCCAAACGTCACGCCCTGCGTACCGAGGGGTCGATCCGATTTGAACGCGGCGTCGATCCGCAGTTAGCCCTGCGAGCCTCCGCCCGTTTCGTGGCGATACTTCGCGAAAGTTGTCCCGAGTTGGAGTGGCTCCGAGACCCCCTCGACGTCGTGGGGACATTGCCGACACCCCCGACGGTGGAGTTCTCTGAGGACGATATCGAGCGAGTGCTCGGCGTGGCGATCGCCAGCGACGACGCCACTCAGATCCTGGAGGGGCTCCGCTTCAAGGTCGAGGTGTCCGGTGGACGCTTCATCGTCGTGCCATCGAGCGCTCGGCCGGACGTGCGTGGTGGTGCCGCCGGAAGCGCTGACGTCATCGAGGAGATCGCTCGACTCTACGGTTACCGGCGACTGCCCCGACACACGCCCACCTGGCCCGAACCGGGCGGACTGAACGCCCGACAGAAACTGCGTCGGCGGGTTCGCGACGTGGTCGTTGACCTCGGCGCCAATGAATGCTGGACTCCGACGCTCGGCAGTGATCGTGATTTCGATCTTCTTCGATCGGGTGTCGCTCGAGTGCGCATCACGAATCCGCCGTCGTCGGACGAGTCGGTGCTTCGACCAACCATGATCACGGGTCTGGTGCGCGTATGGGGCAAGAACCTCGAACGCGGCGTCGGTGACGTGGTTCTGGCCGAGATTGGCAACGTCTTCACGCATCCCGACGCGACGACGGCGCCTCGAATGACACGAGGCGGTGTGGGTGGCACGGTCACCTTGGCTCTGCCCCAGGAGAATGAACGTCTCACCGTCGTGCTGGGTCGAGAACTCGACGACGCAATGACGGCGGTGGCGATGTGGAATACCATGGCGAATCGAATGGGCCTGGCCGACGTCGTCGTCCGAGGTACCGAGACGCCGGTGGTGGGCTTTCATCCGACACGCGTCGCCCAACTCGTCGACCGACAGTCCGGGGCGCTCTTGGGTTTCGTCGGGGAGGTCGACGTCGTCCTCGTCGAGGACGTCGCAGGTTCGGCACCTTCTCGTCGACTCGGGCTCCTTGACGTCGACTTTGACGCACTGTGCGACCCGTCGCTCGCGACGCGGCGCAATGAGTTCGCCAAGGTCCCCAGTCGATTCCCGAGCGCCGTCATCGACCTGGCCTTCGTCACCCCGCGCGCCCTTCACGCCCAAGACCTCGCTTTCGAGTTACGCGCGGCCGACCAGTCCGTCGAACTCGTCGAGCTCTTCGACGTGTACCGGGGAGCGAATTTACCCGAGGGCACTCGCAGCCTGGCCTACCGAGTGCGTCTGAACTCCGACGAAAGCACGCTGAGTGAGCAAGACGTGGCGACCGCTCGCAGCCAGTTGATAGCGCGTGCGGAGTCCCTCGGCGCGATACTTCGCTGATCCGATGGTCGCCACGAGCTCGCTAGGTTGCCGTGGTGATTGAGTTCGTTGAGTTGAGCGACCTGGGACGTCGCTACAGCGGACAGTTTCGAGTCCGCTTGGGGGACGCTGACGCGAATGGAACGATTCGCCTTGACGGAGTCGCGCGCGTCCTCCAGGACGTCGCGACCGATGACTGGGAAGACACCGGTCTCGAATCGACCGATACCTGGGTGGTGCGACGTACGACGATCCGCGTCGCCGACGCCGGACGTTGGCCGCGTTACAAGGAAGTCATGACCGTGACCACCTGGTGCGGCGGCACCGGCGCCGCGTGGGCCGAGCGTCGCACGAACATCTCGGTTCATGGAGAGCTCCTGGTCGAGGCGGTCGCGCTGTGGGTGCCCGTCGATCCCTCGGGTCATCCCGTTCGCCTCAAACCGGCGTTCTTCGACGTCTACGGCGAAGCGATGCAGGGACGCAAGGTCTCCGGTCGCATTGCGCCACCGGTCGTCGCCGACGACGCGCAGTTGCTCGCGTGGCCCCTACGACGAGCGGACCTCGACATCGTGGGTCACGTCAACAACGCCGCGGTGTGGCAGGCCGTGACCGAAGTCGTCACGGCGCCGGTCACCTGGGTGAGTGTGATCCATCACGGCGCGGTCGAGAGCGGACACGACGTCCAGATCGCGCACGCGCCCGGCTCACTCTGGCTGTTGGTCGATGGCGAGGTCCGCGTCTCCGCTGAATACGCCGAGTAGCTCTGACGTCGGTGGTACGTTCGTGGCACTCGTGGCGAAGATGCACCCGACGAGTACCAACGGGAAGCCGAAGACAATTCCCGTGGTGAGCGTTTCGTGGAGGCCGACCACGCCGAGCACCACCGCGATGGCCGTGTTGAAGTACGTGACCACCACCGAACGCGAAGATCCCACCTCCTTCACGAGTTCGAAGAAGATCAGGAAGGCCGCGGCGGTGCATACGACTGACAGGACCGCCACGCAGCTCCACGTCTCGCCCGAGATGTGGGCGGGCCAGTGAATAACGGCCCAGGGAGTCCAACACAGCGCCACGAACGCCGTCGCGCCAGCAACGACCACCACGCCGGGAACGTGCGCCAACTTCGTCGCCAGAATCATCGGGCCGAAGCAGTACCCGAGACAGACGACCATCATGAGTCCAATCCAAGTGATCGAGCCGCCTCGCAGATCGAGTCCTACGAGTAGCGCGACGCCGACGGCGCCGATTCCCAGACCGAGGTATCGACGCTGGGAGATGTGCTCTCCACTGCGCCTGATCCGTTGGACCAAGACCGCGAAGAGCGGAACGCAGCAGATAAGCAAACTGGTGAGCGAACTCGAGATGTGCCTTTCGGCGGTCGCCATGCAGTACCACGGGATCCCGAACTCGACGACGGCGAAGACGATGATCCATCGCAGATTTGTGAGCAGGACGGGAATCTGTCGGCGGGCAATGACGATGGGCGCCAAGAGAAGCGAGGCCGGAGCGGTTCGAAGCAAGACCATGACGCCGGGATCGAGCTGGCGCACGGCCACGCGAATCAGCAAATAGGGGATTCCCCAGATCACCGCCATCGCCAAAAAGAGGGTCCAACCACGCCGTGACATGGCGTTCATTCTAGTGACCGGTGAAATCACTTGCGTTTTTATGTCTCGGTGTGCATAAAATGGCATTATGCGTGTTGGAGTCGTCGGCGCCACGGGGTACGCCGGGTCAGAGATGCTTCGACTCTGCGTGTCACACGCCGACTTCGACGTCGTTGTCGCGACGGGCGAATCGAACGCCGGTAAGCGGATCGCCGATCACGTGCCCGCGCTCGCCGCGGCCTACCCGTCGATGGTGTTCGACGAGACGAATCACATCCTCACCAGCGACGTTGACGTCGTGTTCTTGGCGTTGCCGCACGGTCACAGCCAGAGGTTGGTGCCGAGACTCGTCGAACGACGCGTGAGTGTCGTGGACCTGGGAGCGGATTTTCGTTTGAAGGACAAGGACGAGTATCACCAGTGGTATGGAGCGGCGCACGCAGCGCCGGAGTTACTGTCGAATTCGGTCTACGGCCTCGTCGAACGCCACCGCAAGGAGCTCGTCGGCGCGACGTTGATCGCGGTGCCGGGGTGCTATCCGACCGCGAGCGTCCTCGCCCTCGGTCCCTTCCTCGACGCCGAACAGATTGAACGTGACGGCATCGTCGTGAATGCGCTCAGTGGATCCTCGGGCGCCGGACGGGCCACGAGCGATCGACTGCACTCCTCGCGCCTCGCCGGCAACGCCGAAGCGTACGGTCTGGTGTCGCATCGGCACACCCCGGAGATCCAACAAGAACTGAATGCCGAACTGCTCTTCACGCCGCACCTGGTAGCGACGAGTCGAGGAATGTTGGTGACCGCCTACGGTCGCGTCACTGATCCGACGCTGACCACCGAGTCGGCGCTCGCTCTTCTTCGATCGACCTACGCCGGGGATCCCTTTGTCATCGTCGTCGATGAGCCACCGACGCTGAAAGACCCCGTGGGGAGCAATCTCTGTTTCGTGAGTGCTCGGGTCGACGAGCGCACCGGGTGGTTGATCGCCATGAGTTCAATCGACAATCTGATCAAGGGCGCGGCCGGTCAGGCCATTCAGGCCTGGAACGTCGCGAACGCTCGCGACGAGACAATGGGATTGCCGATGACGGGCGTGACGCCGTGAACTGCGTGGTCGTGAAAGTGGGCGGTCACGCGTTGGATTCACTCGAACCGTCATCGTCGGTGTTGATCGACCTCGCGCGCGACGTCGCCCAACTCCGCGAACGCGACGTGTACGTCGTCGTCGTCCACGGCGGCGGCCCTCAGATTGCGTCGTTGCTCGAGAGCGTCGGTCTCGAGAGCCGCTTCGACCACGGGCTGCGCATCACCGATGTCGAAACAATGCGCTACGTCGAGATGGCCTTGAGTGACGTCAACATTCGGATCGTCGCGGCACTCAACGACGCCGGACTGGCGAGCGTCGGACTCTGCGGTGCCGACGCCACGCTGTTGCGCTCGCAGTCGGTCGGCGAACCATTCGATCGCGTGGGACTCGCGCCCGTGGTCAACCGGGACGTGATCGACGCGCTGTGGTCGGCCGGTTTCACACCCGTCATCAATCCCGTCGCTCTCGACAAGGATGCCCAGCCACTCAACTGCAATGCCGACGCGGTGGCCGGGGCCCTCGCCGCCGAGCTGAGCGCCGACGTACTGGTGCTCTTGAGCGATATCGACCAACTGCTCGAGAATGTCGAAGACCCGACGTCCGCCACATCGTTGGTCACCGGTGCTGAAATCGAAGCCATGAAACTCTCGGGCGCGGCGCGTGACGGGATGAATCCCAAACTGACGGCGGCACTCGATGCCCTGCACGGCGGGGCCGAGAAGATCCTCCTGGCCAACGGGACGCGACGCCACGCCCTTCGCGACGCGCTGGCCCAATCAATTCCCACGACGGAGGTGGTACGTTGACCCGCCATTTCTTGACCATCGAACAACAGAGTCAAGCTGATTTGGATTCGATCTACGGACTGTCGACATCGCCCTTCGATGACGAGACGTTAAAGGGCCAGGGGGTCGCGCTGTTATTCGAGCGACCGAGTCTGCGAACGCGCGCCTCGAGTTCGGCGGCGGTGCACGAATTGGGCGGCTACACCACGTTCTTCAGCGACGACGAGGTCGGCCTCGATAGCCGAGAGTGTGCCGAGGACGTGGGCCGCACACTGGCCGAGATGTACGCGATCGCGGGACTGCGCGTGCGCAGCCACGCGGTCTTCGAGCGGATGCGCGCCGCGACGAATGATCGGATGTCACTGGTCAACCTGCTCAGCGGCGTCGCGCACCCGACCCAAGCGGTCGCGGACGTGCTCACGATCGCCGACCAGTTCGCCAAGGGCGACGTGCACGGTCTCGCGGGACTCGACGTGGCCTACGTCGGCGACGCGACCAACGTGACGCGATCCCTCGCGGTCGCCCTGCTTCGTCTCGGTGTGAACGTAACGATCGGTGCCCCGCCCGACTACCAGTTGATCCCGGGCGGACCGGAAGACCCGTCGGCCCTGGAGGGACCCGGTACGCTTCGCCTCACCGACTCGCCGACCGACGCGGTCAAAGGGGCCGACGTCGTCTACACCGACGCTTGGGTCTCGATGGGTTCAGAAGGTGAGAGCGAACAACGCCGTCGCGACCTCTCGGCCTTTCGCGTGGACGAAAATCTGCTGAAACTCGCCAAGACGCGATCCGTGCTGATGCACTGCCTGCCCGCGCATCGTGGCGATGAGATCACGAACGCGGTGCTCGATAGCGCTCAATCGCTCGTGTGGCGTCAAGTGTTTCACCGTCGCTCAGCAATGATCGGCGTTTTACGTTGGATTAAAGAGGAGAGTTCATGACCAAGACCCAGCGCCAACACCGTATTGGCGAGTTAATCGAGCGAGAGAGGATTTCGACGGCCGCCCAATTGGTGACACGTCTGCAATCCGAAGGGATCTCCGCCACCCAGGCGACGGTCACCCGCGACCTCCAAGAACTCGGCACGATCAAGGTCCGTGACGAGAACGGTGTTCGGCGTATCGTCGCCGCGACCGCGTCGACGTTCACGCACGCCCCCTTGGATCACTTGCGCCGAATGATGGGCGAGTGGGTCGTGTCGGTCGAGAGCTCCGAGAACCTCGTGGTCGTGCGAACCCCTCCGGGCTGTGCGCACGTCGTGGCGTCGGCGCTCGACCGCAGCGCTCTCGACGGCGTGCTCGGCAGTGTCGCCGGTGACGACACGGTCCTCGTGATCGCCGACGAGAAACGCGGTGGCATGTCGCTGGCCACTGAGTTCCGCTCCCTGGCGGGACTCGACGACTCGGTCGTGCCGATGAAGATGGATAAATAGCGATGTCGAAACGAGTAGTCCTCGCCTACAGCGGGGGGCTCGACACGTCGGTGGCGATTCGTTGGATGATCGAGGAGTGGGGTGTCGAGGTGGTCGCGGTACTGGTCGACGTCGGCCAGGACGTGGAGAGTGCCGAGAGCTTCGATGACATCCGCGCGCGTGCCCTCCTCGCCGGAGCGATCGATTGCGTGCTCGTCGACGCGCGTGACGAGATGGCCGAAGAGTTCTGCGCCAAGGCCATCGCCGCCAACGCGCGCTACGAGAACAAGTACCCACTCGTCTCGGCGCTGTCGCGCCCCGTGATCGTGCGTCACCTCGTCGCGCAGGCCCGAGTGTTCAACGCTCACGCCGTGGCCCACGGCTGCACCGGCAAGGGGAACGATCAGGTGCGTTTTGAGGTCGGCACGCACGCGTTGGCCCCGGACCTCGAGGTGCTCGCGCCCGCACGCAACTGGGGCATGACGCGCGCCGACTCGGTTGACTACGCCGAGAAGTGGGAGATCCCAATCAAGGCGACGAAGGAAAAGATCTACTCGATCGACGAGAACCTTTGGGGGCGAGCCATTGAGTGCGGCGCCATTGAGGACCCGTGGGCCGCGCCGCCCGAAGAGCCCTACACGCTGACGCGGGTCACGAACCTGGAGCCGGTCGAGCTCACGGTCACGTTCAACGAAGGCGTACCGGTCGCCCTCGATGGGGTCAACATGAGACTGGCTGAGCTCATCGCGAACCTGAACGTTCGAGCGGGCGCGACCGGTTTCGGTCGCCTCGATATGGTGGAGAATCGCCGCGTCGGCATCAAGAGTCGTGAGGTCTACGAATGCCCGGCGGCGTTGGCCCTGATTAGCGCGCACGCCGACCTGGAGGACCTCGTACTCGAGCGTGACGTCCATCACGAAAAGGGACGGCTGGAAACGCGTTGGTCCGAACTGGTCTACGACGGCATGTGGTTCTCGCCGCTGAAAGAGGCACTGGATGCGTTCATCGCGGACACCCAGCGACACGTGAGCGGTGACGTGCGACTGCGCTTCGAGGCCCCGGGCCTGCTGCGAATCGTCGGGCGACGCAGTCCCAAAGCGCTCTACGACTACGGCCTCGCCACCTACGACGCCGCCGACACCTTCCGTCACGCCGACTCCGAGGGTTTCGTCCGTATTTACGGACTCGGGGTGAAGACCTGGGCGCAGCGTCAAGGCGCGAAGAACGCCACGCCCCCGTCACCATGACGCTGTGGAGCGGACGATTCTCGTCGGCTATGGAGAGTGGCCTCTGGGACCTCTCGGAGAGCTACTCCTTCGACCACGTGCTCTACCTCTACGACGTCGTCGGGTCGAAGGCCCACGTGCAGGGCCTGGTGCGCGCCGGGCTCGTGAGCCCCGACGAGGGAACGACGCTCATCGGTGCACTTGATGAGGTCTTGGGCGAGTTCAACGACGGCCGATTCGAACGATCGTCGAGTGACGAGGACGTTCATATGGCGATTGAACGTCGGGTCATCGAACTCGCTGGGGACGTGGGGGCGAAACTCCATACCGCACGGAGTCGCAACGACCAGGTGGCTACGACCTTTCGCCTTTTCACCCGCCACGCGGTCGCACAGGTCGCCGCGGCGAGCCTCGCCCTGATCGACGTACTCGTCGCCGTTGGCGAACGCCACGATGACGTCTATCTGCCGGGCTACACCCACCTGCAGCGCGCGCAGCCGGTACGACTCGGTCACCATTTGAACGCACACGCGTGGGCACTCCTTCGTGACGTCGATCGTCTCTTAGACGCGCGCGAGCGCATGAACGTATCGCCACTCGGCGCCGGTGCCCTCGCGGGCACCTCACTGGCGATCGACCCTTCCTTCGTCGCCGACCTGCTGGGATTCAAGGCGGCCTTCACGAACTCCCTGGATGCCGTGAGCGACCGAGACTTCGTCGCCGAGACGCTGTTTGACATTGCGCTGTTGGGCGTGCACCTGTCACGAATGGGCGAAGAGCTCGTCTTGTGGACGACGACGGAGTTCAACTTCGCCGTCTTGAGCGACGAGTACGCGACCGGCTCGTCGATGTTGCCCCAGAAGAAGAACAGCGACGTCGCCGAACTGGCGCGCGCGAAGAGCGGTCGTCTCGTGGGCAACCTCACCGGCCTGCTGGTGACGTTGAAGGGCCTGCCGCTCTCGTACAACCGTGACTTGCAAGAAGACAAGGAGCCGCTGTTCGATTCGTACCGTCAGGTGATGATGGTCCTCGCGGCCTTGGCCGGGGCGTACGACTCGATGACCTTCAACGGGGAAGTCACGGCAGCGGCGGCCGATGATCCATTCATGGTGGCGATCGACATCGCCGAAGAACTGGTCAGCGAGGGCGTGCCCTTCCGCCAGGCGCACGAGCAGGTCGGTCAGTTGGTTGGCGAGGCCGTCAACACCGGTCGCAGCCTGCGCGACGTCGTTGCCGATCACTCAGACTTCCAGCGATTCGCCGACCTCTTTGGTCCCGGCGTCGCGTTGGCTCGTCGACGCTCGCCAGGTTCGTCGGGTCCGCAGAGCGCCGGCGCCCAGCAACAGCTCTTGGCCGCGGCCCGGGCTCGCGCCGCAGATCGATTGGCCGAAGGCAACGAGGTCTGGTCAGAGGACGTCGCCGGACCGTTCCTGTAACAAAGTTCGCTCGCGGCTGTCACAGTTCATCGTCACAATTGAAGAGGCGCTCAGGCGAGCGTTGAAATCTAGTGTGGAGATGAATGATCGAACGTCTGATAACCCCGTCCAAGATCACGGCGTGGTTGGAGTGCTCGCACTTCCTCTCACTGAGAAATCGAGCGGACGCGGGAACGTTGATCGTCGAACCTCGGCCGCTCGGTTCATTGGCTGATCTGCTGATCGAAAAAGGTGCCCGGCACGAGCGTAACTGTCTGCAAGAGCTCGAAGATGCGGGACGAAGCGTCTACCAAGTACCGGGACGAAATGCCGACGAGATGTTCGTGCAGTGGGTCGCTCGAATCGGCAACCCCATGGCGAAGGGTCACGACGTCATCTATCAGATGCCCCTCGTGCACGAGGGCATACGCGGCATCGCCGACTTCTTGATCCGAGTGGACGACGTCGAGGGCTACTGCGCGTACGAACCGGTCGACGCCAAGTTGACTCGCGTCGAAGGCAAGCCGGGACACGTATTACAACTCTGCTTCTACGCCGACGCTCTCGAGGCCCTGACTGGCCGAGTTCCTCGCGAAATGCATCTGTGGCTCGGTTCCGGGGTGAGCGAGTCGTTGCGTGTTGGGGAGTTCCGACCCTACTGGCGTCGTCTTCGACGACAACTCGCCACTTTGTTGGATGAAGACGAGATCGCCCACACGAGGCCCGAGCCGTGCACCCACTGCGACTACTGCGAATTCAATTCACTCTGTGATGCGCAGTGGCGCGAGGAAGATTCTCTGGTCTACATCGCCAATATTCGTACCGCCGATCGCCACGCGCTCGAAAGTGACGGCGTGCGCACGGTGGTCGAATTGTCGCGTCGCGCGGGATCGGTCTCCGAGATGCACGACGAGAACCTGGAACGGCTGGTTCGACAGGCTTCGCTTCAGGTCCTTTCTCGCAAGCACCCCGACGAACCACCGGCCTATGAACTGGTCACTCCGTCAGAAGACCCGGTCTTCGGACACGGCTTCGAACTACTACCCGCGCCCGATGACGGCGACGTCTTCTTCGATTTCGAGGGCCATCCATTCTGGAGCGCGCAACACGACCTCTTCTTCTTGAGCGGACTGCGTTACCGCGACGACGAAGGGGAGTGGTATTACGACGCCCGGTGGGCGCATGACCTTGACGCCCAATCGCTGATGGTGAAGGAGCTCGTCGAGTTCTTCGCCGAGCGACGATCGCAGTTTCCCAACATGCACGTCTATCACTACAACCACACCGAGCGATCCTCATTGGAGCGCTTGACCCGAGGAACCGAGACCGAGAGCCTGTTCGGACTGCTCGCCGAAACCGGTCTCTTCGTGGACCTTTACATTGTGGCGAAGAACGCCTTCCAAGTGGGTACCGAGTCCTACGGCCTGAAGTCGCTCGAGCACCTCACCGGCTTCGTGCGTCACGGCGGTATTGAAATGGGCGCCGGCGCGGTCGTCGTGTACGACCACTACATGACGACGAAGGAGCCTTCGCTTCTCGAAGAGATTGCGCGCTACAACGAAGACGACGTCGCGGCGACCATGGCGCTGCGCGATTGGATCGTCGAGCGTCGCCCCGAGGACCTGAAATGGCGAGACGCCTCCCTTGAACTGTACGAGGACCCGCTCAACACGGACGAAATGGTGGAGCGACTCAAGAACTTCGGAGAAGACAGTCCAGAACACTTGTTGGGTGATCTCTTGAACTACTGGCGTCGTGAGCGGCGAGCGAACACGGAGCCGAAGTTCGCCGAGGCGGCGTCAGATTTCGCGATGCTCTACAACGATCCCGACTACATCACCAACCTCAGTTTTCAAGGCTTTGAGAACGTCGTGAGTCGAGGTGCGCCGGCGATCGACGCGCTCTACACGTGGCCCGAGCAGACGGTCAGCGAAGTCTTCGGTGAGAAGCGGAGAGTCCTTTTCACCGGTGTGGGTATCGAACGCGGCTTCGGTTATTTGCCCACCATTGACTTCGAGGCCCGTGAACTGCGGATGCGGTGGTACGACTACTACGACGAGAGCGGCGGCTTCGCTTCGGTGATGACGTTTGATGACTATGTCGATCCTGGCCCAAAGCCAGGAGTGCTGATTCATCTCGCCGAGCAGATCTTGAACCCCGATCCCCTCGATCCACCCAGTCGCGTCTCGTTGTCGTTGCTCGCTCGAGAGCGACCGCGTTTCACCGAAGGCAGCGGCCCAGAGGACGGTCTCTTCACCGATGACCTCGACGCCGCGCTGCAGTGGGTCGGTCGACTCGACGAGAGCTACGTCGCGGTGCAGGGCCCGCCGGGATCGGGCAAGACCTACAGCGGATCGCACATCATCCACGCGCTCATCAAATCGGGAAAGCGTGTCGGCATCACCGCGATGAGTCATGCCGCCATCGACAACCTTTTTGCCGCAACCCATCAAGTCTTCGCCGACAAGGGGGAGTTGAGCGAACTGCACGCACTGCGCAAAGGAGACAAGCCGAAGACCGGTGCGCTCGAAGGTGTGCGCTACACGCAGTCGGCCAAAGAGGCTGAGGGAACTCAGTACAACTTGGTTGCCGGAACCACGTGGCTATGGGGGCGACAACAGATTCACGCGTTCCCGGTCGACGTACTCGTGATTGACGAGGCCGGCCAACTCGCGCTCGCCGACGCCGTCGCCTCGGCGAACGCAGCGAAGAACCTCATCTTGCTCGGCGATCCACTGCAGTTGAGTCAGGTCGCCCAAGCCGAGCACCCCGACGGCTCCGGAGCGAGCGTGCTCGAACACGTCTTGGGCTCGCACGCGACGCTCCCCGAGGACCAGGGCATCTTCATCTGCGAGACCCGCCGGATGCACCCTGACGTGTGCCGGTTCATCTCCAATCAGATCTACGAGGGACGTCTCTCAAGTCACGAATCGTGTGCCCAACAGAGTACGCAGTTCGGCACCGGGCTTCGCTGGCTCGAAGCGCACCATTCTGGGTGCTCGACTGAGTCGCCGCAAGAGGCTGAGATCGTGATTGCCCAGGTCAAGTTGATGATTGGGACCGAGTGGGTCAATCAGCGCGGGGAGCGCGCAAGACTTCGCGCCGAGGACTTCATGGTGGTGGCGCCCTACAACGACCAAGTCGATCTCTTGCGAGCGGCCCTCGATAGAACGGCGAACCTCCACGGTGTTGAGGTGGGCACGGTGGATAAGTTCCAGGGTCGAGAGGCGCCGGTGGTGTTCTTCACGATGACGACCTCCTCGGCCGAGGACATGCCACGCGGCCCGGAGTTCCTCTTCTCTCGTAACCGGCTCAATGTGGCGGTCTCGCGCGCCCGATGCCTGGCGTTTTTGGTGTGCACGGAGACGCTCCTCAACTCACGTGCGCGCACGATCGAAGAGATGCGCCTGATCGGGACGCTCAGCGCCTTTGTGGAGTACGCGAGCTCATAACTTCTCGACAAGGTGTAGGGAGTCGACGAGTTCGCCGCGGCGTGAATGGCGTCACCGGTGCGTCAGATTCTGCTACTCTGGTTATCCCATCGCAGAGACCGCGGCCCGTTGTGATTTGCAACTCGGCAGACGGCGCTGATAAGGTGGGCATCCCCGTGGCCGGGTAATTTGGCCGCGGAATCAACGGAGAAATCCCGAGATGGTGTACGTCGCACCGCTGACTTCGGTCACGTGTGTCGTCGCTCCTTGAAAACGGAAGAACGA
>Ga0208357_1001658_pt1 | contig 15989 bp, 15 predicted proteins | sample NGESurdeep092012_6_FD_184487 | JGI IMG/M metagenome (GOLD analysis project Ga0208357, IMG submission 184487) | Arctic peat soil microbial communities from Barrow, Alaska - NGEE Surface sample F52-2 deep-092012 (SPAdes) | ecosystem: Environmental > Terrestrial > Soil > Wetlands > Peat ... | reverse complement strand
CATGCTGGCCGCGAGTTCTTCGGAGTCGACATCGTTGCGTGCGCAGCCCAGGGTGACCAAATGGACTGATCGGGTCGCGGACACGCCCTGAGCGTACCCGTGTCGGTTGTTCACGCCGTCCGGCAAAAGGGGTCGGTTATCCCTGTGCCAGCAACGGGTTGCCGGGACCGAAGCTGACGGAGGTCACACTGTTCTTGGTCGCCGGTGCGCCAAGGTCAACTCCGTTGACGGTGATGTCGGTCGCAGGTGCGTTGCCGAGCCGAAGCGTTACCCGCTGGGCGTCATCGAACGTCTGTGTGGCTCCCGGGGCGAGCACGCCCTGGTACAGCACCTGCCCATCAGAGGCAGTCGCCGCGACCCAGCACTTCGCGGTCGTAATTCTCAAGACCACGTGCACACCGGCTTCGGCCACCACGCTGGTCGGGGTCGTGGGCTCTGCGGGGACACTCGCCGGAGGGGCGGAGACCGGGCTCGAGGCAATCGGCGACGGGCTCGGTGAGTGCGTAGGCGGTGCGCTGGACACCACCGCAGCCACTGGCCCGGGAGGCGCCGCGACGGTTGGCGTCTTCTTGGCGTGGTTCAGCAAGCCGATCGTCGCAAAAACGATGATCGCGACCAGCGTCGTGCCTACCGCTGCAAGGCCCCAATGTGGCGACCGCTTCTGCGCGGTCTTGGTAATCGCGCGGCCGGTGACTTCGGTTTCGTAGAGCTGACTGGTCGCTTGCCCGTCGTCCTTCGGGCCGATCGTCGCGTCGTACTCAGCCAGCAAGGGAACCGGGTCGAGGCCGACCAGACCGGCAAGGGTCCTGATGTGCCCGCGGGCGTAGAAGTCGCCGCCGCACAGAGAGAAATCGTCTGCCTCGATGGCCCTGATGACCGTGGCCCGCAGGCGGGTCTTGGCGCTGATGTCGTCGATCGAGAGCCCGGCGTCGAGGCGTGCGCTCGACAGCGCCTGGCCGATCGACACTTCGCGCTCCTAGGGATTGGGCGGGCCGGACAACCGCACCGCACGAGCATCCCCACCAGGCTCGAACAGCGCCGTGGCTGCGCGTGCACCGAGTCTATGACCTCTCGCCCGAGTCGACAAAGTCATGTATCGGCCATACATCGGTCAGCTAGAGACGGAACGGGCTGCTTACTCGCCGCGAAGCGTCGCGACGATGTCGTCCAGTTCGTCCGTTTTCACCAGCACATCGCGGGCTTTGGAGCCCTCACTTGGGCCGACGATGCCGCGGCTTTCCATCAGGTCCATCAGTCGACCTGCCTTGGCGAAGCCCACCCGCAACTTTCGCTGCAACATCGACGTCGACCCGAACTGCGTGGTCACGACCAACTCGATCGCTTGGCACAACACATCGAGGTCGTCGCCGATGTCGTCGTCAATCTCTCGCTTCGTGGATGCGGGGACCATGACGTCTTCGCGATACGTGGGCTGCAGCTGCTGCTTGCAATGCGTCACGACTGCTTCGATCTCCGTCTCGGAGACGAAGGCACCCTGCAGGCGAATCGCCTTGCTCGCGCCCATCGGCAGGAACAGCGCGTCACCAAGACCGACCAGCTTTTCTGCACCTGCCTGGTCGAGGATCACTCGACTGTCAGCGAGGCTCGAGGTCGCGAACGACAGGCGTGATGGCACGTTCGCTTTGATGAGGCCCGTCACGACATCGACGCTCGGGCGTTGCGTCGCCAGTACGAGGTGAATACCCGCCGCGCGTGCGAGCTGAGTGATCCGCACGATCGAGTCTTCGACGTCGCGCGGCGCGACCATCATCAGGTCGGCGAGCTCGTCAACGATGACAAGCAAGTACGGGTAGGGCCGGTAAACCCGCTCGCTGCCGGGCGGCGGTACGAGCGTTCCGGTGTTGACCGCGCGATTGAAATCGTCGATGTGCCGATAGCCCGATGCTGCGAGGTCGTCGTAACGCATGTCCATCTCGCGGACGACCCACTGCAGCGCCTCAGCGGCCTTCTTTGGACTTGTGATGATCGGCGTCACGAGGTGCGGAATTCCTTCGTAGCTGGTCAATTCGACCCGCTTGGGGTCGACGAGGACCATGCGCACCTCGTCGGGTGTCGCGCGCGTCAGGATCGACGTGACGATCGTGTTGATGCACGTCGACTTTCCTGAACCGGTCGCACCTGCAACCAGGATGTGCGGCATCTTCGCGAGGTTCGCGCAGATGAAGCGGCCCTCGACGTCCTTGCCAAGCGCCACCACCATCGGGTGGTGATCGCCCGTGGCGACCGGTGAGCGAAGCACATCACCGAGGCTCACGACGTCCCGATCGGCGTTGGGAATTTCGATACCGACCGCCGACTTACCAGGGATCGGCGACAGGATCCGGACGTCGGCGCTTGCGACCGAGTACGCAATGTTCTTCGACAGCGCGGTGATGCGCTCGACCTTCACCGCAGGCCCGAGCTCGACTTCGTAGCGAGTCACTGTCGGACCGCGAGTAAATCCGGTGACAGTTGCGTCGATCTCGAACTGCTCGAGCACAGTCGTCAACGCGTCGACGACGAGATCGTTCGCCTTCGTCCGTGCGCGCGCGTGCGATCCCTCGCGCAGCATGGTCGGCGGCGGCAAGTGGTAGGTGATGTCGCCGGACAGCAGCAACTGCTCGGCGCGCGCGGGCAAGCCTTCGGGTCTTGCCTTGCGCGCGGCGGCGGTGTCTGTCCCACCGATGTGGACGCCGTCGGTTTCCGTCGGTGCATCCGCGGCGGCAGGTGCGGCGGTGACGCCGTCGGCGAGCAGGGGCGTATCGAACGGGCGGTCCCCGACTGCGGATTCATCGCTGAATACCCCGACCCGGCGCCGACGGCTGTTCCGGCGCAGCGCCGCTGGGGGTTCCGCGTTCAGATCGATCAGCAGTTCGTCGGAGTCGCTCGCAGGCTTGCGGCGAAGGAGGAAGTCGCGGAATGCCCCGAGACGTTGCGGGATCCCGTTGACCGGAGTCGCAGTCACCACGAGCACGCCGAACACTCCGAGGAGCGCGAGCAGGGGAATCGTCAACCACACGGTGAGACCGGATTCAAGCGGCGCGGCCACCATGAAGCCGATGGTGCCGCCGGCATGCCGGACAGCCGTCGCGCCAAGGCTCGGGTCAGGGCTGCCGTGGGCTACGTGCAGCAGGCCGAGGACGCCGAGGGTGACAGCGCCCCAGCCGATCACGATGCGGCCACTGGCCGACGCACGGTCGGGGTGACGCAGCGTTCGCCATGCCAGCGCTGCGAGGAGCACCGGCACGACCACTGCGCCGGAACCGACGGCCCCGCGCACGACAGCGACGATCACGGTGCCGATGGGACCAGGAAGCCGCCACCAGACCCCGCCTGCGACGACCAGCGCAGCGCCCAGGGCGGCAAGGCCGGCACCGTCGCGGCGGTGCGCAGGATCGAGGTCGCGCGCCTTGGCACCGATCGCTCGCGACGTCGCACCGATCAGGTGGGCGAAGATCATCCACGCGCCGCGTAGCAGTCGCCCTATTGCGCGAAACAGGCCGCCGCCGAGCGCGGCGAGACGCCCGCGGCTACGGGGCCGGCGGGCGCGAGGCCGGCGGCGAGGCCGCGCCGGACGCCGGGCAGGTGGGCGTCCGCCGGTGCGTGGGCGCGCAGCCGGGCTCGAGGGGGGCCGATTGGGGGCACGGGTCGCCATGCTCGTCAGGCTACCGGGAACACCCCACCAGCCTCAGTAGTCACACCGCTTAGGCCGCCGTGTCGCGCTCGCGGAAGGCCCGCTCAGCCCCCGGGAAGGCCCGATCAGACCTCGAGCACCACAGGCAGGATCATCGGTCGCCGCCGGTAGGCGTCGTTGACCCAGCGGCCGACGACCCGTCGCACCACCTGTTCAAGCTGGTGCGGGTCGCTCATGCCTTCGGCCGCGGATTTCTCCAGCGCCTCCTGGACCTTCGACCGGACGCCTTCGAGTGCCGCGTCGTCGATCCCCGATCCGCGGGCGTGGATCTCCGGACCACTGGCAAGCTTGCCGGTCGCCGAGTCGAGCACGACAACAACCGTCACGAAGCCCTCTTCACCCAGGATCCGGCGGTCCTTCAGCGAGGTCTCGGTGACCTCGCCAACCGACAGACCGTCGACGTAGACGTAGCCGCATCTGACCGCGCCAGTCACCGACGCCCGACCGTCGACCAAGTCGACGACGTGACCGTCGTCGGCGATCACGATGCGATCGGTGTCGACCCCCGAGAGTCTGGCAATCGCGGCGTGCGCCTGAAGGTGTCGCCACTCGCCGTGGATCGGCATGAAGTTGCTCGGCCGCGTCAGGTTCAGTACGTAGAGCAGTTCGCCTGCAGCGGCGTGCCCGGAAACGTGCACCAGCGCGTTGCTCTTGTGGATGACGGTGGCGCCCCACCTGGTCAGGCCGTTCACTACGCGAAAGACGGACGTCTCGTTGCCGGGGATGAGCGAACTCGCCAGGACGACTGTGTCGCCCGGCTCGATCCGCACTGGGTGATCGCCGCCGGCCATGCGTGAGAGCGCCGACAGCGGCTCGCCCTGCGAGCCGGTCGAGATAAGGACGACCTGCTCGGGCGGGTAGGCATCGATCTCGCGAGCATCGACGATGAGGTCGGCGGGCACGCGCAAGTAGCCGAGGTCGCGCGCGACACCCATGTTGCGCACCATCGAGCGGCCGACGAAGGCCACCTTGCGGCGGTTCTCGACAGCAACATCGAGAACCTGCTGAACCCGGTGCACGTGGCTGGCGAAACACGCCACGATGACGCGGCGCTTGGCCGCTTCGAAGACTCGACGCAGGACCGGGGTGATCTCGCGCTCGGAGGTGACGAACCCTGGCACCTCGGCGTTGGTCGAGTCGGACATCAGCAGGTCGATACCTTCGGCGCCCAGCCGCGCAAAGCCGCCGAGGTCGGTGAGCCGACCGTCGAGTGGCAGCTGGTCCATCTTGAAGTCGCCGGTGTGCAGCACGAGGCCGGCCGGTGTGCGAATCGCCACGGCAAGCGCGTCGGGGATCGAGTGGTTGACGGCGAGGAATTCGCAGTCGAAAGAACCGAGTCGCTCGCGTTGACCTTCCTTGACCGCAAGCACGTAGGGCTTGATGCGGTGCTCGACCAACTTCGCTTCGATGAACGCGAGCGTGAGGTTCGAACCGACCAACGGAATGTCGGGTCGTTCGCGCAGCAGATAGGGAATCGCGCCGATGTGGTCTTCGTGCGCGTGCGTGAGCACGATCGCTTCGATCTTGTCGAGCCGCGATCTGATGTAGTCGAAGTCAGGAAGGATCAAGTCGATCCCAGGCTGCTCGGGATCGGGGAACAGCACGCCGCAGTCGACGATGAGCAGCCGGCCGCCGTACTCGAAGACGGTCATGTTGCGACCGACCTCGCCGAGACCTCCGAGGGCGACGATCCGCAGCCCGTTGTCGGCAAGGGGACCGGGCGCGGCCATGCCGGCGTTCGGATAGCTCACGCGGACGTCCGAGCGTCCGCTATGTCGCGGCGCAACTGTTCGATCTGTTCATCGGTCGCGTCGACCAGCGGCGGGCGCACCGGGCCACCTGGTAGGCCCGCCAGCCGAAGCGCAGCCTTCGTCAGGATCACGCCCTGCGTGCGGAAGAATCCGGTGAACACGGGAAGCAGCTGGCGATGGGCCGCGAGCGCCCCTGCGACGTCGCCCCGCAGGTAGGCGGCGATCATCGCGCCCGTCTCGGCACCGAAGAGATGGGTCGGGACACCGACCACGCCGACTGCCCCGACGGACAGCAGCGGCAGCGTCATCTTGTCGTCACCGGAGTAGTAGGCCAGGTCGGTGCGACTGAGCACCCACGACGTGCCCTCGAGGTCACCCTTGGCGTCCTTCACGGCAACGATCTTGTCGTGCTCGGCAAGCCGCACGAGCGTCTCGGTCTCGATCGGCGTCGCCGTACGCCCAGGGATGTCGTACAGCATGTTCGGCAGCCCGGTGGCATCGGCGATCTGGCCAAAATGTGCCAACAGACCCGCCTGGGGTGGCTTGGAGTAGTACGGCGTGACGACGAGGAGTCCGTGGGCGCCTGCCTTCTCCGCGCCGTGAGCGAGTTCGATGCTGTGCCGGGTGTCATTGGTGCCGACGCCGGCGACGACCGTGGCCCGGTCACCGACAGCATCGAGCACTGCCCGCACCAGGCGGTCCTTCTCCTCGTCGGTGGTCGTCGGTGATTCACCAGTGGTGCCGTTGATGACGAGGCCGTCGTTGCCGTGGTCAACGAGGTAGCTCGCCAGCTGCTGCGCGCCGTCGAGGTCGAGCCCGCCGTCGGCGGTGAACGGGGTCACCATCGCCGTCATCACACGACCAAATGGCGGTGTAGTTCGCGGTGTCGTCGTGCCCGAGGCAGGGGTAGCCATGGCTGCAACGGTACCGGTAGGGCGCCCGGCGACGAATCCCGTTATGGGCTGACCCGCCCGTGGGCCTCAAACGCGGCGTGGGTCAGCGGCATGAGGGCGGCCCACTCGGCTTCCATCTTCTCGGCGACCATCTCGATCTCGCGTTGCGGGAAGCTCGGGAAACGGCTGTCTTCGTGCTTGGTGCGCAGCGACAGCAGTGCCATCAGTGATCTCGCGTTGCACGTGACGTACATCGACGAGAACGTTGCCACCGGCAGGACGCCGCGCGCGACTTCACGCGCGATGCCAGCGGAAAGCATTTCAAGGTACGCGGCGTAGGCCTGCTCGCACGCCGCTTTCGTCGCCCGCTCCGCAATCGCATGTTGCTCGGCCGTGCCTGCGGTGAACACGTAACGCCCGGGCTTGCCCTCCTGAACGAGAAGGCGGTCGGGCCCGGGCACATAGAACACCGGCTCGAGCTGCCGATAGCGGCCGCTTTCTTCGTTGTAGCTGAATCCGATGCGATGCCGCATGAACTCGCGGAACACGAAGATCGGCGCGGAAACGAAAAACGTCATCGAATTGTGCTCGAACGGCGTGCCGTGGCGATCGCGCATCAAGTAGTTGAGCAGACCCTGCGACCGCGAGGGATCGGCGTTCACGTCGTCGAGTGACGACTCGCCCTTCGTCGAGACGCGCGCCGCGAACAGCACGTCGGCGTCGCTGGCCACGTGCTTGACCAGCTCCACGGTGACGTCACTGCGAAACCGCGGCTGCAACGCATCGGCGGCAGTCTCCGGGAGCACTGCCCCTACAGCTGGCGCCGTCCCTGCACCTGGTGTCTCGGACATGACGGACACCATAGTCAGCAGTCGACCGCAGGCCGGACGCGGACAGTCGTGACGCGGGTACCGGACGGGACGGCGAGGGGCTGAGCTCGGCGCGCCGACTCGGCGTCCAGTCGCAACCGCCCCGGCCAGACCGGCAACCGCCGCGACGACCGCTTCGCGGGAGCGGCGAGCGCCTGTGCCCGGAGCCTGCTCCGTGCCGCTTGGGCCCTTAATTCCGCAATGTGCTCTTCGGCTATCCGCTGGCTCACGTACCCGTTCATCGCCTGCTCCTTTGCGGACCTCTCGAGCGCCGCTCGTGCGATCGCTCACCATCAGTTCTATCCGTGGGCACTGACAGTTCTGGCCTCTGCGAGGATGGCGCGGTGTCGACCCCGGAACACCCGCACGCCGACGGCAGCGTGCGCCTCGCGACGACCGATGACGCGGCCACAATTGCCTCGATCCAGGCGGAGGCATTGCGGCTGAACTACTCGGCCCTGTTGCCCGGGGCGGCGGTCGACGAGTTCGATCTCGCTGCGGCAACCAATGGCTGGACCACCGCCATCAGCAGTCCGCCGTCACCACGCCATCGAGTATTTGTGGCAGTCGATCTCGCCGGCGTGGTCGGCTTCGCGGCGTCCGCACCTGCTGCCGACGCGGACCTCAATCCTGAGCAGGACGCCGAACTGCCGGCGTTCCACGTCGCTCCAGGACACACCCGTCTAGGGCACGGGAGCCGGCTGATGGCGGCCGTCGTCGATCACGCGCAGGACGACGGTGGGAACCGGCTTGTTATGTGGGTCTTCGCGGCCGACGACCCGATGCGGATGTTCCTGCGTGACAACGGCTGGGAACCTGACGGATCGACGCGCGACCTCGACGTCGGCGAGCTACTGCACCAGGTTCGGCTGCACACCGGCATCAAGGATGCGCCCGACCTGATCGCTTAGCCGGGACGGCTCGGATCGCGAACCGTTGCTGTCGAGCGCGCGCAAGAACGCGCGAAGAGCATCAGCGCCTCAGCGATGAGTGGCCGGATCGAGATCCTCGAGAACAACGCCGACCCGCGTTCGACTCGGGATGGGCTCTATCGCTGGCCGACTGGGCGGCGCTCAGGTCTGAGGCGTCGGGTGAGCATCAGGACACATGCGGTGGCCGCGATAAACGCGAGCAGGGCGAGCACGTAGTAGTTGCCGACGATCAATTCCGGCCCATGCCAGGTGAACTCGACTGTCGCCGGGTTGTTGCCGCGGTTCGGTGCGAGAAGCAGCAACCCGCGTGGCATCAGCTGGGCCTTTGGGTCGTAGCCGCCCTGACTGCCAATCGGCAGCGGCCACCAGCCAAACAAGCCCACCACCAGCGCGGCGCCAAGGATCCGGTGGCCGAGGCGCCGTGGCCCGTACGCGGCGAGGGCAAGTACCGGTATTACGTAAACGTAATGGTGCGACCAGCTGACCGGGGACACCAGCAGGCCGGTCGCGGCACACGCAACGAGGCCGAGCAGCTCGTGGCCACGCCGGCGCGCCAGTATCGAGGTGGCGAGCCCGGCGCTGCCGACGACGACCGAAGCGACCAGCTCGTACGCGTGCGCGTCGGGTCCGACGTGGGTAAGGCGCAGGATGACGCCGTTAAGGGACTGGTTGTCCAGGTGGAAGGCTCTTTTGCCCGGTCGGTTGATCTGCCCGCCCCAGTAAACCGCGGAGGCGTGTGGCAGCAGCGCGAATCCAAGTCCTACGGTGACGGCGAATGTCATCGCGCTGACCGCCGCGGCCTTTACTCGCCCGGTGAACAGTAGGTACGGAATGAAGATCAGTGGTGTGAGTTTGATCCCCGCCGCCAGCCCGATGCCGATGCCCTTGCACTTGATGCGGTTCGGCAGCGCGAGGTCGCCCACCACCACGGCCAGTAGCACAAGGTTGATCTGCCCGAAGAACAGTGTCATCGCAACGGGTTCGAGCCACAGGCCAACCGCGGCGATCGCAAACGCCGCCGCCGCCCTGGCCAGGCCGACGGGGCGCCCGGCCAGTCCCAGTGAAAGGTACGCCACCACCGGCAGCAGCCCGATCGTGAGCACCGCCATCCCGACCTGCCAGGTCGCGAACGACGCACCGCTGCCCGCAGCGAACAAGAGCGCGGCGAACGGCGGGTAGGTGAAAAGCAGCTTCGCCGGCCCGAGCTGCAACGCGTAGAGCATCGTCGGCTGATTCCGCGCAGCGATGCCACCATCCCGGTACACAGCGGTGTCGATCTGCGTCCAGTAGTACTGCGGGGACGAGTGGACGAGCAGGGCATAACCGGCCACCGCCACCAGGAAAAGTGCGACCGCGGCCATGAGCCAGGCCGCTGGCCGTAGTCGAGTCACCGCTTCGTCTCCGCAGCCTTGAACCGGCCTGCTTGCCTGGATCGGTCTTGCCGGCCGGAAAGTGCACGTGCGACGTCGCAGCTGGAAATCCCTCGTTTGGGATGTGTGGTCGCCCACGGATCGACGCACTCCGCGAAGTCGGTCACGCATGCGACTGCTGTGCAATCCGTGCATATCGTCACCGCGGCGTACACGGTCGATAGCCAAGCAAATGGCTCGGTCACGGTGACATGGATAGGGCAGCTCTGGCGGCAAAGGCAGGACGGATGCTCATCGAGGGCGGAAGTCGCGACCGCCGGCGCCGGTACAACGTCAAGATCGACGGCGAACTGGTCGGGAAGGTCGGTCGCGGCGGCCACTTCGCAGTCGAGGTAACGCCGGGCAGCCACCATCTCCAAGCGCGCATCGATTGGACTGGCAGCCCGCACGTTGACGTAAACGTCGCGGACGGCACCGACGTTCACCTGACGGTTAGACCCGGCTGGCAACCCTCTTCAGTGGTACCGGGCGGGCACAAAGTACGGCTACCTCAAACTCGAACGCGACTAGAAGCGATCGCGCCCGCGTGGAGCGGGAACTTCTAGACTCGCGACCTAACCTGGCCAGCCTGGCAGCAGGCGGATCTCCTCGGAACGCACTCTCTTGCTTGATATGCAGGTGATCGCGTTCTGTCGCGACCGAGGCCTACAGTGAGGCAATGGCCCTACTCCATGACGCGACGCTGATCCCGTCGAAGATCGACCTGCTGACGGCATGGCTGCCCGGCCAGAGTTGGTTCACCGGCGATGCGGAAGTGCAGCGGATCGCTGCCTACCGTTTCGATGACCCCGCAGGAGAAGTCGGCGTCGAAACGTTCCTCGTTTCAGCCGGCGACGAGACCGTGTTCCAAGTGCCCATGACGTACCGGAACGCCGCGCTGCCGGGCAAAGACGACTTCCTCCTGGGCACGACCGAACATTCAGTCCTGGGTACGCGATGGGTCTACGACGGCTGCGCTGACCCCGTCTGGGCTTCAACGCTTGCGACAGCAATACTTACTGGCGGCACGCAGGCCGAGGAGTTCATTGACCGCCACAGCCATCTCGAGCCACGCCGTCCGTCAGCAACCGTCAGAGGCAGCGGCGCACCCGACGCGTCCGTCCCTCAGATCGTCGCGGTGGCCTGCTTCGATCAGGGCGCTACGACCTTCATACAGGCCGATGCCCTGGAGTTGGTTGTCGCCCGCGTGGTCGGCACGGCTGTCGAAGCTACGCAGACCCTGACCGGGAGCTGGGCAGGCAACCAACCCGTCGTGCTGGCAGGCGCCCGCGTACTCGGAAGCTAGACCCCGGGGACGATGCGCAGGTCGCGCACGGCGCCTCCGTCGAGTGCAGCAAGGGCTTCCTGATAGGCGGCGCTCTCATGCGCGTTGCGCGCCGCCTCGACTGAGACGAATTCGATGAGCACAACGCGGGTCATCTTGCCGTCTTCGTACACCAACTCAGGAAGCCCGCGCGCGATGAAGGTACCGCCGGCCGCCTCGAGCGCAGGCCTGGACAACTTCGCGTATGCGGCGAACTTTTCTTGGTCGATGTCGTCGGAGTAGATGCTGATCCAGTAAGCCGTCATGCGTTCATACTGCCGGACGTCGGCGGCAGCGTGCGGCCGAGGTCGGTGAGTACTCGCATCGCGACGTTGTGACCGGCCGCGCCGATCACCGAACCGGCCGGGTGGCAGCCCGCTCCCCCGGCGTACAGCCCAGAGACTCCTGTGAAATAAGGCATTCTGTCGGCGAACGCGACCGCATTGTCGACGTGATGGATATGCCCGCGGGTCATGCCGAAGTGCGCCTCGATGTCAGGTGGCGCCAGCGCGAAGGTATCGGCGACCAGATCGGACGTTCCCGGCGCGAACTGGTCGCAGATGCCGAGCAGCTTCTCGACGTAACCCGCACGCTCGGCGTCCCATGACGAACCGGCGATGTCATAGGGCACCCACTCGACAAAGAGCGCCGAAGAGTGATGGCCGCCGGCGTCCTGCAAGCTCGGGTCAACCGTGGTGTGGATGTACCACTCGATTGTCGGGAAGTCGGCGAGCTTGCCCGCCTTCACCTCGGCATAGGTGCTCTTCAATGACCCGAGCACGTCGTCTTGCGGCAGCAGATGGATCGTCGCTCCGTGCTGCCCCCGACGCTCGGGCAGGCAGGTAAACGTGGGCAGGTCGGTGAGCGCGAGGTTGACCTTCATCGTGGTGCCGAAATGCTTCCAGCTGTCGAGCTTGTCGTTGATCCCCACGGGCAAGTTCGCAGCGCCGACAAGCTGGCGCAACCGAAACGGGTCGGTGGCAACGACGACATTCTCGCTCGCAATGACTTCGGAACCGTCGAGGACGATACCCCGCACCACGCCGTCCGATATCTCGATGCTTGTCACGGCTCGACCGGTGACGATCGTCGCGCCCGCCTCAGTGGCGAGCCGCGCGATCGTGGTGGTGACCGTGCCCATGCCGCCGCGCACCACCATCCAGGTGCCGTCAGACCCCGGCAGCCGGCACATGTTGTGCACGAGGAAGTTGTGCCCAGAGCCAGGCGAGTCCCATGTCGCGTCGAGACCTGACAGCCCGTCGGTGACCGCGTACATCGCCTTGACCAGGTCACTGGTGAAGCCGAAACGGTCGAGATAGTCCCCGACACTGCCCCGACAAAGATCGACGAACGTCGAGCGAAGCTCCGTGCGGATGTAGCGCTGCGCGGTCTCCTCCAGCGTCAATGGCTCGGTGAGCCACGCGGGCGCGAGGTCGGCACGCAACAGATCGAGTTCGGCCTGCAGCGCCTCGTCGGCTTTCCAGTCGGCAGCGGAGAAGAAGTCTTCGTACTGCCGCCGCGTCGCCTCGCGATCGGAGCCGAACAGCAGATACCGATCGCCCGTGGTCGGCAAGAAATAGTGCGGATCGCGACGCAGCACCGGGAAGTCGACGCCAAGCTTGCGCGGCAGTTCGGGCGGCATCAACCCGAGCAGGTAGGCACCGGTCGACTGCGAAAGTCCAGGGACGCGCGCAAACGGCTGCTCGGTTTTCGCCGCACCGCCAACTGTGTCAGCTGCTTCGACGACAACAACGTCGAGGCCACTACGCGCGAGGAAAGTCGCCGCGACGAGACCGTTGTGGCCGGCACCGACGACAACGACGTCAGCCCGCGAGGGCAGGGCGTTCACGTCAGGCGAGGTGCGTATTGCCGGTCTGGTTCTCCAGGCGGGCCAGGCGCTCGACCAGCCAAGTCCAGCCGTTGTCGTTGTGCTGCTCGCGGTGCCAGCCCCAGAGCAATTCGTGGACGGCGGGGCTGTGCTCGAGGTGAGCCAGTACCGCGACCCGAGACCCAGGTGGAAGAAGCTCAGCCTTGAAGGACTCGCTGATCATCCCTGTCTCGGTGTCGCGGTGTACGTCGGAAGCCTGGCCGCCCAGCCATGCAGGGGTGAACTCGGCCTCGGCCGCCATGGCGCCGGTCACCTCGATGGCAAGCTCACCCTCCTTCGGTGTACCGCCGATCAGCACTAACTCCCCCGTGTCATGAATCCACAGCAACACGCTCGTGCCGTCAGCCGTCGCGAGGGCGGTTGCTACCTCGGCTGGCAGCTTCCACGATCCGTAACTGGTGACGAAACTCTCGACTCTGCGCAGGTCGGCATCGTTGAACGCTTGGAGGTCGTAGATCGGCAGTACGACGGCGTCGAGCTGCAACGACGCGACCGGATCCGGGTGGGTGCTCTCGCCGTCGACGTGCTCGTGGTCTTCTGTCATCGGTTGCCCTCTCTGCGGCGTCCTCCGGACTGCGGAGGTAAGTACAGGTGAACTACAGATCGAGCAGGCTTTCCAGACCGACGGTCAGACCTGGGCGTGCCGCGATACTTCGCACGGCGAGCAGCACTCCCGGCATGAACGAGAACCGGTCGAGTGAGTCGTGGCGAAGCGTCAGCGTCTCACCGTGCCCACCGAACAACACTTCCTGGTGAGCGACAAGACCACCCAGCCGCACCGAATGAACGTGCACGCCGTCGACGTCAGCTCCACGAGCTCCATCGAGGCCGGACGTCGTGGCGTCGGGCATCGGTGCAAGGCCGGCGTCGCGCCATGCCGCCGCAATACGTTCCGCCGTGTGCCGCGACGTCCCGGATGGTGCATCGACCTTGAACGGATGGTGAAGTTCGATGACCTCAGCCGACTCGAAATAGCGCGCGGCCTTCTCGGCGAACGCCATCATCAGCACCGCACCAATGCCGAAGTTCGGCGCGATCACGACGCCAACTTTCGGAGCAGCTCTGAGCCACAATTCCACCGTCGCAAGGCGATCGATGTCGAAGCCAGTCGTGCCAACGACGACGTGCTTTCCCTGAGCGATGCAGGCCTCGATGTTGACCATGACCGCGGCAGGGGTTGTGAAGTCGACGACGACCTGCGCACCGGAGCTGGAGAGGTCGTCGTGGGAGTAGCCGACGTCGAACGAGCCGACGAGCTCGAGATCAGTTGCCGCGCGGACCGCGTCGCAGACCGTCGCGCCCATCTTTCCGTCAGCACCAAGAACGGCAACCGCGGTACTCATGCAACTCCGCCCCTACTGTCGCTCACGCAACTCCGCCCCTAAGGTCGCTCACGCGACGGCGTCCGCGAACGCATCATCATCGAACGGACCGATGACAGCAAGGGTCTGCTTTGCCGACAGCACAGTTGCCGCCACTTCACGGACCTGCTCGAGCGTCACCGAGTCGATGCGCGCAAGCAGCTCGTCGACCGTGAGCAACTCGCCGTAGACGAGTTCGGCCTTTCCGAGACGACTCATGCGCGAACCGGTGTCTTCAAGCCCGAGTACGAGCGCGCCCGCGAGCTGTCCTTTGCCACGGGAGAGCTCTTCGGCTGTGATGCCGCCGCGGGCGACGAGATCGAGCTGGTCGCGGCAGATGTCGAGCACTTCCGCTGCCTTCGCCGGCTGGCAACCGGCGTACACACCGAACATGCCGGTCTCGGCGTGATGTGCGGCGTAGCTGTACACGGAATAAGCGAGCCCGCGCTTCTCGCGGACTTCTTGGAACAAGCGCGAACTCATGCCGCCACCGAGCGCGCCGTTCAGTACCCCGAGGGCGAAGCGTCGTTCGTCAACGCGCGACAAGGCAGGGACGCCGAGCACCAGGTGCGCCTGCTCGGTCGGCCGCTGCACCAGCGACACACCCGAACGCGGCACCGGCGGCCGACCGCCGACACGAGGCGGCGACGGCTTGCGGTCGATCTGAGCATCGTCGTTCAGCATCTCGCCGAACGCCTTGGCCACCAATCGCACGACCTTGGCGTGGTCGAGGTTGCCGGCGGCGGCGATCACCATGTTCTCCGGCCGGTACCTGCGCCGGTAGTAACCGTGAATGGCGCTGCGCTGCAGCGCGTTGATCGATGCGACCGTGCCGAGGATCGGGCGACCCAGCGGCGTGTCACCAAACAGCGCCTCGGCGAACGCGTCGTGCACGACGTCGCCGGGGTCGTCCTCGTGCATCGCGATCTCTTCGAGGATGACGCCGCGTTCGGAGTCGACGTCCGACGAGCGCACGACCGACGACGTCATCATGTCGGAGATGACATCGACGGCGAGCGGCAGATCGTTGTCGAGAACACGCGCATAGAAGCAGGTGTATTCCTTCGACGTGAACGCGTTCATCTCGCCGCCGACCGCGTCGAGCGCCGCCGAGATCTCTAACGCATCGCGGCGCTTGGTGCCCTTGAACAGCACGTGCTCGAGGTAGTGCGAACTTCCTGCGAGTGCGGGTGTCTCGTCGCGCGAGCCGACACCCACCCACACACCGAACGAGACAGAACGCACGGTCGGCATTGCCTCGGTGATGACCCGAAGACCTCCCGGCAGGACGGTGCGGCGGACCACCGCGCCGTCCACGCCAGGAATAAGCGTCTTGGTACTACCGGGCTTCTGTTCGGTCAGCTGACGTGGACTCACTCGTGTGCGCCCACCACAGCGTCGGCCGCACTCTGGCTAGCACCGTCGCCTTCGACGACCGGCACGAGGGACAGCTTGCCTCTCGGGTCGATCTCCTTGATCTCGACCTGGATCTTGTCGCCGACCTTGACCACATCGTCGACGTTCTCGACCCGCTTACCGCCGGAGATCTTGCGCAGCTCGGAGATGTGCAGCAAACCGTCCTTGCCAGGAACAAGGGAGATGAAGGCACCGAACGCCGTGGTCTTCACCACGGTGCCGAGGTAGCGCTCGCCGACCTCGGGCATCGTCGGGTTCGCGATCGCATTGATCTGCGCGCGAGCCGCTTCCGCCTTCGGTCCATCGGTCGCGCCGATGTAAATCGTGCCGTCGTCTTCGATGGTGATCTCAGCGCCGGTTTCGTCCTGGATCTGGTTGATCATCTTGCCCTTGGGCCCGATGACCGCACCGATCTGGTCGACCGGGATCTTGATCGTGATGATCCGCGGCGC
>Ga0208357_1001657_pt1 | contig 15992 bp, 11 predicted proteins | sample NGESurdeep092012_6_FD_184487 | JGI IMG/M metagenome (GOLD analysis project Ga0208357, IMG submission 184487) | Arctic peat soil microbial communities from Barrow, Alaska - NGEE Surface sample F52-2 deep-092012 (SPAdes) | ecosystem: Environmental > Terrestrial > Soil > Wetlands > Peat ... | reverse complement strand
CGGTAAGACCACCACGACCGAGCGCATTCTGTTCTACACGGGTGTGAACCATAAGATCGGCGAAGTTCACGATGGTGCGGCGACGATGGACTGGATGGAACAGGAGCAGGAGCGCGGCATCACGATCACGTCGGCGGCGACCACCTGTTTCTGGAAGGGGATGGCGAACAACTACCCCGAGCACCGCATCAACATCATCGACACCCCCGGGCACGTCGACTTCACGATCGAAGTCGAGCGTTCGATGCGCGTTCTCGATGGCGCCTGCATGGTTTATTGCGCCGTCGGCGGCGTGCAGCCGCAGTCCGAGACGGTCTGGCGTCAGGCGAACAAGTATCGGGTGCCGCGCCTGGCTTTCGTCAACAAGATGGACCGCACCGGCGCGAATTTCTTCAAAGTCTACGAGCAAATGCGTTCGCGGCTCAAGGCGAACCCGGTACCCCTTCAGGTCCCCATCGGTTCCGAAGAGCAGTTTCAGGGCGTGATCGACCTCGTCAAGATGAAGGCGATTTTTTGGGACGAGGCCTCCCAGGGCATGAAATTCGACTACCGCGAGATTCCCGCCGAGTCGCTCCCACTGGCGGAGGAATGGCGGGAGAAGATGATCGAGGCGGCGGCGGAGGCGACGGAAGAGTTGATGACGAAGTATTTGGAAGGGGTGGCGTTAAGTACGGAGGAGATCAAGGCGGGGCTGAGGGCGCGCACGATCGCAGGGGAGATCGTACCGATGCTGTGTGGTTCGGCGTTCAAGAACAAAGGGGTGCAGGCGATGCTGGATGGGGTGATCGACTATCTGCCGGCGCCGACGGATATACCGCCGGTGAAGGGGATGGACGAGCGCGAGCGGCCGGTGACGCGACGGGCGGACGACAGCGAGAAGTTTGCGGCGTTGGCGTTCAAGATCATGACGGACCCGTTTGTGGGGCAGCTGATCTTTTTCCGGGTGTATTCGGGGGTGGTGAATTCAGGGGATACGGTCTACAACGCGATCAAGAGCAAGAAGGAGCGCGTGGGGCGACTGTTACAGATGCATGCGAACCAGCGTGACGAGATCAAGGAAGTGCGGGCTGGGGATATTGCGGCGGCGGTGGGGTTAAAGGAAGCGACGACGGGGGACACGCTGTGCGATCCGGAGGCGGTGATCACGTTAGAGCGGATGATTTTTCCGGAGCCGGTGATCTCGCAGGCGGTGGAGCCGAAGACGAAGGCGGACCAGGAGAAGATGGGGTTGGCGTTGAACCGACTAGCGCAGGAGGATCCGTCGTTTCGGGTGAAGACGGACGAGGAGTCGGGGCAGACGATCATTTCGGGGATGGGGGAGTTGCATCTGGAGATTCTGGTGGACCGGATGCGGCGCGAATTTGGGGTGGAAGCGACGGTGGGCAAGCCGCAGGTGGCGTATCGGGAGACGATCCGCAAGATGGCGGACGATGTGGAGGGCAAGTTTGTCAAGCAATCTGGGGGTCGGGGGCAGTATGGACACGTGGTGTTAAAGCTGGAGCCGCAGTTGCCGGGGAAGGGTTTTGAGTTTGTCGATGCGATCAAGGGCGGGGTGGTGCCGCGCGAGTACATACCGGCGGTGGAGAAGGGGGTGGTGGAGACTCTGGCGAGTGGGGTGATGGCGGGATATCCGGTGGTGGATGTGAAGGTGACGCTGGTGTTTGGGTCATACCACGATGTGGATTCGAACGAGAATGCGTTCAAGATGGCGGCATCGATCGCGTTCAAGGAAGGGTGCCGGCGGGCGCAGCCGGTGTTGTTGGAGCCGATGATGGCGGTGGAAGTGGAGATGCCGGAAGAGAAGATGGGGGACGTGATGGGGGATTTGTCGTCGCGGCGCGGCATGATCCAGGGGATGGACGATATTGCGGGGGGCGGCGGCAAGATCATCCGTGCCGAGGTGCCATTGGCGGAGATGTTTGGCTATTCGACGACGCTGCGGTCTTTGACCCAGGGCCGTGCGACCTACACCATGGAATTCAAGCACTACGCCGAAACCCCCAAAACCGTCGCCGAGGCCGTTATCAGTGCCAAGACGCGCTAAGGGCGACCTGCAGTCTGGGCCGCCCGCCGGGGTCTATCGCTCGACAAAAGCGCGCTCGACGACGTAGTGTCCAGCCTCGCCCACGCGGGGCGACGCGACGAAACCGCGCGCCTCAAGCAAAATGCACATATCGGTCAGCATGCTCGGACTGCCGCATAGCATCACCCGGTCATCGATCGGATTCAATGGTGCAAGTCCCAGATCCTCGAACATCTTGCCCGATTCGATGAGTTCGGTGAGCCTTCCTTCATTACGAAACGGCTCGCGCGTGACCGTCGGATAATAGAACAATTTGTCGCGCACCACCTCGCCGAAATACTCATTATCCGGCAGGGTTCTCTCAATGAAATCGGCGTAAGCCAACTCGCTTACGAAACGCACGCCGTGGACCAGAATGACCTTCTCGAAGCGTTCGTAGGTCTGCGGATCTTTAATGATGCTCATAAAAGGTGCAAGGCCCGTTCCGGTGCCAAACAGGTACAGGTGTTTGCCCGGCAAAAGATCATCGATGGTCAGCGTGCCTACGGGCTTGCGACTCACCAAGACCGGGTCACCCACCTTCAGGTGCTGAAGACGCGAGGTCAACGGGCCATCGGGAACCTTGATCGAAAGAAATTCCAGTTCTTCTTCATAATTTGCGCTGGCGATGCTGTAGGCCCGCATCAAGGGTTTGCCTTCGACTTCAAGCCCAACCATGACGAAGTGCCCGTTATGGAATCTCAACGCCGGATCGCGCGTTGTCTTAAAGCTGAACAGACTTTCGTTCCAATGATGAACGCTCAAGACGCGTTCTGTGTTGAATGCTGACATCGTGAGTGGATCTCTATTTTCGAGAATGGGTAGAGGAAAGCTTCGACCAAAACATAAATGGGGTCATTCGTACGCACTTCCAGGCCAGGGCAGCGGTCCCGCCGCTGTATCATAGCGGATAACATTTGCCGGATGTTGCAACGCACCAACCGCTCTACGATTTGTGTTGCACACACTCGTATTCAAAAAGACGGTCTATTTTCGCCGATGGAATTGACTTGAGTTAGACGAAATAACTATATGTAAATACTAAAAATTTTGCTTTTCCGATTGCGCGGCCCCTCGGCAGCCCTCATAAATTCGTAAACGCTGCGGTTTTGCCATTGACAGGTGTATCTGCCTTGACGGGCCGCACCCGGTCTCAACCCGGCGCTTTTCCGCCGGGGTGTCGAGCGCTCCATGAGCGGCCCTGCTGCCGGAGGATAAGATGCCGCTCGATGAAAGTTTGGCGGTCAGGGGTCGAGAGGTTTGATGAGTTGACGCCCCACAAAGTCGTCGCACCATCGCGCATCGATCGGGGAAAGTGAATCCGTACGGTCGTTCGGCCCGCGAAGGAATCGCGCCCCATTTCGTCGCTCCGGTGGGTCTGCCATCAAAACGCTCAAAGACCGAGGCGCGAGTGCTTTGCTGTTGGGAGAATATTCATTTCGCAGAGCGTGTGGCGACGCGCGCCTACGCCCTCGAGAAAGTGCAGGTTCGCTTTCAAGGCGGGATGGCCCACTTCGTCGCTGACGACGTCCTGAGAGTGGCCCGTCCGGCGCTGCAACCGATTTCCTGACTCATCCGCGGATTCGGGATGTTCAGGCTCCATCCGACACGCGCAACTCGATGATATAACCGCCCGACTTTCCGTCTCGAGTCAGCGCGATGAGGCCCCTGTTCTGTGCATCTTCAAGGAGATCGCTGAATGAGTGATATCCATAGGATGTCTCGGTAAAACCGGGTCGGCGGCGTTTCATCGTCTGCTTAACCATAGAGGCCCAGATTTTTTCTTCCTCCCCGCGCTCGCTGAGGAGGGCCTCGATGGTCTCGACTGTCAACTCGAGTGCTTCGCGACGTCTCGCGTCTTCATTTTTCGGCTGTTCGGTTGCCACTGTTTCTGAAGCCACTTTAGCGGGTGTCTTGCGCGCAGTGCGCTTGGTTTTTGCCTCCTGAGCGCGTACCAAATCATCGTAAAAAATGAATTCATCGCAATTTGCGCTCAAAAGATCCGACGTTGACCCCTTAACGCCGATCCCAATCACTTGTTTGTTGTTCTCTCTCAGTTTCGAGACGAGCGGCGAAAAATCGGAGTCGCCGCTGATAACGACGAAGGTATCGACGTGGGCTTTCGTATAACAAAGATCCAACGCGTCGACGACCATTCGAATATCGGCGGAATTTTTTCCGGACTGGCGCACATGCGGGATTTCGATCAATTCGAACGATGCTTCGTGCATCGGGGCCTTGAAATCTTTATAGCGTTCCCAATCGCAATATGCCTTCTTGACGACGATATTGCCCTTGAGCAGCAATCGCTCGAGCACTTTCTTGATGTCAAACTGGGCGTACTTGGCATCGCGCACGCCCAAGGCGATGTTTTCGAAATCACAGAAAAGCGCCATGTTGGTGGTATCCGCGGACGTCGCCATAGATGCTCCGGTGGAAAAATATGTGAGAGAAAGAGGGGGCTCGGCGAAAAGAGGCCAGAAGCGTCACGCGAGCGTTAACCAAAGATAGCTAGCATACAGTGCAACGTTGACTACCAGTGCAGCCACCGGCAGCCCTCCTTTGCGTACATTCAGGCGCAACCAAAACGCCGCGACAAGGGTGATACCTGCTCCTCCCAGCACCTCGATTCGAGGTTGCCATGGCGTCAGAAGAATGCCCATGGCCGGTAGCAACGTCCCCTGAAAAACCATCGCGCCGGTGATGTTACCTACCGCCAGCGTATCGCGATCCTTACGAATCCAAAGAATGCTGTTGACCTTTTCCGGAAGCTCGGTTGCGATCGGAACGACCAACAGCGACAACAGCAGGGCAGAAATGCCAAGTCTTTCGGCGACTCCATTGACGCCAACGATGAATTCTTTGGCACCTATCAAAAGGAGCAGCGTAGCTCCAATAAGCTGGATCAGAATGGTTGCCCAGGTTGTCGATAGACCCAGACGCGCAAGCACCATTGGCCTCCGCGCGCGGGTTCCATGCCCTCCGGATACGAGCTTGCCTGACGCGCGCAGAGTCATCCCGACATAGACGACATACGTGCAAATCAAAAATACGCTCAATACCGCCCGGACGATTTTTAGTTCGGTCGGTACCCACATCGCAGCCGCAGCCACGGTGAAAGCGAAAAGAAAGAAATTCAGATCGCGCTTTACACCTGTGCTTTCGGGTTGAATCCGGCCGGAGATTCCGCGCCGACCGAATGCGGTCAGGCCCAAAAGGCCCATAGTCAGCGTCGAGAGCATGAGTGGAGCGCCTAAAATCGCGCCGACTCCGATTTCCTGATTGACATGCGCATCGCTCGTGCCTGCAAAGATGGCCAGGAGGGGAACGAAAGTTTCCGGAAGTGCCGTGCCGACCGCCGCGAACAGCGACCCCGTCACTCCTTCTGAAATGGCGAGTTTTTCGCCGAGATGCTCGAGTGCGTCGGTGAATAACTCTGCCGCCACCAGAATCAGAAGGAGCATGGCAACCAGCAAAAACGTCAGGCCAGTCATCTAGGATTGTCGATCGAGGATATTCGGTTCTTCGGACTCATCGCGCCGTCGAGAATAGCATCACCGTAAACGAAGGCGTATATCGTGGGGAACGGACGTGCTCGCCCCTGCTCTAATGAAGGCAAAGCGCGGGAAATCGTCCGAAAGAGCCGCGCCGCGACCGAAAACCTTCCTCTCTAGTCGCTGTGAATTGGGGTTGAGACATTAAAACAACATCGAAAGGATCCTGCCATGCTCTACACCATTGCTGTCATCTTGATCATTCTATGGATTCTCGGGTTGGTGACGTCCTATACCATGGGGGGATTCATCCATATCCTCCTTGTCATTGCGATCGTGGTGATTCTGGTGAGGCTTATTAGCGGCCGAGGCATCTAGCCTTAACTGCCGGCTGCTCGGCCGCCATTCGGGTCTCACTTGTCATCCGAGCCGTGATCATCACCTGAATGGCGATGCATGACCCCTTATGTCCTGGGCTGTCGGTCCAACGCAACGTGTCCCCGCCGGGTGGCTTGATTAATCTTTCTCGCGAGCGAGCGCGAGAAATTCGGTGCGCAGCGCGAGATTTGTTTGCAGCTCCCCCACGAGAGCCGACGTAATGGTGACCTCTCCCGGTGTGCGGATTCCCCGGCTCTCCATACACATATGGCGACATCGGATCAAAACGCCAACCGAACGGGGTGCGATATGCGTCATCAACGAGTCCGCGATCTGCATGGTGAGGCGTTCTTGCACTTGGAGGCGTTGCGAGAAACATTCAACGAGACGCGTCAATTTCGAGAGGCCGACGATACGACCATCGGGTGTATAGCCAATAGTTGCAAACCCGAAAAATGGTGCGAGATGGTGCTCGCAATGGCTGTATACGGGGATGCCACGCACGACGATCAGTTCGTTGTATTGTTCAGCGCCGTCCTGAAACACCTTCAGGATCTCGGCGGGATCGCGCTGGTAGCCCGAAGTCCAATGCTTCCAAGCCCTAGCCACGCGGGCCGGTGTCTCGGTGAGGCCTGCTCGCTCGGGATCCTCGCCCAGGCTCTTGAGTAACCTGCGCCAGTCCTGATCGGAAAAAACGTCCGATGTCATATTGACTCCCTTGGTTTAAATCCTTCGAAAGCGCGAGCATACCAAGAGCAGCGTCTACGCGTTGGAGATCCGACCGCCTCGCCCCAGGGTCGGTTGCTTCATCACTGGAGGTTTGGCCCCCTCGAACTCTCTCCCATCGTCGCTTTCGGGCTGAGGGTGTGCATGCGCGATCCGCGAAGAGTCGAGTGAAATCGCGTGGGCCCGCATGTTTTCGATTTTCAGGTGCGGCGAGCTGCCTCCGATTCATGGATTTGGCGCATGGGACACATTGCATTTCGTGATACGGATCGCCTCTGTCAAAGGCCTCGCCCGTCGAAACCGTAGGGAACTTTGCCGACAGATTTCCTGTCATATGGTTCCATATCTTGCGCGCACTGTTCAACGTGCGATCTTCGGTGGGGTGCCAAATTGTGTTGACCGATGAGGTGGAGTAACGTACGCCTCATCGGTCGAAGCTATTGTGCACTCCACAGCCCTGCATCTTCAGTTCGGTGAATCCATTGACTCCCAGCACCTTCCTACACAAGTCCCGTATGTCGGGCATGTTTCTTTTCATGACTCTTGCACTCTTTGCGTCCAGCATTCTCATCCGGCCGGCTCTGGCAGATCCACCGCCATCGGAGCAGAAACTTATCGATCAGCTGATCGAAGATGTGAGTCAGATGACTGATGTGACATTCATTCGTAATGGGTCGAAACACGATTCCAAAGAGGCTGCTGACCATCTGCGTCAGAAGTTGAATTACTTCAAAGGCAAGGTCCATACTGCCGATGATTTCATCCGACTGTGTGCTTCACATTCCGAACTCTCAGGCCTACCCTACAAAGTTCGTTTTCCTAACGGCACCGAACGCGACTCCGCGAATGTCCTCAATGGGCTCCTCGCGCGATTGCGGCAACAATGGTCGGTGACGCAGTAGGCCGTGAGTCCACGGTTGCACTGACCATGCGCCTGACAACCTTATATCTCCAAAGCTGGACAAAAAAAGGCCAACGCGAGGCGTTGGCCTTTGATGAGACCGCTACAATCTATTGAACTTTACGTTCGATGGTGATCTGTTCGACTTCCACGCGCCTGTTGGGCGCCAGGCAAGCGATCAGATCCGAGCGGCGCTTGTCGTGACATTGAACGACCGGATCGGCCTTACCCTTACCAACCGCCGTCAGACGATTGCCGCCGATTCCCTTGGAGATCAGATAATTCCTCACAGCCTCGGCGCGTCGCTGAGACAGCTTCAGGTTGTAGCCATCGGGTCCGATACGATCGGTATATCCGGTAATGACGACATTGTTGATGCTCGGGTCCTGTTGCAGCGCATTCGCAATTTCATCGAGCTTAGGTTGAGCCGGACGAAGCTGAGCGCTGTCGAACGCGAACAATTCCGTTGCCGATAGGGTGTAGTGCTCGAAGTGCGGGGCTGGAGCGACGGGCGCAGGAGGCGGGGCCGGCTGCGCTGCCACTTCAGGTTCTGGGGCTGGAGGAGTGGCCTGCGCGACGGGCGCCATTTTGGGCTGATCGAAATAATAAGTGAGGCCGACCGAAAGCAAGCCTGTATTGGCCTTGTCGAATCCGAACGAGCCGCCACGCATCCAGGCATGCTGGCGTCGGTAGTCGGCCTGTACGGCCCACTGCGGCGCGAGCTGATACTGAACACCGAGACCCGCATCGACGTAGGGCGAGGTTCGCGACGCGTCGACAAACGGGGCATTCAATCTGTCGTGTTCGGCTCCCGTGCCTGCAAAGACAAAAGGCTTTAGACGATCTCGCGAGAACATATAGAGTGCATCAACACCCAACGTGTCCTGCTTGTAATACGTATTGTTGTCCTTGTCCCGCGAATAAGCGGCTCCGAACTGGATATCCCAGTGATCCGAAAGCGCCTTGCCTGCATGCAGCCCTACGCCTTCGCCATGGCCCTGGTTGAATTTATGGTCCGGAGCCATACCATTGATACTGGGCATCAAATACCATGAGCGGTTATCCCACTGCGAGGAAGAGTAATCATTTGATCCGGAGTCCGTCGAATAGGATGTGCCGGAGGTGCTATCGGAGGATGTTTGCGCAAACACAGTGCCTGTACTACAACCGAGAATAGCAAGTGCTGCGGCGATCTTATTTAGGTTGTTCATCAGCGACCTCAGAAATGATCGTCATCGGACGATTTGCGATTATTACAATAGGACCATTGCCGCATACTTCTGTGCTGTCACAGTGCCCCATCGATAGCAACATGACGGGCCGTACTTAACACAACACGAAAACCATGCGGCAATAACCCCGCCGTCCAATGGGTTCGCAACTGCTGTGCCTAAGACCCTCATCAGAGGTCTAATCGGCAAGCATGGGCAACGGGGAATCGGTCCGCACGCCGAAATACATACGAAGTTGCGATTTATTTGGGGGACGGTCCCGTAGAAAGCCAACGCCACACGGGCGTTTTGCCTTTCGTTGCACCGGATGCGAGGCGCAGGTCCAGTCGATGTAATAGCTACGCGGCGAGTCGTAACTATTTCGCGGACGTGTTTTTATCTGGGTTGCGCAGGCACGAACCGCCCGTATGAAATTGCCGATTTGCCATCATTCCTGTGCATCGACGCCTCGGATCCGGATCGATGCTTACCCCCTCGCTCACTATGGACCGAAGTCTTTCGACCTCATCGGAGGGTCTGAACGTGCCTATTTTATGGAATCTGCGCACAGCGACGATGCGCGATACCGTTGGCTGCCCGAGTGCGAGCAATTCGAGCAATACCGGAGGAGGTTCGCGCCGCAGCCGCATCTCATGGGGCTGACTGCTTCGGTAGATTCAAACTGCGGTGACGCTGAAATTAGTGCCATTCCAGCTTTGCGTGCCCTTCATAAAAAAGGTGAAGACGGCGGTTTGACCTGACGTCATGGCCTCGGTGGGTAACGTTACGAGGTAGAGGCCGATTCCCGTGTCTTCGGCATCAAGATCATGCATCGTATGCCAGTTGTCGAGGCTAAAACGGACTGTGCACGGTGCAACCAACTCAAGCCGTAGACGCAAGCCCGTGGAAAATGTACTCGCTTTGTTGTTCATTCGCCAAAGTTTGGTCGAGGCCACGCGCTTTTCTACTTGATAGCGAAGAACGGTCTGAGGTGGCATATCGAAAACACGGCCGTCGGCCAGAGAACGTCGAAGTTTGATATGTTCCGCGTGAGCCCAAACCAGCGGCATCGCCGAACCTGTGGGTTTGCCTGCCCAAAGTTCTTTGCGATCGATGTCCGTAGAGTCCCAAACCTGTTCGGGCAAGAGAGCGCCTGGACTGGCTTGGCTCTCGAGCGTTTCCAGCAATTGCATTGCGACCTCTGCTCGGCCCGCAGCCAGTTCGAAATGCGCGCGTTCACCCGTCAACAGAGGCCACGCGCGACCCACGCCTGTGCCATCGAATGCACTCCCGTCTGTGTGTTCGCCGTAGCCATCGCCGTTATACCGACGCCAACAGGGCCCATTGGGCAATTCGACTTTCAAGAGACGATCGATGATCGCGACCGTATCGCTGATGCGAGGGTCGTGGGCCGACCTCAGACCAAAGCGTACGAGGGCCAACGCATCCGGACTGACGATGGCGGTTGCCGGTTGATCAGTTTCCTGCGGCGGTCGGTTCTTGATAGGTACGAAGCCACTGATGGGGGAGGCGGCCTGTGTAGTCTGCGGAGGCGTAATGCGCACGTAGTAGCCACGAATGTTGGCTTGTCGCGCCAGTTGCGTGTCCTGTGCGTACGTCCACCACTCAATTTCCGCATTCCAAGCGTCCGCGGTGTCGCGAAGCACTTGCGCGAGCGATGGGGAGCCATTCAGCTCGGCCAAATCGGCAGCCGCAAGCAGGCCGGCGATTTCAACGGCAATGGTAAAAGGGGAATAGCCGCCATCTTCTTCCCAACGATCCTGGCCGGTGACCGGACCGTTGCAGAGAATATAGCTCGCCGCGCGTTTGACCATGGGCCAGAAGCGCACCACGCCCGCGTTATCGAGTGCGCCTTCCCGTCGCGCCAAATCGACGATGAGGATCGGGAAGGCACACTCATCCATTTGGGTCCCGCCCCAATACGGCGTTCCATCCAGCCAGAGATTCTGAGCCCAGTGACCATCGGATTCCTGAGTGGCTTCGAAGTAGGCCAGGACCCGGCGCGCATCCTCATGTGCGCCCGCAGCCAAAAGGGCACCGGCCGTTTCGGCCAGATCGCGCGGCCAAATGAGATGGTAGCCTCCCAGATCGTCGTCGCCTTTCTCGGAACCCCAAGGAATTGAAAGCGATGCGATGATGCCACCGGGGAATTCCGGTGATTCATGGGTTCGCAAGACGGCGGTGCTGACACGATACACATTGTGAATTCCAGGGCGTGCATCGGCGTCCAGCGGCAAAAGCTGCTTCTGCCAAGCCCGCCAATTCGCGCTGTAGCCCTCGGCTGCCGCAGAAAATCCGGCTTGCAGGCTAGCGCGGGCGCGAAAGGCGGCCTCCGACCAAGTCCGACCAAAGGCAAGTGCCAGGACGAAATCCGATTCATCCTGCAGCACGCCAGTCTTCTCTCCTGAAGGAATGCGGCGCTTGACGATTGCAGTGTCGTTGATCTCGCCGATTAACGCGACGTTTCCGTTATCCGCACGATCATAGGACCAGGTCATGCCAAAGTGCTGCGAGACGTCTTGCCATCCGTCGGAACAGCCAACGAAACCCACCGAGCGTCTGCGCCACGGAACTGAACACGCAAGGGCTAAAGCGCTGCCATCACCTTCAGCGAAGAGCATTTCGAGGCCTTTGTATTGGCCGAGCCATGCGCTGTTGTGAGACCCTCCGTTGACGAGGTGTGGTGCGAGAAGCGCGTACAAGCTGAGTTCCTTGCCCGTGTTGGCGGGTCGACGAAAAATCACACGCTGTAATATCACGTCGCGCTTCGGATCCGAAACCACCTGCTTTTCGATTTCATAACGGTTATTCGGGCATCGATTGATGAGACGAAAGGCCGGTACACCATCTTCCAGCACAAAGACCTGATGTTCTGTGTCGCGCTTTTCCTCCGAGAAGAAATCCACGCCATCGGCCACCAGTAAGCCGAAATCGCGGGTGCAAGCCTGATCCACCCGGGGAAAGTAAATCTCGTTCAAGATTCCATGGCTCAGCGTAAACCAGACGCGACTGAGCGAAGAGAGGGCGGTGCCCACACCCGCCTTGGCACTGGAGGTCCAGTGCGGCTCGATTCCAGGCGCTCCTGGCGCAGTTGCCATCGTTATCCTCTCCCTACCTGTTGGAAATCCAATCCAAGGGCGTACGCTCTAACTTAAGCGTTCGAACCAAACGGTATCAATCGGGCACTTCGGATCGTCGCTTTGGTGATGAATTTTCCCCAAGCGAATCATACCTGCCCCATCCAGTTGCCTTAAATACGCCACCGTGCTCTGAAATCGCTCCAGAGATTGCCCCAACTGATCGGGGCTTAGCGACAGAACTTGCCCTGGCTGGGCGGATTGAATATGGTCAATCAAAACGTCGATCATGGAATTATGAGGGGATGGCGATGGATGCATTCTTCAGCGCGAGGCCGATCCTCGAACTGAGGTCGCTTTTCACCTTGGCCCAATCGCTCGATGCATCGAGCCAGATTCGAACCTCGAATTCAAGCGAGCCGGGGCCCAGTTTGGTCAGCAAAACCTGCGGCGGTGGGGTATGGGTGACGGGCGTCTGCTCAGTGGCTGTGGCCAAAAGCAGTCGCTGGACCGCTTCGGGATCGCTACCCACCGCGACGGCCACACCGATGTCCACTCTTCGTGCGTTGCTCGAGAGAGTCCAGTTGGTGAGGTTGTTCGAAATCAATGTGCCATTCGGTATGATCACTTCTGCCCCGTTTGCCACGTGTATGACACTGGCTCGAATACCGATGCGGTCGACTTGCCCCACGATGTCTCCGAATTGCACGATATCGCCCACTTTCATGGGTCGCTCAAAGAGTACGATCAGACCCGACACGAAATTGTTCACGATGTTTTGCAGTCCGAAGCCGAGCCCGACACTAAATGCCCCTGCCAGAATGGTGAATTGGGTCATGTCAATGCCCAGAGCAGCCAGCGCAAGGACGAATCCAAGGAATAGAATTGCATAGCGCAGCATGGTCGAGATCACATAGGGTACACCGCGTTCCAGCTTGAATTTCGGATAGACCTCTTCATCCAGCGCGAACGTTACGAATCTGGAAACCCAAATCGCAGCGAGTAATGCAATACAAAATCCGGCAACTTTCCCGACCGAAATATTCAATGAACCAACGTGGAATGACGCGGCAAGGACGTCCGCCCAAAATCCGGTTACCGGGTCCCAAACGCCTAATCTTCGAATCATCGCGATGAACCACAGGAGCGCCGCCGCCCAGCCGAGAACGCGAATGAAACGAGCAGCGAAGAGTCGGCGGTGGTTGCGCACAATCCTCAAATAGACAAAAGGAGGAAGGTGGAACAATCCAATGATGACGGCTTCGATCACGCGCAAAAGAGCATATAAAACCAGAGCGAGATAGGCACCCTGTAGCAGCGTGCCACCGATGAGTTCGCCCAGGCCGGCGTAACCTGCGCTATCGATCAAGAGGACGATTAGGCCGGAAATAAGTGTGAGCCACGCGGCAGTACGCAGCGATCGCCAGCGAGGTAACGAACTTTGGGCTGGACGCCACGTGGCACTTGCACCCCGACGTAACGTCCAGGCCAGAAATACGACTCCCGCTATTGCCTCGAGAATCAAAAGAAGGCGAGACAATGCGGGTTGAGGGGTAGCGATACCACGCAATCGATCCAACAGGTAGAAGCTGGCGAGCGCATACAGGAGCGGGTGCAGACGCTTCTCGATGATGCGTCGAACGATCGTCACGGTCGGAACGATCGGAATGAGGGCGATCAGCTCCCAGAGTAAACGCGGAGCCTGAGGGTAGAACCAGTGGCTCATGATGGTGGCCATCAGAATGGCCATTGCAATCGGCGTCTCGAACACGGCTTGCGCCTGCCGCAAATCCGGCTCATCTTCAGTCCAGGTCCGGACCTGCGTGCGAGCCAGAATCAGCATCACTGCCAGCATGACCAAAAGCGCCGCATGCAGGATAAGGGTTTCTATATTGGTCGAGCCATACGCCCGTAGAGCCAGAATCTGATTCGATAGCGATTCGGCACCTTTTTGCCCTACGCCTTGTCGTGCTGCGATCCAGAATTTTGATGTCCAAATGGCCGGGCTATCGCGCTGAAACAGGCGATCGGTGGCATGTTTGGTTTCGCGGGCCAGATAGTCACGAATTTGGACCACGCGCGCATTCAAGTCCACGGCTCGACTCTGTAGGTCCAGGACCCGACTGCGTCGCGTCATGATTGTGCTGTGGGTTTGATCGATGGCACGAGAGACGTCATCGATTTGACCGAGTACGGTCGCAGGCGCCAGCGCGGCGCCCGCAGTCTTGCGCGTGGCGTCCCACGTCTGCTTCATATGCGTGAGTTGGTCAAGGCGTCGATCGAGGTCGCCGGCGCGCTGCGTCAATTCGTCAATCAACGCCGTGACGTTGCGCGAGACCGCCGTCCAGCCGGGTTCGAGCGTGCGGACCGTGTCCAGGGAAGGCCGGGTGTTGAGCAGACGGCGAACTTCGGTAATGCGAGCGCTGGTTTCACGCGTCAATCGGTCCAACTGGTCGGCCACGCCTTGGATGGTTTGGTCAGATTGATTCTCCAGCTCGAAATCGTGCAACCGAGCCAGGGCCTCTTCGGCTTGAATCGCGATATCCGAGATTGCAATCGGAGTTATCGCGGCGCTTGTAGAGGCGGTCGTGGCAGGTACGACGTTGCCTTGGGGCGCGGCGGTCCCGGGTTTGGCCAATACGGCAGCTGCGGCGGACGCGGTAGAGATTTGCGCGAAAGCCGGCCCTGTGCCAAGCAGGCAGAGCGCGATGAGAAATGTAAGAAAACGCGGCTTTGACATCGGCAGGGACACGATTAACGCTTCATCCTCGAGCCGTATTTCACGGGATCAGGGGTGTTCTTGGAAGCCGGATAAATAGGAGAGGGCAGGCATTCACAACGCAGGCTGCGCCTGGCGAGATCGCTCTTTCCCCACAGGTTGGGCAAAAGGAACAGGCTTCGGTTCCCGTCCCCGCAGTTGCTTTAGTGCGTGACAGCGATACGAGCCGCCTGCCGTTCGCGCAGGGTTACCGGCATGGCCTTTACGTGCCAGATTTTCTCACAATATTCGTGGATTGCCCGATCGGAGGAGAATTTGCCTGAGCGCGCGACATTCAGGATCGACATGCGTGTCCATTGCGCCGAATCGCCGAACGCATGCCCAACTTGATCCTGGCATCGCACATAGGCTTCGAAATCCGCCAGTACGAAATATCGATCATGATTCATGAGATCGCTGACCAGCGGCTCAAACAGTGTGGCATCCCCGCGCGAAAAAAAACCTCCCCGAATCAAATCCAACGCCGAACGCAATTCGGCATTGGATTCGTAGAATTCGCGGGGAGAATATCCCGAGGCTCGCCGCTGGGCCACCTCGGCTGCTGTCAATCCGAACACAAAGAAGTTATCGGCGCCGACTTCATCCCGGATCTCGATATTCGCGCCGTCTAACGTTCCGATTGTCAGCGCACCGTTCATCGAGAACTTCATATTGCCGGTGCCTGAGGCTTCCTTGCCCGCCGTCGAGATCTGTTCGGACAGATCGGAAGCAGGATACACACGTTGACCCTGCGCGACACTGAAGTTGGGCAGGAATACAACCTTGAGCCGCCCCCGAACTTCCGGATCCCGATTTAATACCTCCCCGACGGAGGTGATGAGCTTGATGAGGAGTTTTGCCATGCGATAACCAGGCGCAGCCTTACCCCCAAAGACGAAGGTGCGGGGCTGAATATCGGCATGGACATTCGATTTCAGTCGCCAATAGAGAGCCACCATATGGAGTACCGCCAAATGTTGGCGCTTGTATTCATGGATGCGTTTGACCATCACGTCGATCATCGCGTGCGGGTCAATCGATACGCCCGTGCGACGTCTGGCCAACTGCGCAAAATCGACCTTGTTGGCATGTTTTATCGCGTGCCATCGCTCGCAAAACCCACTATCGTCGACGAATTGTTCCAGGGCGCTGATTTGTGACAGGTCGCGTATCCAATCCTGGCCAATGACTTCAGTGAGAAGTGCCGATTGACGGGGGTTACTTAGCACGATCCAACGGCGCGGTGTCACGCCGTTGGTAATGTTAATAAATTTCTCCGGCCACATTTCGTGGAAATCGTGGAGCAGGTCCTCCTTGAGAAGATCCGAATGGAGTTCAGCGACACCGTTGATGGCGTGGCTTCC
>Ga0208357_1001654_pt1 | contig 16001 bp, 12 predicted proteins | sample NGESurdeep092012_6_FD_184487 | JGI IMG/M metagenome (GOLD analysis project Ga0208357, IMG submission 184487) | Arctic peat soil microbial communities from Barrow, Alaska - NGEE Surface sample F52-2 deep-092012 (SPAdes) | ecosystem: Environmental > Terrestrial > Soil > Wetlands > Peat ... | reverse complement strand
GAGCTGGCGCCAAGGGCAAGAAGGCCGTCCAGAAGAACGCCGCGGCGCCATCGGCCATCACCGCCTCCGGCGCCGCCTCGGTGCTCACCGCCGGGTCCGTCACGCTGACCGATTTCCACTACCAGGGCAACGTGCCCATGCCCGAATCCGGCGGCGCGACCGAAGAGATGATGGAGTTCACCGCCAGTTCGGCCTCCTTGACCGGTGACGTCACCGTGTCGGTGACCCAGGAAGGGCTGACCACGGACACCAGCAGCCCGAGCCTCGCGTTCGGCGACGGCATGACGCTCTACGCCACCAGGCTCTGCGGCAACCTGTTCGGCGTGCTCCCGGTCTGCTTCACCCCGTCGACGGTGAGCGCGGTCCTGCTGTCGGTCGCGAACCAGCTGACCGCCGCCGTGCCGGTCACGATGACCGACGTGACGACGGACCAGCCGCTGACGACCGCGGGCACGCTGCAGGCCGGCGGGCTGACCATCGGGTTCTAGGCCTGGTGGCTGGGTCCGGTTCTAGGCGCGGTGGGCTAGGTCGAGGTTGAGCCAGGCGGCGAGGCCGGCGATCTCCGCGTTGATCGCGTCGGCCATGTCGGCCGTGAACGGAACGTCCTCGTGGACGGCGTTGACCGTGAGCACGCCCGCCTTGCGGTCGGCGGCGGCGTCCAGCTTGCCGACCAGCCGGTCGCCGTACAGGATCGGCAGCGCGTAGTACCCCCAGCGCCGGCTCGCGACCGGCTTGTACATCTCCAGCTGGTACTCGAACTCGAACAGGTCGGCCGCCCGGACCCGGTCGTGCACCAGGCGGTCGAACGGGGACAGCAGCGCCGCCCGGACCTCGAAGGGCCCGCCCAGCCCGGCCGGGCCGTCGAGATAGGCCGGGTCGACCTGCCACTCGCCGCGGACCCCCTCGACCACCGCGGGCTGGCCGGCCGCGCCGACGACCGCGGGCTCGAACGACTGCGCCGGGCCGGTCACCCGGGCGATGCCGAGGGCGCGCAGCCGTCGCCGGTCCCGCTCCTGCGCGGCCTCGGCGGCCGGGATGACCGGATGGTCGGGGTAAACCCGCTCGGCCAGATCCCAGAGCCGCTCGCGGCCCTTCCGCCCGGCGACCGCGACCTCGCCCCGGCCGACCATGAAATCGAGCAGCCTGGTGACGTTCTTGTTGTTGGTCCAGCCGGTCGACTCCCACGGCTTGTCGCAGGTGTCTGGGAGCTCACGGGACGGCAGCGGCCCCTCCTTGCGCAGCCGGTCGAGGATGTCCAGGCGGCAGCGGTCGTTGGCCGCCACCCACTCACGCCGGAAGACCTGCCACTCGCTCGCCTCGCCGTTGCCCGCCCACTCCGCCATCTGGCCCCGGTACAGCGCCAGGTCCTCGGCCGGGCGCAGGAAGGCCAGCAGCTCGATGAGGTCCCGGTCCGCCACCGCGCCCTGCAGGTGCTTGGGCTCGTAGGCCGGCCCGAGCCGGGACCACGCGACCATGTCGGCGCTCGGGGCCACCGCGCTGACCGGGTCGAGCTGCAGCATCGTGAGCTGGCGGACCACCGTGAGCAGATCGGGGGGCCGTTGTCCGGTTAGAAGCTGTGCCCGAACGGCGATCCGCCGCGCGTCCGGCCGGGTGAGACGGTGCACCTGCGCCATGAGCGGAGCCTAACTCACGCGGTTCTCGGCCCGCGCTCCGAGGACCGGCTGCCCACCGCGCCCGCCCCGGAAACCTCGGTCCCAGGGCCAGCGGCCCGTCCGTCAGCGGCACCCGCTCTCCCGGCGGCGGCGGGTCCGCGTGCACGAAGTGCGCGGCGACGCCGTTCACCAGGTCGGCGGCCCGCTCGTGGGGCAGGCCGGTGACGACGATCTCGGGCTTGCCGTCGTCCTTCCCGGCCGGGTCAGCCGGGGAACAGCGCCCGCGCGACGTGCAGCGTGTCGGTGTACTCGCGCACCGGTTGATCTTGCCGTCCCGGACGGTGAAGATACCGACGTTGCGGTTGCGATACGGGGTGCCGTTGCGGCCGGTTGCCCGCGAGGTCCGCTCGGCCGCCACCCGATTGCCGTCGGCGATCGCGCTGACCAGTTCCCCCGGCGCCTGCTGGCAGCGGGGGAGCTCGCGGCGGCAGCCGCGCGCCAGGAGGAGCGCACGCTTCGGATTGACGTCTGGGACGATCATCATCCACGACTGGCCGGGCTGCTCGAGTCATTCGGGGCCGCCGGGCGCGCCTCCCGGTGGCTCGAGTTCCGGCCGGGCGCGGACTGGCTTCCCGACCCCGATCTCAGCCTGCGTGCAGGATCCGAAACCGATCAGGCTCGGCCGGATCCCGGTCCGCGACCTTGACCGGCGGCCAGGCCCACTGCCAGACGCTGATGCCCGGCACGCGGGAGAACGTGATCTGCCCGCCGGTGCCTTCGACGGAAACATGGGGCCAGGACCCGGCCACACGGGCCCGGTCCGCGTCGGCGGAGCAGAGCGCCTCGGCCAGGACGGCGATCGTGTCGTAGCCCTCGAAGGCGACGAAGGAGGGCGCCTCGGCCAGCCGCTCGCGCAGGGCCGTCTCCACGCGCGCGCCGAGTGGGGTAAGGCGCTCGGGCAGGTAGCGCAGGAACGGGATTGCGGCGCCGTCGTCGCCAAGCAGCCTTGTCCATTCGGCGAACTCCGGCTGCCCGGCGGGCGCGCCAATCATGATCCCGGCCAGGCGCTGGTCGCGGCGGACGAACCTGACGATCGACACGGCCGGCTCCGGGTACCCGGCCAGCAGCAGGAGCGCGGTCGCGCGACTGCCGGCGACCTCGTCGCACAGTGCCGCCGGGGTGAGCGTGCGCAGGCCGAGTTCGATGGTGGTGCCGCCGTGGGGAGCGAGGCACTCCCGCAGAATACGGGCCCCGGACGCCCAGTAGACACTCGGCTCGGTTGCCACCGCGATCCGACGGTGGCCCGCGCGGAGCAGGAAGTCCGCGTAGATCTGCCAGCCGCGGGACTGCGCCGGGGCGAGGCGCGCGACCCAGTCCGTTGGCCGCTCGGTCAGCCCGTCGAGCACCGCCGACGAGCACAGGAACGGCAGGCCGAGGGCGTCGGCCCGGGCGGCGGCGGCGCGGGCGACGACGCTGTGATACTCCCCGGCCAGGGCGGCCACGCCCAGGCGAGCCAGCTCATCCACCGCCGCCGCGGCCGTCTCCGGATCGGCGGCGGTGTCTCGGACCACCAGCTCGAGTGGCCTCCCGAGAATCCCGCCGGCGTCGTTGACATCGCCGACGGCCAGCTCGAGGCCGGCCAGCAGGTGCCGGCCGGCCTCGACCCAGCCGGGCCGGGTGAGCGGGACCAGGGCGCCGATCCGGACGGCCGAGTCGCCAGCCGGCTCCGCTCCAGGCGCCGAAGGCGGCATGTTCACCTCAGGCGCGGCGGCTGTACCGGCCCGGGGCCTCGGGGTCGACGCCCCAGCTGGTGACCCAGGTGGGCGTGACGCGGATGATCTCGCGGCTCATGAACGGCACCGGCGGGTCGACGTCCTCGAGCGCGACCGCGGTGCCGCGGATCTCCAGCCCGCGCACCGTCCACGGGTCGCGCGCGACCAGGTCGTCGATGACCAGCGCGACCTGGCCGTTGCGCTGCACGTTGCGGAACTTGCGGCTGGCGCCCATGGCGTGGCCGCCGATGATGATGTCGCCGGTCTCCTCGTCGAGGAACACGCCGACCGGGTTGTTCTGCGGCGCGCCGCCGCCATCGACCGTGGCCAGCCGGGCCAGGGGCTGGCTCTGCAGGTAGGCGCGCTCAGCGTCGGTCAAGGTGACGGTCATCCCCGCAGTTTAGGGCGTCGGCGCGGCCGGCGACAGGCCGGCCGCGACCGGGCTCGGCTACACCCGGGGGAGCAGCGCCGCCAGAAGCTCGCCGACGCGGGCGGCGGACCCCTGGGTGGCGGCCAGCACGTCCTGGTGATTGATCGGCTCGGGTGACAGCCCGGCCGCCGGGTTGCTGGCGATCGAGACGCCGAGCACCTCGGCCCCCAGGTGGCGGGCGGCGATCGCCTCCAGCGCGGTGGACATGCCGACGAGGTCCGCGCCCGCCGCGCGCAGCATCCTGATCTCGGCCGGGGTCTCGAAGTGGGGCCCAGGAACGGCGGCGTAGACGCCCTCCGCCAGCGTCGGGTCCAGCTGCCTGGCCAGGGTGCGCAGGCGGCCCGAGTAGGTCTCGGTCAGGTCGGTGAACCGGGAGGGCGCGTCGTCAGGCAGCGGCCCGGCCAGCGGGGAGCGGCCGGTCAGGTTGATGTGATCGCTGATCAGCACCGGCTCCCCGACCGCGTAGTCGGCGTTGATGCCGCCCGCCGCGTTGGTGAGCACGACGGTCCGGCAGCCCGCAGCGATCGCGGTGCGCACCCCGTGCACGACCGCGTGCGGCCGGTGTCCTTCGTAAAGATGAATTCGCCCGAGGTACAGCAGGACGCGGAGCTGGCCCTTTCTTATATACCGAACGGACGGTGTGTGACCCTTTACCGTCGGTTGCTCAAATCCGCCCAGGTCCGCAACGGAAATCTCCGCTTCCGCCGCCCCGATCGCGTCGGCCGCCGCCAGCCAGCCGGAGCCCAGCACCACCACGGCGTCGAAGCCGTCGGCTCCGGTGAGGCTCTTCAGCGTGGCCGCGCTCGCCGCGGCGCGGGCAAAGGGATCCGCCGCCAAGTGGGCCGCCGAGGCTGCCGTTCTGTCGTTCATGGCGCCGATCATCTCGTAGTTTGCGGTCCCTGTCATGCGGCCGATCACGGTCCGTGTTATTGTCCCGTGATTCGCGTCACAGAATGGTAAGGGAACCGCGCGGCCTTTCTTGGTGAAGTCGCGGGCGGTCGATGTCTCCTTCTGGCATCGTTGTTCGGCAGCGGTAGATGGGTGCGGCATATGCACGACATGCACCGGAAGGGACTGCTTTGTCACGACATCGGACGGCGATGCTCGATGCTACGACTCCGGCACCGGAGAGCGACCCGGAGACTCCGGTTGCCCCTCCCGTCGGCCCGGTCGGGCCGCGGAGCGCGCGGAAGAAGAAGCGGGGCCTGTTCCACCGGACCGGCGTTGTCGTCCCCGCGCTGGTGATGGCGGTGCTGCTCGTGGTCGGGGTCCTGGTCGCGGCGAAGGTGACGGACAGCAGCGGCAGCGGCGCCAGCGGGCTCTTCCAGTCCATCGACTCCCTCGGGCACAGCAGTCAGGTCACCGCGCTCGAGAACGAGCGGGCGACGATCATCGCCATGAACGACGCGGCCGAGACGCTGACCGTGGCCGCCAAGCCCGCGCAGGCGGACCCGACGCAGATCCTGGCCGCGAAGAAGGCCGCCAGCGACGCCGCGTCCGCCTCCAGCATTCAGACCGGCACCGGCATCACCGGGTCGCCGCCGCCCGCCAACCCGAGCTCAGCCGAGGTCATCGGCGAGAACGAGCTGGTCGCCGAGGGATTCAGCAAGGCGTCCCAGTGGCCGTGCCTGTACGACCTGTGGCAGCAGGAGAGCGGCTGGAACGTCTACGCGGAGAACCCGTCCGGCGCCTACGGCATCCCGCAGTCGCTGCCCGGTGACAAGATGGCGAGCGTCGCCTCCGACTGGCAGACCAACCCGACGACGCAGATCATCTGGGGCCTCGGCTATATCAAGTCGGTCTACGGCACCCCGTGTGGCGCGTGGTCGCACGAAGAGGCGGACGGGTTCTACTAATTCCATCCGATTGCGTTATTGCGCAATTCGCTTTATTCGGCGGAATGGCACCAGTGCATTTCCGAATAACCGATTATCCGATGGAAGCGGATGGCGCGGATCGAATGCCGCGCTCTAACTGGATGTGATTGACCTGTGCCGGGGCGTAGTTCGCGCCACCGGGCCGCGCTCCTGTGGCGGACCTCACAAATGTTACCGATGGGTAACTAGAACCGCTGCTGAGCGCCGTGTTTCGCGCAGGCTGCCGACCCGGCCGGGATCCGGGCAGGGCGGCCACGGCGGAATGTTGCGGCCGCAAACGATTGTTCCATGGCATCGTTAGCAACCGACAGCACCCCGCTCGCGAGATCAGCGCTGCTCCCCCAGCAGCCCCGACGCCCTGCTCCCGCGTCTAGTCCGCGTGCCGACGCGCGCCGCGCTTCCCCAGCGCGAGCATTACCGCGTCAGGGGTGGAAGAAGATCGCGATAGTCGCGCTACCCAAGGTTCACTTTTGTCACGCCACCTTTCCCTGCCCTCCTTCCTGTCCTCGAAGCGCTCCAAGGTGACGGCCGTTGCCGCGGCGGGCACCCTGGCCGTCGCGATAGCGGCCGGCTCCGCCGCCGCGACGCTTCCCTCGGGCTCCGCGGCCGGGCCGGCCGGCGCGGCCGACGCGTACCTGGCGGTGGTCCACGGTCACCAGGGCGCTACCAGGGCGGCCCAGGCCGACGCGACGAGCGGAGCTCAGCTCGTGATCGGCAGCGAACGGGCCCGGTTCGGCCTCCAGCACAGTGAGAACGTCGCGGCCGCGAAGGCTGCCGCCGCCAACGCCGCCGCGGCCAAGGCGGCACTCGCCGCCCGGCAGGCAGCGGCCCGGCAGGCGGCCGCTAAGCAGGCGGCCGCTAAGCAGGCGGCGGCCAAGCAGGCGGCCGCGCAGCCGACGCAGGCGGTCGCGGCCCGGCAGGCGGCCGAGCCGTCCGGCTCGCCGCAGCAGATCGCCCAGCAGATGCTCGGCCAGTTCGGCTGGTCGGGGAGCCAGTTCTCGTGCCTCGAGCCGCTCTGGGAGCGCGAGAGCGGCTGGGACGTGACCGCCGAGAACCCCAGTTCCGGCGCGTACGGCATCCCCCAGGCGCTGTCCGGCTCGTTGATGGCGAGCGCCGGCCCCGACTGGCAGACCGACGCGGCCACCCAGATCCGCTGGGGCCTCACCTACATCCAGGGCCGATACGGCTCGCCCTGCGGTGCGTGGGCTCACGAAGAGGCCGACGGCTGGTACTAGCCCGTCGCCGCTGAGCCCGCTGGGCAGCTGAAGACCGCCCGGTCTGCGATCACCCCCCGGTCGCAGACCGGGCCTTTCACGCTAAGCCGTCGCGACGGGCGCGAAGGTCGGCAGGATCTTCTCGAAGGTCGGCAGGTAGCTGCTGTTCCACCCGTTGTCCGGCGCCCGCAGGTAGACCGCGTAGGACTGGTGGCCGGCCGAGGTCGGCAGGACGAACAAGATGTCGTCGGTGCGCATCCGGACGTTCTTCAAGGACCAGGTGAACTGCCAGAACGCGCCGTGGGCGCCGCGGACCGGCACCCCCAGAAGCTGGAGACGCTGATAGCCGGGGAACGCGTCCCCGAGCACCGCCTGCTGCTGCTGTAGGTGCTCGGCCTCCGCCACCATGTTGTCGGGGTACGTGTGCGGGCTCAGGTCGATGTCGAGCACCATGTCGTTGGGACCGTAGAAGTAGGTCGCGAGCCCCTTCGGCTTCTCGGTCCAGCCCGGCGGCACGTCGACCGTGAAGCCGGCGGTCGTGTTGTGCGCCGACGGCGGCACCGTCTCAGCCGTCCAGCCCGCCGGGAGGGCGGTCGAGGAGGCGTTGAGCGCGTTAACCGATCCGAACGGCGTCTTGGGGCTGCCCTGGATCCCGGTGCCGCTGGTGCCCCCGTTGCCGTGGCTGAAGGCGAGGGCCGCGCCCGCGCCGATTGCCGCCGCGACCAGCACCGCGCAGATCGCCACCAGGATCCACCACCGTGATCCTCGGCGGCGCGGCCCGGTTCCGCCGGCCGGCGCCGGCGGGTACTGCGCCGCCAGGTCGGGGTACTGCTTGGATGGCCCCCCGTACTGGCTGCCGGAGGCCGGCCCGGCGGTACCCGGACGCGGGCCGTACTGCGGGGACGCTCCCTCGGGCTGCGCCGCCGACCACTGCCCGCCGGGCGAGGCCGCAGCCTTGGGGGCCGGCCAGTACGACGGCACGCCCGACTGCGCGACCGAGGGCTGCGCCTTCCCGCGGGGCGCCTGCGGCGTCCGCTGGGCGGTGCCGGGCTGATCCGGCCGCGCGGCCGAGAACGTCGGCGCGGCGGGCCGCTCCCCGGGCTTGGCGGCGGTGAACGTCGGGGCCGGCCGCGGCTTCGGCGCCGGCCGGAATCCGGCCGGCCGGGGGTCGGTCTCTGAGTCGTCCGCGCCGCCCTGCGCCGCGCTCGCCTCCACCCGTTCGGCCGCGCCCACGACGGCGTCCGCCGCGGCCGGCGCATCGGCGTCCTCGCCCTGGTCGGGCGCCTTCGACGCCTCGACCGCGGATGCCGCGTCAACGGCGGCGACCGGCTCGTCGGCCGACACGGGCTCGTCGACAGGCACGGGCTCGTCGACGGGCACGGCCGCCGCATCCGCAGCCAGGTTGCCGTCACCGCCTGCATCGGCATCCGCATCGACGCCGGCTTCGGCCTCTGCGTCCGACTTCGCAGCGACGTCGGCTTCGGCCTCCGCTTCCGCCTTTGCCTCTGCGTCCGCTTCCGCCTTTGCGTCTGCCTTCGCCCGTCCGTCCGCCTTGGCCGCAGCCACTGTTTCCGCGCCGGCCGCCGTCTTCGCCTTCTCGGCGTCGTCAGCGCCCGCTTCGGCGTCGGCCGCTTCTCTGCCGGCCGCTTCCGTGTCGGCCGCGTCCGCCTCGGCGGCCCCCGGCGTGCTGGCCACCGGCGTCTTGGCCTTCCGCGCGCGAGCCTCCGGGCCGGGCTCGGCGGCCGGCTTCTGGACCGGGCTCGACGAGGGCGCGGCGGCCGGCACCGCTTCCGGCGCTGCCTGAGCAGACTTAGCTGCCTCGGCCAACTTCGCTGCCTGAGCAGACTTAGCTGCCTCGCCCAACTTCGCTGCCTGAGCAGACTTAGCTGCCTCGCCCAACTTCGCCGCCTGAGCCGACTTCGCTGCCTGAGCCGACTTAGCTGCCTCGGCCGACTTCGCCGCGTCGGCCGGCGGCGCCGACGCCGGTGCCTTCGGTGCCTTCGGCGCCTCGGCCTCGGCCGGCTGCCTGGCCGGCCGCCGGGCTATGGCCGGCGCCCGGTCTTCCGGTGTCGTCGCCGCGATGGCGGCCGCGGGGGCGGCGATCGCAGCCGGGGCGGCGGCGGCTGCCAGCTCGCGAGCCGACTCGGCCTTGGGCGGAGCCGAGGACCGGGACGCGGGCGGGCCGACGGCCGGCTTCGCCGCCCCGGGCGGCCCGGCCGACGGCCGGGCCTGCGACGGCGCCGTGGGCGGGTGGGCCGGGGCGGGCGCCTGCGATTCGGCGGCGGAAAGCAGCGGCAGCACGTAGGCGAACATCCGCGCCGCGGCCGGCGCGGTCGGCCTGGACGAGGGGTCCCGGCGCATCAGCGCCCCGATGACGGGGGCCAGCCGCCCGGCGTGCGCCGCCACCGGCGCGTCCTCGTTGATGATGGCGGACATCGTCGTGATGGCGCCGCCGCGCTGCTCGTAGGGGCCGCGTCCCTCGACCGCCGCGAAGAGCGTCGTCCCCAGCGACCAGAGGTCGGACGCGGGCGTGGCGTCGCCACCGCGGATCCGCTCGGGCGCGGTGAAACCGGGGGAGCCCATCACCATCCCGGTCTGGGTCAGCCGGGGGTCGCCCTCGAACTGCGCGATGCCGAAGTCGGTCAGCACCGCGCGCTCATCCCAGCCGGTGCCGGTCCGGTCGGTGGCGATCAGCACGTTGCTCGGCTTCACGTCCCGGTGCAGCACCCCGGCGATATGCGCGGCGACGAGTGCGGACAGCAGCTGCTGGCCGATCCGGGCGACCCGAAGCGGCGGCAGCCGCCCTTCGACGGTCAGTACCTGGTCGAGGGAGCGAGACGGGACAAGCTCCATGACGATCCAGGGCCTGCCGTCCTCCTCGGCCACGTCGTAGACGGCGACAAGGCCGCGGTGAGACAACCGAGCGGCGGTCCGCGCCTCGCGCAGCGTTCGCTGATAGGCGTTCCGCCGCTCCTCCTCACCGATCGTCGAGGAGATCACCACCTCCTTGACCGCGACATCGCGGTCGAGGATCTGGTCGCGGGCACGCCACACGACACCCATGGCACCACGGCCGATGGGGTGCTGGAGGTTGTAACGCCCGGCGATGACCCGCCCTGTCATAGGGGGCATAGACCGGACGATATCAGCGATTAGGGGTGGCTGCCGATGGACAGCAGCGGACCGGCCGCTTCGGCGAAGAAATCGTTTCCCTTGTCATCGACGATGATGAAGGCGGGGAAGTCCTTGACCTCGATCTTCCATACCGCCTCCATCCCCAGCTCGGGGTATTCCAGCACCTCAACCTTGGTGATGCAGTCCTGCGCGAGTCGCGCCGCCGCGCCGCCGATCGAGCCGAGGTAAAACCCGCCGTGGCGCTTGCAGGCCTCGGTCACCGCCGCCGACCGGTTGCCCTTCGCGAGCATGACGAGCGACCCGCCCGCCGCCTGGAACCGCTCGACGTAGGAGTCCATCCGGCCGGCCGTCGTCGGCCCGAACGACCCGGAGGCGTACCCGGCCGGGGTCTTGGCCGGTCCGGCGTAGTAGACCGGGTGGTCGCGCAGGTACGACGGCATCGGCTCGCCCGCGTCGAGCCGCTCCGCGATCTTGGCGTGGGCGATGTCGCGCGCGACGACCATGGTCCCGGTCAGCGAGAGCCGGGTCTTGACCGGGTACCGGGCGAGCTCCGCCCGAATCTCCGCCATCGGACGGCTGAGGTCGATCGACACGACCTCGGTCGCGTCCGCGGCGACCGACGCCGGGTCCGGCAGGTACTGCGCCGGGTCGGTCTCCAGGGCCTCGAGGAACACGCCCTCGGCGGTGATCTTGCCCACCGCCTGCCGGTCGGCCGAGCAGGAGACCGCGATCGCGACCGGGCAGGACGCCCCGTGCCTGGGCAGCCTGATCACCCGCACGTCGTGGCAGAAGTACTTGCCGCCGAACTGCGCCCCGATCCCGATCTTCCTGGTGATGTCGAGGACCGTCTGCTCGAGCTCGACGTCGCGGAAGCCGTTACCGACGGCCGAGCCCTCGGTCGGCAGCGTGTCCAGGTAGCGCGCGGACGCGTACTTGGCCGTCTTCAGCGCGTACTCCGCGCTGGTCCCGCCGACGACGATCGCCAGGTGGTAAGGAGGGCAGGCCGACGTCCCGATCGCGCGGATCTTCTCCTCGAGGAACGAGGCCATCCGGGTCGGGTTCAGCACCGCCTTGGTCTCCTGGTAGAGGTACGACTTGTTCGCTGAGCCGCCGCCCTTGGCCATGAACAGGAACTTGTAGGCGTCCCCGTCGGTCGCGTACAGCTCGATCTGGGCGGGCAGATTGGAGCCCGTGTTCTTCTCGTCCCACATGGTCAGCGGCGCCATCTGGGAGTAGCGCAGGTTCAGCTGGGTGTAGGCGTCGTAGACGCCGCGGGCAAGGTGCTCCTCGTCCCGCCCGTCGGTGAGGACCTGCTGGCCGCGCTTGCCCATCACGATCGCGGTACCGGTGTCCTGGCACATCGGCAGTATCCCGCCCGCCGCGATGTTCGCGTTCTGGAGCAGGTCGCGTGCGACGTACCGGTCGTTCGGCGACGCCTCGGGGTCGTCCAGGATGGCCCGCAGCTGCCGCAGGTGCGAGGGGCGCAGCAGGTGGGCGATGTCCCTGAACGCGGTCCGGCTCAGCAGGGTGAGCGCCTCGGGGTCAACTTCAAGAAAGCTTCTTCCGAACGGGCCCTTGGCTACGACCCCACCGTCGGCGATCTTCCGGTAGGTCGTGTCGTCATGCCCGAGCGGGAGCAGATCGGTGAAGGAAAACTCAGCCATGGCCCAAGCTTAGAACCGTCGGCCGACCGTGGCAGGCGTGACGTTGGTCGCGTCAGGGCCCCGGGTCGAACTCGCCGGCGTGTCCTTAACTTCCCGACTTGTTTGGGTATCCGCAACCTTGTATGGTGACGGTGTGCGGCGGCGCTGCGACCACGCGGTCCCCCCGTCCGCGATTGGAAATGCTCGCCACGCAGTGCCCCCGTCTGCGGCGGCTGAGCGGTCGCGCCGCCGCATCACACTTGGGATCCGTATGGTTGGTGGGCTTCGCCCACCTTCCCGGGTCTCGTAGTCTCCCGGGGGGACGACCCCCCGCTACCCCCCGCAGCGGGCTTCGCCCGCAGGACGGGGCGTGGGCCCGCGAACACCCGCGACTCCGATGACACCAACGACTCCCATCACACCTGCGGCGCTCCCGCGACGCCGGAACGGCGGCCTCAACGGCACACGACGATGCCGGTCATCGCTCTCCGCCCATCCCTGCTTCCGGAGGCGGACCGTATGATCTACTATGTACGTACGTAGATAGTAGAAATTCGGGGGTGCCGGTGTCGGGGTCTAGTTCGCGGGAGAATAGGCGTCGGGCGATTGAGGAGGCCAGGCGGGCGGAGGCGCGGCGCAAGCGTCGGGTGCGCCTGGGCCTGGCGGCGGGGGCGGTCGTGGTGGTGGCCGGCGTCGGTGTCGGGGTGGGTGTTGCGGTCTCCGGCGGCAACGGCAGCGGGGGCGGCAGCAGCGCGGTCGTCGGCAACGCGGCCGACTACCTACCGCTGTCCACGCTCGGCACGCTCACGGCGGCGCCCGCGCCGGGCGCGAACGGGCCAGAGAACGTGCCCATCCCGAGCGCTCCCGTGCTCGCGGGGACGTCGGCCGGGACGACCGGGCAGGCCATCGACGGGATCAGCTGCCAGACCAGCGAGCAGACGGTGTTCCATATCCACACGCACCTGACGATCTTCGTGAACGGGAAGCCGCGCCAGGTCCCGCCGGCGATCGGCATCCCCGGCGCCGTCGTCCAGCAGACCAGCGCCGGCCCGTTCATCGGCTCCGGCACCTGCTTCTACTGGCTGCACACGCACGCCGCCGACGGCATCATCCACATCGAGTCGCCGGTCCAGCGCACGTACACGCTGGGCGAGTTCTTCGACGAGTGGGGGCAGCCCCTCGGCCCCGACCAGGTGGGCCCGGCCAAGGGCAAGGTCACCGCGATCGTCAACGGCAAGGTGTTCAAGGGAAACCCGCGCGACGTCCCGCTCGGCTCCCACGAGGACCTCCAGCTCGACGTCGGCACCCCGCCGATCGCCCCGGAGACGATCAACTGGTCCAGCACGGGCCTGTGACCTCTGGCGGGTTTGGCGGCGGGCCGGGCGGAAAGCTTGCGAAGCGTGACTGTTGCTTTCGTGCTTGGCGGCGGAGGGCTGCTCGGGGCGCATGAGGTCGGGATGCTGCGGGCCCTGGCCGAGGCGGGGGTGCGGCCCGACATAGTCGTCGGCACGTCGATCGGGGCGGTGAACGGCGCGTTCGTGGCGGCCGACCCGGATGGGGCGGCGGCGCGGCTCGGCGCGCTGTGGCAGGGGGAGTCCCTGCGGGTGGTGTTCAGCGAGACGGTGCTGGGGCGAGCAGTGCGGCTGGTTCGGTCGGGCACCCACCTGCACGCGATCGAGCCGCTGCGGAAGATGCTCGCGGAGACACTCCCGGTCGAGGACTTCGCCGATCTGAAGGTGCCCTTCCACTGCGTCGCCGCCAGCATCGAGGACGCGACCGCGCACTGGTTCGCGGCGGGCCCGCTGGTGCCTGCGGTCATGGCGTCGTGCGCGGTGCCGGGGCTGCTGCCTCCGATTGAGATCGACGGGCGGCACTACTTCGACGGCGGGCTCGTCCACTCGATCCCGGTCGGCCGGGCGATCGCGCTCGGCGCCAGCACCGTCTACGTGCTGCAGGTGGGGAGGATAGAGAGCCAGCTCCCGGTGCCGACGCGGCCGTGGGAGGTCGGCCTGGTCGCGTTCGAGATCGCGCGCAGGCACCGGTTCCACGAGGAGATGGCGGCGATTCCGCCGGGCGTCCGGGTGCACGTCCTGCCGTCCGGCGGCGACCAGCTTCAGCCCGGACTGGGCCAGTTTCGTTATCGAAGCAGAATTAAGGTAAGTAACAGCATCGACCGCTCGTACGCGGCGTCGGCGAGCTACCTGGCCCAGCAGGGCGCCTGCCGCTGACTGACCCCCAGGAGACCCCGATGCTTCCGCCGAGGCCGATTCGCCGCCTGCTGCTGGCGCCGCTCGTCGTCGTGATCGCGGCCGGCCTGGTCGGCCTGACGCCGCCGGTTGCCCTGCTCAGCGCGACCTTCAACCTGATCAGGCGATGGACCGGACGCGGCCACCGGTCTCGGCTGCTGCGGGTGGTGTTCCTGGCCCTCGCCTGGTCGGTCGGGGAGACGGCGGCGCTGACGGCGCTGCTCGGCCTCTGGATCGCGAGCGGGTTCGGCGGCCGCCTCGACGCCGAGCCCTACCGGACCAGGCACTACGAGGTGATGCGGTGGTTCCTCGACCTGATCTTCCGCGTCGCGCAGCGCGCGTGCGGGCTGAGCGTCGAGGTGGACGCCCCGCCTGACGCGATGCTGGCCGGCGACCGCCCGCTGATCGTGCTCAGCAGGCACGCCGGGCCGGGCGACTCGCTGCTGCTCGTGCACCACCTGCTCACCGTCTGCGAACGGCGTCCCCGGGTCGTGATGAAGGCGACGCTCCAGCTCGACCCGAGCGTGGACACCGTGGCCAACCGGGTGCCCAACGCGTTCCTGCGCCGCCGCCCGGCGGAGACCGAGGGCGGTACCAGAGCGGGCGGCAGGCACCAGAGCGAGCAGATCAGGCAGATCAGGCGGCTGGCGGCCGGCCTCGGCGGCCGGGACGCGCTGCTGCTCTTCCCCGAGGGCGGGAACTGGACGCCGCTGCGCTGGCGTCGCGGCATCGAGCGCCTGCGCCGCCGCGGCCACGCCGAGCTGGCCAGCCGGGCGGCGGCGATGCCGAACCTGCTCGCGCCCCGCACCGGCGGCGCCTTCGCCGCCGTCGGCGCCTGCCCGGCCGCCGATGTGATCTTCGTCGCCCATACCGGCCTGGACCGGCTGGTCAGCGTCCGTGACGTGTGGCAGAGCCTGCTGGGCGACATGACCGTGCACGCGCGGTGGTGGCGGGTGCCGGCCGCCGACGTGCCCCGCTCAGCCGACCACGAGGCCCAGGCCGCCTGGCTCTACGACTGGTGGGAACGGCTCGACGGCTGGATCTCGGCCCAGCCGCGCGGCTCGCTGGCCGGCAGCCGCTAAGGCGAGCTCCTCGGCCTGGACGGTCATGGATTCGAGCAGCGGGCCGCCGAAGGTGGTGGCCACCGCCACGTCGGTGGCGTCCCGGCCGCGGCCGATCACCACCCGGCCCTTGCGGCGGGCGTTGTTGCGGGGGTCGAAGGTCCACCAGCGGTCGCCCAGCCACACCTCCATCCAGGCCGCGAAGTCCATCGGCGCCGGGTCGGCCGGGACGTCCAGGTCCGGCAGGTAGCCGAACGTGTAGCGGGCCGGGATGTTCAGCGCCCGGCAGAACGAGATCGCCAGGTGGGTGAAGTCCCGGCACACTCCGTAGCGCGAGTTGTTGACGTCCACCGCCGTCGACGTGGCGGTCGAGCTGCCGTACTGGAACGTCAGGTGCCCGTTGACGTGATCGCAGATCGCCTGGACCCGCTTGTAGCCGGGCGCGAGCCCGCCGAAGCGCTGCCACGCCTCGGCCGCCAGCAGGTCGGGCAGGCAGTACCGGCTCGGAAGCGTGTAGATCAGCGTATGATCCGGCAGTTCAGTAGTCGGGACCTCGGGCGCGTCCGGATCGGCGTCCTCGGTCGCGTCGGGCACGTCCGCCACCGCCGAGAAGCCGAACTGCGACCGGCCCGCCGGCAGCACGGTGCGCGCGCAGTCGTTGCCGTAGATGTCGGTGTACTGGTGCACTCGGGCGGGCGGATCGGACACCCACCGGTCGCCGTCGGTGCTGACCGCGCGAGATATCGCGGGGCGCACCATGAACACGGCCGGGGTGGGGATCTCGGCCACGTAGGTGAACATGCAGCCGATGCTGAGGCGCCGTCGAGCGGTCATCTGCTTATCGTCCTCGCGCCGTGTTTCCCCGAGGTTACAGCTCCGCCATCTGCTCGGCCAGCCTGCTGAGCGCGGGCACGGCCGCGCGGATGGCCTTGCGGTCGGCCGGCGGCAGCCGCTCGAGCGCCCGGCCCGCCAGCTCGGCCCGCATGTCGCGCCACTGCTCGACCCGGGCG
>Ga0208357_1001653_pt1 | contig 16006 bp, 8 predicted proteins | sample NGESurdeep092012_6_FD_184487 | JGI IMG/M metagenome (GOLD analysis project Ga0208357, IMG submission 184487) | Arctic peat soil microbial communities from Barrow, Alaska - NGEE Surface sample F52-2 deep-092012 (SPAdes) | ecosystem: Environmental > Terrestrial > Soil > Wetlands > Peat ... | reverse complement strand
TGCGACACCAGCAGGCCACCGAGGATCGCGATGCCCAGCGGCTGGCGCAACTCCGAGCCGTACCCGAAACCGACCGCCAGCGGCAGCGCGGCGCCCATTGCCACCAGTGTGGTCATGGTGATCGGACGGAAGCGCACCAGCGCCGCCTCCCGGATCGCCGCGGGCGGCGAGAGTCCGCGTTCACGTTCTGCCACCAGGGCAAAATCGACCATCAGGATCGCGTTCTTCTTGACGATGCCGATCAGCATCAGCACGGCGATGATCGACATCAGGGTCAGCTGGGTGTGGGTGACCAGCATCGCCAGGAACGCGCCCATGCCCGCGGCCGGCAAGGTGGAAAGGATGGTCAGCGGGTGGATCAGGCTCTCGTACAACACGCCCAGCACCACGTACATCACCAGGATCACGGTGAGCAGCATCAGCAGCGCATTGTTGAGCGCGTCAAGCAGGTTCTTGTTTTCGCCGGTGTATTTCTTCTGCACGCCGGTGGGAAGCTGCGCGGCGAAGATCGCCTGGTCAACCAGCTTCAACCCGGCTGCGGGAGTAATGCCCTTGGCCAGGTTGTAGTTGAGTGAAGATGACTCAAGCTGGTTGAAGTGGCTCACCGTGGCCGGCGCCAGGTGCGGCTGGATTTTTGCCAACGCCGAGAGCGGGATCATCTTGCCCGTGCTGCTCTGCACGTAGGTGTCGAGCAGGCCCTGCGGATTCAACGAGTCGCCCTGGTCGGTAGTGAGCACCACCCGATACTGGTTGATGTCGGAATAGATGGTGGAAACCTGGCTCTGCCCGAACGCGTTGTACAGCGCCGAGTCGATCGCCCCCATGCTCACGTGCAGGCGCTCCGCGGCATTGCGATCGACCTGCACCATCTGCTGGATGCCGATGTCGTCGAAGCTGCTGGTGACATCGGTGAACTGTTTCATCCCCCGCATCACGTGTTCCAGCCGCAGGGTGGGCTCCTGCAGCGGCGTGCCGTCGATGCTGTCGAGCTGGAACGAAAACCGGCCCACGCCGTTGCCGCCGCCACTGCCACCGCCGCCACCGAAGAACTGCACCGCGGAAATCGAGACATTCAGGTCGCTGACGTTCTTGAAATGCGCGGTCAGGCGATCGACCACTTTCTGCACCTCGACGTGGCGATCATCGGGTTTGTCGCCGCGCGGCTTGAGGTCGACGAACAGGCTCGCGCCGTTGCTGCCCCCAACAATCGTGGAGACGTCGAGCACCGCCGGGTCCGCCTGGAATACCGCCGCCACCTCGCGCGCGCGCGTGGTCAACCGGGTCGGCGAGATGTTCGGCCCCGCGCTGATCCTCACCTGCATCAGCCCGGTATCCTCCTTCGGCATCAGGCCACCGCCTGCGGTCATGCCAACCAGCACCGCCAACCCGACCGTCATCACCAACAGGATCGCCGGTTGCCAGCGCATGATCCGGCGATGGTGCATGGCCCAGTCGAGCGAGCGCTCGTACAGGCGCAGCAGCCAGCGATCGAAGCGCTCCGCCAAGCGCTCCACGCGCCCCGGCGTGCGCGACCCCTCCGGCTCGTGCACCAGGGTGCGCCCGCACAGCGCCGGCGTCAGCGTCAATGACACCACCGCGGAGATCACGATGGTGGCCACCAGGGTCACCGCGAACTCGCGCATCAGCATGGTGAACATGTTGTCGCCGAACACCATCGGCCCGAATACGGCGATCAGCGACAGCGTGATCGAGACCACGGTGAAGCCGATCTCGCGCACCCCGGTCAGCGCCGCCTGCAATGGCGCCATGCCCCGCTCGATGTGACGCACGATGTTCTCGATCACCACGATCGCATCGTCCACCACGAAGCCCACGCACAGCACCAACGCCACCAGCGAAAAGATGTTCAGCGTGAAGCCGAGTATCCACATCAGGATCAGCGCGCCGGCCAACGACAGCGGCACGCTGAGCATCGCGATCAGGGTCGGTCGCAGCCGGCGCAGAAACAGCAGCATCACCAGCGCCACCATCACGATGCTCATCAGCAGCGCCACCTCGACCTCGTGCAAGGCCGACTCGGTGGTCGGGGTGAGGTCGAAGATCGGGGTGATCTGCACATCGGCGGGCAACACGTTGCTCAGCGCCGGCAGGGCGGCGCGAATCGCCTGCACCGTGGCCACCGCATTGGCATCAGGGCGCTTGCTGATCTGCAAGGTCACCGCACGCTTGCCGTTGAACCAGGCTGCCGCGTACTTGTCCTGCTGGCCGCTGGTGATCGTGGCCACGTCGGACAGCCGCACCGGCACGCCGTGGCGGCTGGCGATCACCAGCGAGGCGAAATCCGCCGGCGTGTGCAACGCGTCGTTGGCGGTCACCGTCATCTGGCTCAGGCCGTCGCTCAAGGTCCCTTGCGGCGACGTGACATTGGCCGCGCGCAGTGCGTTGGCCACCTGGTCGGTGGTGATGCCCTTGATCGCCAGCGCGTTGGTATTCAGCGCGATGCGTACCGCATGCGGCGTGCCGCCACCCACCTGCACTTGGGCCACGCCGGGTATCTGCGCCACGGCAGGTTTCAGCAAGGTGTCGGTGAGGTCATAGAGCCGATCCGGCGGCAGGCTGCTGGAGGTCAGCGTGATCAACAGCACGGGCACCTTCGAGGTGTCGAACTTGAAGTACTGAGGTGGCGTGGGCAGCCCCGGCGGCAGGTCGGTGGCCGCGGCATTGATCGCTGCCTGCACGTCACGCGCGGCATCATCGGTCGAGCGACCGAAGCCAAACAGCACCTGGATCTGCGCGGTGCCCTCGCTGGCATTGGAGAACATGAACTGGACGCCCGGGATGCGCCCGATATGCCGCTCCAGCGGGGCCATCACCGTGGTGGCCATGGTCTGCGCGCTGGCGCCGGGCATCTGCGCCATCACCGCCACGCCGGGGAATTCGATCGAGGGAAACGCCGCCACGCCGATCAACAGATACGCCCACACGCCCGCCATCATCAGCCCGATGGCAAGCAGCGAGGTGCCGACCGGGCGGCGGATCATCGGTGCGAAAACGTTCACTGGGCTCTCCCTGGAGGGCAAGCATAGCGGCAGCGGCCGCTCGACGGAAAATGGTCTGCCCCGGGGTGTTCGCTCCCCTGATCGGGTAGCGACGTGACCGATTCGCGACCGGTCATCCATGGCCGGGTCGAGAAACCCTTGTTGACCCGCATGGCCGCGTCCACCGATTTCCCGCCGTCGTGCGTAGGAGCCCGCTCGCGGGCGATGCTCGTGCTCTGATGCATTACAGATCCAGAGCAGCAGCGTCGCCCGCGAGCGGGCTCCTACGACGAGGCGATGGACACGGCATCGTGAGGCCAATGCTCGTTTGTCACTCCGTCACGCTCACTCCTCGCCCCGGATCACTCCGCACGAGCCGCGATCGATCCGGTTTTTGCAGATACCCTCTCAGCGCGTGGCGGGACTGTAGCGCAAGGTCAGGAACACGCTGCGACCGGGCTGGTTGAAGTACCAGACGGTCTCGTAGTCACGATCAGCCACGTTGGCCACGCGCGCCTCGACCTGCCATGCGCTGGTGAAGTGCCAGCTCGCGCGCAGCGCCAGCGTGCTGTAGCCGCCGAGACGATGCAGGTTGGCCGCGTCGTCGTAGCTCTTGCCGGCGGCATACCAGGTGGTGCCGACGCCGAACGCACCGAAACGATGGTCGATGTCGATGCGCGCGGTGCGCTGCGGGCGGCGCGGCAGCAGCTTGCCGTTGTTGGCGCTGCCGTCATCGTTCTTCGGCTGCTGCAGGGTCAGGTAACCCTGCACCTGCCAGCCGGCCAGGTTCGCGCCGAGCTGGCCTTCCAGGCCGCGGATGCGCGCCTGGCTGACGTTGAACGGCACGTAATTCCGACTGGGGTCGAGCAGGATCAGCTGGTCGATGTCGGTCTGGTAGGCATTCACGGCCCAGTGCCAGCTGCCGAGTTTCTGGTTCAGGCCCAACTCGCCACTGCGCGACTGCTCCGGCTTCAGATCGGGATTCGCCGACGGGATGCCGTAATACGGCGGGTAATACAGATCGTTGAACGTCGGCGCGTGGAACGCGGTGCCGTAGCTTGCCATCAGGCGCAGGTCGTGATCGAAGCGGTAACCCCAGGCCAGCGCGCCGGTGTCGTGATTGCCGTATTGGGTGCTGTGATCACGGCGTACCGAGGCCTGCAGTTCGTTGCGCCCGATCGTGTCCTGGTATTGCGCGTAGCCGCCGGTGTCCTCGCGCTGGCTGGCGAGATAGCCGGTGCTGCTGGCGACATGCTCCTGCTGGTAATCCACCCCGACCGTGAGCAGCTGGCTGGCGGTCAGTGCGATGTCGTTCTGCCACGACGCCTGGTTGCGCCGCGAATTGGAATAGCCGGTCTGCGCGAACGGGTAGTACTGGCCGTAATAAGTACCCTGGTAATACGTGGTGGCGAGGTCCCTGCTCTGTCCGGCATTCAAGGTGACCTTCCAGATATCCAGCGGCGAGAAGCTCAGCCGCGCGCCAGCGACACGCTGTTCGTTGATGGCGTCGTTGCCGCTGTACGGGCTACCCGCGTATGCCACGTCGTTCTTGCTGCGCAACCAGGTGAAGGCCAGCTCGGTGCCGTTGTCCCAGCGATAACCGCCGTTCGCCGCGCCATTCCAGTTGCGATACGGGTCGTCGCGCGGATCGTCGACGAAACAGCCGGCGAAGGCTTCGGCCGCGCCCATCCTGCAGCCGGGAAAGCCGCTGGTGTACTTGCCACCCAGGCTGAGGTTGTACCAGGCGTGCGCATCGCCGCCGGACAGTCCGGCCTGGCTGCCGAACAGGCCGTGGCTGCCGACGGTCATGCTGAACGAGGGCAGCGGGTTCGATAAAGTCTGGCCGCCATCGGCGTGGCCGTGGCGGGTGAAGATCTGGATCACGCCGCCGATCGCATCGGCACCGTACAGGCTCGAACGCGGCCCGCGCACGATCTCGATGCGCTCGATCTGTTCGACCGGAATCTGCTCCAGCGAAGCGAGGCCCGCCGTCACCGAACCAAGACGCACCCCGTCGAGCAACACCAGCGTATGCGTCGAATTGGTGCCGCGCAGGAACAGCGAGCTCTGCTGGCCCAGGCCACCGCTCTGAGTAAAGGTCACGCCCGGCAGACCGGTCAGCAGGTCGATCACCGACGCCGGTTGCAAGCGCTCGATGTCGGCGCGGGTGATCACGGTGACCGATGACAGCGCATCGTCGACGGTGATCGCGGTACGGGTGGCGGTGACGATCACCGGGTTGAGCGCGGTGGCATCGTTCTGCGCGGCGGCTTGGGCGCCCATCGTGCAGGCAAGCAGCGTCACAGTCAGCAAAGACTTCTTCATGTTCGTTTTCCTCTTGCCGCGCACCCGCGCACGGCACCATCGGTCCATGGGCTGGCAACCGGCGAAAGGAGGAGGGCGGAACAACGGACAGACGGCCGTGGTTCGGCCTCGCCCACCGCGAGCCACCAGAGTTCGTCCAGGCCGGTCTCCGGGCTCACGAGTGGCGAGCGGTGATCCGCTCGCCTCGAACCGCGCCTTCCCGTGCATCGCACAGTGGCATTCGCGGCTCGTTCTCTCGCTTACCGTTGCGGGGGCAGCGCCGGCCTTGCAGTGATGAGCACTGCGCACCGGCTTCCCGTTTCATCCCTTGGGCGCGAGGCCGTCGGGACACCTGAACTGCGCCACTTTAGCGATCGACGGCCATTTGGGCAATGCAGGCCGCTGTAGGAGCTCGCTTGCGAGCGATGCTTTCGTCACGTTGCGCAGAGCATCGCCCACAAGTGGGCTCCTACGCGGCCACGCCGCCGATCCAGCTTTGCTGCACGCGGCAGTCGTCGTCCAGCAGCACCAGATCGGCCCGATAACCGGCGGCGATGCGGCCGTGGCTTTCACCCAGGCCGAGGAAGTCGGCCGGGTACGTGCTGGCCATGCGCACGGCTTCCTCCAGCGGCAGGCCCAGCATCCGCACGCTGTTGCGCACCGCAGCGGCCATGTCCAACGCGGAGCCGGCCAGCACGCCCTGCGCAGTCTGGCAGACGCCGTCTTTGGCGATGATGGTTTCGCCGTTGAGCACATATTCCGGGGAGTCGGCGCCGACCGGCGGCATCGCGTCGGTGACCAGCACCATCTTGCCGCGGGCTTTCGCGGCGATTGCCACGCGCAGGCTGGCCGGGTGCACGTGGTGGCCGTCGACGATGATGCCGCACCAGCTGTCCGCATCCTCCAGTGCAGCGCCGACCACGCCCGGTTCGCGGCTGCCAAACGGGGTCATCGCGTTGAACAGATGGGTGAAGCCGCGCACGCCGGCATCCAGTGCGGCGCGCGTGGTGGCGTAGTCGGCCGCGGTGTGGCCGGCGCAGACGATCACGCCGGCATCGACCAGCACGCGAATGCTTCCTGGCGCGACCTGGTCGGGCGCCAGCGTGATCAGGCGCGCGCCTCGATGTGGCGCACAGAGCAGGGCCAGTTCATCGCTGGCGGGAACGTGGAAGAACTTCGCGTTGTGCACGCCTTTGCGCGCCGGCGCGAGCCAGGGGCCTTCCAGATGGATGCCGAGCAGGCCGGGAACGCCTTCGAGCAGCGCCTGTTCCACCGCGATCAGGGCGGCACGCATCACCTCGAGATCGTCGCTGATCAGGGTCGGCAGAAAGCCGGTGGTGCCGAAGCGCCGATGCGCCGCGCCGATCCGGCGGATCGTCGCCACCGTGGGCGCCGCGTTGAACAGCACCCCGCCGCCGCCGTTGACCTGCACGTCGATGAAGCCCGGCAGCAGCATCGCGCCGCGCAGATCGTGTTGTTGCGCGTCGCGCACGCGCGGATCGGACGGCGGCAGCAGGTCGACGATGCGCTCGCCGTCGAGCAGCACCGCAAGATCGGTGCGCCAGCCTTCAGGGGCGAGTACGCGGGCGTGGGTGAGGGCGCAGATCATGCCGGACCTGCCACGACCCGTAGGAGCTCGCTTGCGGGCGATGCTCTGTCTTCGGGTTTCTCGTACGAATGCATCGCCCGCAAGCGGGCTCCTACGGGCGAAAAAATCGTGGTCATGGCTCAGACGGTCTCGGTGACCTTGTTCAGATGCGGCGGTACGTCGGGATTGAAACCGCGACGCAGCGCCAGCTCGCTGGCGGCGCGGTAGAAGCTCTGGATGATCAGCAGCGGCGTGCACAACGCCGGCAAACCCGCGGATACCGGCAAGCTGCCGGCGCCATGTTGTCCTGGCGCGGCCACGAACACCTGCGCGCCGCGCTCGCGAAACTCATTCGCCACCGCCAACGTGCTTGCCAGCGTGTCGTCGTCCTGGGCGAAACAGAGCACCGGGAAACCTGGCCCGACCAGCGCCATCGGGCCGTGCCTGACCTCCGCCGCACTGAACGCCTCGGCGTGCAGGCCGCAGGTTTCCTTGAATTTCAGCGCCGCCTCCAGCGCGACGCCCAGGCCGAAACCACGACCCACCACGAACAGGTCGTGCGCACCGACCAGTCCGTCGCTCAACGACGACCAGTCCGCATCCCAGCCTGTGCGCAAGGCGTCGGGCAGGATGCGCAACGCCGCATCCAGTTCGTCGTCGCCACGCCAGCGCGCGCACAAATGCAGCACGGCGGCCAGTGCGGCGATGTAGCTCTTGGTTGCCGCCACGCTGCGCTCCGGCCCCGCGTGCAGCGGAATCACGGTGTCGGCGAGCGCGGCCAGCGGAGAATCCTCCACGTTGACCATCGCTACGACCCGCGCACCCGCGATCCTGGCCGCCTGCGCGTTACGCAACAGGTCGGGGCTTTTGCCCGATTGCGAGATGGCAATGAACAACGCGCCCTGCCAGCGTTGCTCGGCAGCGTACACCGAAGTCACCGATGGCGAGGCCGATGCCGTGACGATGCCCAGCTGGGTCTCGAACACGTATTTCGCATAGGCCGCCGCATGGTCCGAGCTGCCGCGCGCGCAGGTGACGATGAAGCGCGGCGGCGCCGCACGCAGCGACTCGGCGAGCGCACTCACCACCGCTTCATTGGCGGCAAACTGGCGCGCCACGACCTGGGCCGATTCGTGCGCTTCGCGAAACATCTGGGTGTGGTTGGCGCTCATGTCTGTCCTTCAGTCGGTGTGCAGTTCCGCGACAAAATCGTAGATGTCGCCGCGATACCACGAGGTGGTGAACTCGACCACGCGACCGTCATCCAGAAAGCTGCGACGCTCGATATTCAAGCCGGCGCTGCCGACGGCGACATGCAGCAGGCGCGCCTGCTGCACGTTGAGCGACATCGCGCGCAAGCGCTGCAATGCCCGGCGCGGGCGGCAGCCGAGCTTCTCAAGCGCCTCATACAGCGAATCGTGCACCAGCATCGGATCGGGCAGCACGCTGGCCGGCACCACGCTGCGCTCGATCGCCAGCGGCTCGTCCTGGCCGTAGCGCAGGCGGTGCAGGCGCACCACCAGCGAGCCCGGCGACAGGTTCATCGCCATCGACTCTTCCGGCGTGACCTCGCCGATCCCGCGCTCGAAGAACTCCGAACGTGGATGCAGGCCGCGCTCGCGCAGATCCTCGGTGAAACTGGTCAACCGCGACATCGGCTTGACGATGCGCTCGGCAATGAAAGTGCCGGCGCCGTGGCGCTGGGTCAACATGCCTTCCTCGACCAGGCCGGCGATCGCCTTGCGCACGGTCACCCGCGACAACTTCAGCGCCTGCGACAGGTCGCGCTCGCTGGGCAGCGCGTGGCCGGGTTCGACATCGCGCTGCTGCACGACGTTGCGGATCGCCTGGCGCAGCCGCAGATAGGCCAGCGGTTGGTGGCTGGCCGGGTCGTGGCAGATCCGGCGATATTCCGAGCTCAGGGCGGTTTCCATGCCAGTCACCATACCAATAGCTATCCACCCACCGCAAGTCGTCGCTGCGGTGGTGGCGCTGTGGACGGCTTCAAACCGGGGATTTCAGGCTGGAGACGCCGGATCATGAATTCGTATGCATGACGGTGTTCCTGCTGGTCTTTCACTGGTATGCTATACGCTCACCCGGCGCAGCAGCCGCGAGGCGGCCACTGCCCACAACGGTCCAACACCGGCCCCCCACCGGCCCCCACCGGCATCGTGTCGAGGTACTCGCGTGACAGCTTCCCAGCAATCGGTCGAACCGTTCGACCTGGTGATTTTCGGCGGCACCGGCGACCTCGCCGTGCGCAAACTTCTGCCGGCCCTGTTCCACCGCTTCCTGGGCGGTCAGATTCCATCCAGCAGCCGTGTCGTCGGCGTGGCGCGCGAAGCGCTTGACGACGCCGGCTACCGCGCGCAACTGCGCGAGGCACTGCTGAAGATCTGCGATGCGGCCAAGCTCGACGAATTCCTGAAGCAGGTGTTCTATCGCTCGCTCGATGCACGCAAGGATGACGGCTGGGACGATTTCGCCGCCTTGATCCAGGCTGAACCCGAACACGTGCGGGTGTTCTATCTCTCCACCTCGCCCGAGCTTTTCGTCGACCTGTGCAAGCGCCTCGGCGAGCACGAGCTGAATCTGGGCCAGTCGCGCGTGGTGATGGAAAAGCCGATCGGCCGCGACCTGGAAAGTGCGAACCAGATCAACGACGCGGTCGGCAAGGTGTTCAGCGAAACGCAGACCTTTCGCATCGATCACTACCTCGGCAAGGAAACCGTGCAGAACCTGCTGGTGCTGCGCTTCGGCAACGCGCTGTTTGAGCCGCTGTGGAATTCCGCGCACATCGACCACGTGCAGATCACCGTGGCCGAAACGCTGGGCGTCGGCCATCGCGGTGCGTACTACGACCGCGCGGGCGCGCTGCGCGACATGGTGCAGAACCACATGCTGCAGCTGCTGTGCATGGTGGCGATGGAGCCGCCCGCGTCACTGGCGCCGGACGCCGTGCGCGACGAAAAATTGAAGGTGCTCAACGCGCTCAAGCCGATCGACGACGGCAACGCGGGCGTGCTCACCGTACGCGGCCAGTATCGTGCCGGCGTTGCCGAAGGCGACCACGTGCCGGGTTACCAGGAAGAGCTGGGCGACACCAAGTCCAACACCGAAACCTTCGTCGCGCTGAAGGCGGAAATTGCGAACTGGCGCTGGGCCGGCGTGCCGTTCTATCTGCGCACCGGCAAGCGCCTGGCCGACCGGGTCTCGGAAATCGTGGTGACGTTCAAGCCGGTGCCGCATTCCATGTTCGACAGCGCCTCCGGCACGCTGGCACAGAACCGGCTGGTGCTGCGGCTGCAGCCGGACGAGGGGGTGAAGCTGTGGCTGACCATCAAGCACCCCGGGCCCGGCGGCCTGCGCCTGCGCCACGTGCCGCTGGACATGAGCTTCGCCGAGGCCTTCGGCGTGCAGCAACCCGATGCCTACGAACGCCTGCTGCTCGACGTGGTGCGCGGCAACCCGACCTTGTTCATGCGCCGCGATGAAGTCGAGGCCGCCTGGCGCTGGGCGGGCCCGATCCTCGCCGCGTGGGCGGCCAGCGGCGAGGCGCCGCGCCCCTATGCGGCGGGTAGCTGGGGACCCAGCGCGTCGGTCGCGCTGATCGAGCGCGACGGTCGCACCTGGCACGACGACAGTGACTGAGTCGTCGTCATTGCCCAGGAGCCTGTCGGGCCTTGGCTGGCCGGTCTGCGAATCCGCCTGTGCGGCCCATATTCCCGCCGATTCTTGGTCCATAGAACCACTATGGACCGGCAAATCGTCAGCAATCTGTTCTCGCACAGCCGCATTCTCGACTCGACCACCAAAGCCCGATAGGCTCCTGGTTCACCCGTTGCCTGCAACCGCTGTAGCAGGCTGGTCAATCCCACCCCATTCGTGGTGCCGCCTGCCATGCGCACGCCACTGAACGTCACCACCCACAGCTTCACCGACTGCCAGGCCCAGGCCATGGCCCTGGCCGAGCGCGTCGCCGAGCGATTGCGTTACGCGTTGAATGAGCGCGACCACGCCGTGCTGGCCGTATCGGGGGGCAGCACCCCGAAGAATTTTTTCGAGCGCGTCTCCCGCGAGAAACTCGACTGGTCGAAGGTGCTGGTGACCCTGGTCGACGAACGCTGGGTGCCGGACAGCGACGAACGCTCGAACGCGCGGCTGGTCAAGTCGCATCTGCTGCAACATTCCGCGGCCAGCGCATCGCTGATCCCCCTGTACACCGGCGACGCCAGCCCGGAAGCTGGTCTGACCGAAGCCGACGCACGCATCCACGCATTGCCGCTGCCGTTCGACGCGGTGGTGCTGGGCATGGGCGACGACGGCCACACGGCCTCGTTCTTTCCTGGCGGCGACCACCTGGCGGAGGCGCTGGACATGGATGGCCGCGCCCGCGTGCTGCCGATGCATGCACCTGACGCCGGCGAGTCGCGCATCACCCTGACCCTGCCCACCTTGCTCGACACCCGCGCGCTGTACCTGTTGGTCTGCGGCGAGAAGAAGCGCGATGTCCTTGCCGACGCGCGGCTCGGCCTCGGCGCCGCGCGCGACTACCCGATACGCGCCGTGCTGGCCCAGCAACGCGTACCGGTGGCGGTGTACTGGTGCCCTTGAAAAACACACCTGAACCTGTAGGAGCGGCTTTCAGCCGCGATGCTCTTTCGTGCGCCCTCACTCGCGAAGAGCATCGCGGCTGAAGCCGCTCCTACACCGCCGGAACCTGCCATGACCAGGCAGCATTCCGTCTTCGCCGAAAAGCATCGCGGCTGAAGCCGCTCCTACGCTGCAGGAACCTGCCATGACCACGCTGCATCCCGTCGTCGCCGAAGTCACCGAACGCCTGCGCGAGCGCAGCCGCGATACGCGCGCGGCGTATCTGAGGCGCATCGATGCGGTGGACCGCAGCGGGCCGCAGCGCGGACACCTGTCCTGCGGCAACCTCGCGCACGGGTTCGCGGCCTGCGGCAGCACCGACAAGGAAGCGCTGCGCAGCGGCCATCGCGCCAACCTCGCGATCGTCACCGCCTACAACGACATGCTTTCCGCGCACCAGCCGTATGAGCGCTACCCCGCGCTGATCCGCCAGATCGCGCGCGACAGCGGCTTCACCGCGCAGGTCGCCGGTGGCGTGCCGGCGATGTGCGACGGCATCACCCAGGGCCGCGCCGGCATGCAGCTGTCGCTGTTCTCGCGCGACCTGATCGCGATGGCCACCGCGGTGGCGCTGTCGCATGACATGTTCGACGGCGCGCTGTACCTGGGCATCTGCGACAAGATCGTGCCCGGCCTGCTGATCGCCGCGCTGAGCTTCGGCCACCTGCCCGGTGCCTTCGTGCCGTCCGGCCCGATGCCCAGCGGCATTCCCAATGAGCAGAAGTCGAAAGTGCGCCAGGCCTTCGCCGACGGCAAGGCAAGCAAAGCCGAACTGCTGGAAGCCGAAGCCGCCTCGTATCACGCCGCTGGCACCTGCACCTTCTACGGCACCGCCAACTCCAACCAGATGCTGATGGAGATCATGGGTCTGCATCTGCCCGGCGCCAGCTTCACCGCACCGGACACGCCGCTGCGCGACGCACTCACCGCCGACGTGGTGCGCCGCGTCGCCGGCCACAGCGCACTGGGCGAACACTACTTGCCAGTCGGCCACATCATCGACGAGCGCGCGATCATCAATGGCGTGATCGGTTTGCACGCCACCGGCGGCTCAACCAACCACCTGTTGCATCTGGTGGCGATCGCACACGCCGCCGGCATCGCGCTGCGCTGGGACGATTTCGACGCGCTGTCCGGCGCGATCCCACTGCTGGCTCGCGTCTATCCGAACGGCTACGCCGACGTGAACCAGTTCCATGATGCGGGCGGCATGGCCTTTCTGATCGACCAACTGCTCAGCGCCGGCCTTCTGCATGGCGACGTGCAGACCATCTTCGGCACTGGCCTGGAGGGTTATGCGCAGGTGCCGCAACTGGATGAAGACGGTGCGCTGCGCTGGAAACCCGTATCGAAACAGAGCGGCAACCGCGGCGTGCTGCGCGGGGTGGACGAGCCATTCCGCGCCGACGGTGGCCTGCGCATGCTCGACGGCAACCTCGGCCGCGCGGTGATCAAGGTGTCCTCGGTACCCGAGGATCGGCTGGTGATCGAGGCGCCGGCGATTGTCTTCCACGATCAGGATGAAGTGGCCGGCGCCTACCAGCGTGGCGAATTGAATCGCGACTTCATCGCCGTAGTACGGTTCCAGGGGCCGCAGGCCAACGGCATGCCCGAACTGCACAAGCTCACCCCCACGCTGGCCCTGCTGCAGGATCGCGGCCATCGCATTGCCCTGCTCACCGACGGGCGCATGTCCGGCGCCTCCGGCCGCGTACCGGCGGCGATCCATGTAACCCCGGAAGCCGTCGCCGGCGGCAACATCGGCAAGCTGCGCGATGGCGACATGATCCGGCTCGATGCGGCGAATGGCCGTCTGGACGTCCTGATCGAAGCGCACGAACTCGATGCACGCCTGCCAGTCACCGCCGACCTCTCCAGCCAGCACAGCGGCATGGGCCGCGAGCTGTTCAGCCTGTTCCGCCAGGCCGCGTCCAGTGCCGATCTCGGCGCCGGCGTCCTTTGATTGCAAATCCGTAGGAGCCCGCTGGCGGGCGATGCTCTTGATTCGATCTACCATCGTGCGTCAAGGCAACAGCATCGCCCGCCAGCGGGCTCCTACGGCAAGCGCGACACTGACGATACGAGGGATCCATGAGCAACATCGAAGCCAAGCAGCAAGTCATCGAAGCCACCATGCGCCTCGCGCGGGTGATCCCGGTGGTGGTGATCCATGACCTGAAGGCCGCGGTGCCGATGGCACGCGCGCTGGTCGCCGGTGGCACGACGGCGATCGAGGTGACGCTGCGCACGCCATTGGCGCTCGACGCGATTCGTGCGATCGCGGCCGAAGTCGAAGGTGCCACGGTCGGCGTGGGCACCGTGCTCAGCGCCACCGATCTGCATGCCGCGCAACAGGCTGGCGCCCGGTTTGCGGTAGCGCCGGGCATATCGCCCTATCTGCTTGAGGCGGCCGACGACAGTCCCTTGCCGCTACTGCCCGGAGTCGCCACCGCTAGCGAGGCGATGAGCCTGCTCGAACGCGGTTATCGCCATCTGAAATTCTTTCCCGCGGTACCGGCCGGCGGTCACAAGCTGCTCGGTGCCTGGGCCAGCCCGCTACCGCAGATCCGCTTCTGTCCCACCGGTGGTATCAGCCTCACCAACGCGGCGGATTTTCTCGCCCTGCCCAACGTGATCTGTGTGGGCGGCTCATGGCTCACGCCTGCCGACAAGCTTGCGGCAGGCGACTGGGCCGGCATCGAATTGCTGGCGCACGAGGCGAGCGCCCTCAAAGGGCGCCTCGGATAAACGACGTTCCAGTGCACCAGGACGCGGCCCATCGTCGGCGAGCCGCGAGCGGCTGGCGTATCCAGCGCTGGCGTAGTCGCTGAGCCAGATTCAGCCGGGCGCCGCGACGTCGTCCGGGATTTTCATACTGGGACAGTCCGTACCCACCCCTGAGGATTCGCTGGGTCACCCGTGACCCAGGGCAGTCGCGCACGCGGCGCGCCAACCCTTTGAATGGGCGCAATGGCGAATGCCACTGTCGTGGCATGGATGTTGCTGCCTCAGTTGAAACGGGAATAGCCGGGGATAACTCGGCAACCTCCGTATGGGCAAAACCAGCGCGCGAACCCGAAGCGACTCATGGCCGATTCGGTATTCATTTTGAACACGAACCGGAGGCGTGCCATGAACAGGTCAGCGTTTCGCTCGCTGCTCGTGTCCGGCGGTAGCTGGTATTAGGACATTGTGAGGCCTGACGTTTCGCTGCCGAAACGGGGGCCAGGTTCGCTTTCCGGCATGTGTCCGCCGTGGAGCGGGCGGCGCGCTTCAGAACGGCCGCCACCTGTGGACACTGGAAGTCAGGAGAATCGCGATGATTCCTTGTCAGGGGCGGGTAGCCATTTTCCTGTTGGCGGGCCTGATCGCCGTGGGTTGCTCCAGGAATCCGCAGCCCGAGCCCGGCAAGGTGCTCGACGAAGCCAAACAGGCCGGTCGCGACGGCGCTTCATTCCCGCAGGCATCGGAGGACTACTTTCATGACATGGATGGTGCTCTGACGCTCACGCCGGACGAGGTCAAGGGACGCAACATGTGGCTGGTCTGGAGTGGCGGCAACGACTACTTCTGGAACCGCATGAGCGACTACACGTTCGGCGCGTTCGACCTGCTGAAGTCGATCAGCACGTACCCGAGCCTGGGCTACTCACGGGCCGACCGCTGGACCTACTTCGGCATGGTCAACGAGCCGTGTTTCGAGCAGGCGACCGGCCCGGACAAGAACCGCCGTGGCCTGTGGCTGGACGTGCGCAGCAACGACTGCCCGCCCGATCCGTTCGAGAACGAAAGCAAGTACCCGGGTGTCGTGATCGGTTCGCGCGGCAAGCCGCTGGGTGACGGCACCACGCAGCCGGTAGGTTCGTTCTACGGCTACGCGACCGGCATCGTCGGCCTGCGCCTGTTCCCGAACCCGGACTTCGATGCCAAGGCCGCCAAGGCCTGGGATCCGGTGCGCTACTACACCGATCCTTCCTACTACAACCGCAAGGATCTGGTCCGCCCGTACCGGGTCGGCATGACCTGCGGCTTCTGCCATGTCGGACCGAGTCCGCTGAACCCGCCGGCCGATCCGGAGCACCCGGCATACGCCAATCTCAGTTCGTCGGTGGGCTCGCAATACATGTGGGTCGATCGTCTGTTCCTGTTCAACTCGAACAAGCCGGAGGGGCGCACGAATTTCTTTTACCAGCTGGTACACACCTATCGGCCGGGCACGATGGACACGTCCCTGGTCTCGACCGACAACATCAACAATCCACGCACGATGAACGCGCTCTACGACTTCGTGTCGCGGCTGGGACTGGGCAAGCGCCTGTGGCACGAAAAACTGGCCGGCGGCGAACGCGACAACAAGCAGCTCAACGACTTCGTCAGCAGCGGCCCGCTGACCGAGTTCTACACCCCACCGGACACGGTGCGCACGCCCCACATATTGAAGGACGGCGCCGATTCGGTC
>Ga0208357_1001651_pt1 | contig 16028 bp, 17 predicted proteins | sample NGESurdeep092012_6_FD_184487 | JGI IMG/M metagenome (GOLD analysis project Ga0208357, IMG submission 184487) | Arctic peat soil microbial communities from Barrow, Alaska - NGEE Surface sample F52-2 deep-092012 (SPAdes) | ecosystem: Environmental > Terrestrial > Soil > Wetlands > Peat ... | reverse complement strand
AGATCCCCGACCACCTGCTCGGCGACAGCCCGGCCGACGACGTGGCCGATCCGGCCGGCGGCCCGCTGGCCGCCTACCAGGCCACCGCGCACCTGCTCGATCAGCTCACCCGCGACCTCGCCGATCTCGGGTGGCCGTGGTGCGGGTCGCTGCGGGAGTCGCCCGGGCCCGTTCGGGATGAAGACTTTTAAGTCCTTTCTCCCGAACGGTCCCGTGTTTCACGGCGATCGGTCAGACGACTTCGGTAACCGTGGCCTGCAGGCGTCGCTGCTCCGACGGGCCCGGCCCGGGCGGGGCCTCCCCGGTCGCGCACTCGGCCAGCCGCCGGATGAGGTCATCGGCCGCGCCGTCGAGGTCGAGCCTGATCAGCTCGCCCGGGTCGAGCGGCTTGACCTGCGCATGCCTGACCAGCGGATGACTGGGCCGGTAGTCCACCTCCTCGACCCCGAGCAGGTCCTCGGTCAGCTTCTCACCCGGGCGGAGCCCGGTGTAGACGATGTCGACCGGATGAGCGGACTGCGCCGACAGCCGCCGGGCGATGTCCGCGATCCGCACCGGCTCGCCCATGTCGAGGATGAGCACCTCCCCACTGCCGCCGATGACGGACGCCTGCAGGACCAGCTGGACCGCCTCGTCCACGGTCATGAAGTACCTGGTCACCTCCGGGTGCGTCACGGTCAGCGGACCGCCCGCCTTCACCTGGGCCGAGAACGCGCCGAGGACCGAGCCGCGGCTGCCGAGGACGTTGCCGAACCGGACGCTCAGGTAGGTGCCATCGGACTGGCCGGCCATGTGCGCGGTAAGCCGCTCGGCGATTCGCTTGGAATAGCCGAGCACGCTGACCGGGTCCGCGGCCTTGTCGGTGGAGATGTTGACGAACGACTCGACCCCGCAGGCGGCGGCCGCCTCGAGCACCGTCAGGGTGCCGAGCACGTTGCTCTGCACCGCCTCGGCCGGGTAGCGCTCGAGCAGCGGCAGGTGCTTGAGCGCGGCCGCGTGGAAGACGATCTGCGGGCGGAACCGGTCGAACATCTGGCGAACCCGGCGCGGGTCCCTGATGTCGGCCAGCACGGTCTCGTCGGAGTCGAGCAGGGCGCGCCCGTGCAGCGTGAGCTGGACCTCGTGCAAGGCCGACTCGTCGCGGTCGAGCATGATCAGCTCGGCCGGCGCGAACTGGTGGAGCTGGCGGCAGAGCTCCGAGCCGATCGAGCCCCCGGCCCCGGTGACGAGGATGCGCTTGCCCGTGAAGCGCCCCGCGATCGCGGTCACGTCGGTCCTGACCGGGCGGCGGCCGAGCAGGTCGCTGATCCTCGGGTCGCGGACGCCCTCGATCCTGGCGCCGCCGCTGATCAGCTCGGTGGTCGTCGGCACCACCTTGGGGGTGAGCCCGCACTGCTCCGCCCGCGCGGTCAGGTCGCGGATCACCGTGCCGCTGGCCCTCGCGATCGCGATCACCAGCACCGTGGCCCCGGTCGCGGCGGCTACCTCGGCCATCCTCGTCCGATCGCCCCCGACCGCGATCCCGTGCACCCGCAGCCGTCGCTTGTCCGGGTCGTCGTCGAGCAGCGCGACCGGCTGGTAGGCCGCGCCCGGCTCCGCCAGCAGCCGGGTGATCAGCGCGATGCCCGCCTCGCCGGCCCCGAAGACGATGACCTTGACCCCGCCCGTCGTCTGTTTTCCACGCCGCTGCCGCGCGGCGTAGAGCACGTACCGGGCGACGGCGATCGTCGGCAGCGCGATCAGCGTGCCGCCCGCGACCGTCTGCACCGCGTCCCGCTGGCCGCCGACGAGCAGGCCGCTCACCAGCACCAGGGGCACCAGCATCAGGCCGCCGGCGGCGGCCACCCCCAGCACCTCGTCCAGGCTGCCCCGCTGATGCCGGCCTCGGTAGAGGCCGGCCAGCAGGCCGCACGTCACCGAGAGCACCCCGATGCCGAGCACCGCGCCGGCCACCTGCAGCGTCCCCATCCGGCTGCCGCGGATGTCGGTGGTGATCCAGGCCGCGTAGCACAGGGCCGACACCCACACGATCGCGTCGTAGCCGGCCTCCACGCCGAGCCGTCCGAGCCGTTTCGCGTAGGCAACGCGCCAGTTAAGGGCTGTCGCGTATCCCGGTGCAAAGACGGCCGGATCGGCCTCCGCCCCCTCCGTGTTCACGCATCCTCCCGTTCGACGGAGCGCGACGCGGCGCGACCCCCGGTGGTCGCGTCGCGCGCAGTCCGTACGGCGCGTGATATTACACTCAGTAATCAGATGTAGACGCTAAGTTGTCAAAGACATGCCGACACGAGAGGAAACGGGAATGGCCGATGTGCGCACCGCCCCGACCGCGCCGCCGTCCGTCAGGGACCGGCCCGGCCTTCGGATCACGCTGCTGTCCGTCGCGGCGGCGATCCTGCTGCTTGGCGCGACGGCGGCCGGCGTCTACGGGTACGTCACGATCATCGGCCGCTGACGGGGCGGAGGTCAGCCCCTGGCCCGGCCCCTGGTCGCGATCTCGGTCAGCTGGCCGGACACCCAGCGATGAACGTCGTGGGTGCGCACGTGGTCGGCCATGGCGGCCAGGGCCGAGCGACGTTCCTGCTCGGTCATCCGGAGCGCCTGCTCGATCCGGAAGGACAGGCCCTCCACGTCGAACGGGTTGCACAAGATCGCCTGGGAGAGCTCGACCGCGGCGCCGGTGAACTCGCTCAGCACCAGCGCGCCGCTGCCCTCGCGGGCGTGCTGCACCGTGACGTACTCCTTGCAGACCAGGTTCATCCCGTCGATCAGCGGGGTGACCAGCAGCGCGTCCGCCAGCGCGTAGTAGGCGGTGAGCTGCTCGGGCGACAGGCTGCGGTAGAGGTAGTGCACCGGCACGTCGCCGCCCGGCTCGGTGAACACGCCGTTGATCCGGCCGGTGAGCTGCTCCACGCTGGTGCGCAGCTGGCGGTACTCCCGCACGTTGTCCCGGCTCGGCACCGCGATCTGCAGGAACACCAGGCGGGAGCGGAGGTCGGGGTTGCGCTCGAGCAGCATCTCCACCGCCAGCAGGCGTTCGACGATGCCCTTGGTGTAGTCGAGCCGGTCGACCCCGAGCAGCACCGTGCGGCCGCTGAACTGCTCGATCAGGGCCTCGATCTCCTCATCGGCGTCCAGCTCGGAGGCGAGCCTGGAGTACTCGGCGGCGTCGATCGAGATCGGCGCGGTCGAGGTGGCGACGACGCGGCCGTCGGGCAGGATCACCGACGAGCCGCGGACCTCGATGCCCGCGTCGCCGAGCAGCCGGGAGCAGGATCGCAGGAAGTTGCCACGGTACTCATCGGTGTGGAAGGAGACCACGTCCGCGCCGAGCAGGCCGGTCAGGATCTGCTCGCGCCATGGCAGCCGGGCGAAGATGTCGGGCGACGGCCACGGCACATGCAGGAAGAACCCGACCGCCTGGTCGGGCCGACGGCTGCGGATGAGCTGCGGTACCAGCATCAGCTGGTAGTCGTGCACCCACGCGATCGCGTCCGGGTACTCGTCGAGGGCCAACAGCGCCCGGTCCGCGAAGATCGCGTTGACGTCCCGGTAGGCGAACCACCAGGCGCGCTCGAGCCGGGGCTTCTCGATCGAGTTGTGCAGCAGCGGCCACAGCGTCGCGTTGGCGAAGCCGTGGTAGTAGCCGCGGACCTGCGCGGCCGACAGGCCGATGGGCACGAGCTGAATGCTGGAGTCCGGCAGCGCCTGCGGCATGTCCCGGGTCCCGCCGTCCCAGCCGACCCACGCGCCGCGGTGGGTGGACATCACCGGCCGCAGCGCCGTGACCAGGCCGCCCGGCGACAGCTCCCAGCCGCTGTCGCCCTGCTGGACCGGCAGCCTGTTCGCCACCGCCACCACGGGCATGTCGAGGCTGTCCGGTCGTATTGCGCTCTGCGTCTTAGTCATCGCGGTAACCGTATCGTGACTTGTTCCGGCGGCTGCGCATCGACCCGGACGTTGCTCTCGCCGACGATGACGCGCTGCCGTCGTCCCTCTACGACGCCATCGCCAGGGGCAAGCTGATCCAGGCGATCAAGATCTACCGCGAGACGACCGGCGTTGGCCTGAAGGAAGCGAAGGACGCGGTCGACGCCATGGCGGGCAAGACCCGCCGGTAAGCGGGCCGTTATCGCCGCCGACGCGGGCCGTATACGCGGATGAAGATGATCACAATGATCAGCAGGACGGCGACCACGAACTCCCAGGCGCCGGTGAAGTTATGACTCGGCCCCTCGATCCGCACCGCGATACCGGTCATCATCGCCGCGCTCCGACCGTCTCGATGCCGGCCAGGATGAGGTCCCGCCGTCCCGACCCGCCGTCACGAGTCGGCGATGAGGTCGAGCAGCGCCGTAGCGCGGGCGATGATCGCGCGGTCCTCGGCGCTGAGGGCCTGCAGCCGCTGGTCGAGCCAGGCGTTGCGCTGCGCCCGGGTGGCGCTGGCGAGCTCGTCGCCCTCGGCGGTGGCGCTGAAGAGCACCTTGCGGCGGTCGTCCGGGTCGCCCGTCCGCACCGCGTAGCCGGCCGAGGTGAGGCGGTTCACGGTCTGGCTCATCGAAGCGGGGGAAACCCGGTCGTGCTCGCTGAGCTCGGTCAGCGTCTGCGGTCCGCGCTTGTGCAGCCGGGTGAGCACGTCGAGGGCCGCGTCGCCGAGGCCGCCCTCCGGGCGCTCGCTGCGGAAGCGGCGGTAGAGGCGCCCGACCGCCGAGCGCAGCTGGCCGCCGAGGTCGGCCCCCTCGGCCTCGGCCGAGGGCGCTTGAGTTGCCTTCTTCTCCATAGCTCATTAGTATACCTAAAAATGATCTTTCGTATACCTAAAGAGTTAGCGCGGGGACCGGAGAAGCGATGAGCAGCAGTCAGCGGTACCAGCGGGTGGCCCTGACCAACACGACGATGGCCGTGTTCATGTCGAGCCTGGACGGGATGATCATCTTGATCGCCCTGCCGGCCATCTTCAACGGCATCCACCTCGATCCCCTGGCCCCGGCCAACATCGTCTACCTGCTGTGGATGATCATGGGCTACCGGCTGGTGCAGGCGGTGTTCGTGGTGAACCTCGGCCGGCTGGGAGACATCCTCGGCCGGGTCAGGATCTACAACCTCGGCTTCGTGGTGTTCACGGTCGCCTCGATCCTGCTGTCGGTGGATCCCTTCACCGGCACCCACGCGGCGCTGTGGCTGATCGGCTGGCGCTTTCTGCAGGCGTTCGGCGGCTCGATGCTGGCCGCCAACTCGGCCGCGATCTTGACCGACGCCTTCCCGAAGGAGCGGCGCGGGTTCGCCCTCGGCGTGAACCAGACCGCGATCCTGGCCGGCCAGTTCATCGGGCTGACGGCCGGGGGCCTGCTCGCGGCGTGGGACTGGCGGGCGGTGTTCTGGGTGAACGTCCCGGTCGGCGTCGCCGGGACCCTGTGGGCGTACTTCCGGCTGCGGGACAACGGGGTGCGGCACCCGGCCCGGATCGACTGGTGGGGCAACGCCACCTTCGCGATCGGCCTGAGCGCGATCCTCGTCGCGGTCACCTACGGGATCCAGTCGTACGGCGGCCACGTCATGGGCTGGTCGAACCCGGCGGTGATCGCGGGGCTGGCCGGCGGGGCGGTGTTGCTGGCCGTGTTCGCGGCGATCGAGCGGAGGGTCGCGGAGCCGCTGTTCCAGCTGCGGCTGTTCAAGATCAGGGCGTTCACGTTCGGCAACCTGACCGGGTTCACCGGCCGGCTCGCGTACGGCGGCCTGCAGTTCGTGCTGATCATCTGGCTGCAGGGCATCTGGCTGCCGCTGCACGGCTATAACTACGGCCAGACGCCGTTCTGGGCGGGCATCTTCGTGCTGCCGATGACGGTCGGATTCTTCCTGGCCGGCCCGCTGTCGGGCGCCCTGTCGGACCGGTACGGGGCGCGCTGGTTCGCTTCCGTCGGCATGTTCCTGTTCGCGCTGAGCTTCGTCGGCCTGCTGCTGCTGCCGGTGAACTTCCCGTACCTGGCGTTCGCCCTGCTGATCGGCCTGAACGGAGCGGGGCTGGGGATGTACAGCTCGCCGAACTCCTCCTCGATCATGTCGAGCGTGCCGGCCGAGTACCGCGGCGTCGCCTCCGGGATGCGGTCCACCTTCCAGAACTCCGGCACCTCGCTGTCGATCGGGGTGTTCTTCTCGCTGATGATCGCGGGCCTGGCCAGCGCCCTGCCGCGCACGCTCACCAGCGGTCTGGCCCAGCACGGGGTCAGCCGTCAGGTCGCCGCCCAGATCGGCAGCCTGCCGCCGGTCTCGTCGCTGTTCGCGGCCATGCTCGGGGTGAACCCGGTGCGCTACCCGCTGTCCGAGCACGGCGCGCTGACGTCGCTGACGCCGGCCGACAGGAACCTGCTGACCGGGCGGGAGTTCTTCCCGAACCTCATCTCCGGCCCGTTCCACGACGGCCTGGTCCTCGTCTTCGCGGTCTCGGCCGCCCTCGGCCTGATCGCCGCGATCGTCTCCCTCATGCGCGGCGCCAGCAAGCCGGCGGTTGAGACGGAGGTCGCCGCCACGCCGCCGGCCGACCTCAGCCAGACTCTCAAGTAGCCGCATTCACCGCTAGAAGGAGACACCGTCATGCCCGCAAACCCCCTCGGCGTCATGCTGCGCAACCGGCGCGCCGGTCATCACACCCTCGTCTGGGCACGGCCCGACCTGCAGGCCCCGGAGAACTTCACCCTGACCAGCCCCGCCTTCGAGCACGGGACGCCGATCCCGGAGAGGCACCGAGGCCGGCTGCGCGGCCCGAACATCTCGCCCGCCCTCAGCTGGACGCAGCCGCCGGCCGGGACGATCGAGCTCGCGCTCATCGTGCAAGACCCCGACGTCCCGATCGGGAAGCCGGCCACCCACGCGCTCACGCTGGGCATCGACCCGTCGCGCAGCGGCATCCCCGAGAACGCCCTCACCAACCCCAGCCCCATCCCCGGGATCCGGCACGGCAAGGGCGCGCTCGGGCGGCGCGGCTGGGCCGGGCCGATGCCGGTGCGGTCGCACGGGCCGCACGCCTACGTGTTCCAGCTCTTCGCCCTCGACCAGGCCCTCGCCCTGCCGGACGGCTTCACCCTCGATAACGCCATCGCCGCGATCAAGGGCCACGTCATCGGCCGCGCCCGGCTGGACGGGACCTACGAGATCCGCTAGCAGTGAGCTAGCGGGGCCGGCGGAAACGGCCCGGCGGGCGACGCGAAGTCCGGGCCTGCGTTCGCGTCGACAACACGCGCCCCTCGGGCCTCTTCGGTTGAGGCTGGCCGGCCTTCGGGCGTCACCGCGTTCGGTTAGGGTCGCGGGGCGACCTGTGTTGTCTCAAGACATCGAGGACACCGGTCGGCTGGGTGTCCGGCATGGCTTTGGCCTCGCCGACAACCCGCCTCCTATCGCCACACGCACCGCGCGCACCGCGCGCACCGCGCGCACCAAGCAAGACCGACATAGAGGTCATTGTGTGCCGTTTGCGTCGTATAGGCCCCCCAACGGAACACGCTGACCCCCGCAGGTCGAAAACACGGACCCGTTCGGCACACAATCACGGCTCCCGCTTGAGTCGGCCCGTACCGGGAAGCCTCCGCGAACTCAGCCTCGACCCAACCGCGACCATCAGCCCACCGCCGCCCCAACCGGCGCGCCGGAACGACGCCCCCAACGACCCACGATGATGGGCGTCACCGCTCGCGGGCCGGTTCACAGCGGGACCGGGCCCACCGCCGAGACCCCGTACCCTTCGCCCGCCGCCGCCACCAGCAGCCCGAGCGCGGTGGTGAGGGCCTCCTGCTCCGGCGGCGCGAGCCGAGCAAGGATGCGGGCCAGCTCCTGCTTCCGCCAGGTGTCATTGGCCGCGACCAGCGCGCCGCCGCTCGCCGTCAGCTCGAGGGTGACCACCCCCCGGTGGTGCGGCTCGCCGCCGCGGGCCACGTGGCCGGCCGCCACCATCCGGTCGGCCAGCCGGGTGACGGTCGACGGGTCAAGGCCGAGCGCCCGGGAGGCCACCGCCGGCGGCTACGCGCTGTGGTTCCTGATCATCCTCGCCTTCGGCAAGATCGTCGCGACCAGCCTGACGATGGGAATCGGCGGCTCGGGCGGGATCTTCGCCCCGTCGCTGTTCATCGGCGTCACCACCGGCTACGCCTACGGCGACATCGTGGACCACCTGTTCGGGGCGGCGGCCGGGCAGCCCGCGCTGTACGCGGTGATCGGGATGGGCGCGGTGTTCGCCGCGGCCGTCCGCGCGCCGCTCACGTCGCTGGCCAGCGTGCTGGAGATGACCGGCGACTTCTCGCTCACGCTGCCGGTCATGCTCGCGGTCGCGATCGCCACCGCCGTCTCCCGCGCGCTCAGCTACGGCACCATCTACACCACCAAACTGCTGCGCCGCGGCCGCGACATCGACCAGGCCGCACCCTGGCGGGCGCTGCAGAATCTGAAGCTCACCGACGTGATGCGCCCGTCCGAGCCTGCTCTCCCGGTTCCCCCGGACGGCGTCGCCGATCCGCAGGCCGGCCCGCAGCCCTCGGGCATCGTGGGGGCTGCCGGGCCAGGGGCAATGGACGCGCCAGAGTCGGGCGGGACCGTTCGGGAAAATCTGAATTTGAATTAGTGGGGATGCGTCTACTCCTCCCAGTAGAAGCCGGCCACCGTCTTCTCCACCAGGCGAAGGTACCGGTGCACCGAGTTCTGGCTATCCGGCTGCATCCGGTGCCGCTCGATGACGCCGCCCTCTACTCCGTCCCACACCGCCCACCAGATGGCCGGCGGGACGTACTCGGGGTCGAATTCGACGCGCAGGTCGATGTTGTCCACCCGGCGCATGACCGCCCGGCGGTACTGGCGCTCCTCGGCCGTCATCTCGCCCCGGTACTGGAACGTGGTGGCGTACTCCAGGGAAAGCGTCTCCCCTTCGGCCAGCGTCCTCGCGAGCGGGATGCGGAGCACGTACGGGCCGTTCGCGACCTGGCGGCCGGGGGCCACGGGCGCCTCGCAGCCGTGGCCGACCCGCAGGGTGAGCGCCGACGTGTCATAGATGTAGGGGATGCTGTCCAGCCCGTCGCGGAGCGCCTCGATCACCTGGATGGTCCGGACCCCGCCGATCCGTCCGTCCGCTCGGACGAAGGCGTGGTCGTGCAGCGAGACCGTCTGGTGGCCGGGCGGGCCGAGCAGCGCGCTCACCTCTTCCGCGAGGTCCGGCCGCACCGCTCGGGTGCCCGTGAGCATGCGCACTCGGGGCGACCCCTCCCACAGCCGCCACAGCTGATCCTGCTCGGCGTCGGGCAGCGCGAAGGCGTCCATGAACAGGTCGAGGGTCGCCCGGCTGAGCAGCCTGCCGGACAGCGCGCGGGCGGCCGTGTCCTTCAGCTGGCGGGGCAGCAGGTCGCCGTCCCCGCGTCGCCGCGGATGCTGCCACAGATGCCGGGCGAGCACCTCCGCCACCGCGAGCTGGTTGACCTGGCCCGGCCGGGTGCGCTCGGCGTACTGCTCCCAGGTGCGCCGCAGTCGACCGGGCCGCAGGAGGAGCTCGTGCAGGTACTCCGCGGCGGCCTGCCGGGCCGGGTCAAAGGGGGCGGCGGGCCGGGGATCGTGGTCGTCGTGAGCCATCGGCGCCTCTCGGCGGTTCAAGGCGGGCAGTGCGATATAAGTGCGACATTTAGTCACTATCGTATGGGCCGCTGGTCCCGTCGAGGGGGTGGGATCAACAGATGGAAGTTGGCTCGATCATCACGGGCTGCCCCGAGGGGGTCGCCATGGGTTCCCCGGACCCGTCTTGAGGCCGGGCTGCAGGTCGCGCGGAGGCTGCCGCCGCATTGCCTGAATTGCCCCTTGTGGGCGTCTTTCTCGACTCGATATGGTGGCTGCTACGCGGCGGTACCGTCACGCGGTGCCCCCGGGTCCGCGGCTGGCTGATCGTCGCTCGGCTTCCCCCCCAGCTGAGCGGCAGCGGCCTGCGGTACCGTCGCGGTCAGTCGGTAGGCATCCGGTCGACGGTCGGTGAGCAGGATGCCGGCTTCCTGTCGCGCGGCCTGGAGCCGCTGCGCGAGCTTGATCTCGGTGACCAGGTACTCGACTCCGCGCGAACCGGTCCGGGGCAGCGAGGCAACGACCTCGCCGTCCGGCGCGATCACGCGGCTGCCGCCGAGGAATTCGATGCTGCCGTTGTCGCCGCACTGGTTCGCCATGACCCACCACTGGGCATTGCCCAGCGCCTGAGCGGGGTAGAGGAGGTCCCACCAGCGCTCGGCCGCGGTCTCGTACGCGGAGGGCGAGATCACCAGGTCCGCGCCGGCCAGCGCCAGCGTCCGCGCGCTTTCGAAGAAGTCACCGTCGAAGCAGACCAGCACGCCGACGTTACCGAGCCGGGTGGTCGGCACGACGCGCAGGGATGAGCCCGCGCAGAAGGCTACGTCCTCACCGCCGGCCCGGTAGAGGTGCACCTTCCGGTGCGCCGTGAGCACCTCGCCGCCCGCGTCAATGAGCACGGCGGTGTTGTATACGTCCGATCCTGCCAGCTCGGGGATCGTGCCGGCGCACAGCATGACCGACTGGTCTCGCGCCCACGTGCGCAGCCGGGTGACCAGCGGCCCGTCCAGTGGCTCGGCCGCCCGGCGGCTGTGCTCCGCCAGCCGACCAGGGTCATAGCCGGTCAGCCACATCTCCGGCAGCACGACCAGGTCGGCCCCGCGGGCGGCGAGGTCCGCCACCGCCGCCCGGGCCGTCTGCTCGTTGCGCTCCAGTTCGCCCGGGACCGGCAGCCACTGGGCGATGCCGACGGTCGCGGTCGCGGGGACGGCGGTCATGCGGCGTCCTCGGCGGAGCCGGCCGGCACCAGCCCCGCGGCCTTGTTCGGCGGCCGGTGGGCGGAGCGGAACCGCTTGGCCCCCAGGTAGTAGACGGGCGAGACCACGAGGAGGCCGACGATCCACGAAAGGTCCACGCCGTGCAGCGCCGACCCGACCGGGCCGGTGTAGAGCGTCGTGACGATGAACGGCACCTGGACGCAGATGCCGAGCAGGTAACACGTGATCGCGACCCAGTTGACCCGGCCGTAGCGCCCGCCGTCGGCCCGGAAGAAGTCGTCGACGTCGTAGGCGCCGTGCTGGACCAGGTAGTAGTCGACGAGGTTGACCGCCGTCCACGGCACCAGGACGTACAGCAGCAGGGAGATGAAGTTCTCGTAGTTGACCAGGAAGTTGTTCTGCGCCACCAGCGCCAGGATCAGCGAGGCCCCGAAGAGCAGGAGCGCGATCAGGGCCCGGGACCTGGCCCGGGGCGAGAAGCGCGGCGCCAGGGTCTGCCCGACCGTGAGCGTCGACAGGGTGCCGCAGTACAGGTTCATCGCGTTGGTGGCCGCGATGCCGATCGAGAACACGACCACGACGAGCACGCTGATGCCGCTCGTCAGCTTGGTCAGGCCCTCGACGACGTCCGCCCCGGTGACGGCGAGGCCGACCGTCGCGCCGAGGATCATCGGCAGGATCGAGCCGATGCTGCAGCCGGCGTAGCTGGCCCAGAACGCGGGCCGTGAGCCGGTTTCCCTTGGCATGTAGCGGGAGTAGTCGGAGACGTACGGAGCATAGGCAATCTGCCAGAGGGCGGCAACGGAAATCGTCCCCATGAAGCCCGCCGCCCCGAAGTGCCCGCTCGAGAGGAAGTTCGCCGGGAGGTGGTGGACGGCGAAGATCCAGATGAAGGCCAGCACCAGCACCGCCCCCGACAGGTAGGTCATGACCCTGGTGTAGGCGTGAATGAGGTCGTAGCCGAAGATCGTCGCCGTCACGCTCACGACGCCGACGATCACGATGCCCTCGTCGGTGCTGATGTGCGAGCTCATCGTGCTCAGCGACTGCCCGCCGAGCACCAGGTTGGACGCGAAGAAGCCGACGTACATGACGACCACGATGAGGATGACGAGCAGTGACCCGTAGGAGCCGAACTGGCCGCGGGTCTGCACCATCTGGGGCACGCCCAGTCGCGGTCCCTGCGCGGAGTGCAGCGCCATGAAGATCGCGCCGACGAGGTTGCCGATCACGATCGCGACCACCGCCGGCCAGAACGGCTGCGAGAACACGGTCGTGGCCAGGGCGCCGGTGACGATCGTGAGCATCATGATGTTGGACCCGAACCAGATCGTGAACAGGTCTCGTGCCTTGCCGTGCCGATCCGCGTCGGGGATCGGCTGTATGGTGGCGTCCTCGATCCGCTGAGGCTGCTCGGCATGCGTCGTTACGGCGCTCATTCTGTGCGCAGTCCTTTCACGAGACAACGTCCCGCCTCGCGAATACCGCGTCGCTGCGACCCGCAGACGGTTCAGTAACGATGTCTCCAGTGTCACCGAACTGTCTAGATACATCTCACCGGCGTTTTCCGAAGCCTTGCATCTGTTGAACCGATGCACCGTGCGAGTTGGGGTCATCTGTCTTTCCGATGTCGAACGACAGCAACAGCTATTTGCTATCTGCCCGCCTTGATCCCAGACTCGGAGCACTGTGCGAATCGGAGTGGAGGCTGGATGTCGAGCCAGGAGATCGAAGTCCTCGTCGTCGGCGCGGGCCAGGCCGGGGTGGCGATGAGCGAGCACCTGAGCGGCTACGGCGTGCCGCACCTCGTCGTGGAGCGCCACCGGATCGCCGAGCGGTGGCGCTCGGAGCGGTGGGACTCCCTGGTCGCCAACGGGCCCGCCTGGCACGACCGGTTCCCCGGCCTCGAGTTCAGCGGCGTCGACCCCGACCGCTTCGCCTCGAAGGAGCAGGTCGCGGAGTACTTCGTCGCCTACGCGGAGAAGATCGGGGCGCCGATCCGCTGCGGCGTCGAGGTGACGTCGGTGCGCAGGAACGCCGGCCGGCCCGGCTTCCGCGTGCAGACCTCGGACGGAATCATCGACGCGCGCTACGTCGTCGCCGCGACCGGCCCGTTCCAGCGCCCGGTGATCCCGGCGATCGTTCCCGACGGCGCCGGGCTCGTGAACATCCACTCCAGCTCGTACCGCAGCCCGCGGCAACTGCCCGACGGCGCCGTCCTCGTGGTCGGGGCCGGGTCGTCGGGGGTGCAGATCGCCGAAGAGCTGCAGAGGTCGGGCCGGTCGGTTTACCTATCCGTCGGCCCGCACGACCGGCCGCCGCGAAGGTACCGCGGGCGCGACTTCGTGTGGTGGCTCGGGGTCCTCGGCAAGTGGGAGGCCGCAACCCCTCCGCTGGGCGCGGAGCACGTCACGATCGCGGTCAGCGGCGCGCGCGGCGGGCACACGGTCGACTTCCGCGACCTGGCCGCCAGCGGCGTTGAGCTGCTTGGCCGGGCCGTTTCCTACTCCAACGGGATCATGCGCTTCGCGCCGGACCTCGGGGAGAACATCGCGCAGGGCGACGCCGGCTACCTGTCGCTGCTCGACGAGGCCGACGCCTACATCTCGCGCAACGGCCTCGATCTCCCCGAGGAGCGGGACGCGCACCTCCTGGGCCCCGACCCGGAGTGCGTGGCCAGCCCCCTGCTCGAACTCGAGCTCGCCCAAGCCGGAGTCACCTCGGTCGTCTGGGCGACCGGTTTCGCCGTCGACTACGGCTGGCTGAACGTCGACGCGTTCGACCAGAACGGCAAGCCGAGGCACCAGCGCGGCGTGTCGTCCGAGCCCGGCGTCTACTTCCTGGGCCTGCCCTGGCAGTCACGGCGCGGATCGAGTTTCATCTGGGGGGTCTGGCACGACGCCAAGTACCTGGCCGACCACATCCAGATGCAGCGCGGCTACCACGCCTACGGGCCGGCCGAGGTCAGCCCGTCCGATGCCGTCGTCTACGGAAGGCGAACACCGTGAGCACGCCAACCCACCAGCGCATCCGGCCGTTCAATACCAAGGACACCTACCCGGAGCAGAGCCTCGACAACGACCTGTGCCAGGCCGTCGTCGCGAACGGCGTCGTCTACCTGCGCGGCCAGATAGGGCAGGACCTCGACAGCCGGGAGAGCGTGGGCATCGGGGACGTCGAAGCGCAGGCGGAGAAGGCGATGGCCAACATCGACCTGCTGCTGCGAGAAGCCGGCAGCAATCTCGCCGACGTCGTGAAGGTGATCGTCTACCTGACCGACATCCGGTACCGCGAGCCGGTGTACCGGGTGATGGGCCGGTGGCTGAAGGGCGTGTACCCCGTCTCCACCGGGCTCGTCGTCGAGGCCCTCGCCCGGCCCGAGTGGCTGGTGGAAATCGACGCGACCGCAGTGATCAGCGAGGCTTCATGACGTTCTCGCTGGCCGCGCGCGACCCGGCCACGGGCGCGCTCGGCATGGTGCTCAGCTCCTCGAGCCCCGCCGTCGCCGCGCGGTGCCTGCACCTGCGTCCGCTGGTAGGGGTGGCGGCCTCGCAGAACGTCACCAACCCGGCCCTCGGGCCGCGCCTGCTCGATCTGCTCGAGGGCGGGTCGACCGCGGAGGCTTCCATTGCGGCCGTGACCGCGTCGGAGGAGCATCGGGAACACCGCCAGCTCACCGTCGTGGATGCGGCCGGCCGGGTCGCGCACTTCTCCGGTGCCCGTGCGCTCGGCACCCACGCCGCCGCGACCGGGCACCAGGCGGTCGCCGCGGGCAACATGCTCGCGAGCGCCCAGGTGGTGCAGGCCATGATCGACTCCTACCAGGCCAGCGCGGCCGCAGCCTTCGAGGAGCGCCTGCTGGCCGGATTGCTCGGCGGGCTCGCGGCGGGCGGTGAGGAGGGGCCGGTCCGCTCGGCCGGCCTGGCGGTCGTCGAGAGCGCCGCCTGGCGGGTGACCGACCTGCGCGTGGACGACGCCGACGACCCCGCGGCCGAGCTCGGCCGGCTGCTGGCCCTCTGGCTGCCGCAGAAGCGGGACTACCTCACGCGTGCCCTCGACCCCGAGGCCGCGCCCTCCTACGGCGTGACCGGGGACCGCTGATGCCGGACCGGGGGCCGCTGGCGCCGGACCGGGGATCGCGGGAGGCGCTGAAGCGGCGGGCGGCCGGGCTGGTGGACGCCCGGCTCGGCGCGCTGCTCGGCATCAGCCGCCGGCTGCACCAGAACCCCGAGACCGCCTGGCGGGAGCACGCCTCGTCGGCGTTCCTGGCCGATGAGCTGGGGGCCCGCGGTTTCGCGGTCGAGCGCGGGGCCGCGGGCCTGCCCACCGCGTTCGTCGCCGCCTACGGCGAAGGGGCCGTCACCGTCGGCCTGGTCGCGGAGTACGACGCGCTCCCCGGCCTCGGCCACGCCTGCGGTCACAACATCATCGCGGCGACCGCCGTGGGCGCCGCCGAGGCCCTCGCCGACGTCGCCGCCGACCTCGGCATCGGCGTCCGCGTGCTCGGCACCCCGGCCGAAGAGGGCGGCGGCGGGAAGATCAGCATGCTGGAGGCGGGGTGCTTCGACGACCTGGCGTTCGCGATGATGATCCACCCCGGCCCCGCCGACGCCGTCTACGCCCGGCCGCGCGCCGTGGCGCACTTCGACGTCACCTACCGGGGGGTCACCTCGCACGCGGGCGCCTACCCCCAGCTCGGCCGCAACGCGGCTGACGCCTTCACGATCGCGCAGGTCGCCAACAGCTCTGCAGAACTCGGCATCGCCTGGTTCCTCAATTTCCTCGCCATCATCTCGCTCAGTCTGGCCATCCTGAACCTGTTGCCGATCCCGGTCTTGGACGGCGGCCACCTGCTGTATTACCTTATCGAACTGGTAAAAGGGAGCCCGGTCAGCGAAAGTGTGCAGATCGCTGGCCAATACGTCGGCCTCACCCTGCTTGTGGCCTTGATGGGCCTGGCTTTCTACAACGATATCCTGCGGATCGTGTCCTGACCCGAAGGCTTGGCCCCACAACGAAACAGGCCGCGGCAGCCCCCGTCGCGAGCCGAACGATGCCCTGACGGAAGTGACGATGAAACGCCTGGTTGCCTTGCTCCTGTTCTCCCTTTTTGCCGTATCGAACGCGTATGCATTCGATACCTTCACGATTTCCGATATCCGCATCGAGGGCCTGTCGCGCATCGCGCCGGGCACCGTGTTCACCTACCTGCCGGTCGAGAAGGGTGAT